>Ga0335069_10014888_pt1 | contig 10881 bp, 15 predicted proteins | sample Lox_Sample_11_FD_206714 | JGI IMG/M metagenome (GOLD analysis project Ga0335069, IMG submission 206714) | Soil microbial communities from Loxahatchee National Wildlife Refuge, Florida, United States - Lox_Sample_1.1 | ecosystem: Environmental > Terrestrial > Soil > Wetlands | place: USA... | reverse complement strand
TAATCCGGCGGCTGCCTGAAGCGGTCTGCTGACGGCATCAGGCGCCGCCAGCCGCGCGCTTGCGCTCTTCGTCGTTGAAGCCGGCTTCAGCAGCTTGCGAGGCTGCCGAAGTAACGGGAACGCGAGTCAGGTAGGACGAGACTGACGCCCACATGCCTTTCGCGCCGGCGGTGGAGTTGCCGTAGCTCAAAGAGCGTGCGATGCTGACGCCGGTCGTTTCAGCTTCGACGGCGACGTCGTAGCTCGTCCCGAGCAGGATGAACCGCCAGGCATACTTCTGCTGCTGGTGAGTGACAGCCTCATTGATGCTGGCGGCGGTGTACCGCCGTGACCGGTTGTCGCGCCCGTCGGTGACGACCAGGACGGTCACGTCCTCCGGGCGTTCCTCTTCCGGCATCGCGGCGAGGTCGCGGCCTTCCTGCTCGATCGCGGTTCCTTCGGCGTCATAGAGAGCCGTCATGCCTCGCGGTTCTAGCCGGTAGCCGGCGACGGCTTCGGCCGCGGTGAAAGTGTGAACTCGGCGGATTTCATCATCGAAATCCCACAGCGAGAAAGTCAGCTTGCCGTTGGCTGGCAGCCTCTTCACTTCACCCTGGATGAATTCTGAGAAACCGGACTCCATGCCGGCTTTGATCTTGGCCATGCTGCCGGACCGGTCGAAGATGACGACTCGGTGCCGGTACCCGGGCTGAGTCACGGCTGTTCTCTCTTTCTTCAGTCGATGACGCGGTTGACGGCGCCGAAACCAGTGCAGTACGGGCAGCTGCGAAGGTTGGCGTGGATCGGCTCACCGCACTCGAAGTCACCGTCAGCACCTCGGCGCCGGAACAGAAGAGGGCGAGGGATCTTCCCCCAGCCATGATCCGGATGAAGCCATTGCGTGCCGCCGCTGCAGTGAGAGCAGGAGACCTGCTCGCAGTGGCTGGCGAGAACCGGCCGGTGGAACGGCTCGGTGCCTTTCGGCCGGCGAGAGTGCCTGACGTGACCGGGCGCATCGCCGAGCCGCCGGATGGCGATGACCGAGATGCCGGCAGCGAGAGCGAGGAGGACGAGAGTGCTGATGATGGCGTACGTGATCACGGCTGGCACTCCGGGCACATGCCATCAGTGACATAGTGGCAGAAGACGCACGACTGCCAGCCGTGACGCGAGATCGGCAGCGCCGGGACGTGTGCGGTGTACCACAAGTTGGCCGAGAGAGAAGCGCTTGCCGGCCTGAGGACGACTCTCTCAGCGGCCGCACTTCTGCTGGCCCACCGCTGGCTTGCGCGCGCCTCGTCAGCTCCGGCTGCGCCGTCTGAGAAGAACGCCGGTGCCGGCGCCCGGTTGGCCTCGGCAAAGCCCTCGGCGATGACCTTCTCAACCTTCTCCCGGTCTCGCTCATAGAAGTGAGCCGAGCCGACGGCATGAGTATACGCGCCGGCTGGGATTCCGAGAGCGGCGGCCAGAGTGCGCTGCAAGACGCCGGCGAATTCCCAGTCGTAGGGAGCACCCAACCACAAGTCATTGCTTCGCATCAAAGTGCGCAGCTGGAGAGCGCCGCCGCGGATGAGGAACTGATATGACAGAGTGCACGGGACGTCCTTGCCGGCGGCGGCCTCCATCCCGTTCCAGACCGTCGCGACGGCCTGCCGAGTGCTCGGGTCTCGCTCCAGCAGGCCGGCGATGCGCTGGAGCTGGGCTCGAGTCCGAGGGCCGTACGCTCCGCGCAGCCGGCCGCGGTCCGCGAACTGAGAGAACCGGCCGCCGCTGGCCAGGTCGAGCTGCTCGAGTGAGCTGAGGCCGGCGACCAGGTGAGCGGCTTCCGTCGCCGCGATGGCCGCGGATGGATGCCGGCCGGTGCTGAGGACGTGCACCTCGGCTGGGTCCAGGATGGTAACGGTGACATCGAGCAGCTCTCGCGTCGGCAGGCCTCGAGGCGAAGTCTCTTCACCGTGGTCCAGCAGCGCGCGAAGCAGGCTGAGGTACGCGGCCGAGCCGGTCTCGGCGATGACCTCCACTAGCGCCGCCGGAAGAGCGCGCGCAGCCAGCCGGAGAAGCCGCGACGGCTCGTTTCTTGAGCCAGCTTCAGGCAGGCAAGGCAGATCACGGCGTCGCTCTTGAGTGAGTGCCGAGTGAACTTCTCACCGCATCCCTGGCAAGAAGCGGTAAGCCGAGACTCCGTCCGCGCGTGCCGGGCTGAGTACTGTGCCGGCGTCGCCGGTGGAGCGGTCATGCCGCTGGGGAACATCTCACTTCTCCATTCCTGCCGCCTCAGCGAGCTGGGCGGCGTACTCTTTGTGGTAAGAGTGCCTGAAGCGCCTCGACCACGCCGGGTGCGGTGCTCTCCGGTGCTCGATGCCGAACCCACCGAGGGCTGTGCTGGCTCGAGCACCGAGAGCGACCCACCGAGCCTCCGGCAGCCTTTCAGCGAGAGCCGGCAGGCTGACTCCCGGGTGGTGCGCGTTCACGAGTGCCGACGTAGTCATCATACCACATTCCAGCAGCGCGTCCAGCAGCCACTCGGAGCTGCTTCCGGGAGAGAGTGGGGTGAACGGGCGCTGGTACTCAAGGAAGCGGCCACTCACTCGAGCGCGGCCGCCGCCGAGCTCGTCACCGCAGAAGATGACGGCCGGGTCGAGTGAGCCGGTCCAGGTGCTGAAGCTGGCGACGGCAAGAGACCGTGCTTCTTCAGTGCGATGTGATGCCTCGCGGAGAAGCTGCTGGAGGACGCCGTCGCGCCTCCCGTCTTCGAGAATGGCGTAGCCGTACTTCTTGCCGTGCTCCAGATACTCGGCGTGGATGCGCGGCAGGTCGGCCTGGTCGATGTAGTCGTCACCGTCACGGGCGACTCGGTCTTGCACGACCTCAAGAGAGGGAGAGCAGAGGACTTTGACGGCGCCGAGTGAGCTGAGAGCCATCTCAGTGTGGAGCATGCCGGTGGGTGTGTACCGCGCGAAGCCGCGGTAGCGAGGGCCGTACACGACGTCGCCGATGTGCCATCTATCCAGGACAGCCAGCCGGTCCGGGGCGAGCACGAGAGAGCTCAGCGGCTCGGTGTCGAGAGCGACCTCATACTCAAGGAAAGGGCAGCCGTGTGGGTCATCCGGCGGGCCCTTGTGCATGATTTCCACGGAAGAAGCCGGGTGGCCGAGAGCAAGCCAGACGTCGCGGAGTGCGCCGGCAGCTGCCGTTTTGCCACTGCCGTCACACCCTTCAAGCAAGATAAGCACACGGCCTCTTCGCGGTAGCCAGTTGTTTACCTGATTGTATCACAGCAGGCCGGCATCAGAGATGATGACCTCCTCGATGACGGCCTCAGCTCGGCGCACGATGCGGTACCGGTAAGAGAAGAGACGGCGGCCAGCGAGTGAAGAGAGCCGGCGCGTGACGGCTGCGGCCTGCATCACGTCCTCTCGAGCCTGCTCGGAGAGATTCCGGGGCTCCAGGCTCTCCCACGGGCCGGCGATGCCGTCGGTGCCGGTGCACTGGCGCTGAGCGACGTATGAGATCACCGGAGTGAAGCGAGCGGCGTGCCAGTCAGCCACGGCCGTCACGCTGCATCAGAGAAGCGATGAGTGACGCGATCTCGCCGAACTCACCGTACTCATACTCCAGAACCTGGCCGGTATCGCAGTCGCAAGTGATGACTGCTGTGAGAGACAGCCAGTCGCAGCCGGTATCGCAGCCGTAGCTGCCATCTCGCGCGTCGAGCTCGGAAACGCGCGCCGTCGGGCAGGCGGCAAGATGCAGCCAGGCCGGGCTGCGCGCGCCGGGCTCTTCTTCTTCTTGGAACTGCTCCAGCACGAAACCGAGCAGCAAGTCATTCGCGTGCCGAGCCTTCTCATCGTAAACTGCCGATGCGACGTCGACGGCGTCTCGCAGCTCGGCGGCACCGGCCTCGTCAGCCATCTGAGGCCGCCGGCCGGCCAGGATCTCGTCGCCGCTCATCTTCTCCTTATTATCCTCTGCTCTCAGCCGTGCCGCCGGCGTTGCTGCCGGCGGCACGAGCGGCAAAAGCTACTCGGCGTCTCCGAGCAGCTGCTGGACCCGCGACTTGTACTCTCGCAAGCTCCGGTTTTCTCGCAAAGTGGCCGCGATGGCAAAGCGAGCCTTGGAGACCGCCTCTTCGACCGAAGCAAGCGCGTCTTCAACTGAGACGGCCTCATCACTGCCGGCCGGCTCAGCCATCACGGCAGGCTCGGGCTCGGTTTCCCGCTCGGGCTCAGACTCCGGCTCCGGCTCCGGCGCTGCTTCCGCCGGCTGGCTGGCAGCCGGCTGCACCGGCGGCGGTGACGTCACTGCTGCCGGTGCCGCGCTGCCGGCAGCATCACTGCTGCGAGCCCACGAGTAGGTGAGCGGGCTGCCGCTGCCGCTGCCGCGGTGTGCCGTGATGTCGCCGGCGTCGATGGCGGCGGCCAGAGCGGTGCGCACGGCGTAGCTGGCAACGGCCGCGCCACCGCTCGCGGCGGAAAGCAGCTGCATGAGGCTGCCGCTCGTCATGCTGCCACGCTGCTGTACCGCCGCAGTGGCGATGGCGGAAGCACTGGCGTGCTGCGAGAAGAAGTGCCGTGCCAAGTGAGACGCGGCATACGCATTACCACATCGAGAGCACTCGATCTGCCCATCTCGCTGCCCGGCGGTGAGCTTGCCGCTGGGAGTGACAGAAATGGCAACGCCATCGGCTTGCGGTGGCCCAGTACGAGAAGCAGGAGCAGAAGCAGAAGCATGAGCAGGAGCAGGAGCAGGGCCGGCGGCTCGCCGCTCGCGCGGCTTGCCGCTCACCTGCTGCAGCAGGCTCACGACGCCGGCCGAGCTCGCCTGGAACCGGAAGACCGGCAGGCCTGCCGGTGCCGGCGTCTCGCGGAACTCGGCTCGGATCGCCCAGAGTGGCTGGATGAACTCGCCCTTCGGCATGCCGGGCTGCCGGTGGCTGCTTCGCAGGCAGACGGCGTTGCCGGTGGCTCGCAGCCACCGGTTCACCGACCGCCGGAAAGACGCCTTGTCGTTGCCGTTGTCGCTGCCGCTGGCCGGCCCGAGCTCGAGAGCGTAGATGGCGGCCGTCATTGAGCCGAGCCAGGCATACCACACCGCCTCGGGCTCAGCACCGGGGATTTCCTGAGACCCGGCCGCCCTCGCCTTGCCGAGCATGTACTCGTGCACCAGCCACGCGCTGGTCTTGAGCTCTTCACCGTCGTCGGTGCCGGCCTTGGGAACCGCGCGGCCGTTCACCGCGCTGACGAGAGCGCTGCCGCGCTCACCGGTCCCGGCCACCACGGCGAGGTCTTTGAATGACGTCATCCGTTTCCTCTTCTCTTGTTCCTGTTGCGCTGCCGCCGTCACGTGAGTGACAGCAAAGGCTACAGCCGCCGCACTCGAGAGAGTGCGGCGCTGACTGCGGGGTCACTGTTCTTCGCCTCGTCGAGCAGGCGCAGCGCCGGCTCGCTGTAAGCGCTGCCGATGCCGTTCGAAGCCGAGAACTCCGGCGGCATCTTCAGCTTCTCGAGCATGTCTCCCGCCGACTCGCACACTTCAGCCCCGTTGTGGTCGGTCTCAGCGCTGACGCTGCTTCCCGGCAGCATGGCCAGGATAGCCAGAGCCCTCGGCTTGCAGTATTGGCACGGCACTGACTCCGCGGGAAGGCTGGCTGCCTGAGTGCGGACGCCGCGGCTGCAGCCGCCTTCAGCCTTGTGGTAGACGAGGCTGCGGCCCGTCCTGGCGAGGACGTAGCGGCCAGTCCCGTCGGTAACGGCGTACAGCCGGATCTCCGTCCAGCGCGGCTTGCCGGGGACGGCGGTGGACGCCTCGGCGACCAGCCGCCCGTTGAACTCGAGCACTCCGCTGCCGTCGGGTACCTGGATGATGCCTGCCGGCACCTCGTCGCTAGCGGCCAAGGTCATGCTGTCTCCTCTCACTCGGCGGCTCGTTCCTGGTTGCCACCTTACCATACTTCTAGCGGCTCGGACAGCAGAGCAGCCGAGCAGCCGCTGAGCTCTCGAGAAGAGAGAAGAGAAGAGAAGAGAAGCTGGCTCGGGCAGCGTGGATGCCATATAATAGGCACAGCTGCCCGCCTCGGGCTTGCGGAACGGCGCGGGGCGGGCAGACCCAGGAATGGAGAGCGGGATAGAGAATGGAGAGCAAGATGGCTGACGGCGGGACCGCGGTGCTGGAAGCGGAAGCGGGAATGGGTGCCGGCAACGGCAGCCGGCTGCTGAGCGCGAGCTCGGCGATGTGGGTGAAGACGGCGCTGCTGGAAGCGCAGCTCGTCCTCGCTGAGGCGAGCGCGGCTCGCGTGACGCGAGAGGGCACGCTGGAGCAGTCGCCGGAGTACTGGCTGGGCCGGCTCGAGGGCACTCTCGGCGCGCTGGTGCTGGCGGTCAGGGCGGAGCTGCCGTGACCGGGAAGCGGGTGCTGGCCTTCACGCTAGAGCTCTTCGCGGTCGCCGTCTTCCTGGCTTTTGCCTGGCCGCTCATCAAGCAGGTAGAGAACCGAGCTGGGATGCGGCAAGCGCGAGCCCTGCAGCTGTGCTGGACCGGCGCCATCGTCACGGCGTGCGTGCTGCTGCTGCCGTGAGCGTGGCAGCCGCTCTGCGTGCCAGCGGCGTCATCAAACTGTGACAACCTGGCACACATCGCTGCTTTACAGCGGCAGTGACAGCGGCTCCGGTGAGTGACAGCACGCCGAGTGCCGTGACAGCGGCAGGCGCAAACCGTGACACTGGCCACATCTCGCTGCTTTACAGCGCCGGCGCTCGCTGCCGCGCGCCGTGATGGCGGCAGCCGAGAGATGTTACAGCGCGTGACGTTGTGTTTGGTTCTGTTTGCTTTCACGGCGGTAGAAGCCAGGCTGGCGGGCGGGGCCGAGAGCGCCGGTAGCTGACGATGAAAGGCCAGGTGAGAGCCGCTGAGGGCCGGCTCGCGGGTGCCTGGCTCAGGTGCTTCGGCTGGTATAAGCTGGACTCCTCCCGGCAGGTGATCACGGCTGGAGTGCCGTCTGCACTGTTGCGGGAGCATCTGCGGCGATAATTCACCAGCGTGGAGGATATGCGTGAGCTCTGCCTCGGGTACCGGTGCTGGAAGCAGCTCATCCATCGAGATCCCCGGCGAAGCGGAGCCGCTAACCACGGCGTGGTGGCACAACCGGCTTCCGGATGCCTGCCCGAACGGCGGCCGTGCCGCTGAGTGCCAAGCCAGCCGTTGCGGCCACGCCAGCAAGTGGGTTAAGGCGCTCTCGTTCTCCGGCTCTTATGAGAGCAACTTCCCAGTGGGAAGCAACGCCGCTCGGCCGCAGTTCCAGGTCGCCGGCTACCATCCCGGCACCAGCAGGCGGAAAGGCTGGGAAGGCGACGAGCACGGCCACCAGATGGCGATCGTCTTGGGGAAGCGCTACGGCTACTTCGCCGACGACGTCGATGACGACGAGCTTTACTCCTCAGAAGCGCTCCTGGCGCGGTTCATCCGCCGAGAGCACGCCATCAGCACGCGCGGCGACCACTGGCACGCGCTAGTCTGGGTGCCGCCGGGACTGCGCTGCCTCTGGCCGGAGAAAGGGCTGCCGGGCGCCGACATCAAGGGCAGCGGTGACGGGTTCATCCCGGTACCCGGGTCGGTGCACTACTCCGGCGCGCGGTACGAGCCCGTGCCGGGCGCTCGCGTTATCACGGCCACTGAAGAGCTGCTGCTGGCGATCAGAGACCAGCCGGTGACCGAGAGAGCTCTCGACGCCGGCTACACGGGCGGCTCAGCGGACGGCCGGCAGGGCGACCTGCTGCGCGGCCTGATGCGGCTGCCGGCGGGTACGACGGAAGATGAAGCGCGAGAGTGGTGGCTCGCGGAGTACGAGCGGCTCGACGGTGAGAAAGACCACGCCATCGACCCGGACCCGGCCGGTCTCTTCTGGCGGCACTGGGGCTGGAGAGAAAGGAAGAACGCCGAGCGAGAGCAGCTGCTGGCGCCGCAGCTGGCCTGGGCAGCAAGCCAGCTCAAGCAGGCTGCTTCAGGCGGTGAAGGCGATGAGAGTGATAAAAACGGTGCGCTAGAAGCTGTCAGCCACGCTGAGCCGCCTGCCGGTGACGTGGGTGAAGACGCGAGTGATGGCGGCGACGGGGATGACGGCGGCTCGTTCACGGTATCACTCGACTTCCTGTCGATGCGGTACACTTGCGACCACTTCGGCATGGCTGAGTTCTTCCGCGACACCTTCGGCTCTCGAGTCCGCTGGGATGAAGAGCTGCAGCAGTTCATGGTGCACCTCCCGGAAGCCGGCCGTTGGCGGCAAGACGGCCGCGGCCACGAGGAAGTGACGAGGATAACCCGGCAGCTGGCCAAAGCTGTCTACGACGCCGCTGAAGAGCAGATCACGGCGCAAGACATCATGGACCTCGGCGGCGGCAACCGGCAGGCGAGAGAAGCGGCTCAGCACCGCATCGACAACTTGCGACGCTGGTATCACGTCTTCAAGGGCACCGGCAACATGGCCAGCGTCGTCAAGGCGGTGCAGCCGACGGTGCAGCCGTGCCAGCGGGCTGACTTCAACCGGCAGCCGCATCTTCTCAACTTCACCAACGGCACCTACGACGTCACGACGGGTGAGCTGCGGCCTCACCGGCAGGATGACCTGATCGCTCACCAGGTGCCGATGGCGCTCGACATCACTCTGGCGAGAACGCCGCTGCGTGAGACCGCGCCTCACTTCTGGCGGCTGCTGACGAGGATGTGCGCGGCGAAGGGCGAGCTGCCGGCCGAGGTGGCTCGAGAGCGGCTCGAAGGGGTGATGGCCTGGTGCGGCTACCAGCTTCACGGCTCGAACCCGGAAAAAAGGATGTGCATTTTCCAGGGCGCGAGCCAGATCGGCAAGAACCAGGTCATGGAGGTCATCGGCACGCTGCTCGGCCAGGAGCTGGCCTGGCTGGCTGCGAGGCCGCAGCTGCTGATGAAGTCGAAGGGAGACCGGCACGACACCGAAGAAGCGGGACTTGCCGGCCGGCGGCTGGTGCTCGTGAACGAGCTGCTCGACACGCAGGTACTGGATGAGAGCCAGGTCCTCCGGTTCGTCAATCCGGATGGCGCTCTCGTCAGCCTGAGACGGCTCAGGCACGAGCGGATCGACGCGCCGGTTACATGGAGCATCACGGTGACGACGAATGAGCTGCCGAAGGCGGACATCACGCCTCAGATCGCGAACCGGCTGCTGCTGTTCCAGCTCTCTAACGAGGAGATACCGGAGAGTGAGCGGTACGACATCAAGCGCGCCATCCTCGATGACGAGGGGCCGGCGGTGATGGCGCACCTGGTGCGCTGGTGGCGAGAGTGGCACGTGCGCTGGCGGAGTGCCGGCACGGGGCTTATCGTGCCGAGTGAAGCCAGCCGGACGCTGGCGAGCTACCGGGACGCGAACCGCCACCCGGCGGAGCTGTTCATCGAGGAGTGCCTTGTCGTGGAGCCGGGCGCGTTCACGAGCGGCAAAGAGCTCTGGGAGTCGTGCGACGCCTACTACCGGCTCCAGCACCGCGACCTCGACCAGCGCTACCTCGGCGGCCGGAGGAAGTTCTTCGGCTACCTGGATGAGCTCGAGGGTGTCGAGAGAGTGCACAAGAAGCGAGGGACGCAGTCACCGCTGCTGCTCGGCTTCGACGGCGTCCGGCTGCCGAGCTCTGAGGAAGAGCTGCGGCTGCTCCACACTCGTGGAGCCGGCCGCGACGCCGGCTGACGAGCTGGCGAAAGGTACTTTCATGCAGCCGCCAGCAGCCGCGCGAAAGTACCTTCGGCCAGTGGCCCGCGAACCCATCACTGTGATGCTTTCTCCATCACTGCGATGGAGTACTTTCGAAGGTACCTTACCAAAGGCCGGCAGCGAAAGTAAGAGCGAAAGTATGGGAGTGCCGTAAGCCTTCTACCTGGTAAAATGATAAAAACTATAAGAAAAAAGTACACTCAGGTACTTTCGCCTTTTTTTTTTTCTTGTTCCTCTCTCTCTCTCTTAAGCTTAGGTTCTGGTATTCTCTTACGATCAGTTGGTATTCTCTTATGATCGAGATTCTACCGCGCTTAATGGCGAGGCGAAAGTACTTTTCGCGCGAAAGTACTTCTCCGCAGTGATGTGATGAAGCTAACTGGGAAATGTGGTATGATCAGAGCATGATCCAGAGGAAGATCACCGTTGTCTCGATCTCAAGCCTTGCCTTGGCGCGCGGCGTGCCTGACGCTCCTTCTCCACCTGGTACCGGCTGGAAACCGCTGCTGATGACCGCCGGAGCTCAACTGCCGGTTGGCGGTGACTCAATCGTGATTCTCTGGGAGCGAGAGATCGAAGTCTCACCACCAGCTGGCACTTGACGGCCGCGCTGCCTGCCGAGAGCCCAGCTGAGAGCCAGTTCTCCGTACTCGGCGTATGGAAACATGCGGCGCGATGCCAGGCCGCTCAAGCCGAGAGAGCCACCGGGCGGCTCGCCGAGCCGGCTGGCTCCGGCCGGCTCGCTCTGGTATAGTGGTCTCAGGAACGGAGCCGAGAGATGGGAAGCAGGATGAGCGTGACGACCGAGGCTGAGAGCGGCCTGAGCGCCGGGCAGCTGGCGGCCGTGGACCGCATCGCCGCGTGGCTGGCGGCCGCGCCGCCGGTGCGGTACTGCGGCGACCCCGCGTGCATGGGCCTGGAACCGGGCGGCGACGAGGTGCCGCACACTCACGGCGGCGCCCGCGAGCACCCGGTCCTGTCCGTGGGCGGCCTGGCCGGCTCGGGCAAGACGCACGTCATGGGCCAGATCGCGGCTCTCCTGGGGAAGCGAGTGTCGTACGGCACGCCGACCAACAAGGCGGCCGCCGTTCTCCGCTCGAAGCTGCCGGAGGCCGAGCGCTCACGCGCCGGCACTTACCATTCTCTTCTCTACCGGCCGAACTGCTGGCA
>Ga0335069_10014887_pt1 | contig 10881 bp, 11 predicted proteins | sample Lox_Sample_11_FD_206714 | JGI IMG/M metagenome (GOLD analysis project Ga0335069, IMG submission 206714) | Soil microbial communities from Loxahatchee National Wildlife Refuge, Florida, United States - Lox_Sample_1.1 | ecosystem: Environmental > Terrestrial > Soil > Wetlands | place: USA... | reverse complement strand
GGGGGACGGATGAGAAGGAGGCGCGCCGGATCTTCGACACCTATGTCGATCGCGGCGGTAACTTCATCGACACCGCCAACCAGTACACGGGTGGGACGTCGGAGCGTTTCGTCGGCACTTTTGCCGCCGAGAAGCGCGAGCAGCTCGTGCTCGCCACCAAGTACACCCTGCCGCTGCGGCCGAAGGATCCCAATGCCGGCGGCAATCACCGCAAGAGCATGGTGCGCTCGGTGGAGCAGAGCCTGCAGCGGTTGAAGACCGACTATATCGACCTCCTCTATCTCCATGCCTGGGATGCGGTGACGCCGGTCGAGGAGATACTGCGCGCCATGGACGACCTGGTGCGCGCCGGGAAGCTGCTCTATGTCGGCATCTCCGACGCGCCGGCCTGGCAGGTCGCGCGCATGCAGGTGATCGCCGATCTCCGCGGCTGGTCGCCGCTGGTCGCGCTGCAGATCGAATACAGCCTGATCGAGCGCACGGTGGAGCGCGAGCTCATCCCGATGGCGCAGGAGATGGGCCTCGGCGTCATCCCCTGGTCGCCGCTCGGCAGCGGCGTCCTGAGCGGCAAGTACAGCCGGAAGGACCTCGATGCCGGCAGCGGCGTCGCCGAAGCCTCCGGCACCCGCAAGAACATCGCTGCCGCGCAAGGCGCCTTGAACGAGAAAGGCCTCGCCATCGCCGAGGTGGTGAAAGAGGTCGCCAAGGAGCTCGGCAAGACGCCGGCCCAGGTGGCGCTCGCCTGGACACTGGTCAATCCGACCGTGACGGCGCCGATCCTGGGCGCCCGGACGATCGCGCAGCTCGAGGACAATCTCGGCGCCCTCGACGTCGCGCTGAGCGACGATCAGCGCGCCCGGCTGGACGCCGCGAGTTCCATTGTGATGGGCTTCCCCCACGACATGCTGTCGCGGCCGCTGACCCGGGCCGTCATGTTCGGCGAGGTGAAGATCGCGCCGCGGGTTTAGGCTTCACGCGTCGCGGTTTCGCCGTCGCCTCTGCCGCCCCCGCCAGGTGCTGCACCAGCCAGCGCCCGGCGGGGCCGAGCGGCCGGTCACGACGATGCGCGACTACGACCGGGAAGCTCGGCATCCGGTCGGCCCCTTCCCAGCGCTGAGGCTTCAGCACCACCAGACGCCCCGCCGCGATGTCGGCCTCGACCATCCGCCGCGGCATGCTGCACCAGCCGATTCCGGCCAGCAACAAAGCGCGGCGCAGGCTCATATCGGTGATGCGCCAACGCCGCACCGCATGGACGCCGTAGTCGCGGCGGTCCCGCACCTCCGCGCGTGCGCTCAAAACCAATTGCAGGTGGTCGCGCAACAGCTCGGGCGGGAATTGCCCCTTCAACCTGGTCAACGGATGGCCAGGGGCCGCGACCGCGACCAGTTCCACCCGCTCGCAGAAAGTTCGCTCCAGGTTGGGCGGCAGCGGCACGGATTCCGTCAGCAGGCCGATATCCGCCCAGCCTTCCTGCAGCGCATCGGCCGCCGCCTCGAAATGCTCGACCGTGATCCGAAGCTGCACCAGCGGGAAGGCCGCGTTGAACACCTTCAGGGTCTCGGCGAGGCTTTCCGGGGGCGCATAGGCGCCGACCACCAGCGAGAGCTCCGCCTCCTCGCCCTCGGCGACGCCAGCGGCCTGCAGGCGGAAGTCGGCGACGTCGTCGAGCACCCGCTGCGCCCGCGGCAGCAGCGCGCGGCCGGCCTCGGTCAAGGTCGGGCGATAGGCCGAGCGATCGAACAGCGTGACCCTGCTCTGCTCCTCCAGCCGCTGGATCGCATAGGTGATCGCCGATTGCGCGCGGTTGAGGCGCCGCGCCGCGGCGGCGAAGCTGCCCTCGGCGACGACGGTCGCGAAGACCGCAAACTGGTCCAGCGAGAACCCATCCATGTCCTTCAAATTATCAGAATGAGATCATCGAAACTATCCCTGTTTAACTGTCGATGATCTGCCCGCATATCGGAGGGGACTTTCCCGGAACCCGCACAGCGAGCGCACCGATGATCAACACCCGCACCGTCCCTTATGCCGCCCTGCTCCTCCGTCTCACTTTGGGCGGCCTCTTCCTGGTCCATGCCGGACTGAAGATCTTCGTCTTCACGCCCGCGGGTACGGCGCAGTTCTTCAGCTCGATCGGCCTCCCCGCCGCCCTCGCCTATGTGACCATCCTCTGGGAGGTCGCCGGCGGCCTCGCGCTCCTGCTCGGAATCTGGACACGGCTCGCGGCGCTGGCCATGGTGCCGGTGATGATCGGGACCATCGTAACCGTGCACGGCGCCAACGGCTTCTTCTTCAGCAACCCGAACGGCGGCTGGGAATACCCCGCCTTCTGGACGATTGCCTTGATCGCGCTCTCGCTGATCGGCGACGGCGCCCTGGCGTTGAAGCCGGGCCTGCCGCTCGCCAAGACCGCGAGTGCCGCGTGAGCCGTCTTCCGAGCCTCTACATCACCCACGGCGGCGGCCCCTGCTTCTGGATGGAGTTCGGGCCGCCCTTCGGGCCGCACGGCTTCGACAAGCTCCGCGCCTATCTCGCCGGCCTGATCGCGAGCCTACCCGAGCGGCCGAAGGCGATCCTGGTCATCTCCGCCCATTGGGAGGAAGACCGGCCGACGGTCAGCACGGCCAAAGCACCGGGCATGCTGTTCGACTATTACGGCTTCCCGCCGCATACCTACCAACTGAGCTATCCGGCACCCGGCGCGCCCGACCTCGCGCTCAAGGTCCGCGACCTCCTCGGCAAGGCCGGCATCGCCTGCGACACCAACAATGAGAGGGGCTACGACCACGGCGTCTTCGTGCCCCAACTCATCATCGATCCAAATGCGGAGATTCCCGTGGCGATGCTCTCCATGCGCCATGACCTCGACCCCGCCGCGCATCTCGCGATCGGCGCGGCGCTGGAACCGCTGCGCGACGAGGGCGTGCTGATCATCGGCAGCGGCAGCAGCTATCACAACCTGCGTGAGTTCTTCGACGGCGCCACTGGCGCGTCGGTCGCCTTCGACGATTGGCTGAACGACACCGTCACCGATCCCGATCCCACCAAGCGCAATGCCGGCCTCACCGCGTGGCGGAAGGCGCCGAATGCCCGCGCCTGTCATCCCCGGGAAGATCACCTCATTCCGCTGATGGTCGCGGCCGGCGCGGCGGGTTCGGATATCGGCCGCCGCTCGTTCCGCGACCTCCTCGGCGGCAAGGCGGTCTCCTGCTTCAGCTTCGGGGGCTGATGGCCCCTTGACGGCAGGCGCCCGGCGCCCAAGCTTCAGGTGAGCGAGCCGCACCGGCTCGACAGCCCTCGAGGTGCGTCCATGGAGCTCAACGCCGATTTCTCCCAGCGCGCCGTGGTCCATGCGGCGCGGTTGCCTTGGGTCGCATCGCCGATGGCCGGGGTCGAGCGCCGCATGCTCGACCGGATCGGCACCGAGGTGGCGCGCGCCACCAGCATCGTGCGCTATGCCCCGGAGAGCCATTTCTCGCCCCACACCCATGGCGGCGGCGAGGAGTTCCTGGTCCTGGAAGGTGTGTTCCAGGACGAGCACGGCGACTACCCGGCCGGAAGCTACGTCCGCAACCCGCCGACCTCCCACCACAAACCGGGCTCGGCGCCGGGCTGCACCATCTTCGTCAAGCTCTGGCAGTTCGATCCCGACGACCGCACGCCGGTGCGGATCGAGACGGACAGTGCAGCATTTGCGCCGGCACCGGGTCGATCGGGAGTCGAAGTCCTGCCGCTCTATCGCGGCGGCCACGAGAACGTCCGTCTCGAACGCTGGGCGGCGAATGCGGAGATCCGGCTCGATCTGCCGGGCGGCGCGGAAGTGCTGGTGCTCGACGGCGGCTTCAGCGAAGGCGGCGAGAGCTTCGCACCGCAATCCTGGCTCCGACTCCCCGCCGGCGCCGCGCTCACCGCAAGGGCCGGCACCACGGGGGCGCGGGTCTGGGTGAAGAGCGGACATCTCGCCAAGCCGCAGACCGCGCCCGCGGCGGCATAGGTAATCCTCAAGGCTACTCTTCGGCCGCGCGTCGCTCCAGCCACTGCACCATGCGATTGAGCTCGCCGCGCATCGGGCCGGCACCCGAGGGCGAGACCGCGGCCTCGAGCGCGCCATGGGCATCACACCAGATCGGATAGGCCTTCGCCAGCACCGCCCTGCCGGCGGCAGTGAGCTCCAGTCGGCGGGTCCTGCGATCGTTCTTGTCCGGCTTGACCGCCACCAGGCCGCGCCGCTCCAGCGGCTTCAAGGCGGCGGTCAGCGTCGTCCGATCCATCGCCAGGAACCGCGCCGTGTCCGTGATCGCGGGACCTGCGACACCCTTCGGTCGGTTCAGCGACATCAGCAATGAGAACTGCCCGCTGGTGAGGTCGAGCGGACGAAAGACGTCGTCGAAATGCCGCGCCAGAGCCCGCGCCGACCGCTGCACATGGAGGCAGAGGCAGGCCTGGGCGACGCTGCGCGCGATCTCGGCGGTCACGATCCTGCGGTTTGACATGCCTCAATATCGTTGATATCAACCTAATTGTCAAAGCGCACCAAAGGGAGCCGCAATCATGAAGCTCTACTACGCCGAGACCATCAACGCGCGGAAGGCCTGCGCGGTCGCGAAATACCTCGACGCCCCTGTTACTTGCGTTCGCGTTGATCTGCGCAATGGCGAGAACCACAAGCCGCCGTTCCTGGCGCTCAATCCGAACGGCAAGGTGCCGGTGCTGGAGACGGCAGCCGGCGTCACGCTCTGGGAATCGAACGCGATCATGTGCCACCTCGCCCGCGCGGCGGGCTCCGATCTCTGGCCGAACGACGCGCGCCAGATCGAGGCGCTGCGCTGGATGTTCTGGAACTCCGAGCACTTCTCGCGCCATGCGGCACGGCTCTATTTCGAGAACCTGGTGAAGCCGCTGTTCGGCTTGCCGCCGGGCGATCCCGCAGCGCTCGAGGAGGCTGTCGGCTTCGTGCGCACCCATGGCGCGGTCTTGAACGCGCACCTCAAGGGGCGGCGCTGGCTGGTCGGCGACACGCTCACCGTCGCCGATTTCGCCGTCTCGGCCAGCCTGCCCTATGCCGAGGGCGCGCGGATCCCGATCGCGGAGTTCCCCGAGATCATGGCCTGGCACGCGCGGCTGAACGAAATCCCCGCCTGGCGCGTTCCTTTCCCGGAACCTCCGGCCGAAGCGGCCGCGTAACGACGACATTCTCATCACCCGATCACGCGAGGGCAACATGGCGACTGTGCAGAAGCTGACACCCTGTCTCTGGTTCGACAGCCAGGCGGAGGATGCCGCGAAGTTCTATGTCTCGGTCTTCAAGAACGCGCAGGTCGGACGGATCAGCCGCTACGGCAAGGAAGGCTTCGAAGCGCACGGCCGCCCGGCCGGATCGGTCATGACCGTCGAGTTCGAGATCGAGGGCCTGAAATTCCTCGGCCTCAACGGCGGGCCGCACTTCAAGTTCAGCGAGGCGGTCTCCTTCATCGTCAACTGCGAAGACCAGGCCGAGGTCGATCATTTCTGGTCGAAGCTCACCGCCGAAGGCGGGCAGGAAGGTCCCTGCGGCTGGCTCAAAGACCGGTTCGGCCTCTCCTGGCAGATCGTCCCGAAGGCGCTGCCCGCCCTCCTCACCGACCCCGATGCCGGCAAGGCGGGCCGGGCGATGAAGGCGATGCTGCAGATGAAGAAGATCGACATCGCCGCCCTGGAGCGCGCCGCCGCCTAGTCGATCCGGTTGGCGAGGAACTTGCATGACTTGAAACCGCGCGTTGGATTCTGCGGGAGACACGTCATGCGTCGGGGCCTCGGCGTCGTAGCGGTTATCTTTATAGTTCAAAGTGTTGCGGGCTGTGCCTGGGTCGATCGAGACCCGATCCGGATGAAGGTCGCGGCTTCCGCCCCGGAAGCGGCGCCCTGTCTTGCCGCCGCCCTCGGCAAGGAGTTCCAGGATCCGGCGCCGGTCATCGACAGGGGAGCGACGCCGGGTGGGCGGACCATCAGCGTCAATGCCCCGCGCGGCGGGCTGCTTGCCTTCGTGACTGTGGATCCGCTGCCTGAGGGCGGATCCGACGTCGCGATCTACAACGGCGATCTCTACTGGCCGAAGACCCAGGTGAGCGGCGTCTTCCCCGACGTCGCCCGCGACAACTGGCATCGCGCCGAGGCGGCGGTACGCGAGTGCCAGAAGCCGGCGGCGTAGCACGGGCGCGCCAGCAGAACTTGGTGAGCCGGGCGGGGATCGAACCCGCGACCTACTGATTAAAAGTCAGTTGCTCTACCACTGAGCTACCGGCCCCACTTGCCCCCACCCGCCCCCCTGAAGGGGGAGGGCAATGAGGGCGCGATGGCATCCCAAATACCGGCAAGAAAAGCAAGCGCATTGTGCCGGGCACCGCGCGAACATCGGCGACTAGCCGATTGATATCCAAAGTCTTTCGGTCAGCCCTTGGCTTCTTCGGCGAACTTCTTCTTGAGGCGATCGACGACGCGTTTCGGGACGAACTGGGAGATGTCGCCGCCGAGACGGCCGATTTCCTTCACGAAACGCGAGGAGATGAACTGCTGGCGCTCCGAGGCCATCAGGAACAGGGTCTCGATCGCGGGATCGAGCCGGGCGTTCATGCCGGCCATCTGAAACTCGTACTCGAAGTCGGAGACGGCGCGGAGGCCCCGGATGATGAAGGTCGCCTCGACGCTCGCCGCGAACTGGATCAGCAGGTTGTCGAAGGCCACCACCTCGACGTTGCCGCCGTTCAGGTTGTGCTGCGGATCGGCGATCTCGCCCTTGACCAGTGCCACCCGCTCCTCGATCGAGAACAGCGGGCCTTTGCCGGCGTTGGTCGAGACCGCGATGATCAGCCGATCGACGAACCGGCTCGCCCGCCGGATGATGTCGAGATGGCCGTAGGTGATCGGGTCGAAGGTTCCCGGATAGACGCCGATCCGGTTACTTGCCATTGCCCTCGTCTCCCACGTCGGACTCAGACTCATCGCCATTGCCGTTGCCGTTCCCCTCACCTTCCTCCGCCATGTCCGGCAGATGGGCGACGGCGACGACGCGCTCGTCATCGGCCACCTTGAAGATGGTGACGCCCTGGGTCTGGCGCCCGGCGATGCGGATGTCGTGCACCGGGCAGCGGATCAGCTTGCCGCCGTCGGTCACCAGCATGATCTGGTCGGTGTCCTCGACCGGGAACGACGTCGTGACGCTGCCGTTGCGGCTGGAGACGTCGATGTTGGCGATGCCCTGCCCGCCGCGGCCGGCGACGCGATATTCGTAGGAGGAGCTGCGCTTGCCGTAACCCTTCTCGGTGACGGTGAGGATGAACTCCTCCGCCGCCTCGAGCTGGGCGATGCGCTCGATCGAGAGCGCCACGTTGCCGCCTTCCGCAGCCTCGCCGTTCTCGCTCGAGACCTCTTCGGGCTCGCCCTCCTCGCCGACGCTGCGGCGCTTCTGGGCGGCGTAGCGGAGATAGGCCGCGCGCTCATCGGTCTCGACGTCGATATGGCGGAGCACAGACATCGACATGACCTCGTCGCCCTCGGCGAGGTTGATGCCGCGGACACCTGTTGATGTACGCCCCGTGAAGACGCGCACGTCGCCGACCGGGAAGCGGATCGCCTTGCCGCTCTTCGCGGCCAGGAGGATGTCGTTCGCCTCGGTGCAGACCGCGACGCCGATCAGCCGCTCGCCCTCGGCGAGCTTCATGGCGATCTTGCCGTTGGCCTTCACATCGACGAAGTCCGAGAGCTCGTTGCGCCTGACGTCGCCGCTCGAAGTCGCGAACGCCACATGGCTCTGCGACCAGGTGCTCTCGTCCTCCGGCAGCGGCATGATCGTGGAGATGGTCTCGCCCTCCGCCAGCGGCAGCAGGTTGACGAGCGCCTTGCCGCGAGCCTGGGGATTGCCGAGCGGCATCTTCCAGACCTTCGACTTGTAGACCATGCCGCGGGTCGAGAAGAACAGCATCGGCACATGGGTGTTGGCGACGAACACCTTGGTGACGAAATCCTCCTCGCGCGTCGCCATGCCGGCGCGGCCCTTGCCGCCGCGGCGCTGGGCGCGATAGGCGGAGAGCGGCACGCGCTTGATGTAGCCGCCATGGGTGACGGTGACGACCATGTCCTCGCGCTGGATCAGGTCCTCGAGGTCCTCCTCGAACTCCAGCTCCTGGATGGTGGTGCGGCGCGGCGTATTGAACTGCGCCTTGATGGCGACCAGCTCGTCGCGGAGGATCTTCAGGCGCTTCGGCCGGCTGTCCAGGGTCTCCAGATGGTCGCCGATCTGCTTTGCAAGCTCGCCCAGATCGTCGGCGATCTTCTCGCGCTCCAGCCCGGTCAAACGCTGCAGGCGGAGATCGAGGATGGCCTTGGCCTGAAGCTCCGAGAGGCGATAGGTCGCGTCCGGGCCGTCGGCGAAATCCGGATTGTCGATCAGGCGCACCAGCGGCACGACGGTCGCCGCCGGCCATGCGCGCGCCAGCAACTGCTCCTTCGCCGCCTCGGGGTTCGGTGCGTTGCGGATAAGGCTGATGACCGCGTCGATGTTGGCGACGGCGAGCGCCAGGCCCAGCAGGTTGTGCGCCTTCGCCCGCGCCTCGGCGAGCTCGAAGGCGGTGCGGCGGGTGATGACCTGCTCGCGGAACTCCAGGAAGGCGACCAGCACGTCGCGGATCGACATCAGCTGCGGCTTGCCGCCGTTCAAGGCGAGCATGTTGACGCCGAAGGAGGATTGCAGCGGCGTGAAGCGATAAAGCTGGTTCAGGACCACGTCGCCCATGGCGTCGCGCTTCAGCTCCACGACCACGCGCACGCCGTCGCGATCGCTCTCGTCCCGCAGATCGGCGATGCCCTCGATGATCTTCTCGCGCACGCATTCCGCCATGCGCTCGATCATCCGGGCCTTGTTCACCTGGAACGGCACCTCGGTGATGACGATGGCCTCGCGGTCCTTGCGGATCTCCTCGATGGTGGCGCGGCCGCGCACCGCGATCGAGCCGCGGCCGTTCAGGTAGGCCGAGCGGATGCCGTTCAAGCCGAGGATGATGCCGCCGGTCGGGAAGTCGGGCCCCGGCAGGTGCCGCATGATCTCTTCCATGTTGAGCGCCGGATCGTCGATCAAGGCGCAGCAGGCGTCGATCACCTCGCCGAGGTTGTGGGTCGGGATATTGGTCGCCATGCCGACGGCGATACCGCCGGCGCCGTTCACCAGCAGGTTCGGGAAGCGCGCCGGCAGCACCACCGGCTCCTGGTGGGCGCCGTCGTAGTTCGGCTGGAAGTCGACCGTGTCCTTCTCGATGTCGTCGAGCAGCGCCTCGGCGGCGCGCGTCAGACGGCTCTCGGTGTAACGCATGGCGGCCGGCGGATCGCCGTCCATGGAGCCGAAATTGCCCTGCCCGTCGATCAGCATGACGCGCATGGAGAAATCCTGCGCCATGCGGACGAGGGCGTCGTAGATCGCCTGGTCGCCGTGGGGATGGTAGTTGGCCATCACGTCGCCGACCGCGCGCGCCGATTTCTTGTAGGAGCTCGTGGAGGCGAAGCCGCCCTGGCTCATGGCGTAGAGAATCCGGCGGTGGACCGGCTTCAGGCCGTCGCGCACATCGGGTAGCGCACGGCTCACGATCACGCTCATCGCGTAATCGAGGTAGGAGCGTTTCATCTCCTCTTCGATGGTGACGGGCGCGATGTCGGATGGGGGTGTTATGGGCGCGTCGGACACTTGCGGATTACGCCTTGAATATCAGTGAGTTAGGGGTGATTCGCCGAGACGGCAAAACGACCCCCGAAATCTACCAGATTCGGCCCTTTTGAACAACAAAATCGGGGCCGAATCCGGTCGCCGGCGAAGCCCAAAAAACGGCCGTTTTCCGCGGTTTTCCGACCAGTGGAACGCTAGTCCCGCAGGAGTGCGATTCGTGTCCCGCCGGCACGTCGGGAAAGGCGATTCCCGAACCAGCGCCGGAGGGACGTGGCGACCCTGGCGAAGAGGCCCGGCCCCCGCCACGTCGGGACCACCCGCTGCGTCGGATCCTCCGCGAGACGCAGCGAGCCGTCCTCCGCCCGCACCACCCCGACATCCAGCAGCTGGCGCTCGTCCAGGTCGGCCAGCTCCCGGCAGAGTGCGTCGCGCATAAGCCAATTCGCGGCAAATTCCTGATGTTTGAACTGCGACATTTCTCAGGCTTTCTAAACCTTCCGCGGGGCCGAGGCTTGACCCCGTGCTCGATAAGCATGATATTTGGCGCACTTAGCCCTCCAGTCCCGTCAGATTTCCTCGATGCGAGATTTAGTTTATCTAAACCTCAAGAAACGGCCGCGGGCGGTCCGTCCCATGCCCTCGCTGAACGCCCTCCGCGCCTTCGAGGCGGTGGGGCGGCTCGGCAGCATGGCGGCGGCCGCCGCCGAGCTGCACGTCTCCGTGGGCGCCATCAGCCAGAAGGTCCGGGAGCTCGAGAAGCTGGTCGGCACCCCGCTCATCCGCAACAAGGGCAACCGGGTCGAGCTGACCGAGGTCGGCGCCAATGCGCACCAGCCGCTCGACGCCGGCTTCCGGCTGCTGCAGGTCGGCGTCAACCGCATGCACGCGAAGCCCTATCGCGCCCAGCTCCGTCTCACCTGCGAGCCGGCCTTCGCCGCCAACTGGCTGATCGGGCGCCTGCCCGCCTGGCGCGCGCTCGAAAACTCGGTCGAGATCCTGCTCGATCCCTCGAAGGAGCTGGTGGACATCGCCGGCCGCGCCGCCGACATCGGCATCCGCTTCGGCAAGGGCGATTATCCCGACCTCCATGCGATCCCGCTCTTCGAGGACGAGATCTTCCCGGTCTGCGCCCCCGACTTCCTGCAGGCCGCGGTGACGCAATACGGCCCCTTGCGCGAGCCCGCCGACCT
>Ga0335069_10014886_pt1 | contig 10881 bp, 11 predicted proteins | sample Lox_Sample_11_FD_206714 | JGI IMG/M metagenome (GOLD analysis project Ga0335069, IMG submission 206714) | Soil microbial communities from Loxahatchee National Wildlife Refuge, Florida, United States - Lox_Sample_1.1 | ecosystem: Environmental > Terrestrial > Soil > Wetlands | place: USA... | reverse complement strand
CTCCTCTGCGGCCAACCAGGCGAGCGGCGCGCCGGCCGGCAGCGGAGGCCTCCGGGCGGAGGCGTGGGCCCTGCCGCAGGCGTAGCACGGTGCCCCCGAAGGCACCGCGACCAGCGATCCCCCGTCGGCATCGGGGTCGACGACCACGTGCGGGATGCCCTCCCGCCGCGCCTCGTCCGCGGCCCGGAGCGCCGCGGGCAGGGTGGGCGCCCAGATGAGCGCGGCGCTGGCCGCGCCGGCCGGCGCCCCCGCGGCACCCTCCAAGAGGACCCGCCCCGCGCCCCCGAGCCTCAGGCCCAGGACCGCGAGGTCCAGCGCCGGCCCCTCCCCCACCGCGCGCACCGCGGCGGCGGCGAGCCGCTCCCGCGCCTCGCGGAAGCCGGGGATGCGCAGCTCCCAGGCGGCGCGGGCCCACCCTGCGTGGCCGGCCATCACCGAGACCCTCCCGACAAGGCCGGCACCACCACCACCACGTCCCCGTCGCACACCGGGGAGTCGAGGCCGCCCAGGGCGCGCAGGTCGTCGTCGTTCAGGAACAGGCTCACGTACCGCCGCTGCCGGCCCTGCCCGTCCACGATCCGCTCCAGGAGGCGGGGATGCACCTTCCCCAGACCGCGCAGCACCTCCCCCACCGTGCTCCCCTCCCCGACCGCCTCGGCCTGGCCGCCCGCCAGCTCCCTCAGCGCCGCAGGCACCCGCACCCGCACCCTGGCCGGCCGTGCGCTCATCGGCCCTCCCCGGGGGCGGGCGCTGCCTCCCCGGCCGCCTCCGAGGCGCCGCAGGCCGGGCATCCCGGCCGCCTGGGCACCCGCACCAGCCGGCTGCGCGCGCCCCGCGCCTCGAAGGCCAGCAGCCGCCCGTCGTACGCGCCCGGCTCGCCGGCCAGGAGGCGAAGCGCCTCCGCCGCCATGAGCGCCCCGCCCAGCCGCGCCAGGGCGCCCCACGCGCCCAGCTCGGCGGCGCCGGGGAGGCCCGCCGCCACCTCCTCGACGAGGCAGCGCAGGCACCCGCCTGCCCCGCGCGGCGTGACGGTCAGGAGCTGCAGGCTGGTCCGCGCCACGGCGCCGTGGACCACGGGCACGCCGGCGCGCCGGGCGGCGTCGGCGGCGAGGAGCTTCGCCTCCGGCTCTCGGGCGCCGTCGAGCGCGACGCCGGCGCCCTCCAGGAGCCGGGTCGCCGTGGCCGCCTCGAGGCGCGCGTCGTGCGGCGCGAGGTCGAGACCGGGGAAGGAGGCCGCCAGGCGGGCAGACAGGGCGGCGGCGCGGGGCCGGCCCAGGTCCTCGTCCTCGAGGAGCGGCGACATCCCCAGGTCCGGCTCCTCGACCGGCCCGGCGTCGACGAGGGCGAGGCGCGAGACGCCGGCCGCGGCAAGGGTGAGGGACGCCGCCCCGCCCAGCCCCCCCAGCCCGAAGATCACCGCGCTCCCGGGCATCTACCGCCTCCTGCGGAGGATGCGGTCCAGCAGCCGGGCACCGGCCGGCCGCTCCGGCGCGGCCGCGGGGGCGGCCACCTCGAGCGGCCGCGCGCCCCGGGGCGCGCGGGGGGCCTCGGGGAGCTGCAGCTTGGCCCGGAGCGACTCCGGGGTGTCGGCCGTGGCCAGCTGCACCTCGGTCACCTTGCCCGAGGGGAGCTCCCGGGCGGTGACGGTGAGGATGCCCTCGGCGCCGAGCGAGAACTCCACCGCCACCCGGACCTGGCCGCGGGGTCCGGCCGGGAGGCCGGCGACCCGGATCGTCCCCAGGTACTCGCACTCGCTGACGCGGGGCGAGTCGCCCTGGAACACCTGCAGCTCGATGGCGGTCTGGCCGTCCTGGGTGGTGGCGTGCTCGTAGGCCTTCCTGGCCGGGAGCCGGGTGTTGCGGGGCAGCACCGGCGCCATCCGGCCGCCGGGCAGGCCCACCCCGATGCCCATGGCCAGCACGTCGATGAGCACCACCGAGTCGATGCGGGAGCTGGAGTCGGCGAGGAGGGCCGCCCCCAACGCCACCGCCTCGTCGGGGTGGACGCCCTTGCTCGGCTCGCGGCCCAGCTCCTCCCGGATGCGACGCCGCACCAGGGGCATGCGGCTCTGCCCGCCCACCAGGAGCACCTCGTCCACGTCCCCCGGCCCCAGGCCCTTGGCCTCCAGCACCTCCCGGCACACCTCGATGGTGCGGTCGACCAGCCGCCCCGTCAGCTCCTCCAGCTCCTCGCGCGTCACCTCCACCTTGAGCTCGGCGCTGGCCCCTGCCGGCGAGCGGCAGAGGAAGGGGACGTGGGCCACCGCCCGGGCCTGCTCCGAGAGGGCGATCTTGGTGGCCTCGGCCGCGTCGCTGAGGCGCTGCCAGACCACCCGGTCGTCGGGCAGGGGGAAGCCGCTCCGCTCCATGAAGGCGTAGGCCAGGTGATCGAGGAGCTGCCCGTCGAAGTCCGCGCCGCCCAGGAAGGTGTCGCCGCCGGTGGAGATCACCTCGTAGACGTCGCCCTGGATCTCCAGCAGCGAGGCGTCGAAGGTCCCTCCCCCCAGGTCGTAGACCAGCACCCGCTTGTCGAGCCCCTTGCCGTGGCCGAAGGCCAGCGCCGCCGCGGTGGGCTCGTTGACGATCCGCTCCACCTCCAGGCCGGCCAGCTTCCCGGCCTCGCGGACGGCGCTGCGCTGGTGGTCGTTGTAGTAGGCGGGGACGGTGATCACCGCCCGCTCCACCGGCTCGCCCAGCGCCTGGCAAGCCACCTCCCGGATCTCGCGCAGGATCACGGCCGAGATCTGCTGCAGGCTGAAGTCGCGGCCGGCGAAGCGCACCGCCGCCGCGCCGTCGCTGCCCTCCACGATCTGGTAGTGAAAGCGATCCCGGCAGGCCTGGACGGTGGGCGAGGCGAAGGGCCGGCCCACCAGGCGCTTCGAGCCGTAGACGGTGTTCCGCGGGTTCACCACCATCTGCGCCCGGGCGGCGTGGCCCACCAGGAGCCGCCCCTGCGCGTCGTAGGCCACCACCGAGGGCAGGGTGCGGTGACCCTGCCGCGAGGCGAGCACCTCGGCCCGGCCGTTGCGCGCCAGGGCGGCGCAGGAGTTCGTCGTGCCCAGGTCGATGCCGATCACCTTGCCGCCGGTCCCCCGGCGCGCCCCCAGGACCGGCGGCGCGTCCCCGGCCGCGGCCGGCGGTGGCCGGGGGGGCGCGGCGCTGGCCGCGGCCGCCCCGGCATCGGCCGGCGCGGCCAGATCGGCGGTGCCGGGGTGGATCGGCTCCCCGGCCTCCCCCTCGCCCGGCCGGGGCGGCTCCTCGGAGCGCCCCTCGTCCCCGCGGCTGGCCGCGACCAGGTTCACCAGCGCCCGGCTCTCCCGGGTGAGCTCGAGGAACCTCACCCCCATCCCCGGCGCGCGCTCGGGCTCGCCCGGCGCCGAGGGTGGCGTGGTCCACCTCACCACCCCCTTGCCCTGGATGAGCCGCTCTCCGCTGTCGAGGGTCACCTCGAGGTCCACCACCGTGCCGGGCGGCTGGGGGTCGCGGGTGCGAACGAAGATGCCACCCCGGGAGACGTTCAGGGCGTAGCGCTCGATGAAGGCATCCATCGAGCCCAGCGCCAGGCGGATCCGCAGATCGGATGGCGACCGAGGGTCGCGGCGGTTGTCCTCGGACATCGAGGCGCGATTGTACCCCATGCCCCACCTCGGGCTGGACTGGCGCGCGGCCCGGGTTAGGACCCGCGCTGGAGGAGCCATGGCCTACGTCGTCGCCGAGCCCTGCATCCGGTGCAAGTACACCGACTGCGTGGAGGTGTGCCCGGTGGACTGCTTCTACGAGGGTCCGAACTTCCTCGTCATCCACCCCGAGGAGTGCATCGACTGCGGCGCCTGCGAGCCGGCCTGCCCGACCAAGGCCATCTTCCCGGAGGAGAGCCTTCCGGCCAAGTGGAGCGAGTACGTGCAGCTGAACGCCGACCTCTCCCGGAAATGGCCCAACATCACGGAGAAGAAGGACGCGTTGCCCGAGGCCGATGCCTTCAAGGACGTCGAGGACAAGCGCAGGCTCCTGGATACCTAGCGCCCTGCGGGACTCGGCTATTGCGCCCGGAACGGGGCTTTGCTAGATCCGACACCCCGCAAGCCCAGGTGGTGGAACTGGTAGACACACCATCTTGAGGGGGTGGCGCCGTAAGGCGTGCGAGTTCGAATCTCGCCCTGGGCACTCGACGAGGGGGATCCGGAAGCCCGGGTCCCCCTCGTCGTTTCAGGGCTTCTTCTGGTCGGCCGGCGCCGCCGGTGCGGTGGGGCCCTGGGCAGGCGCCGCGCCGCCCTGCGCCGGCGCGGCCGGGGCGGGCGCCTGGGGCGCGTCCTCGACCACCGAGGTGGTTCGCGACGAGTGGTAGGCCAGCCAGACCGAGGTCAGCATGAAGATGGCCGCGGAGATGCTGGTGAGCCGGCCCAGGAACGTCTGCGAGCCGCGCCCGCCGAACACGGTCTGCGAGGCCCCGCCCAGGCCCGCACCCATCCCCCCGCCCTTTCCGGCTTGGAGGAGGATGACCAGGATGAGGAAGATGCAGACGACGACGTGGACGACGGTGACGAGGGCGATCAACGGAGTGCACCTTTCACGATGGCGAGGAAGTCGGGCGCCTTGAGGCTGGCCCCGCCGACGAGCGCGCCGTCGACGTCGGGCTGGGACATGAGCTCCTGGGCGTTGTCGGGCTTGACCGATCCACCGTACTGGATCCGCATGCCATCCGCCACCGCGCCCCCGAGCTGGCGGAGGACCCCGCGGATGGCCGCGTGGACCTCCTGCGCCTGGGCGGTGGTGGCGGTCTTGCCGGTGCCGATGGCCCACACCGGCTCGTAGGCGACGGTGATCCGGGCCAGCTGCTCGGCGCCGAAGCCCTGCAGCCCCTGCCGGACCTGCCGGTCGACCACCTCGATGGTGCGCCCCGCCTCGCGCTCGGCCAGGGTCTCCCCCACGCAGACGATGGGGGACAGGCCCGCGGCGAGGAGCGCGGCCGTCTTCTTGCGGACGGTCTCGTCGGTCTCGCCGAAGAACTGCCGCCGCTCGCTGTGCCCGACGATGCCGTGCTTGCAGCCGGCCTCGGCCAGCATGGGCGCGGAGACCTCGCCGGTGAACGCTCCCTGGACCTCCCAGTGCAGGTTCTGCCCTGCCACCTCCAGGGCGCTGCCGCGCAGGGCCTGGGCCACCGCGTGGACCGCGGTGAAGGGCGGCGCCACCGCCACCTGGACCTTGCCGGCCGCCAGGCCCAGCCCGGCCGCCAGGTCCTTCACCAGGGCCAGGGACTCCGCCACCGTCTTGTGCATCTTCCAGTTGCCGCAGACGAACTTGGTTCGCGCCACGTTCACTCCTCGCAGGCCTTCACGCCCGGCAGCTCGCGCCCCTCGATGAACTCGAGGCTGGCGCCGCCGCCGGTGGACACGTGCTTCATCCGGGCGACGAGCCCGGCCTCCTCGACCGCCGCTGCGCTGTCCCCGCCGCCCACCACGGTCACGGCGGTGCTCTCCGCCATGGCCCGGGCCACGCCCAGCGTGCCCTCCGCCCAGGGCCTCTGCTCGAACAGCCCCATGGGCCCGTTCCAGAAGACGGTCGCGGCCGAGAGGATGCGCTGCCGGTAGGCGTCCAGGGTCCTGGGGCCGATGTCCAGCCCGATGAGGCCCTCGGGGATGGCGCGGTCGTCGATCACCCGCCTCGTCTCCGGGTCCCCGGGCCTGGTTCCGCAGACGTGATCGACGGGCAGGAGCAGGTCGACCTTGATCGCCCTGGCCCGATCCAGGATCTGCCGGGCCAGCTCCAGCCGGTCTCCCTCGACCAGGCTCCGGCCCACCGGCACCCCTTGGGCCAGCAGGAAGGTGTAGGCCATGGCCCCGCCCACCAGCACCGCGTCGGCCTTGGCCACCAGCGTCTCCAGCACCCGGAGCTTGTCCGAGACCTTGGCGCCGCCCACCACGGCCACGAACGGCCGGCGGGGGTTGCCCAGGGCCTGGCCCAGGTACTCGACCTCCTTGCGAACCAGGAAGCCGGCGGCGCGCTCCTTCACGAAGGCCGCCATCCCGGCGGTGGAGGCATGGGCGCGGTGGGCCGTGCCGAAGGCGTCGTTCACCCAGACGTCGCAGAAGCTGGCCAGCTCCCGGGCGAAGCCCTCCTCGTTCTGCTCTTCCTCGGGGCGGAAGCGCAGGTTCTCGAGGAGGAGCACCTGCCCTTCCCGGAGGTCGCGCACCAGCTTCCTCACCGCGTCGCCGACGCAGTCGTCGGCCAGGATCACGTCCTGGTCCAGCAGCTCGCTGAGCCTGGCCGCGGCCGGCTCGAGGGTGAGGCGCTCCCGGTCCTCGGGTTTGCCCTTGGGCCGGCCCAGGTGCGAGGCCAGGATGACCTTGGCCCGCGCCCGGAGCGCGTGCTGGATGGTGGGGAGGGCCGCCCGGATGCGGGCGTCGTCGGCCACGCGGCCGTGGGCGTCGAGCGGGACGTTGAAGTCCACCCGGATGAAGACGCGCCGGCCGGCGAGGTCGAGCTTGTCGATGGTTCGAAGAGCCATCCGCCTCCAGCCGAAGAACCACTCGACGTGCCTCCCGCGGCGAGCGGAGGTGGGCGACGGCCTTCGAAAAGAGCGGCCGAAAGCTACTTGCGGCGGCACCGGGGTGTCAACGGAAACCGCCCTCGGTGGGGACGCAAAAAAACTGGAACGGCGCCAGCTTGGCCGGCGCCGCTCCCTCCCTCGGCTGCGCTCGGGGGCGCGCTACAGCGCCGCGCGCCACGTCCCGGCCGATCCTGCCTCCACGGCGGCAGCGACCGGATTCTCCTCCTGGTCGCTCCGCAGGTCCTGTGTGACGAGCTCGATGAGCTCGCTGGAGAGGCTCAGGATCTGGTTCGGCGAGTAGCCGTTCCCGCGAAGCTCCTTGAAGAGCGATTTCGCGAGTATCCTCGTCGCCTTCACGTCCTGACCTGTGATCATTCTCGATCTTCTCCCCGGGGACTGGACCACCCCTCCTGCTCTGGGCGATGATTGAGCAAGGGCTGGGCCAGGCGTGTCGGTTGTCCACAATGTCCATGATCTCGGTGGATTGTCCCGCCATGAGCCCCTCCGGGGACGACGCTCCGGTGCGTAGCGCCCTACGCATCCTGGACGCGCGGTACTGGGCCACCGCGTAGCCGCGTTCGCGCCGGGAAGGTCCATGCGATACCGGGTCCGAGACATTCCGCTGTGGCTCGAGGAGGACGAGTCCGTGCTCCTCGGGCGGGCGGCCGAGCGGCTGGGCCTCCCGGCGGAGGCCCTCCGCGACGCGCTGGTGGTGCGCCGCTCGCTGGATGCGCGCCGGCGCGGCCACCCTCGCTGGCTCGTGAACCTCGAGGTCGAGGCCGACGGACCGGCGCGGGCCTCGGCCGACGTCGCGCCGGTGGCCGAGCCGGCCCCGCCTCCCCCGCGGGTGCGAGCTCCGGCCATCCTTCCACTGGTGGTCGGCGCCGGCCCGGCGGGCCTGTTCTGCGCCTGGGAGCTGCTGGAGCGGGGCGTGCCCTCGGTGATCGTGGACCGCGGCAAGCGGGTCGGGCCGCGGCGGCAGGACGTGGCCAAGCTGATGCGCCAGGGCGAGCTCGACCCGGAGTCCAACATGAACTTCGGCGAGGGCGGCGCGGGCGCCTACACCGACGGCAAGCTCGGGACCCGCATCCACCACCCGGCGGTGCGCAAGGTGGTGGAGCTCTTCGCCCGCTTCGGGGGCGTGGAGCGCATCCTCTCCGAGGGGAAGCCGCACGTGGGCTCCGACCTCCTCCCCGGCGCCATCGCCGCGATGTGCCGGGCGCTCGAGCAGGGAGGCTGCATTTTCCACTGGGGCGCCCGGGTGGTGGATCTGGTGCTGGAGGGCGGGCGGGTGCGGGGCGCGGAGCTGGCCGACGGCCGGACGCTCGCCTGCGAACGGCTGGTCCTCGCCCCCGGCAACTCCGCCCGCGAGCTCTTCGAGCTCTTCGCCCGCCGCCGTTGGCCCATCGAGGCCAAGCCCTTCGCAGTCGGCTTCCGGGCCGAGCACCCCCAGCCGCTCATCGACCGGATCCAGTACGGCGCCGAACGGCGGGACCCGCGGCTGCCGCCCGCCGACTACAAGCTCGCCGACAACCCGCGGGTGGACGGGGCGCCGCGGGGCGTGTTCTCCTTCTGCATGTGCCCCGGCGGCGTGGTGGTGCCCACCCCCACCGAGCCGGGCATGCAGTGCACCAACGGCATGTCCAACTCCCACCGCTCCTCTCCGCTGGCCAACGCCGGCATGGTGGTGGCCGTCTCGCCGGCCGACTTCGCCGCCGAGGGCTTCACCGGGCCGCTGGCCGGCCTGGAGTGGCAGCGCAAGTGGGAGCGGGCGGCCTTCGCGATGGGAGGCGGCGGGTACCGCGCGCCGGCCCAGCGGCTCTCCGCCTACCTGGCCCACCGGCCCGGGGCGCCCCCGGGCCGCTCCTCCTATCGCCCGGGCCTCGCCGCCGCCGACCTGCACCTCCTCTTCCCGCCCGCGGTGCAGGAGGCGCTGGAGCGCGGGCTGCGGACGTTCGGCCGACGCCTGAGGGGCTTCGTCACCGACGAGGCCCTCCTGGTCGGCGTCGAGACCCGCACCAGCTCGCCCTGCCGCCTGGTGCGCGGCGACGACCTCGCCTCCCCCGGCATCGCCGGCCTGTACCCGGCGGGCGAGGGCGCCGGCTACGCCGGCGGGATCGTCTCCTCGGCCGTCGACGGCCTGCGGGTCGCCGAGGCCATCTGCGCGGAGCTGGCGGAGGCATGACCCACCCCGCCACCCGCTACCTGGTGCGAAACGCCCGGGGCGAGGAGCTGCTGGTCCCCTCGCTCGCCGACCTGCACGCGCTCTACCAGGGCGGCTTCCTCTCCGACGCGGACCTGGTCCGGTCGGAGCGCGCAGACCGCTTCGTCTCCCTGGGGGCCTTCCCGGCGCTGCACGGCGTGCGCGAGCAACGCGCCGAGAGCCCGAGGAAGGTGGCGCTCCTGGTCGCGGCGCTGATGGTGCTGGCGGTGGCGGTCGGGCTGTGGCTGGCGCGCTGATCTGGCCTAGTTGCCCGCGGCCACGATGAGCGCCTGGATGCCGGTCTCGCGCGCCACGTCGCCCCGATACTTCTCCGCCTCCCCCCGGGAGTCGAACCGCCCCACCCGGACCCGGAAGAAGCGGCCCTTGCCGGGGATGTCGGCCTCCTCGATGCGCGGGGAGAGCTTCTGGACCTTGTGCGCCAGCGCCTCCGCCTCCTCCCGACGCTGCGAGGCGCCGAGCTGGACGCTGAAGGCACCCTTGGCACCGGGGCCCGCGGCGGGCGCGGCCGCGGCCGCCTTGGCCAGGGCCGCCGCGGCGGGCGCTGGCGCCGGGACCGCGGCGGGCGAGGGCGGCGGGGCCGCATCGGCCGCGGGGGCAGGCGCGGGGGCGGCCGGGCTCTCGGCGGGGGCCGGGGCGACCGGGCGGACCGCGCTGGGCGGCGCCACCGCCGGCGGCTTGGCCTTGGGGAGCTCCGCCGCGAAGGTGATGTCCTTGCCGGGGGTCGGCTGCGCCGGGGCCGGGACGGCGTCCAGCGCCGACAGGTCGGCCGGCCGCACCGCCTCGGCGCGCCGGCTCCCCAGGTGCTGCCCCACCGAGAGCCCCAAGGCGAAGACCGCGCCCAGGGCCACCAGCGCGCCGACCACGACGGAGGCGATCTGCATGCCGTCGAGGGCCAGCACGAAGCGCTCCTTCACCCGGGCGTTTCCGTCGCGCATGTGGAGATGGGCCTCCGCGCGCCGGAGGCCCGCCGCGGGCCGGCGCCGGCGCGCCGTTCGACGGCATTCTAGGCGTCGTCCTGGCCGTCGCGAGTTTCTGGACTCTCCATGCGCTCGGGCGCGGAGACGCCCAGCACCGCCAGGCCGTTGGCCAGCACCTGCTTCAGGGCGCGGCACAGCCAGAGTCGGCCGGCGGTCTTGCGCGCGTCCGGGCAGAGGATGCGCAGCTCCGGGTCCTTCTTTCCCTGGGTGTAGTAGGAGTGGAAGGCGGCGATGGTCTCCTGGAGGAAGAAGGCCACCCGGTGGGGCTCGTAGGCCAGGGCGGCGCCGGCCAGCAGGTCGGGGAAGGCGACGATCCGGCGGATGAGATCCTGCTCGGCGGGCGCGACCAGGGTGCGGACCGCCTCCAGGTCGAAGCCGGGCAGCGCCACCCCCGCCTCCGCCGCCCGGGCGAAGACCGAGGAGAGGCGGGCATGCCCGTACTGGACGTAGAAGACGGGGTTGTCCAGCGTCTGCTGCTTGGCCAGGTCGAGGTCGAAGTCGAGCGGCGCGTCGGCGCGGCGGGTGAGAAAGATGTAGCGGGCCGCGTCCCGGCCGACCTCGTCCACCACCTCGCGCAGGTTGACCAGCGTGCCGGCGCGCTTCGACATCTTCACCGCCTCGCCGCTGCGCATCAGGTTCACCATCTGGATGACGATGACGTGCAGGTCGTCGCGCGAGCCGCCCAGCGCTTCCAGCGCCGCCTGGAGCCGCGGGATGTACCCCCCGTGGTCGGCGCCCAGCACGTCGACCAGCACGTCGGCCCGGCGCCGCTTGTCCCAGTGGTAGGCGATGTCGGCGCAGAAGTAGGTCGGGGTCCCGTCGGCCTTCTTCACCGGCCTGTCCACCTCGTCCCCGAAGCGGGAGGAGCGGAACAGGGTCAGGTCCTCGGAGGCCGTCACCCCGTCCTCGTCGGTCTGCGGCGCGGGCGGCGGCTGCCCCTTCCTCGACTTGGGGGGGGGCAGCTTGCCCACGTAGACGAGGTCCTTCTCCTCCAGCATGCGGAGGAAGCGGTCGACCGTGCCCGACTGGTAGAGCGCCTTCTCCGAGGACCACACGTCGAACTCGATGTTGATGGCGGCCAGGTCCGCGCGGATGAGGGCCAGGACGTGCGCCACCGCACGGTCGCGGAAGAGC
>Ga0335069_10014885_pt1 | contig 10882 bp, 7 predicted proteins | sample Lox_Sample_11_FD_206714 | JGI IMG/M metagenome (GOLD analysis project Ga0335069, IMG submission 206714) | Soil microbial communities from Loxahatchee National Wildlife Refuge, Florida, United States - Lox_Sample_1.1 | ecosystem: Environmental > Terrestrial > Soil > Wetlands | place: USA: Florida... | reverse complement strand
CATCCTTAGCGGCCGTCGCACGCGCTTCCGGAAAACGAGCAGTGCGTCGAATTCCCCCGCGAGAGTCTGGCGAACATACTCGCGGATGAAGTCCTGATACGGCTCCCGCTTGAAAACCAGCCGGTACAGTTCGCGCTGGAACTGCTGGGCGAGCGGCGTCCAGTCGGTCCGCACCGTCTCCAGTCCCTTGAACACGACATCCTCGCTGCCGTCCGGCCTGACCGCGAGGCCCGCATACCGCTTTTTGCTGCCTTCCTCCGCGCCCCGGATGGTCGGCATCAGGAACCGCCGGTAGTGCCGCTCGTACTGCAGCTCCAGCGCGCTTTCCAGCCCGAAGCGATCGAGCAGGTGCGTCTTCCACCAGCGATTCACGTGGTCGACGATCGTGCGGCCGGTGCGCGCGGCTTCATCGTCGGAATGCGGCTGCTTCAGCCAGACGAACGTCGAATCGGTGTCGCCATAAATGACCTCGTACCCCTGAGATTCGATGAGTTCGCGCGTCCTGTGCATGATCTCGTGGCCGCGCATCGTGATTGACGACGCGAGCCTCGGATCGAAGAAACGGCACCCGGTCGAGCCGAGCACCCCGTAGAACGCATTCATGATGATCTTCAGCGCCTGCGACAGCGGCGGGTTGCGCTTGCGTTTCGCCAGCTCGCGTCCTTCCCAGACGTGTCGCACAATGTCCGGCAGGCAGTGACGCGTGCGCGAGAAGCGCGCGCCGAGAAATCCGGGCACCGATTCGGCGTCGTCCGGATGGTCGAGGCCCTCGATCAACCCGACGGGATCGATCAGGAATGTGCGGATGATCGACGGATACAGGCTCTTGTAGTCGAGCACGAGCACCGAGTCGTACAGGCCCGGCCGAGAATCCATCACGAAGCCGCCGGGGCTCGTTTGCCCGGTCACGTCGCCGACGTTCGGCGCGACGTAGCCGAGCCGATGCATTTTCGGCATGTAGAGATGCGTGAAGGCCGCGACCGATCCGCCCGTGCGGTCGGCTGCCAGACCGGTGACGGCCGCGCGTTCGAGCATGAACGACAGCAGATCCGCCTTCTCGAAGATGCGTGCGACCAGCTCGCAGTCCTTCAGGTTGTAACGCGCGAGCGCGGGCTTGTCGTGATCGAACCGGCGCTGAATTTCTTCCATGCGCTGGTACGGATTGTCGATCGCCTTGCCTTCGCCGAGCAGCGACTGCGCGACGTATTCGAGGCTGAACGACGGGAAGCTCCAGGTGGCGGATCTCAACGCGTCGATGCCGTCGATGATGAGGCGTCCGGCCGCCGCGGCGAAGAAATGATCGGGCTGCTGGCCGTGCGCGCGCCAGTCGAGTACGCTGCCGCCGCGTCCGAGCCGCAGCGGCACCCGATACTGCACGGCATGCGCGTGCAGCACGCGCAGGTCGAACTGGATCAGGTTCCAGCCGATGATCGCGTCCGGGTCGTGTTGCTCGAACCAGTCGTTCAGCCTGGCGAGCAGCGTGGGCCGGCTGTCGCAGTAGTCGAGCCGGAAGTCGAGATCGCGTGCGTCGCCGTTTTCCGGGCCGAGCATGAAGACCTGACGCTGCCCGCATCCTTCCAGCGCGATCGAATAAAGCTCGCCGCGCGCGCTGGTCTCGATGTCGAGCGACACGCATCGCAACGCAGGACGATAGTCCGTCTCGGCTTTCAGCTCTCCGCCGGACAGGACGCCATCGCCTGCCGGCACGCCGCGAAACCGCACCGCCGCCGTGATGAAGCGTTCCATCATGTATCGGTCGGGCGGCAGCACGTCGGATTCGTAGACGTCGACGCCTGCCGCCGTCAGGCGCTTCTGCAGCCCGGTCAAGTGACGATGCCGCCGGCAATACAGGCCGGTCACGGGGCGCTGGCGGAAGTCGCGCAGCGCGAGCGGGCGCAGTTCGGCGTCGCGTTCGCCCGCCAGCACGCGCTCGGCGAGTTCCTGCTGGTCGACCGGGACGAACGCGACCGCTTCCTGCGGACGCAGGCGCACGCGGCGCGGACCGCGTTCGGTTGCCAGCCAGAACTCGATTTCGATGCCGGTCGCGGTGTCCCGCCAGTGGCGGGTGAGGATGAAACCCTGCTCGAATTCCGTCAAGACGCTCGCTCGCCGTTGATGCCCAGGCGGCGGATTTTAGCGCTTGGGCAGAGTGTCCGCTGCACGGCGCCGTACAGCAACGCAACGAACAAGGCCTACGTCGAACTGCATCGCGTCACCCCGCGCGCGTCAACTCACTCGTCCATCAACCGGACCTTCACCTTCTTGCCCTTCACCTTGCCGGCGCTGAGCTTGCGCAGCGCGTCGCGCGCGATGCCGCGCTCGACCGCCACGTACGTCGAAAACTCGGTCACGTTGATCTTGCCGATCTGCGCGCCGTTGAAGCCCGCTTCGCCGGTCAGCGCGCCGAGCACGTCGCCGGGACGGATCTTCTCCTTGCGCCCGCCGAGGATCTGCAACGTCTCCATCGGCGGCAGCAACGGTGCGTTGCTTTCGGCCTTCAGTTCGGCCAGCGGATGCCATTCGACGTCGCGCTTCTGCGCCTGCTCGATGGCGCCGACGCGCCCCATCTCGTTCATGCTCGCGAGGCTCAGCGCCCAGCCGTCCTGATCTGCGCGGCCGGTGCGGCCGATGCGATGCACGTGCACCTCCGGATCGGGCGTCACGTCGACGTTGATCACCGCTTCGAGCTGCGCGATGTCGAGGCCGCGGGCGGCGACGTCGGTGGCGACGAGCACGGAACAACTGCGGTTCGCGAACTGGATCAGCACCTGGTCGCGGTCGCGCTGATCCAGCTCGCCGTGCAGCGCGAGCGCATGAAAGCCCTGCGCGCGCAACACGTCGAGCAGGTCGCGGCATTGCTGCTTGGTGTTGCAGAACGCCAGCGTGCTCACCGGCTGATAGTGATTCAGCAGCATGCCGACGGCGTGCAGCCGCTCGTCCTCGGTGACTTCGTAGAAGCGCTGGCGAATCTTGCTGTTGTCGTGGCGCTCCTCGAGCTTCACTTCCTTCGGATTCGACAGGATGCGCTGGCTCAGCTTCGCGATGCCGTCCGGGTACGTCGCGGAAAACAGCAGCGTCTGGCGCTCTTTCGGGCATTGGCGCACGACGGTCGCGATGTCGTCGAAGAAGCCCATGTCGAGCATCCGGTCCGCCTCGTCGAGCACGAGCGTATTCAGCGCGCCGAGCGCGAGGCTGCCGCGCTCCAGATGGTCCATGATGCGCCCCGGCGTGCCGACGACGATGTGCGCGCCGTGCTCGAGGCTCGCCGTTTGCGGGCGCATCGGCGTGCCGCCGCACAGCGTCAGCACCTTGACGTTCTCCTCGCCGCGCGCGAGGCGGCGGATTTCCTGGGTGACCTGGTCGGCGAGCTCGCGCGTCGGGCACAGGACCATCGCCTGCACGTCGAAGCGGCGCGTGTCGAGGCGCGCGAGCAGCGGGAGCGAGAACGCGGCTGTCTTGCCGCTCCCGGTCTTGGCCTGCGCGATCAGGTCGTGGCCGGCGAGCGTGACGGGCAGGCTCGCCGCCTGGATCGGCGTCATCTCGACATAGCCGAGTTGCGTGAGATTGGCGAGCGTGGCGGGCGTGAGCGGAAGCTCGTTGAAGCGCGTGGCGATCGGTTGGCTGGTCATGTCGTGGTGGCGGGTTAGAGGTACGGACGGCCTTCGATCTGTTCGTAGACGATCGTGCCGTCCTCGGCGTCGAAGCGCTCGACATAGTTGCGCGCGCCGCACAGCGGGCAGCGGAACAACAGGCCCTGTCCCTCGTCCTTGATGACGACGTCGGACGTTTCCCACTGCGTGCCGCAGCTCTGGTTTCTGCAAGTAAACACGGTCGTTCTCCAGCTGGATTCTGTTGCGCGCCCTCGCTGCGTCGAGCGAAGGCGCAGATGTTGCGCGGGCACGGCGCGTCGCATCCGGGCGTATGCCCGGGTGCGACGCGGCCGTTGGTTTGATGTTTCGTCTGAGCGGATGATTGATCAGGCGGCGACAGAAGATCGCGCGTCCGGCAATTTTAACGGATAAGCGGAACCCGCCCGGCGGCGGTGGCGCGGCGGCGGCTTCTGGACCGTCGCGTAGGGGCGCGCGTACGGCGCGCTGATACAGGCTTACAAGCTGCCGCGGAATCGGTTTATGATCGACCTGTCCCCCTGTCGTCGCAAGGCGCGGCGAGGATGATGTCGGGATTCCCCGGATACAGTGTGCGTTGGCAAATCAACCAAAAAAGGGTAAACAATGCGATCTTCCGCGAGCAAATTGACTCTCGTTACGGTTTCGGCTGCCTTTCTGATTGGCGCGATTTCTCCGGCGTTCGCGCAGACGGAAGCGAGTGCGCCGTCTGCGTCGGAGACCAAAGCTGCCGCCAAGGCGGCGAAGAAGCAGGCGCGCGCGCAGGCCCGCGCGCAGCACAAGGCAGAACGCAAGGCCGCGCGGGCAAAGAATGCCGCCGAGCTGAAGCGTCTCGAGGATGCCGGCTACAAGCCCGCGGCGAACGATCCGAACTATCCGCAGAACCTGCAGGACGCGCAGAAGAAGGTCAACTCTGCTGGCGGCGCGAGCCAGTAAGCGTCGCGATGGTCGGGTGTGCGGTTCGTCATCGATCGTCCAGGTCACAGCGAACTCATACCTGACCTTGCTCCCCGCCCTCACTTCGTCGGCAATGCGCCGCACATGCGCGAGCAGGTTGTCGTCGTCCCCCGCCGTTGTCGCGAATGACGTGACGAAGTGCGCCACGTTCGGCGCCCAGCACCAGGCCGGGCAACTCGTCGACTTGCCGGTACTGGACGTGATCAGCCATGTTCCCGCTCCGAAACGGCGCGATTGCGCCGGACCTCGTTCGGCGTCTTGCCGGTCCAGCGCTTGAACGCGTGTCGAAAGCTCACCACGTCGCTGAAGCCCAGCGTGAGCGCGATGTCCTCGGTGCTGAGCGCGGTCGAGTTCAGATAGTCGATCGCCAGCGCCTTGCGCACGCTCGTCAGCAGTTCGCTGTATGACGTCCCCTCGGCTTCGAGCTTGCGGCGCAGTGTGCGTGACGTCATGCACAGGCTCTCGGCGATCCCGTCGATGTCCGGGAACCGCCCCGGCGTGCGGGTCAGTTCGCGATACACGCGGCGCGTGATGCCCGCCTGCCAGCGAAACTGCTCGAGCAGCTCGGCGCACTGCATCGAGACCTGCGCGGCGGTGAGGGGGTGGGCAAGTTGCGGCGCGCGCGACAGCCATGCGGCCGGATAGCTGAGGAGATTCAGCGGCTGATCGAACGCGAGCGGGCATTCCAGCGCCTCGGACAGCGCGGCGGCGTGCGGCGGCTCCGGCTGGGTGAACGATGCACGGGCGGGCACGCACCACGTACCCATCACGTCCTTGATGATTGTCGCATGCACGACGAACTGCTGGTCGATCAGGAAGCGATACAGGGCGTCGTCCACGTCGGGCAGCAGGAGGGCGTCCCGCATGGGAAGCACCCACAACGCTTCGTTTTCCTGCTCGACCCAGCGGATGCCGATCACGCCGTTGACGAGCGGGTGGTATTTGACCGCCGTGTCGAATGCGCGCCCCATCGACTCCGAGCACAGCATCGCGTAGCCGTACAGCCCGTAGCTCGATGCGCGCAGCCGCTGCCCGACCCGTACGCCCAGATCCGGGATGCCGCACAGGCGAACCGCGTTGCGCGCGGCGGTCAGGAACTGCAGCGACGACGTCTGCGTGAGCGGGTCGGCAAGCGCGCCATGGTCGAGATCCGTGCCGGCCAGAATCGCGCACGCATCCGCGCCGGCGTCTGACGCCACGTCGACGAGTGCGGCCAGTTTGGCCGGCGAGAAGCGCTTTTCCCGCAACGCGACGGGGGATGGTGCGTCCGCCGATCGGTCGCGTTGAACGGCGGGTGCCGTCAGGTTCGCGAGGGAGGTCCGGTGCATGACAAGAGTCTGTGTCTGAAGAAATACCCATTCCGAGCGTCGAATTCTGCGCCCAAACGGGCCGGGTTACCACAGGGTTATCGTGCGTCAGGCATCCAAAGACGTGCGTGACGGCGATGCGCCGACGGCCGGGCGGCGCGTGGTTCAAGGGGCGGGACACGCGGCATGTCCTCCGCAATCATCATTTCGGCCGCGTCGATCATTTGCAAACCGCGGGTGTCAAGCCATAGTGCTTGACACAAGGGGCATCCCGCGTTTGCGCGGATGCCGAATCAAATACCCCTTTGGGGGAGACGCATGGGTCGGTTCAAGACGGATTGCTGCGATTCGGTCGGAGCCGGACGGAAGGGTTGCCGCCGCTCGGGAAGCGGCGCGCGCGATCCGTTTGCGTCAACCGACTATGGAATTTCGAATGAGCAACAGACACTGGCTCTCGTCTTACGGATCGATCCCCGCGGAGATCGATGCCGATCGCCATCCTTCCGTCGCTGCACTGCTGGACGATGCAATGCGCAGGTTCGCGACGCGGCCGGCATTCCGCGCGTTCGGCCAGACCCTGACCTATGCAGACGTCGATCGCCTGTCGACGGCGCTGGCCGCATACCTGCAGAAAGTGGCCGGCGTCAAAAAGGGCGACCGCGTGGCCGTCATGCTGCCCAACCTGCTGTCGTTTCCGATCGCCCTCATCGCGATCAGCAAGATCGGCGCGATCCAGGTCAACGTCAATCCGCTGTATACCGCGCGGGAACTCGAGCATCAGCTCGATGACGCCGGTGTCGAAGTCATCCTGGTATACGACGGCTCCACGCCCACCCTTGCGCAGGTGATCGGCAAGACGCGCATCAGGACGGTCATCACGGCCGGCCTCGGCGATGGCGGGTCTGTCGAGATTCCCGGCCCCGCAGTCGATCCGGCGTTCGGCGATGCGACTGCGCTGCCGGCCGCGCTCGCCGAAGGCGCGACGCTCGCGCTCGACCCCGTGGACGTGAGCGGCGACGACCTGCTTCTGCTGCAATACACCGGCGGGACGACGGGGCTGTCGAAGGGGGCCGCGCTGTCGCATCGCAATCTCGTCGCCAACGTCGAGCAGTTCAAGGCCTTCATGGCCACCGCGATGCAGCCCGGCGAAGAGGTGATCGTGACCGCGATTCCGCTTTATCACATCTTCGCGTTGACCGTGAACGCCCTCGCGTATTTTTCCGTCGGCGCGGAAAACTGGCTCGTGGCCAATCCGCGTGACACCGATGGGTTCATCGACGTGTTGAAGGCAGCGCGGCCGACAATCTTCATCGGCGTCAATACGCTGTACGCCGGGTTGACCGCGAATTCGCGCCTCGCCGAGGTGGACTGGTCGAGGCTGAAACTGAGCGTCGGCGGCGGTGCGGCGGTGGTCGACGTCGTCTCCGAACGGTGGCGAAAAGCCACTGGCAGTTTCATCCGCGAGGGATACGGCCTGTCGGAAACCTCGCCCGTGGTGTCGTTCAACCCGTTGGTTGTCGCCGAATTCAACGGCACGACCGGCATGCCGTTGCCCTCCACGGACGTCAAGCTTCTCGATGACGCGGACCGGGAGGTCGGCATCGGCCTGCCTGGCGAAATCTGCGTGAAGGGGCCGCAGGTGATGCGCGGCTACTGGCAGCAGCCGGAGGTCAACTCGACGGTGTTCACTGCCGATGGCTATCTCCGTACCGGCGATGTCGGCGTCTTCGACGACAGGGGCTTCCTGAAGATCGTCGACCGCAAGAAGGAGATGATCATCGTCTCGGGCTTCAACGTGTACCCGAACGAAGTGGAAGCGGTTGCGGCCGCGTTTCCCGGCATCGCCGAGTGCGCATGCATCGGCGTGCCGGACGAGAAGACCGGCGAGGCGGTCAAGCTGTTCGTCGTCGCGGCGCCCGGCGCCGACGTGAACGCGGAAGCGCTCGTCGTGCATTGCCGCGCCGGCATGGCCGGGTACAAGGTGCCGCGGATCGTCCGCCTTGTCGAATCGCTGCCGAAATCGACCGTCGGCAAGATACTGCGGCGAGAGCTTCGCAGCTTTGACTGACCGGGGCGTGCCGCGACGGTAATCGAGCGGCACGCAACACGAATTCAACGGTTTCACGTTCATGGTCGCAATGGAAGCGATCCAGCTTTATCGATTCGCATAACTAATCTAAATATTGGAGACAATTCGTCATGAAAAAAGCCGCTTACGCTGCGGTCGCCGCCGCATTGCTTTCGGGTTCGGCCGCGCATGCCCAATCAGCCGGAAGCACCGTCGTCGGAGCAGGGTGGTTGCGTATGGCGCCCCAGGATTCGAGCGATCCGCTCGAGGTCGGCGGGCATAGCGTTCCGAATACGGGAACCCGCGTTGACAACGCCGACACGTTCGGTCTCACGGTCACGCACTTCTTCACCGACCACCTCGCGGTGGAAACGGTGGCCGGCGTCCCCCCGCGATTCAAGTTCTACGGCAAAGGCGCGCTCGCGTCTCCGTCGATCAATCCGCTCGGGGACGTCCGGCAGTGGAGCCCGGCGCTGGTCTTCAAGTATTACTTCGGGCGGGCGGAGTCGGCATGGCGTCCGTACCTCGGCCTGGGCGTGAGCTACATCTGGTTCACGAGCGGGCACGTGAATCCCGCCTTTCAGCAGGCGCTGAGCATGCAGCTGTCCAACGGGGCCAACGCGGGCATGCCGACGAGCGCTCATATCGACAGCGCGTGGTCTCCGGTTTTCAACGCCGGCATGAACTACAACTTTGGCAAGCACTGGTCGGCCGGTCTGTCGATCTCGTATCTGCCGTTCGGCACCAAGGCCAAACTGACGACCACGATGCCCAACGGCGGGAGCGTGACGAGCGTCGCGAAGATCAATCTCGATCCGATCGTCACGTATGTGTCGATCAACTATGCGTTTTGAATGCGCGCCAGCGCGAATCCACAGCGCATACGGGGGGCTTACGTGTCGTGCGCGACGACATGAGTCCCCTGGCAGGGCGTCACCCGGCGGCATCCCTGCCGCCGCGTCGGACGTTTTTGAAAGATGGACGTGGTAGAGTCGCCGACTGTGACCAACTTGCCAACCCCGAGGCGCACGGGAGCGATCTGTCTCCTTTAACGGCTGATGGGCAGTGACAATCTAGCCCTGTTTCGCTGATTACCGTCGGCGATGCGTGGTACTGCCCAAGCCGAGTCTGCCGACGGAACCGACATAGCGACTGTGCGTATTTCCATCAGCCGTCTCGCCGTTCTTGCGGGACGTCATCCCCGAATCGTCGGCACGCTCGGCACGTTGATGGCGCTTGGCGTGCTGTCGATCAGTCTGGCGACGCTGCTCGCCGCGCGCGATGAGGCGATCGAGCATGCGCACGACACCTCGCGGAACATCACCGCCATTCTCGTCAACAACATCGATCGGACGATCGAATCGTCTGATCATTCTCTGATGACGTTGATCGCCGGCATCAGAGCGCGCGGCGTCGGGCATATCGATCCCGCGGTGCGGCAGGCGTTGATGTTCGAGCAGATGGATGCGACCCGCTATGTCACCGGCATGGGCGTGATGGACGCGCACGCGCATATCGTTGCCGGCGGCCACGGCGTGTCGTCCGCGACGGACTTCGGCGACAGGGATTACTTTTTCGTGCATCGTCAGGCCGCCGACGTCGGACTGTACGTGTCCCGGCCGTATCGTTCGCGCCTGCGAAACGGCGCGGAGTCGATCGCATTGAGCCGGCGGATCAGCAGGCCGGACGGTTCGTTCGAGGGCGTGGCGCTGGTCGCGATCGATATCGCGTATTTCCGGCAGTTGCTGTCGAAGCTGGACGTGGGGCCGCACGGCGTGACGGCCATCGTCCGCGTCGACGGGGCGCTCGTCGCGCGCAGTCCGATGCTTCCGGGGGACGAATCGCGCTCGTTCGGAAACTCGCCGACCTTTCCGCGAATGGCGAACCATGATTCCGGCTTCTACGAGACGCATTCGTCGATCGACGGCGTGCTGCGCCTCTATACGTTCGAGCGTATTCCGGGCACGCCGCTGATCGCCGTCGTCGCGCCCGCAAAGCGCGACGTGCTGGCGTCGTGGCGGTCGCTGGCGTTCGTCGTGGGCGTGTGCGCGATGCTGGTCAGCATCGCGTTCTCCGGGGTCGTCTGGCTGCTGGCCTATGCGCTGCGGGATCGGGTCGTGGCGCAGGACCACCTGCTCGAACTGTCGCAAACCGATCCGCTGACGGGCCTGAACAATCGCCGCGCGCTGGACGAGGCGCTCAACCGCGAATGGCGGCGGCTACAACACACCAAAGGTACGTTGTCGATCCTCTTCATCGATGCGGACCACTTCAAGGAATACAACGACCGTTATGGTCACGCGCAGGGCGACCGCGCGCTGAAACGGCTGGCGGCGTGCATCGTCAGGCATACGCGCCGTGCCGGCGACATGGCGGCACGATACGGCGGCGAGGAATTCGTGGTGGTGCTGCCCGATACCAGCGAAGCGGGCGCGTTGAAGGTCGCCGAATCGATCCGGCGTAGCGTCGAGGACGATCGCCAGGACGATGCGTTTTGCGGCCTGCCGCCTTTCAGCATCAGTGTCGGGTTCGCGTCGAGCCGGCGTGCAGACCAGCGCACCCTCGACGAATTCATCCGGTCGGCGGACGCCGCGCTGTATGCGGCGAAGCGGGCCGGCAGGAATTGCATCGTCGCCGCGGATTCTGAGCAGGTCTGACGCGCGGACCGAAGCGCGCGCGGCGATCCTTGCCGTCAGGCTCGGTCGTGATGTGGCCGTCGCGCTCCACCCGCTTCCGGGCGTCGAGGTGCGAGTAGCCGACGACGACGCGCCGGCTACTCGCTGCCGTCGATGAAGGCGATCACTACGCGGCGTACAAGTCCGAGCTGCAAAAGTTGCGCACGGCCGCGAAGTAAGCGCTCGCGACGCAACGGGTCACGGCCCGGCCGCGCCGGCGGCGGGACATGACATCGAACCGTGACGAGC
>Ga0335069_10014884_pt1 | contig 10883 bp, 7 predicted proteins | sample Lox_Sample_11_FD_206714 | JGI IMG/M metagenome (GOLD analysis project Ga0335069, IMG submission 206714) | Soil microbial communities from Loxahatchee National Wildlife Refuge, Florida, United States - Lox_Sample_1.1 | ecosystem: Environmental > Terrestrial > Soil > Wetlands | place: USA: Florida... | reverse complement strand
TGCTCTCGGTGCTGAGCGGGAGCTGCGCCGGGCCCTCGATCGGCTGCAACGACGACACGGCGGGCTGCGCGACGGGGGATGGCTGCTCGCCCAACAATCAGCACCACGGGTCGGTGGTCACCGCCGCCGTCATGCAGGGGCAGACCTACGTCATCGTGGTCGACGGCTACAGCGGCTCGTGCGGCGGGGCGAGCGGAGCGTTCAGCCTCACCGTGATTCCGCCGGGCGCGACCTCCACGACGACGAGCACGACGACCGCGTTCTCGACGAGCAGCTCGACGAGTACGTCGCTGGCGCCGACCACGACTTCGTCGACGAGCTCCTCCACGACGATCCCGTCGCCGACGTCCACGAGCACGTCGCTCGTTCCCACGACCACTTCGTCGAGCACCTCCACCACCAGCTCCACGTCCCCCGGCCCGACGACCTCCTCGACGGCGCCACCCCCCACGTCGACCACGAGCACGACGCTCCCGGGCGGCACGTGCGCGCTGCCCACCGTCCTGCCCGCCGCGGGTGGCACCTTCACGGGCACGACGACCGGAGCGAGCGCATTCAGCGGCTGCGTTGCGGCGACCAGCACCGCCCCCGAGCAGGTCTTCCAATGGACGCCCGCCAGGTCGGGCACCGCGACGATCCAGACCTGCGGCGCCGCGACCACGTTCGACACCGTGCTCTCGGTGCTGAGCGGGAGCTGCGCCGGGCCCTCGATCGGCTGCAACGACGACACGGCGGGCTGCGCGACGGGGGATGGCTGCTCGCCCAACAATCAGCACCACGGGTCGGTGGTCACCGCCGCGGTCACGCAGGGGCAGACCTACGTCATCGTGGTCGACGGCTACAGCGGCTCGTGCGGCGGGGCGAGCGGAGCGTTCAGCCTCACTCTCACACCCCCGTGAGCAGCTGAGCTGCCGTACAGGACCGGCGAAGAGCGTCCCGGGGGGGGCCGAGGCAAAGGGTCCAACGGGACGGCGGTGCGCCGGGTCGAGCCGCGGCCCTGACCGTTCTGATCGAATCCCACTCCTCGTCTGTGCTAGCAATGGTAGGAGGAGGAACGCTCCATGTGGGTCGGTGGACGGACGGGGTCGGTGGTGGTCCGTGGGCTCCTCGCAATCGTTTGTGCGTTGACGCTGTCGCGTGGTGCGGTGGCGACGGTCGTCGTGGAGACGATCGCCGGCGGCGGCAGCCTGGATGGATACCCGCCCACCGGGGCCGATCTGTCCCTGGGGAACGGCGGCGCGGCGACGGGCGTCGCGCTCGGGCCGGACGGTCTCTACATCTCGGACTCGCAGCACGACCAGGTGCTGAAGATCGCCGCGGCGGACGGCACGATCAGGCTCGTCGCCGGCAACGGGACCGCGACGTACGAGGGCGACGGGCTGCCGGCGCCGAGCGCCGGCCTCGCGAATCCCGGAGGGCTCGCGTTCGACGCGAGCGGCAATCTCTACATCGCAGACCGGGGCAACCTGGTCGTGCGCCGCGTCGATGCGGCGAGCGGCGTCATCACGACCGTGGCGGGCACCGGGTTGTCGACCGGGCAGGTGGTGGGCGGCAATCCGCCCGCGCCGCTCGGCGACGGCGGCCTGGCCACGGCCGCCACCTTCTCCGGGCTCGGTGATCTCACGGTCGACGCCGCCGGCGCCGTCATCGTCGCCGACACCGGCAACGACTGCGTGCGGAAGTTCACAGTCGGCGGCACCATCTCGACCATCGCCGGGCAGGCCGGCAACGGCGGCTTCGGCGGCGACGGCGGGTCGGCGACCGCGCCGCAGGCGCAGCTGAACAACCCCAGCGGCGTCGCCGTCGACAGCGCCGGCAACGTCTACATCGGCGACAGCGCGAACCATCGCGTGCGCCAGGTCGACACCGGCGGGAACATCCACACCGTCGTGGGCGACGGGACGGGTGGTAACGGCGGGTTCGGCGGCGACGGCGGGCTCGCCGTCGACGCGCAGATCGGCGCGCTGGGCGGGCTCGCCTTCGACAACGCCGGCCGCCTGCTGATCACGTGCTCCGGCGCCGATCGCGTCCGGCTCGTCGACGTCACGTCGGCGTCGCCGGTGATCGTCACGATCGCCGGCGGCGGCACGACCGGCGGCGGCAGCATCATCGGCGACTTCGGCCCCGCGACGGCCGCGACGTTGAACGGCCCGCGTGACGTCGTCTCGGACGGGGCGGGGACAGTCTACGTCTACGACGCGGGCAACGGTCGCATCCGTCGCGTCGACGGCGCGACCGGCTACATCGACACCGTCGCGGGCACGGCGCTGCACGGGTTCATCGGCGACCGCGGGCCGTACCAGCACGGCGTGCTGATGGCGCCCTCGGGGGCGGCCTTCGACGCGGCCGGGAACCTCTACGTCGCCGACAGCGGCGACCACGCCGTGCGGCGGATCGCACCCGACGGCACCATCACGACGTTCGCGGGCGTCGGCGTCACCGGCGGTCTGGGGGACGGCGGCCCCGCGAACCTCGCCAGTCTGAGCAGCCCGAGCGACGTCTGCGTCGTCGGCTCGACGCTCTACGTCGCGGACTTCGGGCACGACGCCATCCGCGCCGTCGACCTCGGGACGAACCTGATCCGGACCTACGCCGACGTGAGCGCCCCGGTCGCGATCGTCGCCGATCCGGGCGGCGTGCTCTACGTCGCGCACGACAACCAGGTGGACACGGTGGCGCTCGACGGCTCGGTGACGGAGTACGCCGGCACCAACCCGGTCAACAACATGACCAACCCGCTCGGCGACGGTCTCCCGGCCGTCAACGCCACGCTGCGCGGACCGAGCGGGCTGGCGCTCGGACCGGGCGGAGAGCTCTACGTCGCCGACACGCGGAACGATCGCATCCGTCTGATCGCCGCGGGCGGCGGCACCACCTCGACCGTGGCCGGCGGCGGGACGCTCACGCCGCCGAACGTCGGCGACGGCGGCATGGCCACGCTCGCCGTCCTCAACCGCCCGCAGGGCGTCGCGCTGGACGGCGGGCGCCTCGTCGTGTCGGACACGGACGACGCCCGCATCCGCGCCGTGGATCTCACGACGCACGTCATCACGACCATCGCCGGCACGGGAACCGCGGGCTTCGCGGGCGACGGCGACGTCGCGGCCGGCGCGCTCGTGAACGGGCCGGGCCGCATCACCGCCGCGGACGGCGGCCTCGTCTTCGCCGACGGCGGCAACAACCGCATCCGGCGCATCGTCGACGGGACGGACCTCGACCCGAAGACGTTGCGGGTGAACGCCAGGCTCGCCTTCGGCGTCAACCGGAAGACCAGGGAGCTTCCCGACGGCCACGACACCGTCTCGCTGGCCGCGGCGTTGCCGCTGCCCGCGGGCGTCACGGCCGCCGCGCTCCTGCTCCGCGTCGACGTCGTCGACCTGCACCAGCAGACCCAGCTCGACGCCAGGGGTCGGCAGCCGAAGCCGGTTCGCACGCGGCCGGCGCCCGGCTTCCAGCTGCCGGAGCCGCCCGCGGCGCCGGCGAGCCGCTTCACGTTCCACCTGAAGAAGCCGTCGGTGGCGGGCGGCAAGCCGACCAGGCTCATGTTCACGAGCCGCGGCACCTTCCGCGACGTGCTGGGACGCGCCGGCTTCACGGACGTGTCGACGCCGAAGGGCGGCACGTCCGCGCCGGTGCGCGTCACGATCACGCTCGGCACCACGTCGTTCACGGGCGAGGCGACGATGCGGTGGACGGCCAGACAGGGCAGGGGAGGCGCCGCGCAGTCGACGCGTCCGTGAGAGCGTCGTGGCTTCGGAGTCGGGTCACCGCCCTGGTGCGAGGCGCCGGACGAATTCCCCCGCCGCTCCGTGGGTTGGCTCGGGAGTGCCCGGAAGGTGTAGATGCCCCGAGGGATAGGGTAGGCAAACTCGGTTGAGTAGGAGGAGGCGCATCATGAAGGCAGTAGTCGCAGTCCGAGGCCGCGCAGGATTCACGCTCGTCGAGCTCCCGGTCGTCATCTCGATCATCGCGATCCTGATCGGGCTGCTCCTCCCCGCGGTCCAGAAGGTTCGCGAGGCCGCCGTCAAGCTGGAGCGGAGCAAGTCCACGACCCCGCTCGGCCAGGAGATCGTCGCCTTCGGCGACGGCTCCGTGCACACCGCGCAAATGTTCTTCCTGAGCATGGGCACCGATGCGGCGACCGGCGCGCAGGGCGTGACGCTCGATGCCCTGAGCTCCCTCTGCACCGCCGATACGACCGTGATGGGCTTCCAGGCCCAGATCGACGGCCTGCTCGGAGGCGCCGGTCGATCCGCCGGCCAGCGCCGGTTGCTCACGGCGGTGAAGACCCCTCTCACCGGGGAGCTGCTGCCGGCGGTGCAGAAGCTGACCGAGATCCTGCGGAGTCCGACCGTCGGCCTCTGCCAGTAGCGCCGTCCGACGCGTCGCTCACGCGTCGAGCGTGAGCCACAGCCGGAGCAGGTGCCGCTTGCCGGCGGCATCGGGCGCGTCCTCGTACGCGGTGCGCGCGTGCAGGACGGTGTGGTTCGAGACGAGCTGGACGTCGCCGGGCTCGAGCTGCATGTCGAGGTAGAGCTTCGGGTCGCCGGCGATCGCCTCGTAGACGTCGAACAGTTCGCGCTCGACGTCCGTCACCGGCGCGTCCGGGTGGCGCCCGGCGGAGCGGAAGTAGTCGGAGTGATAGAACGTGCGCACGTGCCCCTCGGCCGCTCGACACGGGATCGCCGGCACCCACCCCGGCCCGCTCTGCCCCTCGTCGCGCCGGTCGAGTGCGACCGGCTCGTAGAGGCGCGCGATCAGATCCGGACGCCGGCGCAGGAGCGCGTTGTAGACCGCAACCGAGCTGACGAGGCGGCTCGCCCCGCCGCGTCGCGCCGCCCGCAGGCAGAGGAGCCCGACCGCGTCGGCGAGGTCGCAGTGGTACGCGATGTCCCCCGCCGTCCGGTAGCGGCGCACGAAGGGGTTCGCCGCATCCTCGCCGGTGTCGACGACGTGCCCCAAGAGGTCGCCCATCGCGTTCTGTGCGCCGGGCCGCCCGAGATGCTGCCCGATTCCCCAGAAGACGAGCGCGGCGTCGTCCTCGCTCCAGCGCTCGACGGGGAGCCCGCGCACGAGGAGGAACCCCCGGCCGCTCGCGAGCTCGCGCGCCCACCCCGCGATGACGGGGCCGAGCGTCGGCAGCGGGAAGTCGGCGCGACGCAGGTCGGCGAGCCCGAGCCCGCGCCCGCGTGCTGCGTCGCCCGCGGCCGCCAGCTCGACGATCGCCGTCGGGTCGAGCGTGACGATCCAGTCCCGGTCGCGCGACAGGTCCTGCCCGCGCCACGCGGACGGCCCGACGACGGGGGTGTCGCGGATCGCGTCGTGTGGCCGATCGAAGTAGCGCAGCGCCTGCTCCGCGAACGACAGGTACGGGGCGTCCATCGGGCACGTCGCTTAGCAATATGCGGGCGTGCTGCCCAGCCCTGCGAGTCCCGGTGCGTCTTTGCCGCCGTCGCTACGGCGTCGTCGCCGGCTGCACGTGTGCGCCGTCGCCGACGCTGTCCCCCAGGTCGAGCGCCACTCGCGCGCCGTCGTCGACACCGGAGAGGAGCCGGACCCGCTCGCCGTCGTCGTTGGCGACCGCCACCTCACGGAGCGCGACCCGGTCCTCCGGCGTGAGCGTGGCGACGAACGTCTTCCCGCCGCGGACGATCAGCGCGTTCGCCGGGACCTCGAGGTAGCTCGGCACCTGGAGCTTCAGCCGGACATGGACGAAGCTGCCCGGGACGATCTCGCCGCCGCGGTTGTCGAAGTCGACTTCGGTGAGCAGCGTGCGCGTCTTCGGGTCGAGCTCGCCGGTGACGCGCGCCACCTGTCCCTCGAGCTGCAGCTCGGGACGCTCGGGGACGGTGATCACGGCGGCGTCCCCCGTCTTCACGAACGCCGCCTCGCGCTGGGCGACGTACAGCTGCACCCGCAGGCGATCGGTGTTCGACACCGTCACCACCGGCAGGGCGCCGCTCTGCGCGCTCGCGGCGTCCTGCACGAGGGCGCCCGGGTCCGCGTAGCGCGCGGTCACGGTCCCGGCGAACGGGGCCTTCACGACTTCGTACGACCGGAGCGTCGCCAGCCGTGCCACCGTCGCCTCGGCGACGGCGGCGTCCGTGTCGGCCTGCTCCCGCTCCATCGCTGACACGACCCCGCTCCGCCCGAGCGCGTCGAGGCGCCGCGCGTTGGCGCGCTTGTTCCGCGCGTCGGCGACCGCGGCGAGGTACTGATGGTCGGTTTCCGGCGAGTCGATCACCGCCAGTACCTGGTCGGGCACGACCCGATCGCCCTTGTCGACGTGGACCTCCTTCAGATAGCCGGCGACCTTCGCGTACAGCGTGGCGGTCGCAAAGGGGCGCGCCTCGCCGAGGAGCTCGAGCGCCGTCTCGGCCGGGGAGCGCCGCACGGTCTCGACGCGCACCCGGGGCCCGGCGGCGATCGCGCCCGCGCGCGCCCGGGTCTCGGCCCGCTCGCTCCGGACCCGCACCGCGACCAGCCCCCCCACCAGGAGGGCGGCGCCCAGCAGCCCGCCGACGGCGGCCACCAGCATCCAGCGCGGCAGCGGCGGATGGCGCAGGGTCTCGTCGGGGGTCATGCCGTCACGTCCATGCCGCGCTCCTCGGCGAGGAATCGCTCCTCCAGCACGTGCTTCTCGGGCAGCCGCGTGCGGAGCAGGGAGTAGATCACCGGGACCACGAAGAGCGTCACCACCGTCGCCAGGAGGAGGCCGCCGATCACCGCGCGGCCGAGCGGCGCATTCTGCTCCCCCGCTTCGCCCATCGCCAGCGCCATCGGGATCATGCCGATGATCATCGCGAGCGCGGTCATCAGCACGGGCCGGAGTCGCGTCTTGCCCGCTTCGAGGGCCGCCGCGATCGCCGACGCGCCGGTCTCGACCCGCACGTCGTTCGCGAAGCTCACCAGCAGGATCGAGTTCGAGGTCGCGATCCCGACGGCCATGATCGAGCCCATCAGCGACTCGACGTTGATGGTCGTGCCCGTCACCGCCAGCATCCAGAGGATGCCGACCAGCGCCCCCGGCACCGCCATCATGATGATGAAGGGGTCGAGCCACGACTGGAACAGCACGACCATCAGGAAGTAGACCAGCACGATGGCGAGCCCGAGCCCGAGGCCGAGGCTCCGGAACGACTCGGTCATCACCTCGCTCTGCCCGCGGAGCGTGACCCGCACGCCCGGCGGGAGCGGTCCCAGCGCGGCGATCGCGCGCCGGATGTCGCGCGACACCGCCCCTAGGTCGCGCCCGTCGACGCCCGCCTGGACGTCGAGCACGCGCTGCACCGTGTAGTGGTTCACCTGGCTCGGCGTGACGTCGGGCCGCAGGGTCGCCACGTCGCCCAGGCGGTTTGACGGCGCGCCCGGCGCGACCGTCGCCGGCGCCAGCGTCGCCGCCGGCTGGAGGAGGGCGCCGGCCGCGGGGGGCGTCAGCGGCGTGCCGAGCAGGGCGTCGACCGAGTCGATCCGCTGATACGGCACCTGCACGGCCACCAGGTAGTTCACGTTGTTGTCGGGGCTGAGGAAGTACGACGGCGACACGAGCGAGCTGGACGACAGCGCCACCAGCATGCTGTTCGCGACGTCGCGTTCGCTCACGCCGAGCCGCGCCGCCCGCAGGCGGTCCACGTCGAACCGCAGCGCGGGGTAGTCGAGCGCCTGCGGAATGTGGACGTCGACCGCGCCGGGGATGGCGCGGATCCGGTCGCGCAGCTCCCGCGCGATCGTGAACGTGCGCCCGAAGTCGGCCCCCTCGATCTGCACGTCGAGGGGCGCCGACAGCCCGAAGTTGAGCACCTGGCTCACGATGTCGGCCGGCTGGAAGTAGAAGCTCGAGCCCGGGAACTCGGCGGGGAGCGCGTCGCGGAGCCGACGCATGTACCCCGCGACGGGATGGTGCGCGGGCTTGAGGTCGATCAGGAGCTCCGCGTCCATCCCGCCGACGTTGTCGGTCTGCACGAACGCCAGGTTGTAGTTGATCGGCACGCCGATCATGTCGTTGATGGTCTCGATCTCGTCGGCCGGGATGACCTCGCGAATGCGTCGCTCGACCCGCGCGACCAGCCGCTCGGTCTCCTCGATGCGCGTCCCCATCGGCGCGCGGAAGTGCAGCTTCATCAGCCCGGCGTCGACGGTCGGGAAGAAGTCGAGCCCGACCACGAACGGGAGCACGGCGGTGCACGCGAACAGCACGCCCGCGACCACGAGCGTGAACGTCCGGTGGGCGAGCACGAGCGCGAGGACGCCGCCGTAGGCCTCCTGCAGCCGCGCGAAGGCGCGGTCCCGTCCGCGGTCGAACGCCGCAGTGAAGCGCGCGACGCGACCGTGCGGCGCGGCCGCGCGGTCGTGGCGTTCGCCGGCCATCAGCATGCGGGCGAGCGTCGGCACCAGGGTCCGCGACAGGAGGTACGACGCCAGCATCGCGAGCACGACCGCGAGCGCCAGCGGCGTGAACAGGTAGCGCGCCGGGCCGTAGAGCAGCACCACCGGGAAGAACACGATGCAGATCGCGAGCGTCGCCACGATCGCCGGCACCGCGATCTGCCGGGCGCCGTCGAGAATCGCGACGGTGAGCGGCTTCCCGAGCATCCGGTTGCGGTGGATGTTCTCGACCTCGACGGTCGCGTCGTCGACCAGCATGCCGATCGCGAGCGCGAGCCCGCCCAGCGTCATGATGTTGATCGTGTTCCCGGTGAGGTCCAGCCCGACGATCGCCGTGCCGATAGCGAGCGGGATCGACGTGCTGACGATCACCATGCTGCGCCAGCTCCCCAGGAAGACCAGGATCATCAGCGACACCAGGATCGACGAGATGATCGCCTCGCGGACGACCCCCTTGACGGCGCCGCGCACGAACACCGACTGGTCGAAGTCGACGCGGAGCTCGAGCCCTTCGGGGGCCGCGGCGCGGATGGCCGGCAACGCGTCGCGGGTGGCGTCGACGACGGCCAGCGTGGAGGCGTCGGCGTGCTTGAGGATCGCCAAGTACGTCGCCCGCCGCCCGTTCACGTGCACGATGTTGGCCTGCTCCGCGAACCCGTCCCAGACATGCGCCACCTCGCCCAGCAGCACCGGCGCGCTCCCGACCACCTTCACCGGGATGTCGGCGAAGTCGGCGATCCGCGCCGGGCTCGCGTTCAGCAGCACGTTGTACTCCGTCGACCCGATGCGCGCGGTGCCCGCCGGGAGGATCACGTTCGACGCCTGCAGCGCGGACACGACGTCCGCGGGCGAGAGCCCCTTCGCCGCGAGCGCCACGGGGTCGATGTCGACGGTCACCTCGCGTTGCTTGCCGCCGAACGGCGCCGGCGACGACAGCCCGGGGATCGTGAACAGGTGGACGCGGATGAAGTTGAGACCGTAGTCCCAGATCTTCTCCTCCGAGAGCGTCGCGCTCGACGCCGTCAGCTGCGCCACGGGGATGTTGGAGGCGTTGAACTGGATCACGTTGGGCGGCGTCATCCCGGGGGGCGTGATGCGGAGGATGGTGCTGGACACCGAGGAGATCTGCGCGATCGCCGCGCCGATGTCGGTCCCTGGCTGGAAGTAGATCTTGAGCAGCCCGACGCCCGGAATCGACTTCGACTCGATGCGCTCGATGCCGTTCACCGTGGTCGAGTAGGCGCGCTCGCTGATGAGCACCACGCGCCGCTCCATGTCCTCGGGAGACAGGCCGTTGTAGCTCCACACGACCGCGACCACCGGGATGTCGATGGTGGGGAAGATGTCGACGACCATGCGGCTCAGCGAGAGCACGCCGAGCAGCAGGATCATGAGCGACATGACGGCGACGGTGTACGGACGCCGGAGCGCCAGGCGGACGATCCACATGGGTCAGGCGAGGATGGATGATGCGTTCAGGTGCTTCAACCGGGGGTCGCCGCAGGTCTTGACGCCCCGGCACGACGGCGGCACCGTCACGGCCGCAGGAGGGTCGCATGCGGTTGATGATGATGGTCGGGGTGCTCGTGGCGGCGGGGCTCGCCCGCGGAATGCCGTGCGCTGCGGCGACCGGCACCTTCGTCGACGTTCCGAACATCCCGGGGGAGGCCACCTTCCCGCCCGCGGCGGGCCAGATCGAGGCGATCGCGTTCACCTGGGGCGTGACCCAGGCCAAAGCGACCCGCTACGGCAGCGCCGGGGTGTGCAGCGCCGGGCGCAGCAAGCCGGTGCTCGACGGGCTGTGCGTGGTCAAGCACGTCGACAAGGCGTCGCCGAAGCTGTTCCTGGCGGCGGCGCAGGGCACCGTGTTCCCGACGATCACGATCTCGATCTGGAAGACCGACCTGGCTACCGCCACCCAGCCGCTCGCGAAGTACGAGCTGTCGAACGCGATCGTGTCGTCGGCCCAGCTGGAGGGCCTCCAGTCCGGCGACGATATTCCCGTCGAGAAGGTCTGCCTCAACTTCAGCAAGGCCAAGATCACCGTCGCGCAGCTGAACACCGACGGCGTCGCCACCGACGTCGTGACGGCCGGCTTCGACGCGTGCGTGAAGAGCGCGTTCTGACCGGCGAGCGCTCCTCGCTCGAGCACGACGACCGCGGCGGGCGACGGCATCGACCGCCGACGCCGACCCGGCAAGGCCCCGTCCCGGGCTAGGGCGCGTCCCGCAGCAGCTTTACCCGCTCCGCGTCGTCCTGCGGCACCGCGCCCAGTGCCTGCGCGGGGATGGCGGAGCAGCACCGGACCACGGTACACCAGTCCCGGGGGTCGCACGTCGGCAGGCCCCGGGAGGTCCGGATGAGAACGCGCATCGTCGGGTTTGCTCGCGGGAGGGCCCGCTCGCGCCGCCCAGCCCGGCTTCGTGACCTTCCGTTCGCACTCGCCCTCGTGCTGGCCTGCGTCGGCGCCACCGGGGCCGCCCCCCTGGCGGCGCCCG
>Ga0335069_10014883_pt1 | contig 10883 bp, 10 predicted proteins | sample Lox_Sample_11_FD_206714 | JGI IMG/M metagenome (GOLD analysis project Ga0335069, IMG submission 206714) | Soil microbial communities from Loxahatchee National Wildlife Refuge, Florida, United States - Lox_Sample_1.1 | ecosystem: Environmental > Terrestrial > Soil > Wetlands | place: USA... | reverse complement strand
CCTCGACCAGGCGGAGGAGCTCAAGCGCGCTTACCTGAGGCGGTAATTACTGCTGGTTGACGTAGGCCTGCTGGGAGATCGGGTGGTCCGGGCCGAGGATCAGCGGGGTGTTCGCGCTCTCGGCCGCCTGCTTCTGCGCGGCGAGCTGGGAGCCGGGCGTGGCGTAGAGCACGTGCACGGAGGCGTTGCCGCTGCCGCGGGCGTCCACCGGGGCCACTGCCGCCGGGTTGCCTTCCTGGTCGGTGACCCAGAGCTGGAAGTCGTCGAACTTGAACAGCTGGATGTCCGCGATCGGCGTGGGGTAGTGGTGCACCCCGCCCGGCTCGGGGACGGCCGGCGCCGGCGCGTTGGCGGGGAGAACGCCGGTGTGGAAGGTGGGCTGCAGCGGCACCCCGGCGTTGAAGATCGAGTCGGTCCACTTGGCCACCCCGGCCGCGTCCGTGATCGGCGTGTCCAGCAGGCCGTCGGGATCGAGTTCCTGCTTGATCTGCGGCTGCAGCAGGTCATACAGCCGCTTGGCGTTCTGCCGCAGCAGGTCCACCTTGGCCGGCTCGGCACAGAACTGGGCGGACCACTCGATGCCGGCCACGTTCCGGACCAGGAACCAGCCCTGGTCGTCCTTGAGCCACAGGGCGCCGCCGTGGTGATCCTGGTAGGGCGGCAACCCGTAGATCAGGCCGGTGGCACCGGTCGCGATCTCGTTCATCTTCTGGCGCGCCGCCACGTACTCCGGGGAATCCGCCCGGGTCGGATGGTCCGCGACATTGATGCTCCACGGGTCCTTCTCGGACTCGGAATGAACGGGCTCTGTGCTCGACATCGGGCTCCCCCTCAGGCCTTGCGCAGCGTGCCGACGGTGACGTGCGGCCAGCTGATGCCGTTGAAGTTCAGCAGCACGGTCTGTGAGTACTGCAGCTGGGTGGGCGCGGTCTGGCCCTGGAGCGTCTCGATCCAGAACATGGCGCTGACGGTGACGGCGTCCGCGTTCGCGCCGTCGGCGCCGCCCTTGAGGAAGGCGGTGTTCGCGGTGCCACCGCCGGGAACCGGGGCGTCGCCGGTGGTCACGTGCAGCGTGGTGGTGGCGGTGAAGTGCTGGCCCGCGATCGCCGACTGCAGGACGGTGTTGGGGTTGTTGACCATGGTCTGCGTGACGCCGACCAGCCCGGCCGCGGGGGTGCGGAAGTTGGTGTGGTTGGTCAGCGTCTGCTCGGGGAAGTCGATCGTCTGGGACGGCTGGCCGAGCGGGAACGGCTTGATGCCGATGTTCGGGATGCTCGGGCCCGCGGACGCGCCGGTGGCGGTGCCCTGGACCAGGATCGTGGTGCCGTGCGGGATGGAGGCCAGCCGGGCCACGGTGGGCTGCACGTTGGGGTCGGTGGTCTTCGGGATCGTGAGCCACAGGCCCGGCTCGAAGTGCAGGCCCGCCTTGAGGTTCGCATCCGAGATCTGCTGCAGGTAGCTCAGGCCGGACATGACGATGTCCGGCTGATGGAAACCGCGGTTCGGGATCGACCCGGGGACCGCGGTGAACTCGAGCTGCTCGCTGGTCACGTTGAGCTCGAGGAAACGGTCCTGGCCCGGCGTGCGGTCAGGCCGCCAGATGACGTTGAAGCCCCGGCCGGTCCACTTGCCCGCGAGCGGGGCGAGCGGGCCCAGCGGGCTCGCTACGTCCGGGAACGGCTGCTGAGTCGCGTTTTCCACGGCTGGCAGCGGCTGGAAGGAGAAATCGGCGGCCAGGTCCATTGATGCCCCCTCTATAAGTGGTCACTTCAGCGTGAGAGCACAACATTCGACCCGGGCGCACGGCATTGTCAAGGGCGCCACTGTAAGGACGGCGAGGCTCTTGACAACCCGGCGGCCGCACGGCTAGATGGCGGGTAATACAGGGTCCTGGGAGGGGGAGTCATGGCCGAGGTACTCACGGGCCCGGCGCAGGCCCCGGCGCAGGCAGAACCAAGCCCGATCACGGCGGACCTGGGCACGATCGTGACGCGGGCGGCGCGCCGGTTCGGGGCCAAGACGGCCCTCATCACCGGCGAACGGACGCTGACCTACCAGGAGCTGGATGACCTGTGCGACCGGGTGGCCGGCGGCCTGCACGACATGGGGGTACGTCCCGGCGACCGCGTCTCGCTCTACTCGCCCAACCGGTGGGAGTGGGTGGTCGCCTACCACGCGGCGCTGCGGGCCGGGGCAGTGGTCAACCCCATCAACGTGATGCTCACCGCCGAAGAGGTGGCCTTCGTCCTCAACGACTGCGGCGCCGCGGCGATCTTCACCTCGGGCGACAAGGCCGAGGTGATCGCGAGCCTGACCCAGAGCGTGCCTACCCTGCGCCGGGTCGTCAGCTTCGACCCGGCGGGCGGGGGCGTCACCTCGTTCGGGGACCTGCTCGGCGGCCCGGCGGCGGCCCCGGACGTCCCGCGGCCGGCGTCGGCCGGCCTGTCGACGATCGGCTACACCTCCGGTACCACCGGCCACCCGAAGGGGGCCATGCAGTCGCACCGGGCCGTCTTCCTCAACACCGCGGCCCTGTTCGCGGTCCAGACGCGGACCGAGCGCGACGTGCTGCTCAACGCCCTGCCGCTCCCCCACGTCTACGGCAACATCGTGATGAACGGAACGTTCATGACCGGCGCCACGCTGGTGATGATGGAGCGCTTCGATCCCGCCGTGGCCCTGGCCCAGATCCAGCGCCACCGGGCGACCGTGTTCGACGGCGTGCCCACCATGTACGCGATGATGCTCGCCGACCCGTCCATGCCCGGCACCGACCTGTCCTCGCTGCGGATCTGCGCCGTGGGCGGCCAGACCATGCCGGCGGCCAAGATGCAGGAGTGGGAGCGCCGGTCCGGCGCCCCGCTGCTCGAGCTGTGGGGCATGACCGAGCTGGGCGGCGCGGGCACCGCCAACTCCACCTACATGCCCAACGTCCACGGCTCGATCGGCTTCGCGCTCCCCGGGGCGGAGGCGCGGGTCGCCGCGCTCGACAACCCGGGCGTCACCGTGCCCGACGGCGAGCCGGGTGAGCTGATGATCCGCGGGCCGCTGGTCATGCTCGGCTACTACGGCAACGAGCCGGCGACCAAGGCGACGATCGAGCCCGATGGCTGGATGCACACCGGTGACATCGCCACCCGGGACGAGGAGGGGCACTTCTTCGTCGTCGACCGCAGGAAGGACCTGATCCTCACGGGCGGGTTCAACGTCTACCCGGCCGAGATCGAGCGCGTGGTCGCCGCCCATCCCGCGGTGGCCATGGTCGCCGTCGGCTCGGTGCCCGACGAGACCTACGGTGAACTGGCCCGCGCCTACGTGGTACTCCGGCCGGGCGCCACCGCCACCGAGGACGAGATCATCGAGCACTGCCGGCCGCACCTGGCCGCCTACAAGCGGCCCCGTTCGGTCCGGTTCGTGCCGGACCTGCCCAAGACCTCCACCGGCAAGGTGATGCGCCGCGAGCTGAAGACCCTCGACGACTACGGTTCCTAGCCCGTCCGGCGCAGGGCGACCCAGGTGAACGGCTGGGTCAGGCCGGCCGGGGTGGTGTGGGCTTCGCGGTCCTCGATGGTCAGCATCCAGTGGGGACCCAGCTCGGCGGCCAGCTCGGCGGGACCGTAACGAGCCACTGGCAGGCCGGAGCACTGCGGCGGGCCGTCGGGAGCGAAGGAGCCGAAGACGGCGACGGCGTCCACGGCGGTGGCCGCGGATAGCGCCCGCAGGTAGCCCTGCCGATCAGGTTCGGCCGTCAGGAAATGGAAGACGGCCCGGTCGTGCCAGGCGGCGAAGCGGCGGGGTGGCTGCCAGGTGCGGACGTCGGCGGTCAGCCAATGCACCTGCGCGGCCCGCGGGCCGAGCCGCTGCCGGGCGTATTCCATCCCGGCCGCCGAGATGTCGAGCACGGTCACGTCGCCGAATCCCCGCGCGAGCAGGGCCGCGGCGAGCGACGATGCCCCGCCGCCGACGTCGATCACGCTGTCCGCGGCGGTGACGCCGGCCGCGTCGAGCATCCGCAGCGACATCAGCGGGGCGTCCTGGGACCAGCTGCAGGCAGCATCGCCCTCGGCGTAGGCGTCATCCCAGTGCGCCGCCAGATCCAGGTCCTCTGCCATCAGGCCATCATTACTCGATCACCACCCGCAGACGGTCGCGGGCCGTGTTCAGCGCCTGCTCGACGTGGTGGTGCGTGTCGCCTTCGGCGAAGATGAAGCCCAGGTAGCGGTCTCCCTCCGGGAGCGGGCGGACGCGCTGGCCGGCGGGGATGGTGATGGTCAGGCCGGTGATGCCCGGGACGGCGGCAGCGCAGGCGCGGCCCCCGACCGCGCGGAGCGTGCCCGCACGCGGGACGGGAAGCATGAACACCCCCGAGGGGCGCGCCTGGCGATAACCGGCCGGGCCGGGATCCCGGCCCAGCGCGTTGGCCAGCACCATCTCCTCCAGGCTCTGGCCGCCGGGGAAACGCAGCGCACGCGAGCACAGGCCGCCGACGGACCGGGCGGCCAGCTCGAGCAGGACGGGCCGCTGGTCCGCGAGGCGGAGTTCGGCGTGGATCGGGCCGCGGGTGAGGCCCAGGGCGCGGGCGGCCCGCCCGGCGGCGGTGATCGCGACCGCGAGAACCGGACCGGGCAGCCGCGAGGGGGTGACGAGCATGGTCTCCTCGAAGGTGGGGCCGTCCGGGGTGCCGGGCTTGTCGAAGACGGCGGTGACGGACAGGCCGCCGTCCGAGAGCAGGCCGTCGATGCTGAGCTCCGGGCCGGGCAGGTAGGCCTCGACCAGCAGGGGCTCGCCGCCCGGGCGCCGGGCCTGGGCCAGGATGGGCCTTATCCGCCCCGCCGCCGCTACCGCGGCGGCGGGGTCGTCGGCTCGCATGATGCCCTGGCTGGCGCTGAGCGAGATCGCCTTGACCATGCACGGGAAACCCACCGCCTGCGCCGCCTGCCGCACCGCGTCGTCCGGCGCGGCGGCGGGCACGATCCGGAACGCGGGCTGGGCCAGGCCGGCCGCCGCCCATCGCGTGCGCTGCCTGGCCTTGTCCGCGGCCGCGCGGACCGCGGCGACCGGATTGTGCGGCAGTCCCAGCCGCGCGGCCACGGCGGCGGCCAGTACGAGCATGGGCGCGTCCGCCGCGACGACCGCGGCGACCGGGCCGGCGCGGGCCGCCAGCCGGTCGGCGCTGGCCCGCGGATCGGCGAGGCTGACCGGGATCACCGGCCGGCCGCCCAGCGGCAGCGCGCCGTCGCTGCCGACCACGAGATCGACGCCCATACGGCCCGCGGCCGCCATGAAATCCGCGATCCGGTAGCTGCGGGCGGGCACCAGCAGCAGCACGCGCAGCGCGGGCGGGGATGGGGACGGGGCCGGCGGGGACTGGGACGAGGATGGGGTTGGCGGGGACGTGACCGGCGGGCGGCCCGTCTCGCCGGAGGGCATCATCGTTTCTCCGCCGAGAAGAACGGGTCGGTTCCGGCTTCGTGGTCGGTGACGTCGGCGAGGCCGGTCATGCCGGGCAGGCGCGCCCGCAGGATCGGCTCGATGCCCTGCCTGAGGGTGACTTCGGCCAGGCTGCAGCCCTGGCAGCCGCCTTCGAGGCGGACGCGGATCCAGCCGTCCCCGGCGTCGGCCAGGCTCACGTGGCCGTGGTGGGCCGCGATGGCCGGGTTGATCTCGGCATCGAGAACGCGGCGGGCCGCCTCGGCGAGATCCCCGGGGTCTTCTGGCGGTCCGCGCACGGCGCGGGCGTCCGCGGCGCCCCCGGCCAGCCGGAACGACAGCATGCCGCCGAACCCGCCGCGCATCTGCCTGGCCGCGATCTGGTGGCCCGGATGCGACGGCAGTCCCGGGTACAGCACCGCGGACAGCGCCGGATGCCCCTCGAAGCGGGTGGCGATGGCCAGGGCGGTCTCCGAAGCGCGGTGCACCCGCAGGAACAGCGTGCGCATGCCGCGCAGCAGCAGCCACGCCTCGAACGGCCCCAGCATGGCCCCGGCGTTGCGGCGCCAGGACCGGATCCGCTCCCAGAACGGATCGCGGCGGGCCGCGAGCACGGCACCGGCCAGCACGTCGCCATGGCCGTTGAGGTACTTGGTGGCCGAATGCACCACCAGATCGGCACCGAACTCGAACGGCCTGGTCAGCACCGGTGTGGCCACCGTATTGTCCACCGCTACCCGGGCTCCGGCCGTGTGCCCGAGCTCGCAGAGGGCCGTTAGGTCGGTAATCTCCCACATCGGGTTGGCCGGTGTCTCCACCCACAGCAACCGGGTACGGCCCGGGCGGATCGCGGCGGCCACGGCTTCCGGTTCGCAGGTGTCGGTGAACTCGACATCCAGCCCCCAGGTGAGCGCGAACTCGGCCAGCCACTTCCGTACCCCCCAGTACAGGACCCGGGACACCAGCACATGATCTCCCGGCAGCAGCGACTGGAAGACCGCCGTGGCCGCCGCCATTCCCGAGCCGAACAGCACGCATGCGCTGTGCGCACTTCCGGCCCCTCCCCCGGCGCCGCCTTCGAGCGCGGCGAGCAGGCGCTCGGCCTGCTCGGAAGTCGGGTTGTCCGCCCGGGTGTACACCCGGTCCTGCCGGTAGGAGCCATCCGGCCGCTGCTCGTAGTTCGTGGACGGGTTGATGACGGGGGCCAGGCCGCCGGACAGCGGGTCCGCGTCGCCCAGCGCCTGGGCGGCCAGCGTCTCCGCCGACAGGGATCGCTGCGGCATGGCGCCCTCCCTTCCTGATGGTCCGGAAAGCACGAGCATAGGTCTGCCGATCGGGATGGTCCCCGTTCGAGGCATCGGCGGGCGTCAGAAAGCTGGGCGAGCCGCGCGCGTGTCTCGGGATCCACACCCTCTTCCTGTCGCGGGACAGCCCGGCGTTACACCTGGATTCACGCTACCGGGCTGGCCCACGCCGGGGTGCGGCTGGGCGACGGGAGCGTCGTCGAGGCCGGCGCGGTCATCGTCGGGGTCAACGTCTGGGACGTCAACGACACCATCCAGGCCGTCGTGCGCAGCGGCCGGACGGTGGAGGTGGCCCGGCTCGGCGATCCCGGCGTGCCCCCGGAGGAGCTCGCCGGCGGCTGATCGCTCCCACGCCGGGCCCCGGACTCCTCGCCTCGGCAGGGCGGGGCGGGGCTAGGTGCTGGTTAGCCAGGCGAAGGCCCAGGGGGGCAGGCGGATCTGGCCGGCGGCGATGTCCAGGTGGCCGGTGGTCGAGTGCACGTGGACGGGCTCGTAGAGGCCGGCCCGGGCGATGATGCCGGCGTCGGCGGACTGGGTGACGTCGCTGAAATTGGTCAGCGAGAGGAAGGGCGCGCTGCGCGGGTGGACCCGGCGGTAGCACAGCACGTTGTGGTTCTCGGTCGGCAGGATCTCGGTGAGGCCGCCGCCCCGCAGCGCGAGCAGCGACCGCCTCGCCTCGCCCAGCCGGCGGATCGCGGCGAACACCCGGCCTTCCAGCGAGCCCGGCTCGTGCCGCCGCCCGGCCGCTTCCCAGTCCATCGCCGGCCGGTGCATCCACCGGTTGTCGTGCGCGTGCCCCGGGTCCGCGGCCCAGCGGGGGTCGCTGCGCAGGGCCAGCTCGTCGCCCATGTAAATAAGCGGGATGCCGCCGAAGGAGAAGACGATGGCGTACATCGACTCCAGCCGCCTGATGGCGGCGGTGATCCCGTCGGGATCCCCCGCCTGGAGCGCGGCCTCGATGCCGCACAGGGACGCGGCCATGCCGCAGATGCGGGCCTCGCCGGTGGCCGGGTTGTCCTGGAAGAGCGCGCCGCGGCCGAACGAGCCGGGGAAGCGGCCGGCGTAGAAGTCGGACAGGAACCGCCGGTGCGCGAAGCCGTCGATGCCCGCGGCGGCAGCGTCGGCGTTGGACACCGACCAGCCGATGTCGTCGTGGCAGCGGATGTAGGTGATCCAGGAGGTGGGCGCGGGCGCGGCCCGGCGGTGCGAGAGCGCGCGCTCGGCCAGCCGGACGTCGCGGGTGGCCAGGGTCGACCAGAGCATCACCATGAGCTGGTTGTCGTAGGCGAGGTCGCACTCCGGGCGGAACCGGTCATGACCGCCGAGGTACGGGGTCAGCAGCTCCGGGCTGACGATCGCCTCGGCCTTGAGCAGCAGGCCGGGGGCGGCCAGCCGGGTCAGCGCCCGGAACGCCTGCACCAGCAGGTGCGCCTCGGGCTGGTTCTGGCAGTCGGTGCCCAGCCGCTTCCACAGGAACGGCGCCGCGTCGAGCCGCAGCGCGTCGATGCCCCGGTTGGCCAGGGCGAGCATGGTGCCCAGCATGGCCCGGAACACCGCCGGGTTGGCGTAGTTCAGGTCCCACTGGTACTCGTGGAAGCTCGTCCACACCCAGCCCAGGCCGGGGACGCGGGTGAAGCTGCCCGGCGCGGTGTCGGGGAACACCTCGGGCAGCGTGCGCTCGTAGGCGTCGGGTTCGGCGCGGTCCGGGTAGATCAGGTACATCTCGCGGTACCCGGGCTCGCCGGCCACTGCCTTGCGGGCCCACTCGTGCTCCTGCGCGGTGTGGTTGAGCACCAGGTCGACGCACAGCGCGATGCCGCTCTCGTGCAGGTCGCCGGCCAGCGCCTGCAGCTCGTCCATGGTGCCGACCCGCGGGTCCACCTGGCCGTAGTCGGCCACCGCGTAGCCGCCGTCGCTCTCCCCGTCGCGCGGCCGCAGCAGCGGCATCAGGTGCAGGTAGGTGACGCCCAGCTCCACCAGGTAGTCCAGGTGCCGGCGGAGCCCCTGCAGCGAGCCGGCGAAGCGGTCGGCGTAGCAGACGTAGCCGATCATGCGGGACCGCTGGAACCAGGCCGGGTCGATCTCCCGGCGGCGGTCCAGCCGCCGCAGCCCGGCCGGGCGCGCGGCGGCCGCATGCAGCGCGTCGAGTACCAGCTGGGTCGCGAGCTTGTCCGCGTCCGCCACGCCGCCGTACACCTGGCCGAGCGGGCCGGTGATGTCGAAGGACAGCGTCTCCAGCCGCGCCAGGAACGCGTCGGCCTCCGCCGGGCCGAGCCGCGACCGCGCTTCGCATTCCACCGCAGGACCCAGCTCGGGCACGCGCGACTCCTCAGGACCCGGGGCTGGCGGCGGGCAGCCGAAGTGATCGTCGATGGCGACGATAGCAGCGTTAACGGCCTAAGGGCTTGCCGCCCATCAGCCGCCTGAGCCGCAGGATTTCGGTATCCCGCGCGTCGAGGACCGGCTCGATGACGTTCATCGCGGCGTGGACGGCGGTTTCCAGGTCGCCGGGAACGCCGTAGCGCAGGAAACTGCGCCCCAGCGCGCGCCGGAGCCGTTCGGTGGTGACCGTCAGCAGATCGGCCGGCTCTTTGCGCGGGTTAGCGGGGTTTCCGGGCTTATCGGAGCGGGCCTGGCGCGAATTCGGCCGCCGGCCGCGCGCGGGCGCCCGGGAGTCCGGGCGTCCCGGCGGCGGGATTGTGTCAGGGCTGTCCGGCACCGCGAACAACGGCGTCATCGCTGACGGCTGCGGCTGAGCCGGGGCCGCGCGCCGCCGCTTTGGTAGGGTCGGTTCCGGGAGCATTGGCGTGACCTTCCTGGCAAAGGATTGTCGTCTCAGCGCTAATGCTCCCCCTTTGTCGCCGTCATATCACAGATGTCCAGGTCGCACGGCGTGTCATCAATACTCCGCAGGGTGGCTTCCGGCTCTTTCAGGGCATATTCCGAAGCCAATTCCTATCGAATATTTGTGCGTACGAACACGGTCACGCCGTGACCGAGCCGGGCTCTGGCCGCCGGGTGATTTCCACGTGCGGGCGGGAAAGCCAGATCGCCCATTCGGCGCTGATCTCGCCGGCCGTGGTCAGCAGCAGCGGCAGGTGGTCGTGCAGCAGCCGCTGCGTGGTGGTCTCGGCCGCGTGCACGGTGACGTTCATCGCGGCCCGGACGGCCCCGGTCCCGTCCCGGACCGGCACGGCGACCGAACGGACGCCGGGCGCGAGCTCCTCGTCGGCCAGCGCCCAGCCCCGGGCCCGCACCTCGGCCAGCTCGTCGCGGAGCTGGTCGGGCGACCGGCCGATGTAGGGCGGCAGCCCGGAGCGGCTCGGCTGGGACAGCGCGGCCGCCACCTGGTCCGCGGGCAGCGCCGCGAGCAGCACCTTGCCCTGCGAGGTCTGCACCGCCGGGAAGTGGGTGCCGATCTCCACCCGCAGCGCGATCAGCTTGGGCACCGAGACGCGGGCCACGTAGACGATGTCGGAGCCGTCGAGCTGGGCCATGGACGACGACTCGCCGGTGCGGGCCACCAGCGCCTGCATGTGCGGCCGGGCGATGTCCCACAGGCCCAGCGAGCTGACGTAGGCCATGCCCAGGTTCATGACCTTCGGCGTCAGCTCGAAGACCCCGTCGCCGGACCGGACGAAGCCCAGCTCTTCCAGGGTGAGCAGCAGGCGGCGGGCGGTGGGCCGGGCCAGGCCGGCCGCGGCCGCCACCTCGCTCAGCGACATGCTGCGGTGGTCCGCGCCGAACGCGGCCAGGATGTCCAGCCCGCGCGCCAGCGCCTCGACGAAGTCCGGCCCGTTGCCGCGCCCGGCCATCCGCTCCCCTAGCTGTCCTCGCCGAACAGGCTGCCACGCGCGCCGTGCGTCGACTCGGACTTGAACTCGGTGTACTGGTACGGGTTGTCCAGCACCTGGGGGTGAGGCAGGTCCGGGTTCATCCCGGCCGCCCAGGCCTGTTCGCCGAGCGCGGAGCGCAGGTAGTCCACGGTGGCGTCCGAGGCGCGCCGCACCGCGCCGAGGTCGGCCCCGGCCAGCTTGTGCTCGTGCTTGACCACCTGCCCGTCCACCAGGACGGTGTGCACGTCGCCGCGCTGCGCCTGGAAGACGACGTGACCGTAGGGGTTGACCAGCGGGAACGAGACCGGCGAGC
>Ga0335069_10014882_pt1 | contig 10884 bp, 9 predicted proteins | sample Lox_Sample_11_FD_206714 | JGI IMG/M metagenome (GOLD analysis project Ga0335069, IMG submission 206714) | Soil microbial communities from Loxahatchee National Wildlife Refuge, Florida, United States - Lox_Sample_1.1 | ecosystem: Environmental > Terrestrial > Soil > Wetlands | place: USA: Florida... | reverse complement strand
TGGAATTCCAATTCGTGCAGAACGACTATGAACGTCTCGAACTCAAGCTCGTCGTGGCGCGCCCGTTGACGCCGGCTGAGCTGGAGGATGTCGACCGAGTCGTCGCGGCCGCCTCGGGCGGGATGTTCGAGACGACGGTGACCTATCACGACGCGCTCGAGCGCACCGAGGCCGGCAAGCTGCGGCCGTTCGTTTGCCGCGTCAGGCCAGCGGAATGAGCGGCGCGCCGCGCTTGCGCCGGAGCGCGGAATTCGCGACCGTCGCGGCGCGCGACGTGATTCTGACGACATTTCGTTGCGCCGACGGCTTGAGACCGCGGTTGCGACGGCGGAGGCGACTGGCGCAGAGGGCCGGTCGGCTCCCGCGAGCTTCAGTTCCACGAGGTCGAGAGCCGCGTTGGGCCGATGCGCCACCCGCATGACGCCATTGCGGCGCTTCGCCGCGTCGGCGGGCCATTAGGCGCTGTTGCCGGCCGCGGATGCGCGCAAGGCCGCGGTCGATCGAGTCGGCGGATTTCCGACCCGCCGCATCTCCGGCCTCGACACCCACTTCTGGCTCACCGCTTCGCGGTTCGGCAAGATCGTCGACGGCGACGAATGTCTCTACATGCGCCGCCGGCGCGCGAATTCGCTGACGCTGCGTCGATACGTCGGCAACGAGTCGACGAGCCGCCGCATTTGCCGAAATCAACGCCGCGCCGACTTCGACGCCATCGCCGCCGGCCGGATGCGGCTCGAGGAGTCGAGTCTTGCCTTCCGTCATCGCGTTCGGCATCGCGACAAACGAAAACCGCGGCCCGGGGTTCCGTCCTCGGGCCGCGGCGAAGGCGTGGAGCCATTGCGTCAGAAGCGGAAGTTCACGCCCGCCTTAAGGATGTTCTCGGTGTTGTGAATGCTCGCGGTGAAGTCGTATGCGCCGTACCGCGTATAGAACGGAATGCTCTTGCTGCCGTAGTCGATGTAGTCGTACTCGCCCTTGAGGCTCCAGTGCGAGTCGAGCGCGACTTCCGCGCCGAGGCCGAGCAGCAGGCCGGTGTAGTCGCCGGCGCCGGTGTCGGGGCTGCCGACGAAGGGGTAGTCCGCCTCGAACTTGTAGTGGGCCCAGGCGACGCCGAGTTTGCCGAACAGCAGGACATTGTTGAGAGCCCAGCCCGCACGCACCGCGAGATCGCCGGCCAGATCGCTCTTGGCCTTGAAAGCGTAAGCGCCTTCCGGACCCAGCAGGTTGGTGGTGCCCGAGAGGCTCGATCCCCAAATTTCAGCTTCGCCGCCGATCACGAAGCTCTGCATCTGGTAGTTGCAGCCGGCCTGGGCGCCGTAGATCCCGCCGCTGGTGTTGATGCCGACCGAACCGAAAGTCGGGACATTGTCCCAGTCGGAGTGACCCCAGTCGCCGCCGGCGTGCACGCCGACGTAGCAGCCGGTCCAGGAAAAGACCGGCGCCGGCATCGCCGGCGCAGCCTGTGCGGCAAACGCCGCTCCGCTCGAAATCGCCAAAGCCGAAACGGCCGCGAGTACATCCTTCCGCATCGTGACGACCCCCAGGCTTCTTTGAGTCTTGACTAAGTCTAATGTGAGAAGCGGTCAAGACGCGCTCGATTGGGCCCGGGAGGCTGAAGCCACATCGTCGCCGACGCCGACCCTCATTTGCGGCAAGTGACGGAGCAGACTCTATTTTTCGACGCCCGGATTGCGCCAAGCGACCGCTCGTTCGGCGTCCTCTCGCGGCAAACAATTGACTCGCATGAGAATAATTCAAGCCGGCGAGGCCGAATTCTCAACACACGAGCTTGTCTCTATTCTGAAATCTCGATATGGCGCGCTCAGCCGCGTTCGCAGAAAGAGAATGTCAGAGGTCCGCCGCAAGGACGGAAAGACGGGCCTTCGGGCGCTCCGGACCGCCGCGGCGACGGCCGCTGCGGTCCGCCAACATTGGGAATCTGCAAACTTGTCGACGGCGCGGCAAAAGGATCACCCTCGGGCAGATGTGAGACCCGCGATGCGGCGCCGCGCCGCATTCTCGACGCGGCGCTCGTCTTTAGTCTCGGTCGAGACAGCCAAACAACGACCGGACGGGAGATGACGGCCGCGAACCCCGCCGCGCGCTACGGCGCGCCGCTGAGACTTCTCCACTGGACGATCGCGGCGATCATCGTCGCCGCCATCGCGCTCGGCGTCGCCGCCTGGTTCATGCAGCCCGGCTCGCCGCCGCGCGTCGCCGCGCTGACGATCCACAAGTCGCTCGGCATGACCGCGCTGTTCCTCGTCGTCCTGCGCGTCGTCTGGCGCCTGACGGCCGGCGCGCCCCCTTATTCTCAGGCTCTCGGGCGGCTGAGTCGCTACGGCGCGCACGCCGTCCATGTCGCGCTCTACGCCCTGATGCTCGCCATGCCGATCAGCGGCTATCTCGCTTCGGTCGCCGGCGGCCACGACGCGCCGTGGTTCGGCCTGTTCGCTTTTCCCGCCGCCGTCGGCAAAAGCGAAGCGCTGTCCCACCGCGCCGGCTTCGCCCATTTCTCATTCGCCTGGGCGATCGTCGCCGCCCTGGCGCTGCATCTGGCCGGCGCCGCCTGGCATGCCTGGGTCAGGCGCGACGACGTCTTCGCGCGCATGTGGCCCCCGCGCTAACGGTTAATCAAGCGTCGCCGCCGGTTCGGTTTCGCGTCGTGGCGGCGCCGTGATAGATAGTCCGCCTCCAAGCGGCGGCGCGGAAGGAGGTTCGCTATGGCGCAACGATCGACGGCCCGGGTGATCGGCCTCGTCGGCAACGATCCGCTGTTCGCGCGCATCCGCGTCGAAGCGGAGGAGGCGGCGCGCAGCGATCCGGTGATGGCGGCGTTCCTCACCCGCGCCGTGCTCAACCACGAGACGCTGGAAAGCGCAGTGATCGATCGCGTCGCCGAGCGGCTCGATCATTCCGACGCGCCGAGCGCGCTGATCCGCCAGGTCTACGAGGACGTCGCCGCGCGCGATCCGTCGATCGGCGCAGCGTTCCGCGCCGACATTCTCGCCGTCGCCGACCGCGACCCCGCCTGCCTGCGGATGATCGAGCCGCTGCTCTACTTCAAGGGCTTCCACGCCTTGCAGACCCATCGGCTCGCGCATGCGTTGCTGCGCGCCGGCCGGCGCGACTTCGCGCTCTATCTGCAGAGCCGGTCTTCGGCGGCGTTCGGCGTCGACATCAACCCGGCGGCGCGGATCGGCAAGGGCATCTTCCTCGATCACGCCACCGGCCTGGTGGTCGGCGAGACGACGGTGATCGAAGACGACGTGTCGATCCTGCAGGGCGTCACCCTCGGCGGCACCGGCAAGGAGACCGGCGACCGCCATCCCAAGATTCGCCACGGCGTGCTGATCGGCGCCGGCGCGAAGATTCTCGGCAACATCGAGGTCGGCCGCTGCGCGCGGGTCGCCGCGGGGTCGGTCGTGCTGTCGCCGGTGCCGCGCAACAAGACGGTCGCCGGCGTGCCGGCGCGGATCGTCGGCGAGGCCGGCTGCGCCGAACCGGCGCGCGACATGAACCAGATTCTCGCCGAGAAGATCGTCGATCCGTGAGCGGGCGGCGCGCGCTTGTCGGCCGCGGCCGTTCGTGGCAAAGCCGCGCTCGGCCGGCTGAGCGGGGGCAGGGATGACCAAGGACGAAATCGTCAAGCTGCGCGCGCATCTGCGTCGATCGCTGGGCTCGCCGGCGCTCTCCGTCACGCCGAGCCCGCGCGACAAGAACGCCGCCGACGTGACGCTCGGCGAGCGCAAGATCGGCAAGATCACCGTCGACGACGAGGACGGCGACCGCTCGTTCGCCTTCGAGATGCCGATCCCGGTCGACCGCGCGACCTTGCAGGACTATCTGCGCAAGCTGTTCGAGAACGACAAGCTCAGGGTCGTCGCGCGGATGAAGAAGACCGACTCGGTCGAGCTCAACAACGGCGACGACTTCCTCGGCGTCGTTTCCGCCGACGACAAGGCGGCGAGCCGCTTCACGCTGCAGATGGCGATTCTCGACTTCGACCTCGAGGACCTCTGAGAAACGGCCGCGCCGTTACGCGGCGCCTTTTCGCGCGACCGTCTCCAGCACCGCCGCCGCCGCGTGGGCGCTCGGCGGTCGGCCGTCGGCGAGCCGCATACGGGCGTCGAGCGCCTCGAGCGCCTTGAGCTGCGCCGCGCGGGCGGGGCCGTCGACGACGAGCGCCGCCAGCGCCGCCGCCAGCGCCGCCGGCCGGCAATCGCCCTGGAGGAATTCGGGAATCGCCGCCTCGCCGAGCGCCAGGTTGGGCAGCAGCACCGAGAACGGCAGCTTGATCAGCGGCCGCAGCGGCGCTTCGAGCGCCGAAACCTTGTAGGCGCCGACAAGCGGCGCGCCGGCGAGCGCGAGTTCGAGCGTCACCGTGCCCGAGGCGGCGAGCGCCGCCCGCGCGCTGCGGAAGGCGGCGAACTTCTCCGCCTCGCCAGTGACGACCCGGGGCGGACGCGGCCAGAGCGAGGCGCGGGCGCGAACCTCGCTCTCGACGTGCGGCAGGGTCGGCAGCACGACCTCGAACGGGCCCGCCTCGCGTTCGGCCGCGGCGATCGCCGCGCCAAAGTCGGCCATCAGCCGCGCGACGACGGAGCGGCGCGAACCGGGCAGGACGAGCACCAGCGGCGGCGCTTCCGCGCGGCGGCGCGCTTCCGCGGCGTTCGGCCGCAGCTCGTCGAGCCGTTCGATCAGCGGATGGCCGACATAGACGCAGCGCGGGCCGCCGAGCCGCCGATGCGCCTCCGGCTCGAACGGCAGCAGCGCCAGCACGCAGTCGACATAGGCGCGCATCGCCTTGGCGCGGCCCGGGCGCCAGGCCCAGACCGAGGGGCTGACGTAATCGATCACCGGCAGATCGGGCAGGGCGCGCCGGACGCGCCGCGCGACGCGGTGGGTGAAGTCGGGGCTGTCGATGATGACAAGCGCGTCCGGCCGCGCCGCGACGATCGCCGCGGCGGCGCGCCGGATGCGGTCGATCAGCGTCGGCAGGCGCTTGAGCACCGGCCCGAGACCCATCACCGCCACGTCGGTCAGCGGAAACAGGCTCGCGAGGCCCTCGGCGGTCATCGCCGCGCCGCCAACGCCGAGGAATTCGATCTCGCCGTTCGTCTGTTCGCTGAGCGCCCGCATCAGCTTGAAGCCGAGCTGGTCGCCCGACGGCTCGCCGGCGACGAGGGCGACGCGCAGCGGCCGCGTCGGCGCGCTCACGGCGGATAGCCGACGACGAACAGGCCGGCGGCTTCGGCGTCGCGCGCCAGCGCCGCGCGCTCGGCGATCAGCACCGTTCCGGCGGCGACCGCGACGCCCTGCAATTGCGCCTTGGCGGCGGCGGCGATCGTCTGCGGGCCGACCGCCGGCATGTCGAGGCGCAGATCCTGCCCGCGCTTCGGCGCCTTGACGAACACGCCGTTCGGCCCGGAAAGGCGCAGCCGCCGCGCTTCGCGCAGCTCGGCGACCCGCCGCAGCATCGCGTCGGTGCCCTCGGCGGCCTCGATCGCCACGACCCGGCCGTCGGCGACCACCACGCCCTGGCCGGCGTCGAACGGCGACAGCGCCGCGATCAGCGCCGCGCCGACGCGGATGTCGGCTTCGGCCTGCGGCGGCGCGCTGCGGCCGCCGATCGGGCCGACTGGCGCAAGGAGGCGCGGCGCGATCTCGTGCGCGCCGACGATGTGGAAGCCCTCGCGCTCGAACAGCGCCGCGACGCCGGCGAGCAGGTGGTTGTCGCCGCCGCGGAACGCCTGGACGAGCTCGGGCAGCCGCTTGATCGCGCCCCAGTCGAGCGCGAGATCGGCGAGGTTGGGACGGGTCAGGCCGCCGATCAGCGCGACTTCGGCGATCCCCTGCGAATGCAGCGTGGAGAATAGCTTGCCGAGCTGGCCGACCCGCAGCCAGACATGGGCGAAGCCTTCGATCGCCGGATCGGCGGCGCCGACGACGCCGACCAGGAACGGCGGGCGGCCGGCGGCCGCGGCGGCGCGCGCGACCTCGATCGGGAAGCGTCCGCCGCCGCAGACGATGGCGAGCGGGCGGCTTTCGCCCGGCTCGCTCAAGCCTCGTCGTCCCGCCCGGCGCGGGGCGTGCAGATCGCCCGTTCGCCGCCCTCGCGCAGGAAGGCGACGACCATCTGCACCGCCGGCTGGCCGGCGAAAGCGACCGCCACGTCCTCGATCCGCTCCTTCAGCGTGCCTTCGGCGGCGAACAGCATCTTGTAGGCGCGCCGGAGTTCGTGCGTCGCCTCGTGCGAATAGCCGCGCCGCTTGAGGCCGACGACGTTGAGGCCGGCGAGCGCGGCGCGGTTGCCGATGGCGATGCCGAACGGGATGATGTCGTTCTCGACCCCGGTGAGGCCGCCGACGAAGGCGTGCGCGCCGACCCGGGTGAACTGGTGGGTCGCCGCGCCGCCGCTGAGGATGGCGAAATCGCCGATCTGGCAGTGGCCGGCGATCATCACGTTGTTGGAGAGGATGACGTCGTCGCCGACCCGGCAGTCGTGGGCGACATGGGCGTTGGCGAGCAGGGCGCAGCCTCCGCCGCCGGCGGTGCCGGGGTTCATCGTCACGCCCTCGCGGATCAGGCAATCCTCGCCGATCGTCAGCGTCGTGCGCTCGCCGCGGAACTTGAGATCCTGCGGCTGATGGCCGATCGAGGCGAAAGGGAAGATCCGCGTGCGCGCGCCGATCTCGGTCAGGCCGGCGACGACCACATGCGAGACGAGCTGCACGCCGTCGCCGAGCCGCGCCTCCGGGCCGACATGGCAGAACGGCCCGACATGGACGCCTTTGCCGAGCGCCGCCCCCGCTTCGACGCAGGCGCTCGGATGGATGAAGGTCTCGGCGGAGGACAACTCGACGACTGCGCTCATTCGCTCACCAACATTGCGGAAACCGTCGCCTCGCAGGCGAGGACGCCGTCGACCATCGCTTCGCCCCGGTACCACCACATGTTGCGGCGGTGGGCGACGCGGGTCATGTGGTAACGCACCTGGTCGCCAGGGGTCACCGGCTTGCGGAACTTCGCCTTGTCGACCGTCATCAGATAGACGACGCTCGGCCGCGCATTGACCGCATGGCTCGCCACGCACAGCGCGCCGGCGGTCTGCGCCATGCCCTCGATCAGCAGCACGCCGGGCATCACCGGCCGCTCGGGGAAATGGCCCTGGAACTGCGGCTCGTTGAAGGTGACGTTCTTGATCCCGATGCAGTATTCGTCGCCGCGCGCCTCGATGATCCGGTCGACCAGCATCATCGGATAGCGATGGGGCAGGCAATCGAGCAGCCGTCGAATGTCGTAGGTTTCGAACGTCCGCCCCGTCGTCTCCTCGCCCATCTCGCCCTCCTAGCGCGCCGGGGAGGGGCCATGCCCCGTCCCCGGGCCGCCGTCAAGCCTTGCGGCCCGGGCGCGCCCAGCAGGCGCCGTCGGGCGGGTGAAAAGTCGCGGAATCAGTCGGCGCTCGGCTCGTGCGCGGTCATCTTGCGCAGCGTCGCCACCTGGCGGAGCCACTGGCGCATCGGCACGGCCGGCGACCCGCCCCAGGTCGTGCCGGGCGGAAGATCGCGCATGATCCCCGACTGGGCGGCGATCTGCGCGCCCGCGCCGACGTGGATGTGCCCGGTGAGGCCCGCCTGGCCGCCGAGCGCGGCGAAATCGCCGATCGCCGTCGAGCCGGAAATGCCGACCTGCGCCGCCAGCACGCAATGGCGGCCGATGACGACGTTGTGGGCGATCTGCACCAGATTGTCGATCTTGGTCCCTTCGCCGATGATCGTGTCGCGATTGGCGCCGCGGTCGATCGTCGTTCCCGCCCCGATCTCGACGTCGTCCTGGATGATGACGCGGCCGATCTGCGGCACCTTGAGATGTCCGCGCGGCCCCATGGCGAAGCCGAAGCCGTCCTGGCCGATATGCACGCCGGGATGGATGATGACGCGGTCGCCGATCAGCGCGAAGGCGATCGTCGCCTGCGGGCCGACGACGCTGTCGCGGCCGATGCGCACGCCCGGGCCGACGACGGCGTTGGAGCCGATCAGCGCGCCGGCGCCGACCTCCGCGCCGGGGCCTATCACTGCGCCGGGGTCGACGATGACGCCGGGCTCGAGCCGCGCCGCCGAATGGACGAAGGCGGCCGGCGACACGCCGGTCTCGCCGAAGGCCGAGCGCGGCTTGTTGGCCTGCGGATAGAGGCGCGCCATCGTCTTGGCCATGGCGTGATAGGGCTGCGGCGTGACGAGGATGGCGCAGCCCTTCGGCGCCTGGGTCGCGTAGCGCGGCGCGACGAAAACGGCGCCGGCGCCGGTCGAGCGGAAGGCGTCGAGGTAGCGCGTGTTGTCGAAGAACGAGAGATCGTCGGTCCCGGCGTCGTCGAGCGGCGCGACGTCGCGCACGACCCGTTCCGCGTCGGCGTCGTCGCCGAGCTTGGCGCCGGTCCATTCGGCGATCTCGGCCAGCGTCGGCGCGGCGGCGACGGGAAAGAAACTGATTTTCGCCACGGCTCTGTCGTTTCCGCCTCGCGCGCCACCCGGCGTCGCGTCAGCTCCTGGTGGGGCGGATCGGCGCGCACGGCGCCCGGTCCATGAAAAAGCGCGCCAGGGGCCCTGGCGCGCTTCTGTCTCTCGCCTCGCGCCGCGCGATCAGAACGACGCGCCGCCGGTGAAGTTGAACGCCTGCAACTGGTCGTACTTGCCCTTGGTGAGGGCGTAGGCGTAGTCGAGGCGGATCGGCCCGAGCGGCGACGCCCAGATGATGCTCGCGCCGACCGACGAACGGATCGTGTGCTCGTCGTCGACCGTCAAGCAGCTATACTGCCAGTACTTGCTGCTGCCGCCTGGGTCGGTCGCCGGACAGTTCGTGTAGCCGAGCAGGCTCGAATAATCCTTCTGGCCCTGAAAGCCGAACAGCGTGCCGGCGTCGGCAAAGATCGCACCCTTCAGCCCCACTTCTTTCGGCAGGCCGAAGATCGGGAACTGGATTTCCGCCGAGCCGCCGAAATAGGTGGTGCCGCCGAGGCCGTTGCCAGCGAGGCTGGTCGCGTCGGAGATGTCGCGCGGGCCCATGCCGCCTGGCGCGAAGCCGCGCACCAGGGTGGGGCCGAGGTTGAAGTTGTTGGTCAGCGGCAGGTAGCCGCCGCCGATCTGGTCGATGCGCCCGCCCTGCAGATGGAGGAGGCCGGTCAGGTCGTCGGTGATCGGGTAGTAGTACTTGCCGTCAAAGGTTTCGCGGATGAATTTCGACTCGCCGCCGAGGCCGGCGATGTCCTGGTGGAAATTGCCGTACATGCCGCTCGACGGGTTCTTGCGGTCGTCGATGCTGTCCCACACCAGCGAATAGCCGACCAGCGAGGTCAGAATCGCGCCTTGGGCTGCAGCCGCCTTGAACGCAACCGACGCCTCGCCGTTGCTCAAGCAATTGTCTTGGTCGATCGAGGGGGTGGTGCTGTTGGTGTAACCGTTCCAGGTTCCAGTGTCGCCAGGTCCGTAGATATTGCCATTGGCGGGCGTGACGGCGCAGTCCTCGTACTGCGACGGAATCTTGATCTGCGACTGGTAGATCGAATAGTTCGGCTGGATGGTGAATTCGTTGGTGATCGGCACGCCGAGCCGCAGCGTGGCGCCGGTCGTCCAGTTGTAATAGGTCGCCCAGGTGTTGGGGTTCTGTTCCTTGTGGAAGATGTCGATCCCGGCGGCGAGCCGCTGGTCGAGGAAATAGGGCTCGGTGAACGACACGCCCCAGCCGCGGCTGTACTGGCCTTCGGAGGCGCTCACCTTCACGTACTGGCCGCGGCCGAGGAAATTGGTTTCGGTGAACGCGACTTCGGCGAGGAAGCCGGCGGTGGTCGAGTAGCCGCCGCTCAGGCTGACCGAGCCGGTCGGCTGATCCTCGACCTCGACGGTGACGATGACCCGATCCGGCGACGAGCCGGGCCGCGTCGAAACGTGCACCTTCTTGAAGTAGCCGAGGCGGTTCAGGCGACGCTCGCCCTGTTCGACCATCGCGTGGTTGTAGGGGTCGCCTTCGCCGATGTCGAACTCGCGGCGAATCACGTAGTCGCGGGTGCGGGTGTTGCCGACGATGTCGACGCGCTCGATGTAGACCTTCGGCCCGTCGTCGACGGTGAAGGCGACGGCGATCGTGTGCGCCGCCTCGTCGCGCTCGCCGTGCGGGCGCACGTCGGAGAAGGCGTAGCCCTGGCGGGCCAACTCGCGGGTCATCCCGTTGACCGTCGCGTCGACCGCGGTCGCGTTGTAGACGTCGCCGGCGCGCAGCTTGACGAACGGCTGCAGCGAGGCGCTGTCGACCTTGGCGAGATGCGAGGTCACGCTGACGCCCGACACGTGATACTGCGCGCCTTCGTCGACGGTGATGGTGATGACGTAGCCGGCGTCCGAGCCGCCGTGATAGGCGACGTCGGTGTTGGTGATGCGGAAGTCGGCGTAGCCGTTCTTCATGTAATATTTGCGGATCGCCTCCTGGTCCTGCGCGAGGCGGTCGGGATCGTAGACGTCGGTCGTCTTGAACCACGAGAGGAAGTTCATCGTGGTCGTCTGCATCAACCCGATCAGGCGATAGCTCGACACCGCGTGGTTGCCGACGAAATTGATCGCGCGCACGCCGGTCTTGTCGCCCTCGTCGACCTTGAACACGACGTCGACGCGGCCGTTGGGAAGCTGCACCAGCCGGTAGCTGACCTGGACCTCGGAATGTCCGATCTTCTTGTAGGCGTCCTTGATGCGCTGGACGTCGGCGTCGGCCTTGGCGGCGTCGAAGCCGGTGTGGCCCTTCTCCTGGACCTCGACCGAGAGCTGATCGCTCTTCAGGTTGCGGTTCCCTTCGAAGGCGACGCGATTGATGATCTGGCTGCTCTCTTCGACGCTG
>Ga0335069_10014881_pt1 | contig 10884 bp, 7 predicted proteins | sample Lox_Sample_11_FD_206714 | JGI IMG/M metagenome (GOLD analysis project Ga0335069, IMG submission 206714) | Soil microbial communities from Loxahatchee National Wildlife Refuge, Florida, United States - Lox_Sample_1.1 | ecosystem: Environmental > Terrestrial > Soil > Wetlands | place: USA: Florida... | reverse complement strand
ATCCAAGAACCGATGGTTGGGTCGGTGATGGCTGCGGTGAAACAGGTGGCCAGAGAAAAGAGCCCCGAAATCTCGCTGCAGTTCCGGGTGTTTCGCACGCAGATCCGGGATACGTTGATCCGCGAGCGCTTGATGGCGACACTTTCGGGCTTTTTCGGATTCATCGCGGTAGTGCTCGCGACTGTCGGTCTGTATGGAGTGATTTCATATATGGTGGCGCGGCGGCGCAGCGAGATTGGCATACGCATGGCGCTAGGGGCTAGCAGGCGTGACGTGCTGCAGATGGTGTTGCGAGAGGGTGGATTGCTGGTTGTTGTGGGGGTGGTAGTGGGATCGGGTTTGGCGATCGTATCCGGGCGGGCGGTGGCTTCGTTATTGTTTGGGCTGAAGCCGAATGATCCGATGACGATTGGGTTGTCGATTGGCCTGTTGAGCGCGGTGGCGATTGTCGCGAGTCTGGTCCCGGCTTTGCGGGCGGCGCGGTTGGAGCCGATGGTGGCGCTGCGGGAGGAGTAGGCTGCGCGCTCCGCGCCGCGCATGGACAAGCCGGAGGCTTATCCTACTATTTGAGGGCGGACATGGGGTCGATTTTTGTTGCGCGCCGGGCGGGGATGAAGCAGGCTATTGATGCTGTTATGGCGACTAGTGATACGGAGATGGTGACGAGAGCCGGTTCGATGGTTGCGAGTCCCAAGGGAGTACTTCGGAGCAGTTGGAGCAGGATAAGTGCGGATGCGAGGCCGATAGTAAAGACAACAGCGGTCGCGCCGATGCTGAGGGCGATCGAAAGCAGCGCGATGGCAGTCCAGGCCGGGGTGCGGGCGAGGAGACGGAAGGCGATGCGTATGTCTTGCAGCACGGGGATAAGACGCGCTCTGCGAAATCGCGGCTACAAGAGATTTGGCGATTCGAGCTGCCGATCAGTTACTTCGACAGCGAGCGGGCGGTGTCGAGCGCGGCGTCGTAGTTCGGGTGGTCGGCTACTTCTTTGACATATTCGACGTGCTTCAAGGTGTTGTCCTTGTCGAGGACGAAGATCGCTCGGCTTTCGATGCGGAGGTCTTTGATCAGAGTGCCGTAGTGTTCGCCGAAAGAGCCGTCGCGATGGTCGGACAACATTTTGACTTTGTCGATGCCGAACGCGCCGCACCAACGTTTTTGCGCGAACGGAAGGTCCATGCTGACGCAATAAATCTGGACATCAGGAAGCTTTGCGGCCTCTTCGTTGAAGCGCTTCGTTTGTGCGTCGCAGACAGGCGTGTCGAGCGAGGGGATTACGCTGAAAATGCGCACTTGGTTACCGGTTTGTTCCAAGTTAATGGTCTGCAATCCATCGGTCACGGCCTCAAAATCGGGGGCTTTCTCGCCGACTTTGAGTTCGGGCCCGACCAGCGTCAGCGCCCTACCTCTCATCGTTGCGGCTGCGGATCTTTCCATGAATTCACCTCTGTCAATTTTGTTTTCCATTCATTGTAACAACTCGACAAACTTTGACACGTCGGTTGTCGGGAGCTGACAGGCGAAATTTTGGCAGACGTAGGCGGCGGGTTGGCCGTTGATCTCATTCATGGCACTGGTTGCGGATGCGAGTTGGGATAGTTGGGCGCGGGTGTCGTTTGAGTCGGCGACCAACGTAACTGTGTGTGGCAGGAAGCGGTTGCGAAGTTCGTGCAGGAAGGTGGCAGGCGCACCGGCGATCACGACCTCGCGCTTCGGCGCAAGAGCATAGTCCAGTGCGACGACCATTTGCGGCACGGCATAAGGTTGATTCACGATCTTCGGCGAAAGGGCCTTTAGTGTACGATCGGCCGCTTGGGAGAAGTCGCGGTCATCGGTGATGTGCGCCAGGCGCAATATCGCAAGAAGCGCCATGGAGTTTCCGGAAGGTTCAGCTCCATCGTAGTCGTCCTTCATACGCAGAACGAGGTTCGGATCACCGGCTTCGGTGGTGAAGAAACCACCGTTTGCGGGGTCTTCGAAACGAACCCGTGTCTGATTGGCCAGCTCGATGGCGATCGCGAGGTGTTGAGGGTCGAAATCCGCCTCATACAGGTCAAGCAGCGCGATGGTGAGGAACGCGTAGTCGTCGAGGAAGCCAGGGATTGCCGACTCTCCCTCACGATAGCGGCGATTCAGTGTTCGCGTTTGCCGATCATACATCTGCGACAGCAGGAAGGCGGCGGCGCGTTGGGCAGCGCTTAGATAGCGAGCCTCTCCCAACACCTGAGCAGCTTTGGCGAACGCGGAGATCATCAGGGCGTTCCAAGAGGTCAGGATTTTGTCGTCGAGATGCGGGCGGACTCGCGCTGAGCGCGCTTTCAGAAGTATGGCAGCGGCTCGAACAAACTGGACGCGGGCGTCCTCTTCGGAGAGGTGGAAGTGCGAGGCTGTTTCGGTAAGCGTGTGATGGGCGTACAGAATGTTCTTGCCGGTAAATTCACCGTGTGGGTCATGAGCGACGTTGCCGTTGGATTCGGCGCCGTAGCGGTAGGCGAACATCTCCGACATCTTGTCGCCGAGGAGTTGCTGGAGTTCGGATGAAGACCAAATGTAGAACGCTCCCTCGCCTTTTACTTTGGGCTTCGCAGGATCGATGACGCTGTCGGCATCTTCGGCGGAATAGAAGCCGCCGTTAGCATCGGTCATGTCGCGGAGAACGTAGTCGAGGGTGCTGCGGGCGATTGTCGCGAAGAATTCATCGTGTGTGATTTGGTACGCCTCGACGTACGAGACGGCGAGCTGCGCCTGATCGTATAGCATCTTCTCGAAATGCGGAACGAACCAGCGCTCGTCGACAGAATAGCGATGGAAGCCGCCGCCGAGCTGGTCGTGCATGCCGCCATTGGCCATCGCTCGCAAGGTTTCGAGGGTCATGTCGAGGGCTTCTTTTCGATTTGAGCGGGCGTAGTAGCGCAACAGAAAATTGAACACGACCGGACGGGGAAATTTCGGCGCCTCGCCGAAGCCTCCGTGTTCTGAATCGAAGGATCGCCGGAAGAATTGGAAAAGCGAGTTGAGCGTGTTCTGGTCGGCGATGGCGCCGGTGGCGGTGGTATAGCCCGAGTACTGGGTGAGTTGTGTGACTACATCGTTGCTGGATGCTGCAATCTCGGCGCGTCGCGTTTTCCAGGAAGCAGCGATTCGTTCGAGGATGGTGCCAAATCCAGGGCGGCCGTAACGGTCGTCAGGCGCGAAGTAGGTACCGCCGAAGAATGGCTTGAGATCGGGAGTGAGGAACACGGACATGGGCCAGCCGCCGCTGCCAGTGGCTGCCTGAACGTAAGTCATGTAGATGTGGTCTACGTCGGGCCGTTCTTCGCGATCGACCTTGACGGGGACGAAGTTCTGATTCAGTATTGCGGCGATTTCTTCGCTTTCGAACGACTCGCGCTCCATTACGTGGCACCAATGGCAGGTCGAATAGCCGATGGATAGGAAGATCGGTTTGTCTTCACGGCGAGCTTTGTCAAACGCCTGGTCGCTCCAGGGGTACCAGTCGACGGGGTTGTGCGCGTGTTGCTGCAGATATGGACTTTTTTCAGCGATCAGATGGTTGGGCATGTGGGACAAACCTCCGGTTTGTCCTGAACAAGCCAGAGGCTTGTTCAACCTATTCTAAACCTAGACGCGGAAGAACCAGCCGCGGCGGTACATTGCATATACGATCAGGAAGAAAAAAAGAACATTGGCGATCGCATATAACAGTGATGCGTTGATGGGGCTGGCAAGGGGCGCAAAGAGCGTTTCGTAGATCCAGGTGGCGAGCGATCCGTCGCCGACTTTGACGATGCCGAGTAAGCGGCCGATGATCCCGGTAGAGATGAAGACTGCGAGCGCGTTTCTGCCGTAGATCGTGAAGAAGTGCGACCAGCGCTGCCATCGCTTAACGTCGACGATCCAGTAACACACCGCGAAGACCACGGTGGCGAGGCCGGCCATGAAAACTGAATAGGAACTGGTCCAGAGATTCTTGTTGATCGGCAGCCAGATGTTCATGATTTCACCTGTCAGGAGAAGCGAGACTCCGCAGGTCAGCAGGCGAATGGTTTTGTCGAGCGGTGGGCGATTCATGCGCAGCAAATAGCCGGTGAGGATTCCGAAGAGCATGGTCGCGATTGCCGGAAGCGTGCTAACGAGGCCTTCGGGGTCCCAGACCTTCGTTTGCGACCACATGTGTCCGGTGAGGAACAGGCCATCGACGTATTTCGCGAAATTGCAATCTTTATCGAGATGACCCGCGCCGCAACCCGGCACCGGAACCAGCATCATGAGCAGCCAATAGGTGGAGAGCAGCGCGACCGTGGCGATGATCAAGCCGCGGAGTTTCAGCATGAGGAACAGGCTGGCGGAGATCAGATAACAGATCGCGATTCTTTGGAGAACGCCAAGATACCGGATCCGGCTCAAGTGAAAATAGGGAAAACCGTTCAGGAAAACGCCGATCGCGAAGATGAGCAGCGAGCGGCGGAGAACATGGAAGAACATTGCGCGGCGGCTGTCGCCTCGTTCCAGGCGTTTCGCGAACGAGATAGTGAGCGCGACGCCCGCGATCCAGATGAAGAACGGGAATACGGTGTCGGTGAATGTCCAGCCATTCCATTCGGCGTGTTCGAGCTGTGGATAGATGTGCTGCCATGACCCTGGGTCGTTGACGAGAACCATCGAGGCAAGCGTCGCGCCACGGAAGAAATCGAGCGAGAGCAATCGATCGCTTGACGCGGCCGATTTCATTTTTTCGATGCGGCGATATCGAGCACGGTGTACCAGAGGAATTGGACCATGCTGTGAATGGAGCTTTCGAGCATACGCTCCTGGTCTGAGTGTGCGCCGTGTAATTCGTTCTCGCCTTCATCGGCGATGGGGCCGAAGCCGTACGCCTGAACGCCTTTGGTGCGGAGCTGCGCGTTGTCGGTGGCGCCGGTCAGCATGCTCGGGAGTGTGATCGCGTCAGGATACATAAGCTTTTGCGTGCGCTCCAGCGCGCGAAACATCTCCGTATCGAGCCGGGAAGGCGGGCTCACGGGCCGGTTGTGGGACGTATCGTAAGAGATTTCGACAGCCGGGTCATTGATGACGCGGCGCATCTCGTCGTAGAGCTTGGGCATGTCCTCGTCGGGAAGTGCGCGAATGTCGAGCGTGGCTTCGGCTTGGGAAGGAATGACGTTAGAGCGGAAGCCGCCTTGGAGGATCGTGGGAACAATTGATGTGCGCAGGACAGAGTAGTTGCTTTGCTCATGATCGAGGAAGTAACGCTGGATCTCTTCGGTGTGTGCCGGATCGGTTATGTGGTTATAGCGATAGGCCTGGTCTGGCGGGCTGATGGTGGCGAGACGCTCGAAATAAGTGCGCGTGGTATCGCTCAAGCGCATAGGCGGCTGCCACGTTTGGAATTTCGCAACCGCGGCGGCCAGATGCAGCACGGGATTGTCGGGACGAGGGCGTGAACCGTGGCCGGCAGTTCCTCGGGCAATGAGCTTTGTCGTCCGCGGAGACTTTTCTGTGGTGGCGATCTCGACATACCGGACCTTGCCGTTCCGCGAGGTGATGCGGCCGCCTTCGGCCAATGCATATTCGGCAGCGATGTCGTTCCAGTGCTGATCCACCAGGTAGCCGATGCCAAATCGTGACGTGCCTTCTTCACCCGCCTCGGCGATGAAGATAACGTCGCGATCGAGCGCGACGTTCATGCGCTTGAGAAGCAGCATGGTCATGAGGCTCGAAGCCACGTGCGATTTGTCGTCGGATGAGCCGCGGCCCCAGACGAAGCCGTCTTTGCGAATCGCCGCGAATGGATCGACCGGCCACTTGTCGCGCTGAACGCCTACGACGTCGGTGTGGCCCATGATGATGATCGGCTTCCTGGTGCCGTTGCCTTTGATGCGCGCGACCAGGTTGGCGCGGTTGGGATCGAGCGCGAAAACTTCGGTGGCGATGCCGGCCTGGTCGAGGATCGGCTTGAGATAGTTGACGACTTTCGTTTCGTCGCCCGGAGGATTGCTGGTGTCGATATGGAGGACGGCGGTGTAGTGCTGCAAAGTCTCGGCTTCGAGCTTTTTCCAGTCGACCGGGTAGCGGTCGGCGGCTTGGAGGGTGAGAACGGAAAACAGGATGAGGCCGAGGGATTTCATCATGGGATACAGGATATCGTAGAGGCAAGCCTAGGGCTTGCCTGGACAAGCCGCAGGCTTATCCAACGTCGGACGAATCAGCTAGTTCGAATTTACTTTTCCACTAAGAAATTGCCGACGAAGAGCGCATCGATGCCGGACGAGTAGAAGCTGCGGACGGCGTCGCGCGGGGTGCAGACTAGCGGATCACCGAAGAGGTTGAAGCTGGTGTTGTACAGGACAGGCAATCCTGTCGTTTTGCCGGCTGCGTGGAGCAAGCGGTGGTACAGCGGGTTGTCCTCCGCCGATACCGTGTGGACGCGGACCAGATCTTTGCCGAGGATCGCACCTTCGAAGGTTTTGCGGTGTTTCTCGTGGACGCGGCCCACCGTGGCAAGGTAGCGCGCATTAGGGCCGACTTCGAAGTACTCGTTGACCAGCTCGGCGGGGACCGATGCGGCGAACTTGCGGAATGGTTCGCGATGCTTGATGTAGATATTCAGGTTCTCGGTCGAATAGGCATTGAGCGGCGACGCGAGAATACTTCGATTGCCGAGCGCACGTGGACCGAACTCCATGCGGCCTTGCATCCAGGCGATGATTTTTTCATTGTCGATGCAGGCTACGGCGTTGTCGATCAGTTCCTCGGTAGTCAACAGGTAGCGGAATCGGAGTTTACAATTCTCCAGAACCTGCTTGGTCTCTTGAGCCGAATAGCTTGGCCCCAGGCACATATCGTTGAGGCTGGCTCGCTGCGACTGCTGATAGATGCTATGCCAGGCATGCAGGACCGCTCCGATCGCTGTGCCGGTGTTACTCGAGGCAGGTTGAACGAACACGTTGGTCGATTGTTCGAGCGCGTGAACCAACAGGGCATTGAAGGCGAGTCCACCAGCGAGGCAGACGTGTTTAGCGCCACCGGTCATTCGAAGCACCGTACTTTCGATCGCTTTCTGCAAGCCGGCAGCAAGCGATGGCGCGAGCGCCTCCGGGATCGGTGCGCCATCTTCGAGTTTGAGGCGATGGTAGAACTTGGAGCTGAATCCGCCCTGGCTGACACGATCAGAGTCGAAAAAACTCCGATCGATACGCGGCCAGTCCTGGTTGCCGAGAATTTCGGTGAACAAATGGCAGAAGGCGTGAGGATCACCGGCGGTTGAAAGCCATTGAACTTTGTGTTCGTCGGCCTTGGCGTGGAAGCCGAGCAGATCGGTGACGCGGCCGTAAAGGTCGCCGAGAGAATCCGGATAGTACATCTCTTTTTCGAGACGCAGTTCGTTTCCCTTACCGTGCCAGCGGGCACCGGCGCGGAAATCGCCGATGCGGTCGAGTGTCAGGACAGTGGCTTCTTTGAACGGAGAAGCGTAGTACGCCGAGGCCGCGTGCGCGGCGTGATGTTCTACGAGGACGAGCTGACTGTTGGGAAATCGCGCACGCAGCGCCAGGTGCAGGGCGATTTCGCGACCAGTCGCAAAGGGACGCACTAGAGCGACACAATCCACCTGCTGCGGTGAAATGCGGGCGAGAGCGAGCGCCGATTCGATCGCTTCTGCAGGCACCCCGCCTGGTTCGAGACGCCGCGAGACTTTCTTTTGCTCGATTGCCGACGCGAGCGTCCCGTTCTTGAGCAGGGCACACGCGGGTTCGTTGAGTAAACCTCCGAGACCGAGGATGTTCATTTCGATTTTTTCTCGATCTTGGCCCAGGTATCGCGGAGCGCAACAGTGCGGTTGTAAACGGGCTTTTCAGGCGTCGAATCCAGGTCGACGGTGAAGTAACCGAGACGTTCGAACTGATAACGGCTTCCGGGCGGTGCGCCGCGAAGGCTCGGTTCCAGCTTGCAGCCTGTCAGGACTTCGAGAGAGTTCGGATTGAGGTTCACCGTGAAGTCCTCGCCTTCCGGATAGTCGTTCGGGTTTTCGACTTTGAACAGATTGTCGTAGAGTCGAACTTCCGCGTCGATTGCATGGTTGGCGGAGACCCAGTGGATGGTGGACTTTACCTTGCGACCGTCAGGCGCGTTGCCGCCGCGAGTCGCGGGGTCGTAGGTGCAGTGGACTTCGATCACCTTGCCGTCCGCGTCTTTCACAACGCTCGTGCAGGTGATGAAGTATCCGTAGCGAAGGCGGACTTCGCGGCCTGGCGACAGCCGGAAGTATTGCTTGGGCGGATCTTCGCGGAAGTCTTCATCTTCGATATAGAGGACACGCGAGAACGGTACCTGACGAGTTCCAGCGGTCTCGTCCTCAGGATTGTTGACCGCTTCCATTTGCTCGACTTGACCTTCAGGGTAGTTGTCGATGACGACGCGCAGCGGACGAAGCACGGCCATCACGCGAGCGACGCGCTTGTTAAGGTCTTCACGGAGGAAGTATTCGAGCAAGCTGAGTTCGGTGGTGCCGTTGGTTTTGGACACTCCCACGCGCCGGCAGAGGGCCCGAATCGCTTCCGGCGTGTAGCCGCGCCGGCGCAGACCGGATATCGTGGGCATGCGCGGATCGTCCCAGCCATTCACGATCCCGCGCTGCACGAGCGCCAAGAGCTTGCGTTTGCTCAACAGCGTGTAGCTGACGTTCAGGCGATCGAATTCGATTTGCTGCGGATGGTAGATGCCGAGCTGCTCTACGTACCAGTCGTAGAGCGGCCGGTGGTCTTCGAATTCGAGCGTACAAATGGAGTGGGTGATTTTTTCGATAGAGTCGGATTCCCCATGGGCGAAATCGTACATGGGGTAGATGCACCATTTGTCGCCGGTACGGTGGTGCTCGGCGTGGAGGATGCGGTACATGATCGGGTCGCGAAGGTTGAGATTCGCTGCCGACATGTCGATTTTGGCGCGCAGCGTGCGGGCAGCGTCGGGGAATTCGCCGGATTTCATTCGTTCGAACAGTGCCAGGTTTTCTTCGACACTGCGATTGCGGTAAGGGCTTTCTTTGCCGGGTTCGGTGAGTGTGCCACGCTGCTGGCGGACTTCTTCGGCCGATAGGTCGCAGACGTACGCCTTTCCTGCTTTGATGAGCTGGACTGCCCATTCGTAAAGCTGCTGAAAGTAATCCGACGCGTAGAAAATGCGATCTTCAAAATCGCCACCCAGCCAGCGGACGTCCTCGATGATGGACTCGACGTACTCGGTTTCTTCTTTAGAAGGATTCGTGTCGTCGAATCGAAGATTGCACTTGCCGCCGAATTCCAGAGCAAGCCCGAAATTCAAGTTGATCGACTTGGCATGACCGATGTGCAGGTAGCCGTTCGGCTCCGGCGGAAAGCGCGTGTGCACGCGGCCGCCGTATTTGTTGGTCTTCAAGTCGTCAATGATGATGTCGCGAACGAAGTTGGAGGCTGGCGCCGCAGGATCGGGCGGGGCTACAACTGGTTCGGACGCTTTTTTCGGTTCCATTTATTTTGAGCCCTAATGTTCTATCGTAATCGAGCAGGATGGGATGGCGCGCTTCGCATCGCGCCCGCGCAAGCCGGAGGCATGCGCAACGGTTACTTGATTCTCTGGATTGCCTGGGAGATTCTTTTCAGGCTGACGTCGCGGCCGAGAACTTCCAGCGTTTCGAATAGCGGTGGCGCGTTCTTGCGGCCGCAGACTGCGACTCGGATCGGTTGGAACATTTGGCCAGGTTTGACTTTGAGATCAGCGGCCGCGGTCCGGAGCGAAGAATCGAGCGATTGATGATCAAAGTTTGTCGAGCCTAGTACTTCGTGCGCCTTTTGGAGGACGTTTAGCGCCATCGCCAGGTCGCCTTTCTGCGGGACCAACTCCGCCGGATCATAGGGAGGCAACTCATCGAGGAAGAAAAAGTCGGCGATCCCGGCCACATCGCGGAGCAGCTTGATGCGTTCTTGAACCAAAGGAGCCACTTTCAGCATTTTCGCGTCCTCGGCATGGAGGCCTGCTGCGCGCGCGAACGGCAGGAGCTGGTTCGTCAAGTCGGGAATCGGCATGGCACGGATCATTTCCGCGTTGAGCCAGACTGCCTTGGGGTCGAACGGATCTTCTTCGGTGAAGTTGACCACCGCGTTGCTGTGATTGATGCCTTCGAAAGAGAATGCGTCGACAAGTTCCTGCCGAGTCATCTGTTCGCGATTATCTTTGGGCGACCAGCCGAGCAGGCAGAGGAAATTGATAAACGCGTGCGGCAGGAATCCGGCATCGCGATAGGTTGTCACGCTGACCACTGGCCCGTGCTTGCGCTTGGAAAGCTTCGAACCGTCGGGAGCGATCAGTAGCGGCAGGTGGGCGAATTGCGGCGGTTGGGTGTCCAGACCCTTGAAGATCAGGACGTGCTTGAAGGTGTTGGTGAGGTGGTCCTGACCGCGGATGATGTGGCTGATGCGCAAATCCAGATCGTCGGCGCACGATGCCATGTGATACGTCGGAATGCCGTTGCTGCGCAGAAGGGCGAAATCTTCGATATCGGCGGTCATTTTGGATTGATTGCCGTAGACCTCATCGCGAAATTCCACCGGCCGCGCTTGCGTGCGGGGAACGCGATAACGCAGAACAAACGGTTCACCTGCGTCGGCCCGGCGTTTGCTCTCCTCGGCGGACATATTACGCATGTCTGCGTTGAACAGCCAAGGACCGCCGTCGTGCGTCTTTTCTTCGTCGGTCGCGACCGATGGCGTAAAGTCGCGATACGCGAGCCCTTTGTCGAAAATCGACCAGGCCATTTTCTGGTGCAATTCCAGACGCTCCGACTGTTTGTACTCCTCGTCCCAGCCGAGATCGAGCCATTTCAAACCTTCGAAGATGGAGTCGACCGAGGCT
>Ga0335069_10014879_pt1 | contig 10887 bp, 8 predicted proteins | sample Lox_Sample_11_FD_206714 | JGI IMG/M metagenome (GOLD analysis project Ga0335069, IMG submission 206714) | Soil microbial communities from Loxahatchee National Wildlife Refuge, Florida, United States - Lox_Sample_1.1 | ecosystem: Environmental > Terrestrial > Soil > Wetlands | place: USA: Florida... | reverse complement strand
GACCGCATCCAGAGCGCTCTGCACCAACATAGGATGCCCACTGAGCACCCGCAGGTTTTCGATGGTCCCTTGTTTGCTGATCTCCGCCTGGATAACCACCGTCCCGGCAATGCGGGCGGCCTTGGCTATCGCCGGATAAACCGGTTTTACCTGGCTGATAAGATTGCCCTCTTGGACGCCCGCTGATACCCGTATGCGGGTCGGCGCAGCTACCTTGGGAACCGCCGCTGGTGTGGACCCGATGATCCCGCCGATCACGCCTCCCATCGACCCGCCCGGCACGCCACCCGGCACGCCCCCAATCACGCCCCCGGCGGTCATCGGCGGCGGCGCGGCCTCTTCCTTGATCATGGCGACTTTCTCGGGGATTTTGGTAGGTGTGCGCAACTGACCGTTGACAATGTCAGTCTGGATCACCTTAACCACCCTCACCGGTACGGCGGCCGCCGGCGGAGGGGGTGGCGGTGGCGGCGGAGGAGCCACCAGGAACGTCATCAGTTGCTGCCGGGGCAGCGCCTCCGTGTAAATGAGCGGAACGAGGATCATGAGGCCGATCAATACACACTGTAGAACAAAGGACAACATGGTCGTCCACTTCCGCCCAGTCTTCAGTTTGCCTGCGGATTCCAAAAGGCTGTCTTCGAACATGGCCTCTCTCCGGTAGTTTCCAACCTTCAGTTAGACACCACCAGCCCCGATTTTGCTCCCCGTCTCGTCCCAGTTACCCCCGGGGCCATACCACATTCCCGGGTCTTAGGCCTTGGCCTTCACTTTCTCAGGGCGCCCTCCAGCTGGCTTCCCCTGCGGCGACTCTGTGCCCCGGCTCGCACCGCCCCCGGAGGGGAACCGACTGCCCGCTCGCGCACCCGACCGCCAGTCCTGGTAGGCCACCAGCATGGGAGCAGCAACCGCAATCGACGAGTAGGTACCGATCAAAATCCCGATCACCAGGGCAAACGAGAACCCGTGCAGCACCTCGCCGCCGAACAGGAACAGCGAGAGCACGGTGAGAAACGTCAGGCCGGAGGTGAGGATGGTCCGGCTCAGGGTTTGGTTGATGCTCCGGTTCACGATGTCGGCAAGCTTCTCCCGACGCATCAGCTTCACATTTTCCCGGATGCGGTCGAACACCACGATGGTGTCGTTCATCGAGTACCCCACCAGGGTCAAAATGGCGGCGATTACAGTAAGCGTTATCTCCTTGTTCGTCAACGAGAAAGCTCCCACCGTGATGAGCGTATCGTGGAAGCACGCGACCACCGCCGCTACCCCGTAAATCAGCTCGAAGCGGAACCACAGGTAGACCAGCATTCCTGCCAGCGAATACAAGGTCGCCAGGAGCGCCTGCTTGCGCAATTGCGCCCCCACCTGCGGACCCACGATCTCCACGTTTCGCACCCCAAAAGTGGAGGTGAAAAAGTCCTGGGCGAGCGCCGTGAGCGCCGCCGGCGGCACCGTGCCCTTCAAATCGTCCAGCGAACCCAGGACGCCACCGCGCACTTTGTCGCGGTAATCCACGATCTGCTGCGCCATCTGGCCATAGCGCACATCCGCGTCCGTGCCCAGGTGCAGGGGGTCGTGGCTGAGCAGGTCTTCCTTGATGCTCTGTACGCTGCTGTTGTTCAGGTCCTGTTTCCCCGCTGGAGTGCTGGTCTCAAGCGCCTGGATGATCTGGTTTTTGCCCTTGTCCAGAGCTTGCTCGGTGGTTTCCTGGATATCCAGCGCGACCACGACCTCGTTGTTCGAGGGCAACCCGTAACGCTGGATACGAGCATTGTGCAGGCCAGCGCGATCCATGGCCTTGCGGATGTCGTCGGCGTTCGGCTGCTGCGCGAACTTCACATACACCAGCGTCCCGCCGCGGAAGTCAATGCCCAGCGGGATGTGGTGCCAGAACAGCATGGAAAGAACGCCCGCCACGCTGAATACCAGCGAGAACGCCAGGAAGTACCACTTCTTCCCCAGGAAATCGATATTCGTGTTTCTGAAAAATTCCACGATAAACCCGCTCTTAAGCTTTTAGCTTGTAACACCGGCCTTTGGCCGGCTGTCCCGGCGGCATCCTGCCGCCGCACTTGTGGCCGCACTTTCCACTAGATACTTAGCGCCTCTCCTCTTGCTTTCCGGTTCAGCACCGCGTCGAAGATCACCCGCGACACGAACACCGAAGTAAACAGGTTGGCGGCCAGGCCGAAGGTCAGGGTCACGGCGAACCCTTTCACCGGCCCTGTGCCGAACAGGAACAGGATGGCCGCCGACACAATGGTGGTCACGTGTGTGTCGATGATCGTGAGCATGGCGCGATGGAATCCCTGATCCACGGCCGAAGCCGGGGTCTTGCCGTTGCGTAGCTCTTCGCGGATGCGCTCGAAGATCAGCACGTTGGAATCCACGCCCATGCCTACCGTCAGGATCACTCCCGCGATGCCGGGCAGCGTCAGCGTGGCCCCGGTAAAGCCCAAAAAGCCCAGCAGGATGACCAGGTTCAGGATCAGCCCCACGTTGGCGTTAATGCCGGCGCCGCGGTAATAGACCAGCATAAACGCCAGCACCACCGCCATGCCGATGATGGCTGCGCGCACGCCTTCGCGGATCGAATCCGCGCCCAGCGACGGCCCCACCGTGCGCTCCTCCAGGTAACGGATCGAGGCCGGCAGCGCGCCCGAATTCAGCACCATGGCCAGGTCCTTGGTCGCCTGCTCGGTGAATGCCCCGGTGATGCGTCCAGTATCGTGGATCTGCTCCTGGATTGTGGCTACTTCCATCACCTTGTTGTCGAGCACAACCGCCAGCCTGTCGCCGACGTGCGATCCGGTGAAGTTGGCGAACCGGCGCCCGCCGTCGCCGGTCAGGATGAAGGTCACGTCCGGACGGCCATTCTCATCGCGCGACGGCTGGGCTTGGCGCAGGTCTGTCCCACTGACCGCCGCGGTGCGGGAAACGATATAAAACGCTTCCTGGGTCTCGCCCGTGCTTCCGATGCTGCGCCCCTTCAACAGGATGGCATTGGCAGGCAGCATTCCGCCGCTCGCCTGCAGCGCTTCCTGATCGCTGGCGTAGGGACCGCTGATCGCCTGACGGATCTCCAGCATCGCCGTGGACTGGATGATCTGCTTCACGCGCGCAGGGTCATCCACGCCCGGGAGTTGCACCAGGATCTGGTATTGTCCCAGGCCGTGTTCCTGGATGGTCGGCTCGGTGACGCCGAGCTGGTCCACACGGTTGCGGATGGTCTCGATGGCCTGGGTCACCGCCCGGTTTTTCAGGTCGTTGGCGAAGGTCGGCTTCATCTCCAGCAGCCAGTTGTTTTCCGCCTGGGAGGCAAGGCTGTACTCGGGGAGCTTGTCTTGCACCAGGCTGCGCAGGTCGCCGCTGGATTCCGGAGGCACCCCCTTGAGCGCGATCTGCTCGGGACGGTTCACCGGGTCGGGCTTGGTGATGTCGCTGTAGCTGATGTTGCGGCTGCGCAAGTCTTCCTTCAGCCGCTCGATGGCGCGGTCGGTGTCGGCGTTCACCGCGTCGTTCACCATCACCTGCAGGATCAGGTGGGTGCCGCCCTTCAGGTCAAGGCCCAGGTGGATGCGTTCCAGAATGGCCGACGCCAGCCCCTGGCCGCTCAACTTCTGCGGCACCCCGAAGATGCCGTACAAAAAGACCAGCAGCACTACGATGATGAGGAGTGTCTTGATCCAGAGGTTCTTGGTCATGAAACGCGCTAAGACTCCGTTGGTCGCCGGCTGTCGGCTGTCGGTCGTCGGCCGCTGCGAGACTGGTCTTGGCCGACGACCGAGGACCGACGACCAACGACGCCTTTCACGATTTTGTCTGCTCCTCCGGACCTGCCACAGAAACCACCGACGAACGCAGCACTTCAAGCCGCAAATTGTCGGGGGGGACGCGCAGGTGGACGGTGTCGTCGCGCAGGGCGATGATGGTGCCGCGGAGGCCACCGCTGGTGGTCACCCGGTCGCCCGTTTTTAGCGCTCCCAGCATGGCCTGCCACTTTTTCTGGCGGCGCTGCTGCGGCATGATCAGCAGGAAGTAGAAGATCGCGAAGATAAGGATGAGCGGCAGCCATAACATGGCGCCGCCTTGCCCGCCCTGGGCCAGTATGAAGTTGGCGATAATGTGTAGGTCCATCAGAACTGCTTACTTGTGCGGCGCCACGCGGCGAAGCGGGCGCTTCCTTCCCTTAGTATTTCCTCAAGGAATGATCAGCTAGGCCGGGTCTCCCCCCTGGGTGGAAGAGTTCAGGCTGCGCGATCGGACCTCGGATAGAAACGCCTCCAAGTGTCCAAGTTTAATAGATTGCCGCACCCGGCGCATTGTGTCAAGGTAGAAGGCCAGGTTGTGGATGGTGTTCAGCACCGCCGCCAGCGTCTCGTTCGAGCTGTAAAGATGACGCAGATAAGCGCGCGAATAGCGGGCGCATACTCGGCAGCCGCAGCGCGGGTCGAGCGGGCCCTCGTCCTGCACGAAGCGCGCATTCTTGATCGCCAGCTTGCCTTGGGACGTGTACAGCAGTCCGTGGCGGGCGGCCCGCGTGGGCAGCACGCAATCCATCATGTCAATGCCCAGCGCCGCGTATTCCACGATCTCCTCCGGCGTGCCCACGCCCATCAGGTAGCGCGGCCGGTCTTCCGGCAGATGAGGCAAGGTGGCCTTCACCATCTCTCGCGTCATCTCCCGCGGCTCGCCCACGCTCAGCCCGCCGATGGCATATCCGGGAAAGCCGATCTCGACCGTGCGCTCGGCGGATTCGCGCCGCAGATCAGCGTGCATGCCTCCTTGGACGATGCCGAAGAGAAGCTGGCCGCCGGCTCTCGGCCTTCGGTCGTCGGCCATGACGAGGCTCGCAGCGGCCGAGGACCGACGACCGACAGCCGACGACCTCCAGGGCACTTCCCCCTTGTGCTCCTCAAAATACCGCTTCGCCCGCTCCGCCCACCTCGCCGTCATCTCCATGGACTCGCGGGCGTGCTCGTGGTCGGCCGGATACTCGGTGCACTCGTCGAAGGCCATGATGATGTCGGCACCCAGCGCGATCTGCGCGGCGGTGGCAGTTTCCGGGCTCAGGAAATGCAGTGCGCCGTCCAGATGGGAGCGGAATTCCACGCCCTCCTCGCGCAGCTTGCGCAGATCGCTCAGGCTGAAGACCTGGTAGCCGCCGGAATCAGTCAGGATGGCGCGCTCCCAGCTCATGAAGCGGTGCAGCCCGCCCAGCTTGCGGATGATCTCCGTCCCCGGCCTCAGGAACAGATGGTAAGTGTTGGCCAGCAGGATCTCTACCCCAAGTTCTTCGAGCGTCTCCTGCGGCACCCCCTTTACCGTGGCAACGGTGCCGACCGGCATGAAGACCGGCGTCTCGACATCACCGTGCGCGGTGCGGAGGCGTCCCGCACGCGCGGAGCCGCAGCGAGCCTCGATCTGGAAAAAGCCGGACATCGATCGGTAATTCTATAAGGAAGGCAATCCACCACGGAGGCACAGAGACACAGAGGCAAGTAATTCGTCCGGACCTCCATGCCTCGGTGTCTCTATGGTGGGTGTGATCAGGCTTTTCGGTCCATGGCCTCATTCGCCAGCCGGTCGGCTTCGGCGTTCTTTTCGCGGCGGACGTGCTCGATGCGGAACCACTGCAACTGCCGCGCCAGCCGCTTCGCCTCTTCATACAGCGGACGCAGTTCCGGCGAGCGGACTTTATACACGCCGTTCATCTGCCTCACCATCAGTTCGGAATCGCTCAGCACGCGGAGGGCTGAGTGCTTGTGCTCGAGCGCATAGCTCAGCGCCGCCACCAGTCCCGAATATTCGGCGAAATTATTGGTGCGATGGCCAAGGTAGCGACTGAACTCGGCGATCCGCGCCCCGTGCTGGTCTTCGATCACCACCCCAAACCCGGCCGGCCCGGGATTGCCTCGCGCGCCGCCATCCACACGCGCCACCAGGTGCTCGGGGGCGCTCTTCTCCGCCGGAGATTCGAACATCTCGTGCTGTTTTCTCGGTTGAGAAGAGGGAGCAGGCCTCATGCCAGCAGTCTAATCGCTTGAAACGCGAAACGTGAAACTTGAAACGTGCAGCTATCTTCCTTCCGCCAGCCGCGTGGCCAACCGGTCGGGCAGATTGGCGGCGACGATGTGGTGCTGCGCCTTCTCGATGTCGTAGGGCACGCGATAGAACGTGACCTCGTAGCGGTCACTGTCCAGAACGCAGAACGCCGCCCGCGGGTCGCCGTCCCGCGGCTGCCCTACCGACCCGGGATTGATCATGTACCTGGCGTGGCTGCTCAGGTCGAGCACCCAGGTCTCATGATGGTTCTGTGTGCCCTGGTAGATGGGCCGCAGCGTCTCCCAGCGGTCGCTCTCGAAGGCAAACCCGCCCTGGATGTGGGTGTGGCCGAAAAAGGTGAGCGGATAATTGGTGCGCAGCAGCGATTCCTGCGCGTCGCGCATGACGATCACGTACTCGTCTTCATCGAGCGGCGAGCCGTGCACCAGTTGCACGCCGTCCGCCTCCGTACCCGCCCAGGTCTCCTCCTGGCTGAACCCGTAGCGAAAGGGGAGGAACACCGGCCCCTGGGGCATCAGCTTCAGCCACTGCGCGTTCTCCGGCGTCAGCACCTGCATGGTCCAGAGGGCGGCGATGGCGGCCACGGGGTTGAAGTCCTCCATGCTGATCAGGCCGGTGCAGGCCTTGTCGTGATTGCCGCGCACCAGCAGCCCGCCCAGCTTGCGGGCCGCTTCCGTCACCTCGTTGGGACTGCCGCCGTAGCCGACGATGTCGCCCAGGTTCGCCACCTTGTCGCACGAAGGCGCCACCTCCAGGCAGGCGTTCAGCGCCTCAAGGTTGGCGTGCATGTCGCTCAGGATCAGGATGCGCATGGAAAAGTACTCAGTAGTCAGCAATCAGCCCCGACGGGGAAGAGATCATACCCTTCGCTGGCTTGAGTTGCCAGTAGCCAGTCGCCAGTGTGACGCGGTAGATCGCGGCGACAAGCTCGATGCCTTTCTGCCATGCGATCAAGTCCCGATACGATTGTCCCAAGTGCCACCTGTGAATCAGTTTGTCGTACTGACAACTGGCGACTGGCGACTGGCGACCGGGCACCTCACCCAATGTCCGGGCTCGACCTCGATCAGCGGCGGAAAAACACGGGCGCATTCTCCGACGCGCAAGCCGCAGCGCGGTTCGAAAGCGCAGCCCGCCGGCAGCGCGTCCATTGCCGGTACTGTCCCTTCGATGGTCCTCAGCGGGCGGGTGCGGTCAGTGGCCAGCGTGGGCACGGCATCCAGCAACCCGCGCGTGTACGGATGGATGGCCTCTTGAAAGAGCCGTTCAGCGCTTCCCATTTCTACAATCGACCCGGCATACATAACCGCCACGCGCTGTGCCACTTGCGACACCACCGCCAGGTCGTGCGAGATCAGCAGCATTGCCAGCCCGTATTTCTGCTGTAGTTCCCCGAGCAGCTCGAGGATCTGCGCCTGCACGGTGACGTCGAGCGCCGTGGTGGGCTCGTCGGCAATCAGCAGTTCGGGGCGGTTCACCATGGCCATGGCAATCATCACCCGCTGCCGCATCCCGCCCGAAAGCTGGTGCGGATAGTCGCGCGCTCGGCGCTCGGCGTCCGTGATCTGCACGTCCTTCAGCGCCTCGACCGCCCGCTGCCAGGCCTCCCGCCTAGCAACGCGCTGGCCGTTCTGTGATTGTCCTGCTCCCTGGTGTGCAAGCACCGCTTCCGCCACCTGGTCCCCGACGCGCATCACCGGGTTCAGCGCCGCCATCGGCTCTTGGAAGATCATGCTGATGCGCACCCCGCGCACGCTTTTCATATCCTCCTCATTGGCGCACAACAGGTCACGGCCGGTGAAGAGGATCTCGCCGGATATCCGTGCCTGCGTCGGCAACAGACGCAGGATGGCCAGTGAGGTCACCGATTTGCCCGAGCCCGATTCCCCCACCAGGCCCAGGACTTCCCCCGCACGCACCTCCAGGCTGACGTCACGCACCGCCAGTGCGGGGCCCTGGGCGGTCGTAAACGTAACTGTGAGAGCTTTGATCTGGAGGAGGGGATCTCCCACGGCATTAGTGTACTGGAGCGCTGGTCTGCTATGGCCGCATCACGCGGCGGTTTTGCGACCGGTTTTCTTCTGTGATCACAATGCCTGCTTTCCTCTATAGTCTCCCTCTATCCTGTTTCCCCGAAAGGGCGTGAATAGCGGATTTGGCCACGTTTTCCACAATACAAAATGGCGAAAGATCGGCGTAACCAGCCACATGCGCAGGAGCCGTAAGGTTTTTCACTGCCTCATGTTCCGTGCATATCACTGTGGAAAATTCTAATGGCTTCAATACTGGATAAAATGATGAAGATCTCCCGCTTTTTTCATAATGTACATGCATTCTGATGGGGCAAACGAGATCGCACAGCTTGCCGGTTTTTGAATCGCGCTGCACCTGTTTTGTGCCATACGCCTGTGGACCTTGCGTAATTCACTGAAAAATAAGTGGGATATGGTTCAGTTAAATCGGTTGACTTCATGGCCGTCTGGTGTAAAAACCTGATCGTTCTTTGACGCTTACTTAAGTTTTCCCGGTTGGTAGCGCGTCCGGGGCTCAAGCCAAGTCACCGTCCAGGTTCTCGAGACCCAAGGATGGAGGGCGTGGCGAGGGTCGTAGCAACCTGCTGGTCGAGGAGAACGAGAAGCTGTCGAAGGCAAGATAGAACCCCGGGGCGGTAACCGGTTTTCCCGGTTGGCGGTGAGCCCGGAGCCCGAGCTGAAGGCGTGAGCCTTCTCAAAGATCGCAGGTCGCGACCCGCAAGGTAGTGGCCGTCGCAGGTCGGCGAGGGTCGTTCGCGAGCCGCTGGTCGAGGAGAATTGGGGGCCATTACCTCGGGGTTCTTGTTTAATTCGCCTCCCCTAATTGGCCTCGGTTCCCTCCCCCAACAGCGGCCCGTGGTAAGCCACGGGCCCGTTTTGTGTATACCCCAAGACTTCTTGCCGCCGATGAGCGCGGATCAACGCACTTCGACCAACTTAACACCGCGTCCTCTGCGGTTTTTCATTTTTCCAAGTCCGCGTTTGTCCGCGTGTATCCGCGGCGGAAGAAGTCAGAGCGGAATATTCCCGTGCTTCTTGGGCGGGTTTTTGTCGCGCTTGCTGTCGAGCATCTCCAGCGTATCAATCAGCTTCTTGCGGGTCTCACGCGGGCGGATTACGGCGTCCACATAGCCGCGCTCGGCCACTACGTAGGGATTGGCGAAGCGTTCGCGGAACTGCTCGATCAGCCGCGCGCGTTCCTGGTCTTTATTTTCCGCCTTGGCGAGTTCGCGCTTGTAGACGATATCCACCGCGCCCTCCGGCCCCATGACGGCAACTTCGGCGCTCGGCCAGGCGTAGTTCGCGTCGGCACGGATGTGTTTCGAGGCCATAACGCAATACGCTCCGCCGTAGGCCTTGCGGGTAATCACGGTCAGCTTGGGCACGGTGGCTTCGGCAAACGCGAACAGCAGCTTGGCGCCGTGGCGGATGATGCCGCCGTACTCCTGCTGTGTCCCGGGCAGGAAGCCGGGTACGTCCTCGAAGGTGATCAGCGGGATATTAAAGCAGTCGCAGAAGCGCACGAAGCGCGCGCCCTTGACCGAGGAATCGATGTCCAGCACGCCCGCCAGCATGGCCGGCTGGTTGGCCACCACGCCTACGCTGCGCCCGTTCAGCCGGGCAAATCCCACCACGATGTTCTTGGCGTAGTGCTCGTGCACCTCGAAGAAGTAGCCATCGTCCACCACCATGCGGATGACGTCCTTGATGTCGTAGGGCTTGTTGGACTCCGAGGGCACAATGGTGTCCAGCGCGCTGTCGGCGCGGTCGATGGGGTCGGTGCAGGGACGACGCGGCGGATCGTCGAGATTGTTGGAAGGGATGAAGCTGATCAATTCGCGGATCATGGACAGGCACTCGGCATCATCGTGCGCCAGAAAATGCGCGACCCCCGAGGTCTCGTTGTGGGTCATAGCGCCGCCGAGCTGGTCCTTGGTGACCTCCTCGTGCGTGACCGCCTTGATCACGTCCGGCCCGGTGATGAACATGTAGGAGGTCTTGTCCACCATCAGGATGAAGTCGGTGATCGCCGGCGAGTACACAGCGCCGCCCGCGCACGGACCCATGATGGCGGAAATCTGCGGCACCACGCCTGAGGCTAGTGTGTTGCGCAGAAAGATGTCGGCGTAGCCGGCCAGCGACGCTACCCCTTCCTGGATGCGCGCTCCGCCCGAATCGTTCAGCCCGATGACCGGCGCTCCTACGCGCATGGCGATATCCATGATCTTGACGATTTTCGAGGCGTTGGCTTCGGAGAGGGAGCCGCCGAACACGGTGAAATCCTGCGCGAAGACGAACACCAGCCGGCCCTCGATGCGTCCGTAGCCGGTGACGAAGCCGTCGCCGTAAACTTTCTGCTGCTCCATGCCGAAATCGACGCAGCGGTGGGTGAGCAGCTTGTCGGTCTCTTCGAAGGTACCTTCGTCGAGCAGGAAGGCGATGCGCTCCCGCGCCGACATTTTGCCTTCCTTATGCTGGCGCTCGTGACGCTCTTTGCCACCGCCGGCTTCCGCCAGCCCGTCGCGTTTCTTCAGTTCTTCCAGTTTCTCTTCCAGAGTCATGCGGGGGATTATAAGGAGTCAGTTGCCAGTAGTCAGTAGTCAGTTGCCAGAATCAGTCGCCAGCAGCCAGTCGGGAGATGGAGGACAAAACAGAGGCCAACAACCAGGAGCCGATTCAAGAGCTGGCTGGGTAGGTTAACTGGCGACTGACCACTGGCAACTGGCTACTGGCCGCTGGCTGTATCCGACCAGCGGTACTTCTTGCCGTCCCAGTAGACAGCCGA
>Ga0335069_10014878_pt1 | contig 10887 bp, 10 predicted proteins | sample Lox_Sample_11_FD_206714 | JGI IMG/M metagenome (GOLD analysis project Ga0335069, IMG submission 206714) | Soil microbial communities from Loxahatchee National Wildlife Refuge, Florida, United States - Lox_Sample_1.1 | ecosystem: Environmental > Terrestrial > Soil > Wetlands | place: USA... | reverse complement strand
TCGACCGCGTTGCGTACACTATCGGCGAGTGCCGTGCCGGCCGGCCGACATGCGACTACCAGGTCGGTCACCCGCATGGCTTTCACAACCACATCTACTTGGGCGAAGTGCATGTCTGTCGCCCGCTGCACGACCCCAGTGGAAGGCTCGCGCACCTCAAGACGCTCACGGACGACTACCCGCCGTTGCTGCGGCAAGCGCTGATCAACAAGTACCTCTTCGAGGCGCAATTCTCCGTCGACACTGCGCGCAAGCCTGCCCGGCGGGGCGACGTGCCCTACGTGGCCGGCTGCGTGTTTCGCTGCGTGGCGTGTCTCGTGCAGGTGCTATTCGCGCTCAATGAGGACTATTTTCTCAACGAGAAAGGCTCGGTTGCTGCGATCGACGGCTTCGCGCTGCACCCAGACGGGTTCGGCGCATCCGTCACCAAAGCGCTCGGTGTCTTGGGAGAAGCGGGTGTCATCGAGCTTGAGCGGCTCGTGGCCAGTGTGCGGCAGCTGTGCAGTGACGTGCCGGGGGTGTGGGCTGCCGTGCCGTTCCGCCACCTGGGATAGCAGCTCATGCAATTGGCAATCTTCGACATCGACGGCACTTTGGCCAACACCAACCCGGTCGATGCGCGCTGCTACGTCCGTGCCGTGCACGATGAGCTGGGTGTCGACCTCAGCAATGCGCGGTGGTCGGATTTCACGTTCGTCACCGATTCGGGCATCAGCGTCCAGGTGTTCGAGCGTCACCTCGGCCGGGCCCCCGCGGCGGCTGAGCTGCTGCGGCTGCAGCAGCGCTTCCGCGATCTGCTCGCGCAAGCAGCCGGTGAGCGGCCCGAATCCTTCTCCGAAGTTCCCGGCGCGTCACGGGCGCTGCGGCGGTTGCGCGATGATCCCGAATGGGCGGTGGCCATCGCCACCGGCAGCTGGCGGGCGTGCGCCGTGGTGAAGCTGCACGCGGCCGGGCTCGACATCGATGACATTCCCGCCGCCTTTGCCGACGACGGGCTGGCGCGCGAGGACATTTTGAACGCCGCGCAGGCGCGCGCCCTTGAGGTCCATGGGCAAACGCGCTTTGCGCGCGTCGTGTCGATCGGTGACGCGCCGTGGGATGTGCAGGCGGCGCGGCGCCTCGGCCTGCCGTTCATCGGCGTGCGCGCGCACCGCGATGCCGCGCCACTCGATGAGTTGGGCGCCAGCCACGTGCTGTGTGACTTCACGGATTTTGATTTGCTGCGGCGCTACCTCGCGGAGGCGCGCGTGCCCAGGGTGGACGGGTGAACGCACCCCAAGGGGTGCAATTCGGAACCAGGACCTGGCCAAGAAAGCGGGCTGAGGGCAGCCCGTCTCCAGAACAGCGCGTATGTTGGTGCCGGCGTGCCCTCACGCCGCGCTCCGCTGCGAGCCACGCGGCGTTCGAGCGGACCAAGCTCGTGGCGTCCACCCCTTCACCTACGGCTGTGTGAACGCACCACTTGACGCAGCGCACGCAACGCCCAATGGTGGCGCACGCAGGGAGATCGGGAGTGGAACGACAGGACGAAGTGTGGAAGCGGGGCTCGTTGGTGCGCACGTATCTCGAAGGCGTCCGCGGCGGCATCCCGTTCGGCTCCGAACAGATCGAGATCATGCTGCGGGTCATCGAGGCGCGCGGTGCCACGATGGGCAATTTCGCCGACCTCGGTTGCGGCGGTGGCGCGGTCGCACAAGCAGTGCTCACGCGCTATCCGGAGGCACAGGCGACGCTCGTCGACTTCTCCGAACCGATGCTCGCTGCAGCGCGCGCCCAGTTCGCCGGGCGCCGGCCGTCCCCGCGCTTCACCGTCGCCGATCTGGCGACGCCGGCGTGGCGCGCGGCGATCGCGGACCGCGCACCGTTCGACATCGTCATCTCCGGTTACGCCATTCACCACCTCCAAGACAGGCGCAAGCGCGCCCTGTACGCCGAGATCTTTGAACTGCTCACCCCCGGCGGCATGTTCGTCAACGTCGAGCACGTCGCCTCGCGCACCGCCTGGATCGAAGCGATCTCCGACGACCTGATGATCGACTCTCTGTTCGGGTTTCACACCACGCAGGGAACGGGAAAGAGCCGCGACCAGGTGGCAGACGAGTTCGCGCACCGGCCCGACAAGGCGGCCAACATTCTCGCCACGGTCGAAGCACAGTGCGATTGGTTGCGTGCCATCGGCTACGAAGACGTCGACTGCTACTTCAAGGTCTTTGAGCTGGCCGTGTTTGGCGGCAGGCGACCGCAGGCGTAAGAGAACACATGCCAGTCGCGCCGTACGGCTCCTGGAAATCGCCCATCACGGCCGAGCTGATCGCAACTGGAACGATCGGCCTCGGACAGATCGCGCTCGATGGCGACGACACGTACTGGGTCGAAATGCGCCCGTCCGAAGCCGGGCGCTCGGTGCTCGTGCACCGCACGCCCGAGGGGCAGATCAGCGACGCGACCCCGGCACCATTCGACGTCCGCACGCGCGTCCACGAGTACGGCGGCGGCGCCTTCTGCGTCGCCGATGGGACGGTATGCTTCTCGAACTTCAGCGACGGTCGCTTGTATCGCCACGTGCTGGGCGGCACGCCGCAGCCGCTGACGCCAGAGGGGCCGTTCCGCTACGCCGACCTGGTGGTTGACCGCCACCGCGGCCGGCTCATCTGTGTCCGTGAGGATCACAGCGCTGCAGGGCAGCAGCCGATCAACACACTCGTCAGCGTGCCGCTCGATGGCGGCGGTGCGCCACGGGTGCTGGTCGCGGGCGCCGACTTCTACTCGACGCCGCGGCTGCATCCCGACGGCACACACCTCGCGTGGCTGGCATGGAACCACCCGAACATGCCGTGGGACGGCACCGAGTTGCATGTGGCTGCGCTCGCAGCCGACGGCTCGCTCGGTGGTAGCGAACAAATCGCGGGCGGCGCGGCCGAATCGATCTTCCAACCCGAGTGGTCGCCGGACGGCACGTTACACTTTGTCAGCGACCGCACCGGCTGGTGGAACCTCTACCGCTGGCAGGGCCAACGCACCGAGCCGTTGTGCCCGATGGAGGCCGAGTTCGGCTTACCGCAATGGGTGTTCGGGATGTCGCTGTATGGGTTTGCCTCGGCAGCGCAGCTCGTCTGTACGTACGCGCAGCGCGGACAGCGGCACCTGGCGACGCTCGACATCCAGACCGGAGCGCTGACGCCGATTGCCCTCGGATTCACAGAGTTCGACGGCGTGCGTGTCGCCACGCGCCGCGTGGTCTTCCACGGCGGCGCGCCGACGCACGCACTGGCGCTCATGCAGCTCGATCTCGAGACGCAGCGGCTGCAGGTGCTGCGCCGCTCGATGGAAGTGGGCGTCGACGCCAAGTACATTTCCACTCCCGAGCCCGTCGAGTTTCCCACCGAGCATGGGCGCACCGCGCACGCCTTCTCCTACGCACCGCGTAACGACGACTACGCCGCACCAAACGCGGAGCTGCCGCCTCTGTTGGTCATGAGCCACGGCGGACCAACCGCCGCGACGTCGAGCACGTTGCGCATGGCGGTCCAGTTCTGGACCAGCCGGGGCATTGCGGTGCTGGATGTCAACTATGGCGGCAGCACCGGCTACGGGCGCGACTATCGCCGCCGTCTCGACGGGCAGTGGGGCGTGGTGGATGTGGACGACTGTGTGAACGGTGCACGCCATCTGGTGCAGCGCGGCCTCGTCGACGGCAACCGGCTTGCCATACGCGGGAGCAGCGCCGGCGGCTACACGACGCTGTGCGCGCTCACCTTTCGTAACCTCTTTAAGGCAGGCGCGAGCTACTACGGCATCGGCGACCTTGAAGCGCTTGCCAGGGACACACACAAGTTCGAGGCGCACTACGAAGAACGGTTGGTCGGTCCATATCCGGCGCGGCGCGATCTCCATCACGCGCGGTCGCCGATCCATTTCACCGCCCGGCTGTCGTGCCCGGTGATCTTCTTTCAGGGCTTGGACGACGAGGTCGTGCCACCAAGTCAGGCGGAGGCGATGGTCGCAGCGCTGCGGGCCAAGCATCTGCCGGTGGCGTACGTGCCGTTCGCGGGTGAGCAGCACGGCTTCCGCCGCGCCGCAACCATTCAACGCGCATTCGAGGCCGAGTTGTACTTTTATTCGCGCGTCTTCAAATTCCCCCTGGCCGATTCGGTTGAGCCAGTGCACATCGAGAATCTGCCAGCAGACAGCTCCGCCTAGCGGCGCAGGGCCGTGCGCCTTCTGTGGCCGAGCCAGGTGTTGACATAGCAGCCCCGTTTCTCAAAGGTTCGCTCAGCGAAGCTGCATCCAAGGAGGAAGCAATGGATCCCGCAATGAAGAAGACCGCCCTGCGCATGATTCCCTATGGCCTCTACGTGCTGACCGCAGAGGGCAAGGACGGCCAGGTCGCCGCGGCGACGGTCAACTGGGTGACGCAAGCGTCATTCGAACCGCCCCTCGTTGTCGTCGGTGTGAAGGCCGACTCGAGCGCGCACGGCGTGATCAAGCAGAGCGGCGCGTTCGCATTGAACGTGCTCGGCAAGGGGCAGCAGGCAAAGGCCTTTGCCTTCTTCAAGCCGACGACGGTTGACGGCAACACGATCTCCGGCGAGCCGTTCCGGCGCGGCACCACGGGCGCACCGCTGCTCGAAAGCACGCCGGCGTTCGTCGAGTGCAAGCTCGTTGACACCATCGACCGCGGCGACCACACGATCATGGTGGGCGAGGTTGTCGATGTCGGCGTCGCCAAGCAACCGGAAGGCCGCCCCGACGACGCAACGCTATGGCTCAAGGACTTGGGGGAGAAGACCTTCTACGGTGGGTAAAGCAATGAGAAACCGGAAACGGAAAACCGGAAACAGGAAACCGAAAACCGGGGAGGAACATTGTCCGGTTTTGAATTTCCGGTTTCCTGTTTCCTGTTCTCCAATCTCCTCTCGCTGTGAAAACCCGACAGGCTGTTAGAGTTCCTGCCCGATGACTGGCTCGTCGCGTCTAGGTCGTCGCAACACTGATTTAACGTCCGGCACGCTGGCTACCCTGGCCGAACGCTATCGTCAGGTCCGGCGCACCACCGAACGTCTGTGCGAGCCGCTGAACGCCGAGGACTGCCAGGTGCAGTCCATGGACGATGCCAGCCCGACGAAGTGGCACCTGGCGCACACGAGCTGGTTCTTCGAGACCTTCGTGTTGGAGCCGTCGATTTCGGGCTACCAGCCATTCCATCCGGATTTTCGTGTCCTGTTCAACTCGTACTACCAGTCCGTCGGCGCGCAGCACCCGCGGCCGCGGCGCGGGCTGCTGTCGCGGCCGACGCTCGACGAAGTGTTCGCATACCGCAGGCATGTCGACACCCAGATGCTGGTGCTGCTCGAAGCCGAGCACGCGGTTGACGCCAACGTTGTCGAGCTCGGTCTGCAGCACGAGCAACAGCATCAAGAGCTGATTCTCACTGACATCAAGCACCTGCTGGCTTCCAACCCGCTGCGCCCGGCGTATCGCGATTGTCCGCCGCCGCCGGTGCCCGAGAGTGCACCGCTACGCTGGCAAGCGTTCGATGAGGGCGTCCAGTGGATCGGGCACGAGGGCCGCGGCTTTGCCTTCGACAACGAGCAGCCGCGGCACCAGGTATTCATCGAAGCGTTCGAGCTGGCAGCACGGCTGGTCACCTGTGGCGAGTTCCTCGCCTTCATTGACGACGGCGGCTACGAGCGGCCGGATCTGTGGCTCTCTGACGGGTGGAGCACCGTGCAGGGGCGCGGCTGGCGTGCGCCGCTGTACTGGGAACGGGGAGACGGCGGGTGGCAGGTGATGACGCTTGCGGGCATGCGCCCCTTGCGTGTCGACGAACCAGTGTGTCACGTCAGCCTCTACGAGGCCGATGCCTTCGCGCGCTGGACGGGTGCGCGGCTGCCGCGCGAAGCCGAGTGGGAAATCGCCGCAGGCGACGCCGTCATTGCGGGCAACTTCGTGGAGAACGGCTGGCTGCACCCCATCCCCGCTGCAAGCGGTGGCCTCACGCAACTCTTCGGCGACGTCTGGGAGTGGACGCAGAGCGCGTACACTCCCTACCCGGGCTACCGCCCACCGGCCGGCGCCCTCGGCGAGTACAACGGCAAGTTCATGTGTAACCAGCTCGTGCTGCGCGGCGGCTCGTGCGTCACGCCGCGCGACCACGTGCGGGCGACCTACCGCAATTTCTTCCCACCCGACGCGCGCTGGCAGTTCAGTGGCATCCGCCTCGCGCGGGATGGGCGCTAGCGAACCCCTTCACGGTAGGGGCACGGCGTGCTGTGCCCGGCTGTGAGCGGAGAAGATCAGAGGAGAGCCTGCGTTGTCACGGTGCAGCGCGGTGCGCGCGTAGCGATCAGAAACCGACACAGCACGCTGTGTCGCTACCCGGCTCAGCTTTCCCCTTGTCATCACGCGAGCTGTTGCGCAGCGCGCTCGAACGCGGCGCTCAGGTCGTCGTAGGTGTGCGTGACCGGGAACTGCGGGAAGTCGCGGATCACGTTGTCGGGCGGGCGGAAGAGGATGCCGGCGTCGGCTTCCGCCAGCATCGTCGTATCGTTGTACGAGTCGCCGGCGGCGATGACCGTGAAGTTGAGGAGCTTGAGGGCCATCACTGCCTTGCGCTTGCCGTCGCGGATGCGCAGGCGATAGTCGAGCACGCGATTCTGGTCGTCGACGACCAGCGAGTTGCAGAACAAGCAGGGATGATCGAGCTGCGCCATCAAGGGCGCAGCGAATTCGTAGAACGTGTCAGAGAGGATGATCACCTGGTAACGCGCGCGCAACCAGCCGAGAAAGTCACGTGCCCCGTCGAGCGGGCCCATCTTGCCGATGACTTCCTGGATGTCGCGCAGCTTGAGCCCGTGTTGGTCGAGGATGGCGAGGCGCGCGCGCATCAGCTTGTCGTAGTCCGGTTCGTCGCGCGTCGTGCGCTTCAGGGCGTCGATGCCCGTGGACTTGGCAACGTTGATCCAGATCTCCGGAACGAGCACTCCCTCCAGATCGAGGCAGGCAACCATGGGCGCGTGCTAGCGATTCGCGCGGCCTATATCAAGGACAGACAACAGACGCACAGACAACAGACGAGAGGGAACCGATGCCCCTTCAACCGGGTTGAGTCTATTGTCTACGAGTCTGTTGTCTGTCGTCTGCCAGTCTGTTGTCTGTCTTCTACCCGACCTGGGGGCGCGCACGCTCGATGATGCGTTTGCAGTCCACGCCCCGCGGCAGCGTGCCGAAAGCACGGCCGTGGTCGTCGGTCAGCCGTGACGCGCAGAACGCATCGGCCACCGCGGCATCGCCGTGCCGCACAAGCAGTGACGCCTGTAGTGCCAAGGCGAGCCGCTCGACCATGTGCCGGGCGCGGTACTCGATAGCTGCGAAGTCCCCGAGATCTTTGCGCAGCGCGCTGACGAAAGCAGCAAGGCGTGGTTCGGCCGCGCCGGCCAACCCGACGTCCTCGAAAAACGCCTCGACCGACTCCGGCTCGCGGCCCATGGCGCGCAGCACATCGAGGCAGATGACGTTTCCGGAGCCTTCCCAGATGCCGTTCAGCGGCGCCTCGCGGTACAAGCGCGGCATGATCGACTCTTCGACGTAGCCGCTGCCGCCGAGACATTCGAGCGCCTCAGCGACGTGCATGGGCGCGCGCTTGCACACCCAGTACTTCACCACCGCCGTCGCCAGACGCGCGAAGTGCTGTGCATGCTCGTCGCGCGCACCCTCGTCGTAGGCGCGGGCCAGATGCATCATCGCCGTGGTCGCCGCTTCCGACTCGATGCACAGGTCGGCCAGCACGTTCTGCATCAGCGGCTGCTCGGTCAGCACCTTTCCAAAGGCCGAGCGATGCGCCGTGTGGTGCGTCGCCTGGGCGACCGCCTGGCGCATCTGCGCGGCGACGCCGATCACGCAGTCGAGCCGCGTGTGGTTCACCATTTCGATGATCGTCGCGACACCGCGGCCTTCCTCGCCGACCATCCGCGCCCACGCGGCGTCGAACTCCACCTCGCTCGACGCGTTTGAGCGGTTGCCGAGCTTGTCCTTCAGTCGCTGGATGTAGAAGCGGTTGCGCGAGCCGTCGGGCAGCCAGCGCGGCAGCAGGAAGCACGACAAGCCGCGCTCGGTGTGTGCCAGCACCAGGAACGCGTCGCACATGGGCGCGGAGCAAAACCACTTGTGACCCGTGATCTCGTACTCGCCGCCCGGCCCGCCGCGGCCGAGGGCGCGGGCACGCGTCGTGTTGGCGCGCACGTCCGAGCCGCCTTGCTTCTCGGTCATCGCCATGCCGCAGAGGGCGCCGGTCTTCTGATCGGACGGAATCAGGCGTGGATCGTACTGCGTCGAGGTCAGACGCGGCTCCCATTCGGCGGCGATCTCCGGCTGCGCGCGCAGCGCCGGTACGCCGGAGTAGGTCATCGAGATGGGGCAGCCGTGACCCGACTCGGCCTGGCCCAGCAACATGAACAGGGCGGCACGGGCGACATGTGCGCCGGGACGCGGGTCGCGCCACGGCAGCGCGTGCAGTTCGTGCGCCACCGCCAGGCGCATCAGCTCGTGCCACGCGGGATGGTACTCGACCTCGTCGATGCGATGGCCGTAGCGGTCGTGCGTGCGCAACACGGGCGGATAGGCGTTGGCCTGCGCGCCCCAGCGCATGGGCTCGCCGCCGGCGATTTCACCGAGGCGCCGCGCGCGCTGCTCGGCCCAGCCGGCACCCTCACGCTGCAACGCCTCGGAGAGGGCGCGGTCCTGTTCGAAAAGATTGTAGCCCTCTAGAGGCGGAGGTTGGTTGAGGACCGCATGTGTCGCACGGGCCGGCGTCAGATCACGTAACGACATGGAGAACCTCCCGATTGTGTCTCACTGCATAGCACTTGCAGGCAATGGGGTCAGCTGGGCTGGTGCTGTCCTAAGTGGGCCACTTAGGACAGCACCGGCTTCAGCATGCGGCGGCCGTAGCCGAAGCGCTGCGCCGCAGTCACCACTTCGAGCACCGCGTACAGGTACGCCACGGCCGGCACGAGGATGGGGAGGGCGACGACGATCAACGCAAAGATCAGCAGTTCGCTGCGTTCGAGCAGGCCGGGTGGGTAGTCGATGACCTTGGCGGAAACCCTGTCACTTGCCGCGCCCACCGCGAGAAAGACGGAGATGTTGACGTACCACGTCGCCGCCAGAACGAGCGCCGGCAGATGCCAGTTCGGATGCGGCACGGCGATGCCGAGCAGGATTGCCGCCTCGACAACGCGGTCGCAGAGCAGATCGAGAACGCCGCCCCAGGGTGTCGGTCCAGCTCCCATGCGCGCCACCCGCCCGTCGACGGCGTCGAGGAGCCCGGAGACCAGAACGGCCGCGTACGCCCACCAGCCGTGATCACGGTAGAACAGCAGCGCTGCGCCCAGCCCACAGGCGAGGGCGCTGTAGGTCAATGCATCGGCTGCCACGCCGGCGCGGTGCAGAACGCGGGCGACCCCGGTGAGCGCGTTGTCGGAGGCGCTTCCAGTGCGGGTCAGAAGGGTGTCGAGCATGGGCTGTATCGAACCCCAATGGCCCGCGCTCACTCCTCCCGATGCACTGTCTCCGGCGAGAACGCCGGCAGGCAGACGGCGATGTATTCGGCGCCGTCGGCGAGCGGGGTGCTGTAGCGCACCGCTTCACCGGGGGCGGCGATGACCGCCTGCCCGGCGTGCACGTCGATTGTCCCGCCGTCGTGCTCGACCCGCAGCATGCCTTTCAGCACGATGCTGTACTCATGGAACGCGGGCCGCTGCCGGGGCTCGCTCCAGCCGCCGGGGGAGTGCATGTGCGCGACGCTCACCGCAGTCGTGCCCGAGTTAACGCGGCCGACGAACTCCTCGATGAGCTTGGGTGGGTTGCCGGCCGCCTGAATCCGGGTCGGCGTCGTAATGTGCTGTGGCATACGTCACCTCCCTGCCATTTGGCAGCGAGGCCGGCGCGGATGCAAGAGCGGCCCGGCTGCGCCTCTTGAATCCGTGGTGACTCGACGATACTTCTTGCGGCACAACTTCCACGAGAGGGACGGGTTAGGCATGAGCAAAACCAATGGCTTCGCGCGCTTCAAGGGCACCCCGGGCTACATCGCCTCGGGGCCACTCGTTGATGCAGTGAACTGCGCCATCGCGCTGGAGCGGCCGCTGCTGCTCAAGGGCGAGCCGGGGACCGGGAAGACGGTGCTGGCGAAACACGTCGCCGACGGCTTGGGCATGCCGATGCTGTCGTGGCATATCAAGTCCACGACGAAGGCGGCCGACGGGCTGTATGTCTACGACACCGTGCAGCGTCTCAACGACAGAGGTTTGAGGCCTTTGTTGCCAGGATTTTAGAAGGAGACGGGAGATAGGCGAGGTCGATATGAACCTCATCTTTGCCTATCGTGATCCGGTCGGTAATCTGTTCAATCACGCGACGTCTTTCGTCTCGTTCGAGGTCCGGCCAGCGGTTGTAGAGGTCCTTGGCTTCCGAAAGGATCTCATCGCTCGAAATGCGCTGAATCTTTAGGAAGTCCAACTCTCCCTCCACTTCAGGGATTCGGTCTTCGATCTGCTTTAGCCGCTTCTCCAGGGGACCGTACTGTCGCCCGACAGCCTCCTGTGAAATCTGCCCGCTGAGGTATAGCTTCATCACCTCATCCATTTCCCTCAGAACCCCTTGCTTGTCCCTTTCCAGGGTGGCCAGCTCGGCTTCGCGTTCACCGTAGGCCTCATCGGCCTTGTTCAGGTACCCGGCAACCTCTGTTGGTGAGAAGACGAAGCTCTTGAGCTGTTCGTGGAAGACGGCATCAAGGTCCGTGACAGGTATCTTGTTCCGGCACTCCCAGCAGATGTACTTCGGGCTATTCGAGGGCACGTACATCTTCTGTCCACATCGGCAGAAGGT
>Ga0335069_10014877_pt1 | contig 10888 bp, 7 predicted proteins | sample Lox_Sample_11_FD_206714 | JGI IMG/M metagenome (GOLD analysis project Ga0335069, IMG submission 206714) | Soil microbial communities from Loxahatchee National Wildlife Refuge, Florida, United States - Lox_Sample_1.1 | ecosystem: Environmental > Terrestrial > Soil > Wetlands | place: USA: Florida... | reverse complement strand
GATCCCTATGTCGCGCAGGCCAAGCGCGAGGGGTTTCGCTCGCGCGCGGCTTACAAGCTGATCGAGATCGACGACAAATATCATCTGCTCAAACCCGGCATGACGGTCGTCGACCTCGGCGCCGCGCCCGGCGGCTGGAGCCAGATCGCGGCCAAACGCGTCGGCGCGGACAATGGCAAGGGCAGGGTGGTCGCGATCGACCTGCTGGAAATGCCCGAGATTGCCGGTGTCACCTTTGCGCAGCTCGATTTCATGGACCAGGACGCGCCGGAAAAATTGATGGCGATGCTGGACGGCCGAGCCGACGTCGTGATGTCCGACATGGCGGCCAACACGACCGGCCATCGCAAGACCGACCAGCTCCGGATCGTCGGCCTCGTCGAAGCCGCGGCGTGGTTCGCCGGCGGAGTGTTGAAGCCCGGCGGGTCCTTTCTGGCCAAAACGTTCCAGAGCGGCGCCGATGCCGAACTGCTGGCGCAGCTCAAGCGCGATTTTGCCACCGTGCGGCACGTCAAGCCCTCGGCGAGCCGGCAGGATTCATCCGAGCGCTATGTGCTCGCGACGGGCTTTCGCGGCGGGGCGCGGTGATCGTCATTCCGGAGCGTCGCGAAACGACGGATTCAGAGATCGTCGCTCAGTCCGTAAACGGACATGGCTCCTTCTTGATCATCTCGTAGTGATGCACGCGGCAGAACACACTCTGATCGATGGCTCCACGTGGACACCCTTCTGATCGGCAAGGTACGCCGGGTCTCTCTTCGCCGAGTTCCTCGAAGAACTCGCGATCGAGCGCCTTCTTTGTTTCCTCCCAAGGAGGAGGATCCGGTGCTCCAGGGTACGGAAGCCACCCGTCAAAACGCCAATAGTAAACGAAGGATTCAAGCAGCAATTCGTCTGTTGGCGGGTCTTCGAACTGACGAGCACACTCGGTCGTGGCCTCGATCGTTTCTGTATCCAAACCCGACTGAGCAAAGCCCTGCTCGATTGCGACGGCCTCGGGTTCATCATCCAAGAGAAGCCGGCATGGGGTATCGAGGGTTGGCGCCTCCGAACCGGCGAAATACAGCTAGCCTCGCTCAAGTTGTCCCGCAGCGGCTACGCGAAGTGCGAGCCGCATCGTACTCGGTTGAGGTGCAATCATCATTCGGACCAAACAGGCAGGTCAAAGGACCTACATATCCGGCGGGGCGAGGGGCGTAAAGCGTCTGTTGCGGTGAAGGCCTGGATCGTGTCGCGGCAGGCTTGTGGCAACATCATGTGACATTCTGCGGCTTTTGCATTGCGGCGCTGCGGGATAGAAGCTGATCCGCAAAGGCTTCCATCGCGCTAGGTCATGAATCTTTCCGCCCCTTTCATCCGGCGTCCGGTCGCCACCACGCTGCTGTCGCTTGGGCTGGTCGTGGCCGGTGCGATCGCCTTCTTCAAATTGCCGGTCTCGCCGCTGCCCGATGTCGACATTCCCACGATCTCGGTGCAGGCGACCCTGCCAGGCGCCAGCCCGGCGGACGTGGCCGCCACGGTCGCGAGCCCGCTCGAACGTCACCTTGGGCAGATCGCCGACGTCACCGAAATGACCTCGGCAAGTTCCCTCGGTTCCGCGCGCGTCACGCTGCAGTTCGGTATCGATCGCGACATCAACGGCGCCGCGCGCGATGTGCAGGCGGCGATCAATGCCGCGCGCGCCGACCTGCCGACCAGCCTGCGGGCCAATCCGACCTACCGCAAGTTCAATCCGGCCTCGGCGCCGATCCTGATCTACACCCTGACATCGGATACCCTGACGCCTGCCGACCTCTACGATGCCGCGTCCACCGTGCTCGCGCCAAAACTGTCGCAGGTCGAGGGGGTCGGCGAGGTCGCCGTCAGCGGCGGATCGCTGCCCGCCGTACGCGTCGAACTGATCCCTTCGGCGCTTTACAAATATGGCATCGGCCTCGAGGATGTCCGCGCTGCGCTCGGCAGCGCCAATGCACACAGCCCGAAGGGCGGCATCGACGTCGCGAGCCAGCGCTACCAGATCTATTCCAACGATCAGGCCAAAAGGGCTGACGATTACAAGTCGCTGGTCCTGGCCTACCGCAACGGCGCGGCGATCCGCCTCAGCGACGTCGGCGATGTCGTCGATTCCGTGGAAAACGTCCGCACGCTGGGCCTGTCCAACGGCAAGCCCGCGATCGTGATGATCGTGTACCGGCAGCCGGGTGCCAACATCATCCAGATGGTCGACCGCGTGAAAACGCTGATGCCGCAGCTCCGGGCTTCGGTCTCGCCTGCCATGGACATCAATCTCGTGGTCGATCGCTCGAAGACGATAAGGGCGTCGCTGCGCGATGTCGAAATCACCCTGGTGATCGCCGTCGCCCTGGTGATTCTCGTGGTGTTCGCGTTCCTGCGCAACGCGCGCGCGACGCTGGTGCCGGTCGTGGCGGTGTCGGTGTCGCTGGTTGCGACATTCGCCGTCATGTATCTCTTGGGATACAGCCTCGACATCTTCTCCCTGATGGCGCTGACGGTCGCGACCGGATTCGTGGTGGACGACGCCATCGTCGTGCTGGAAAACATCACCCGCCACATCGATGCCGGAAAGTCGCGGCTGGACGCCACGCTGCTCGGCGCCCGCGAGGTCGGCTTCACCGTGCTGTCGATGAGCGTATCGCTGGTCGCGGTGTTCGTCCCGATCCTGCTGATGGGTGGCCTGGTCGGTCGCCTGTTCCGGGAATTCGCCATGACGATCACAATCGCGATCGTGATTTCGCTGGTGGTCTCGCTGACCACGACGCCGATGATGTGTGCGGTGCTACTCCGTGGCGACCGCGGCGAGCCGCACGGCTGGATCTACCGCCTCAACGAGCGTGTCTTCGAGCTGATGCTGAACGGCTATCGCAAGACGCTTGCCGTCGCGCTGCGTCACCCGCTCTCGGTGATGCTGATTCTCTTCGCGACTCTGGGTCTGAATTTCCATCTCTACGGCGTCGTTCCGAAGGGCTTTGTCCCGCTGCAGGACACCGGGCTGTTGATCGGCTCGATCCAGGCCGATCAGCACATCTCGTTTCAACTGATGCAGCAGAAGCTCAGGCAGTTCATCGCCATCGTCAAGAGCGATCCTGACGTCGACACCATCGTCGGCTTCACCGGCGGCAGCGGTCCGGGTCCGGGCGGCGCGATCAACACCGGCACCGTGTTCGCCTCGCTGAAACCGCTTGGCGAACGCAAAATTTCGGCCGAGCAGGTGATCGGCCGGCTGCGCGGGGAACTCGCGGCCGTCGCGGGCGCCACGCTGTTCCTGCAGTCGGTTGGCGACCTCGGCGCCGGAGGGCGCTCGGGCAATGCAGCCTATCAGTATACGCTGCAGGGCGCGACGTTCGAGGAACTGAATGAATGGACTCCAAAGCTCGTCGCCGCGCTGCAGGGCTCGAAGCTGTTTGCCGATGTCAGCAGCGATCAGCAGAACAGGGCCCTGCAATCCAGTCTGATCATCGATCGCGATACCGCTTCACGGCTCGGCATTACGCTGAGCCAGATCGACAACACGCTCTACGATGCATTCGGGCAGCGACAGGTCTCGACGATCTATGTCGCCCGCAACCAGTATCACGTGATCATGGAGGTCGCGCCCGCCTACTCGCAGGATCCGGAAACATTGAAGCAGGTCTATGTCAGCACGTCAGGTGGACCCGCGAGCGGTTCACAGGCGACCAATGCGGTGGCCGGTACGGTCGCGTCGTCCTCGCAGAAGACCTCGGTCGGTTCGGTGGCGGCAAATGCGGTGCGAAATCTCGCCACCAACTCGATCGGCGCCACCGGCAAAGGAAGCTCGTCGACCGGAACGGCCGTCAGCACCAACCCGGAAACGATGATTCCCCTGTCGAGCGTCGCCCGGTTCGCACAGAGCGAGACGCCGCTCGTCGTCAACCATCAGGATCTGTTCGTCGCCAACACCGTCTCCTTCAATCTGCCGCCCGGCGTTTCCCTGAGTACCGCAACGGCGGCGATCGAGACGACCATGAGCCAGATCGGCATGCCGCCCGACATTCACGGCGGATTTGCCGGGGCCGCCAAAATCTTTCAGCAATCGCTGGCGAGCGAACCGTTTCTCATTCTCGCGGCGTTCGCAACCATCTACATCTCGCTCGGCATGCTCTACGAGAGCTACATTCATCCGCTCACGATCCTCTCGACCCTGCCGTCGGCCGGCGTCGGCGCGGTGCTGGCGCTGATGCTGTTTCATTCGGAGTTCGACATCATCGCCATGATCGGCGTGGTGCTCCTGATCGGGATTGTGAAGAAGAACGCGATCATGATGATCGATTTCGCGCTCGACGCCGAGCGTCAGCGCGGCCTGTCGTCGGCCGACGCCATCTTCGAGGCCTGCATGATGCGCTTCCGGCCGATCATGATGACCACCATGGCCGCGCTGTTTGGCGCGGTACCGCTGATGGTCGGCCTCGGCGAGGGCAGTGAGTTCCGCCAGCCGCTGGGCATTGCGATCTTCGGCGGCCTGATCCTGAGCCAGATCCTGACGCTCTATACGACCCCGGTGGTTTATCTGTATCTGGATCGCGCCAGGCACTGGAGGCAAAGGCGAAGGGCCGCGCGCGGCATTCTCTGAGCTCTTGATCGTCGATCCCATTTTGGCCGAACAGAAGATGGCGAGCGGCCGCTTCGGTATCATGAGCAGCAGTCGATCCCAATGGGGGCAACTATTCCGGATTACCACTTGCTGCTTTTGCCCGGCAGGGTGCTCAAGAGCAGACCCCATGTGGGTCGATGCATCAATAAAACTTGTCTGGCTTCCTTGATCTAGGTCAACCGTACCACCTGGTGCGTGATCATTTTGCCCGGGCCCTGGGGGCTGCTTTCCTAGGAGATCGCCCATGTTGAAAACATTAGTGATCGGAACAACGGCACTCTTGCTTATTGCTTCCTCGGCTGCCAACGCGCAGTCCACGCAAACTCCTGCTCCCGCATCTCCGGAACGGCTAAATGCAACTGACCGGAATACGCTCACGGATATGCGGGTTGATCTGGTCAAGGCTGCGTTGCAGCTGACACCGGAGCAGGAGAAATATTGGCCGGGTGTAGAGAGCGCCATTCGCGCCGGCGCGGAGGACCGGAGGGCCCGTATTGCAAAAATCCAGGAGACGGTGGGGCGACGGGCCGACGAAGGCCGCGTCGAAGCCTTGCGCAACCGTGACCCGATCGCCTTTTTGCAACGACGCTCGCAAGCGTTGGCGCAACGATCAGCGGATTTGGACAAGCTCGCCGAGGCGTGGCAGCCACTCTACAATACGCTTAGCCAAGAGCAGAGGCAGCGCATGGCGGCCCTTTCAATCTTTGTACTCCGCGAGATGAGCGATGTGGCCGAGCGGCGCCGTGCACAGGCAGAGGACAACGAGGACTGAAGCACATACTTTCGTGCCTGGCATGCGCAGCATGCGTAGGGTGGGTTAGCGCTGCCTTCGCCCGAAGAGGCGAAGGCGGCGCGTAACCCACCGTTCTCGCGCATCACGGATAAAGAAACGGTGGGTTACGCGACCGCCGTCATCTGCCTGTTTTCGCGGACGCATCCAGCGCGGCGGTCGCTAACCCACCCTCTCTGCGATCTCTCACAGCAGGAACGGCACGAGCATCTTGGTCCGCGTCATGTACGCTCGATATTGCTGGGGAAACTGCTCGGACATCAGCGCTTCCTCGCGCCGCGCACTGTAGATGAAATAGGCCCCGAGCAGAAGGACGGGCGCGAGCCACACAAGGCTCGTCGCGATGGTCGAACCGAACATGGCGAGGATGATTCCGCTGTAGATCGGATGTCGGATGAACGCATATGGCCCGCCCGTAATCAACTCGGGATTCTCCTTCCGCGACATCGGGGTCCCCCAATTGCGCCCGAGATAGGCGCGGGCGACGATCGCAAGTCCGATGCCGAGGCCAACCAGCACCGTGCCGGCGATGCTCCGGACGATGCCGCCGGACATATGCGCCAGTGGGGTCCCAAAGGCGTTGCGAACTGCCGGCATCCGGAAGGCGATGAGCACCGGCACGATGATGGCGCCGCGCAAGACGACCTGCATCCACCAGGATTTCGTCTTGATCGTGCGCTTGGCGCGGATCGCGGCGATCGCCCAATAGACGATGAACAGGAGCCACAGCGCCGCGATGATCCAGCGGAAGATCGACATGGTTGGAAAGTCCCGAGCAACAAGGCTTGTTCCGGGTGATTTTGGCCGGCGTGAGGCACGTCGATCTGGTTGCCAGCCGGGGCGTGCCGGCAAGGCCTGGGGTGGGTGAGCGAGCGTCTTCGCTCGAACATAGAGAGCGGTGCCCAACGCATTATTGGAACCGCTCGATGACGACAAAGGCGGTGGGGGTCACGACCGCCGTCGCGGGCCCGACTCTGCGGGCGTTGCCGAGCGCCGCGGCCGCTCGCCCAGCTGCGGGCTTTGGAGCATGCTCGGAAAAAGTGTGCAGCGGTTTTGCTCAGCCGACGAACAAGGCGCGTTGCGTGGAGATCATGCTCCGTTTCGATCCAAATCGCAGAAAATTAAGCATAGACGTCCTGCGGGCCGCGCGGGTCATGCCAAACGCGTGACAAGTCGAAGATCCCCGGGCAAAAAAGCATGCGGGCAATGGGTGGCGATTTCGAAACAGCGCATCGACAAGGGCGAGCGATGGTCAGCCGTCAAAGATTCACCTTGGAACTGTCTCATATTTCCCATGTGCAAGGCGGTGGGGCCGCACGGAATCGGGGGAGTTTCAAGATGCGCGGAATGTTGCCGCCGAGCGAAGCGCGGATGCGGATGTGCGTGATGCAGGTCGGCAAGCGCGGGCGGTGGACATACCGGGACTGGATCAGATGGCGCTTCTTGTGGAAATTCTTTCCGTGGTACGCGCGCGAAATGCGCTATCGCGGAGATTTTTGCATCGGCGCAACCTGCATGCACTGGTTCTGGGAGGATTCAGACAAGAAGGAGCGGGGCTATTGTTCGGCAGCCGTCTCGCGCGTGCAGCACATGCTGTGGGCGAAGGAACTGGAGGAGCGTGACCACAAGGCTCCGGTCTAGCGACGTCGTCGCCGGACGGATCGCTGCGGCGGGTTACGCGACCGTGATCGCGTGGGCGTTTCGGCGGAGACATCGAGCGCGGCGGTCACCAAGCCATCCCGCGATTTCAGGAGCTCGGGTGCCGCGGCTGAGGTTGTCCAACCAGGCTCGTCATGGCGAAGAGGTTGGCGCGTCCATGCGCGGCTGGGTCCAGATCGCGATCGGGTGCTCGAGGCCGCGGATCGCTTGTGGGGCTTGTGCCTTCAGCGGCCGAAAAGCCGCATCGGCACTGCCGAGTTCCGCCTTGGCGCGCGTCACGAGATCGTCGCTTGCGACCAGTGCGCAACCGAGCGTGCGGGTCAGGGCTTCGAGCCGACTTGCGGCGTTCACGGTCGAGCCGATCACCGCAAATTCGAGACAGGTGAGCCCGATGTCGCCGAGCACGACCGGCCCGTAATGCAAGCCAAAACTGACGCGGAGCGGAGCTTCGCCGGCCGCCTGGCGCTCGCCATTCCAGCGCTCCGCCGCCGCCATCATGGCCTGCGCACAGCGCAGCGCATTGCCGGCATCGGTGGTCCCCGTGAACGGCGTACCGAAGGTCGCCATCAGGCCGTCGCCGAGATATTTGTCGAGCGTGCCGCCGTGGCGAAACACTTCCTGCTCCATCAACGCGTGGAATGCGCGCAAGGTGCGCACGACCTCCTCCGGCGTGCGCGTGTCGGCGAAGGCGGTGAAGCCGACGATGTCGACGAACAGCACGGCGACCTTTTGTGAGCGCACCTGCTTCAGCGGTTCGTCGTTCCTGGACAGTTCCTCCACCACGTTGGGCGAGAAGTAGCGCGCGAGATTGCCGCGCTCGCGTTCCACCGCGGCATGGCGGATCACGAGATCATTGGCGCGGCGCACCGCGACGGCGAGGGTCACGGCGACGATCATGAAGACGACGATTTCCTGGAGACGCGCACCGAAGGTGATCGAGTTCGGCGAGATCAAGTCGAACAGCCTGTGATTGTGGCCCGTCGCCGCCAGAATGCGGGCTGTCAGGTCGGGGGCGCGATCGGGTTGCCACCACACCCAGACGACGCCGACGGTCCAGAGCACGGACGTCCACGTTCCCATGGCGATGACGGTGCGCCAGGAATAGGCCAGGGTCGCGCTCGCGAGCAGCACGAAGAAATAGATGAAATTGCCGAAGTGAAGCTGCATCGCGACCGGCCAGGGCTCGGTGCTGAATGGATTCGGGACGACGGCGATGAACGTCAGCAGCGCGAGATCGCAGAACAGCAGCGCCAGCTCCGGCCGCGACACGCCAAGCCGCCCGACCTTGACCTGACCCCAGCCGATCAGTGCGAACAGCCCGAGCAGCGCCACGTAATAGAGCTGCTCCTTCCATGACGGATTGATGATCAACAGCAGGCAGGCGATCACGGCCAGCGCGACATAGCGCGCCCGTACCGCAAGTCGCAGGCCGTCCCGCTTGGCCGCGGTGAGCGCGGCCTGTGCGACCTGAACGGTCTCGGCTTCGGTGTCGCGCCGGCTGCGCGCGCCCGGCAATGCGGCGGGCAGGTCGAGGCGCTCGACGAGCATGGTCACGGGCGGGTCTCCTGAGGTGGACGGTTGGCACTGCGGCGGACGTTCGGCAGCCGGCAAATCATCAGACCAATCGTACACGGGTTCAAGCTCATCATGCCGGCGGTTCGGATCGCCGTTGTATCGATTTGGGCAGGTGCCCGGATTGCACCCGCCAGCAGACGATCGGCAAAACGAGCGATTTGTCACGATGACCACGAGCGGCCATCACAACAGGCGAGGCACGGTCCGCCGGGGCACGGGTTGGCTCCAGTGGAAAACGATGCGTGCATGAGGCGAGCCACCGACGGACAATCGGGCGTCGACGAACTCGCTGCCTGTACTGGCGCCTTGCGATGGGCGATTGCCTGCAGATCCGTTTGCGCGGTCGTGCCGGGCGGTCGGGTTGCACCAGGCCGCGATTTGCCTCGCTTTCCGCCTCGCCGCTTGGAAACAACCTCCGCGTCCCGGCAATCCGACTCTACCAAGGCACTTGGATACCGTTTTGCCAGTGCTTCGCCAAAGACGAACTCGCCGTGGGCGTACGCTCTGCCTGCGATACAAACGGTGCCTTTGGTTGGCCGCAAAGCCCTCTCAGTCTACCGCATCGTTGGCGCATGAATGGCGCCGCGCCAGTCCGTCTCGTTCGCGCTTGCGGATGCGACGGGTCCGCGGCGGCAAGCCGTCCAGGAAGAATGCCCGCAGTACCGAATTCGATGAAATCCGGTGCCACGGGTGACAACCTTCCAAGCAACGACTTAGCCAAAATTCTTGATCGTGTTTCTGGCGAGGGATCTTGCGAAACGAGACGTTTAGCAAGAGCAGACCAGTTGGGGAGTTTGCAGACATGTACGTTCGACATTTGATCGCGATCTGCCTTGGGCTCTGCGCCCTGGCGGACGATGCTGCGTCACAGACGGCTCCGCGTCAGCCGGCGCCGCATCAAGCGGCAGCGCCAAACCTCGCCATGAAGAACAACCCCGATGAGATCTGGACGATTCCCGATCGCGATCGCGTCAACGAAGGCACGGTGACGGTGATCACGGCGCCGGCGGGTGGCGCCACGTCGGTCTTCGGATCGGACATGGCGCGGGTGCTCGACGACGATGCGAGCATTCGCGTGCTTCCCGTCCTCGGCAAGGGACCGGTCCGCAATGTCGTCGACGTCCTCTATCTCAAGAGCATCGACATGGGGATCGTCACGACTGACGTGCCCGAGTTCTACAAGTTGCAGTACAAGCTTCCCGATATTACCTCGAAGCTGAGGTACATCGCCAAGCTCTACCATAACGAGGTCCATGTCATCGCGCGCACCTCGATCCAGTCGATATTCGATCTGGAGGGAAAGAAAATCGTGGCGCCGACCGACGTCGGATACCACGCCGCCAAGGTGATCTTCTCGCGCCTGAACATCAATCCCGCGTCGATCGACAATCAGACCGACGACGCCCGTTCGATCCAGAAGATCATCGACGGCGAGGCCGACGCCTACATCACCAGCACCGGAAAAGTGTTTCCGCTGGCCCGAAACCTGATCAAGAATGAGAACCGCGCCTTGCATCTGGTGCCGATTCCCTATGATCGCAGACTGCAGGACCTGTATTTGCCGACGACGTTCTCGAGCGAGGAATATCCCAACCTGCTTGCGCCGGGGCAGACGATCAACACGCTGGCGGCAAGCCAGTTGCTGGTGACCTACGATTGGCCGGAAAATTCGGAGCGCTACAAGCGAGTGGCCAGATTCGTGGATGCGTTCTTTTCGAAGATCGATGAGTTCCAGAAGCCACCAAGGCACCCGAAATGGAGCGAAGCGAGCATCGTGGCGACGATCCCCGGCTGGCAACGCTTCAAGGCATCGGAGGATTGGCTCGCTGCCCACGATCTGGTGCCACCCGCGGCCCGATCGGCCGATGCCGACAGGACGCAGTTTCAGAGGTTCCTGAGCGATCGGCGGATTCAGGATGGATCGGACCCCGCCAAGCGCGAGGCACTGTTTCGCCAGTTCCTTGAATGGCAAAGGCGCAATCCTTGACCCGGCCTCGGCAATCCCACCCTGGAACTTGAGCGCTGTGCCGCCGAACGGGCGAAGGCGCGGACTGCTTTAGTTCGCCGTCCGCGCGATCGGGGGAACGGCGTGCGAATTCCGCCAGGTGGCGGAATCAGCGGCCAGGGTGGCATGCGGAATGCTCGGAATGTTCAAGGCCAGCGCCTTCGCGCTGACGGATTGCGGGCCGGATCTGGGGGCGGCTCGCTAGGTCTGGCCGAGCTGAACCTTTCGG
>Ga0335069_10014876_pt1 | contig 10888 bp, 8 predicted proteins | sample Lox_Sample_11_FD_206714 | JGI IMG/M metagenome (GOLD analysis project Ga0335069, IMG submission 206714) | Soil microbial communities from Loxahatchee National Wildlife Refuge, Florida, United States - Lox_Sample_1.1 | ecosystem: Environmental > Terrestrial > Soil > Wetlands | place: USA: Florida... | reverse complement strand
TACCCCATGAACACACCGGCTCTCCTATTGGCGCTCGCCTTAGCCGCCCAATCGGCTTGCGCCCTCACCAACACGCTCACCATCACCAACACCACGTACCTCGACAGCCGCGTCTCGAACCAAACACTCAATTACGGACACGCCCACACCGTCAAGGCCCTCATCAATAACAACGTCACTAGCGACGGTTCCATGTGCCGGGGCCTCATTCAGCTTCCAGCGCAGATATGGGCCTATCCCCCGGAGCAGATCCTGTCCGCCACCGTCGTCTTCTACGTATGGCAGGACAACAGCGGCACCCGCAACGTCACACTCTATCCATTGACCCAGACCTTCGTCCAGGGAACCGGCACGGGAACCGCGCCCGCCGACGGCGCCACCTGGCTCACCTATGACGGCATCAACCCTTGGACTAATCCCGGCGGTGACTTCGACTCCGCCAACCCGGTTGTCGGAGTCAAAGGCGACATCCTCGATCCGGACCTCAACGACCGCTTCTTCTATTGGGACATTACCCCATTGCTGAAAAACACCAGCCGGACAGAGCTGCAAAGTTATGGAGCCATACTCCGAATGGATGAAACGCCCGTGCCCACCACCGGCTCGCCCCGCGCCCCTTTCACTAGTTCCTACGACCCCAGCTACACGCCGCCCTACTGGCCCTCTCTTCAGTTCACCATTGCACCCACGCTGGCCGGCGTCTTGGTGTCGGGCGGTGCCATATCGTTTACCATCAGCAATCTCACCCTCGGCGCCACCAACACCATCGGGCGCTCGCTAAACCTCGCCACCAACGACTGGGCCGCGGTTTCTTCTTTCGTCGCCACCAGCACCTCGACAAATTGGTCCGAAACCCTGCAGCCCGGATGGACCAAAGCCTTCTACCGGCTCCAGACCCAGCAATGAACGCGAGCCCAGCCGAAGAACCCATCGCTCAAACCGCAACCGCTCAGCCCGTCACCCGCATGGGGACCAGGCACTGGGTCTTCATCGGCTCAATGGTCGCGCTCGACTTCGCCACCGGCCAGCTCATCAAATCCATCCTCCACGCCTCGGGGATCAGCAATTTCATCCGCCTTGACATGTTCATCCCGGTGACCCTCTGGATGCTCACCCGGCTGGTCGTGGACCGCTTCGGCGTCCTCACCGCCTATCAATTCGCCTGGGGCGTGCTCGCCATCTTCGCCTTCCCCGGCGCAATGCTGCCCGGCCCCCTCAAGCTCATTCCCGCCGTCATGCAGGGCCTCATTCACGATGCCGGCTTCTCCCTGCTGCCCCGTTACCCTCGTGGGCGGGTTTTCGTCTCCGCCGTTGTCGGCGGCCTCGTCAGCAAAATCGTCGTCACCGCCCTGCGCGTCCAGGTCCTCGGCCTCCCGTGGACCAAAGTCACGCAGGCTCTGTTCGGCGTCCAGGCCCTGACTTCCATCCTCGTTAGCGCCGCGGCGGCCGGGTTGGCGCTGGTCGTATGGTCTCGCATCCGCAATCTGCACATCACCCGCTTGATGAGCGTTCGGGCCTGATCCGCACCTGGCAGTTGGCCTTCCAGCCCGCCGGCGCCGACGCCCCGCTCCTCCAGGACATCTCCCTCCACATCGAGGCGGGCGAGCGCGTCGGCATCATCGGCCCTTCAGGGTCGGGCAAGACTACTCTCGCCCTCCACCTCGCCGGCCTCCACCACGTCGCACTGCTCGGCCGCAGCTCTGGCTCCCTCTGGCTCCAGGGCCGCGACTGCACCTGCTCCGGCTCTGAAGGCTTCGCCGGCGTCGTCCTCCAAAACCCCGAAATCCAGCTCTTCGGCGAAACCGTTGAAGAGGAAGTTTCCCTCAGCCTCCAACAACAGCCTGCCGACGTTGACCGCCAGAGCGAACTGCGCCGTTGGCTCGACCTCTTCGGCCTCGACACCGTGCGCGACCGCCGCGTAGCAACGCTCTCGCTGGGCTGGAAACAACGCCTCTCCATCGCCAGCATGTTGGCGCTCGAACCCAAGGTCCTCTTGCTCGACGAACCCACCAGCTACCTCGACGAGCCTACCGCCGACCTCCTATTCGACCTGCTCGCCGTCCAGTCCAAGAACGCCGGCCTCACCGTCCTCGTCATCGAGCATGACCTTCCCCGCCTCACCCGCTGGGCTTCGCACCTGGTGGCCATGCGCCGGGGCCGCATCGCCTTCGACGGCCCGCCGACAAACTACCCGCCACCCCAACCCCTCGCCCCACCCTCCCGCGTCTCCGAGCCGCCGCGCTCCGCCAGCACCGCCAACCCCCTCCTCTCGCTCGAAGGAGTCACTTTTGCCTACAACGGCCACGGAACTGCGCTCGACAACGTCTCGCTCTCCGTGGCGCCGGGTGAGATCGTCGCCTTGGTCGGCCCGAACGGCTCCGGCAAAAGCACCCTGCTCAACCTGGCCAAGGGCCTCCTTGAACCCGACCAGGGACGAATCTCCTGCGGCTCCGCGGCCCCGCGCATGGATGCCGTCGGCCTCGTGTTCCAGAACCCCGACAGCCAAATCTTCGCCCACTCTGTCTTCGAGGAGTGCTCGTTCCTGCCTCGCAATCAGAACTTCCCACCGGACGAGGTCACCACTCGCACTCGGCAGGCCCTCTCCCAGGTGGGATTGCAGTCACAGGACGAGCGGGCCCCCTTTTCGCTCAGCTACGGCGAAAAGCGGCGCCTCACCCTCGCCTCGACCCTCTCAGGCCGCTCCACGGTGCTCTGCCTCGACGAGCCCACCGTCGGACTCGACCGCGATTGCCTCGCTCAGGTGGCTGCCACCCTCAACCACGTCAGCGCCCAGGGCTCAGGCGTCCTGCTTGCAACCCATGACCACGAATTCGTCCGCGCCGTGGCCACTCGCGTCGTCTCGCTCCGCGCCGGCCACGTCGTGAGCGACACCGGCCCACAAGGAGACATCGTATGACCCGCCCGTTGTGGACCAGGCTCAACCTCCTGACCCGGCTGACACTGTTCCTGGTTCTCTGCCTGCACGCCGCTCTGGGACACGACGTTCTCCCGCAACTGCTCCTCTGCTCCGGCCTTCTCCTGCTTCTGTTCGCCAGCGGCGTGGCCGGGCCCCATGCTCGCCTGCTCCTCTGGGCGCACCTGCTGGGCCTCCCGGCCACCGTCCTGCTTTTCATCGCCATCGGATACGAAGCCGCCCGCTCCTTCTCCGGAGCCGTATCCTGGGGCCTGGTCGAAGCTCTCCGCTACGCCCTGCGCATTGAGTGCCTCCTCCTCGCGAACCTCCTTTTCATCGGCATCACCGCCCCCTTGGAGATCATCTCCCTCTTAACGCGCCCGTGGATCCCGCCGGGCGTCGGCACGCTGCTCTCCACCGCCGTGCGCTTCCTGCCCCTCTCCCTCGCCGAAGCCCGCCGCATCTACGACATTCAGCGCTGCCGCGGCCTGCGCCTGCGCCCCTGGGCGCCGCAAAGCTGTCTCCCCGTCATCGTCCCCCTGTTCGTCTCGCAAATGTGCCGAGCCCACGATACCTCCGTAATGCTCGTCGTGCGGCGCATTGCCACCATCACCCGGAGCCCGTCACCCTCAAAGTTCGGCCCGGCGGACCTGCTCCTTCTCGGACTCGCCCTCGCCTCCTGCATCCCTATCCTGCTATAAGGAATCAGAACTATGCCGATGAATCGCGAAATCCTGTCTCGCCTCCTGGCGCAACTGCCCCAGCCCGCGCCGCGGCTCGAGGACCTGCATATCTCCCTGCACTGGGTCATCGTCAATTGCCATCGCTACGCCATGGCCACTTTCATCCGCCCCACTAACCCCTTCGACGCCTGCTACCAGCCGGCGTATCTGGGCGATCAGCTCGGCCGCCCCATCCCCGAAATCGCCGACCGCTTCGCCGATTCCGAAGACACCCTCCGCCTTGGCCTCATCAACGCCTGCCTCAACGGCTCCATTCCACTCCCCCAGGATACGTTCGAGGCCAACGCCGTTGATCCCTTCGCCGACTTCATAAAGCACTCCCGCACTTGCTTCATAGGCCACTTTCCCCAGGCCGAAATCTGGCGCGCCCAAGGACACCCCGTTACCATCATCGAACTCCAGCCCCGCAACGGCGACATCTCCTGGGCCGACTCCAAGCCCGTACTCCGCGAGGCCGAAATCGTCTTCATCACCGGCCTGACCCTCCTCAACAACACCTTCCTGGAAGTCCTCGATCGCACCCCCCGCGCCCGCTACCGCGTCCTGCTGGGCCGTAGCGTTCCCTTCTCCTCCATGTTCTTCGAATATGGAATTCACCTCGTCGGCACAACGCGCATCGCCGACGCCGCTCTCGCCCTCCGCTATTGTCAACACGGAGGCACGAACGTTCACCAGGCCCCGCCGGGCGCCCTGCGCCTGGTCAACGTTACCAACCAGCCCGCCCTCAAGGCCGAACTGGCCCGCCTACGCCAGCAACCCAAAGACCCTTCCCCCAAATAACCCCGTCCGCTCGTCCCCTCGGCGCTTCTCGCCGCCGCTCAGCGCTTAAGCAGCCGGCGGAACTCCCGAAACCCTTCCTCAATGGCCGCCTGGCTCTGCTCCTCCATCCGCCGATACAACACCACCACCTCCCGCCCCACCTCGGTCAATACCGCGCCGCCACCCGTTTTACCTCCGCGCTTGCACACCACCGCCGGAGACCGAAACCGCGCGTTTAGACTCTTCACGTGCTTCCACGCCGTCAGGTAGGCCATCCCCATCCGTGCCGCCGCCGCCTGCAGGCTGCCGGTCTCTCCAATCAGCTCCAGCAACTGCACTCGGCCGGGTCCCAAAGCCGCGTCCCGGCCACACATGACCCGCAGCCGCGGCAGCACTGATGCCGGCGGCCCCGCACACTTCTTCTTCCGCATAAAGCTCCGGCACAAGATGGCGCCAAGCGTGCGAAGAAAGCGAATCCTTTCTGCCAGGCACTCGGGTTGGGGCGCCAAGGGGAATCCCTCTTTGCCCTCTACGAAAAGCCCGCCAATAAGCCGCGTTGGTGGTTCATGCACTGATTTCGGCCAGGCGATGGGTGGGGGTGGGCTTGCCGGGGCGGAAGTGGTCCAGTAGGTGGAGCGATACCACAAGAGTGTCAAACGGGGTAGCCGCGGCCTGCAGCCCCTCGCGCACGGCTGTGCCGAGTACTTCGGGCGCTGCCTCTGCCCGCAGGTTGATCATCAACTGCCCACCCGTCACCGGCACGCCCAAGCGAGCCCCTGCCTCCGGGGCGACATCGCTGCGAACAATGTTAATGCTGGCGACTTTGCCGCCACCGTCGTCCGGCACCAGTGTCATCTTCAGGTGGGCGATTTCTGCTTTGGCGGCGCAGAGGCGGTTGCGTAATTGGACCGCCAGCTCCAGCAGGAACAGGTCACCGTTAAACTTCTTCCTGGCCGCCAGCCGTGCCGTGCAGTTTGACCAGCCCAGCCGCGCTTCGCCATCGGCATACACCTCGTAATCAACCTGCATCGCCCGGCCGGAGCGCTGTTCCTCGCGGGTGATCCTTTCGAACCACGCCTCCAAATTCGTGCCTTCGCGTGCTGACACGGCCAGGATCTCCTTGCGGGGGAAAGTGGCCGCGATGGCTTCCCGCAAAGACGCCAGCCGCCGCTCGTCCAACAGATCGCACTTGCTGATGACGATCAGGTCCGCCTCCTCAATTTGCTTCTGGTAAATGTAAAGCACCTTGTCGGAGAAGGTGCCGCCGGGCTCGACGCCGAAGGAGCGCAGCGCCCGAACAGGATCCACCAGCACGCTGACCGGCGCGACCGTGAGGTTCGCGCCAGGCAGCCGCCGCAGCGGGTAGGCCACGGTTGCGACCAGGTCGGTGCAACTGCCGACCGGCTCGGCAATGAAAACGTCAGGCCGGCTCCGCTGCGCCAGCTTGCGCGCGGCTTCCACCAACGCGTCGAACCGGCAGCAGAAACAGCCGCCGGGGATTTCTTCGGTCCGGAAGCCCTGGCAACGCAGCAGCGTCGTGTCAACGAGGTTACGGCCCTGGTCATTGGTGATGAGGCCCACCCGCAGGCCCTGGCGTGTAAGATGCGCGGCCAGACGACCCACGGCGGTAGTCTTGCCCGCACCCAGGAAGCCTCCGATCATGATGTAGCGAGGCTTGGGGGACCCCGCCGCCGTTCCTGGTTGAAATTCGGATGCTTTCACCGAGACCCGACGTTCGCTTCCTCGGCTGTTTTAGTGATTTGCGCTCCGACCACGATCTCCCTTTCAGCTCTCCGGCCGTAGGCACAAGTCCCGGCACATGCACACATTCAACCCGGAGGCCCCCGGTGGTTCCAGCTTATACCTCCTGAACAACTCCACAAATCCCGCTCGCGCCCGCCGGTAGTAGTCCAGGCCCGGCGGCGTGGTGGAGCCTCGCACCGGCCGGAAGTGCGGCAACCACACCGAGAACAGCGGCACGATCCCCCGCTCCGCCACATATTTGGCTCCCGCCAGCAAGCTTTCCACCGGTTCCAGCCCAACCACAAACGCGCTGCACACCTTGTTCGGCCCGTGCCGCTGCGCCGCATATTCCAGCGCCCGCAGTTGCTGCTCCCGTCCCACGTGTCGCGAAATACCCGGGCACGCTTCCGCAAAAATCGCCTTGTCCCACACGTTCAGGTCGTAAGCTACCCGGTCCACTCCGGCCGCAAACAGCGCATCCACCGCCGCCGGGTCCCGCGGCGCGCTCGTGTAAACGTAAATCTCCCCCGGGATATCCTTCAGCCCCAGCCTTCGGTCAATGGCCTTCAGCACCTCCACCACCAACGGGACCTCCCCGCACGCCGAATCCACCTCCGACCCGCCCGTCAACTGCACATCCCGGATGCCTTCACTGCGCACCCCGTATTCCACCGCTTCGGCCACATCTTCCGCTGTCGCGATCGGCGGCAGCGGCTGGCCGGCCCGTTTCATGTCCAGCGTCATGTTTCCCTGGTAGCAGAAGTCACACGGCTGGCCACCCAGCGCAAACTGGCACGGCCAAAGATACGGAAAGGACACTACGTCCAGCCCTTGTAGCACCGCCATCAACCGGAAGGGAAATCCCTTGCTCGTGCTCCGCTCGTAAAAACTCGTCGCTGGCGGGAAGTCCACCTTCGTAACCGCCTTTCCACGATACGTCACCCACGGTTCGCCCGCCGCGTCCACCATCAGGCTGAAGTCCGCCCCCGGCCCAACGTGAAACATATGCGTCGGCACCCGTCCCGGCAGCACCAGGCAGTTGCAGCAGAATGGATGGTTGGTCGGCGCCAGCCGGTGCGTCCGACCAAACCTCTTTACTATCTCCTCCGGCACGCTAATCCCCCGTGTCAGGAGCAGGGTCTTCAAGTCGAACACGTCCACCGCCTGCTCACCCACTCCAAAGCGGCGGTGTTTCGCCCGAAAGGCCTCCAGATTCCCAATCTGCGGACCAGCCGTGCTTTTCTTACTCTCACTCATTCTGCCGTCCATCATAGCAACGAGGTTCCTCCGTGCAAGTTAAGCAGCCCGTGTCTTCCATGCCGACCTCCCGCAGTGCGATCATCCGTAAGACAGTTCCAACACCGACGAATTCCGGGTGCGCGGTTTTAACCGAGTGCAGACAGCAACGGCTTTGGAAACCGACTGGATGGCTTGCGAATGCGCCTCCAAAAAACACGCGTCCACCGACACGAGGGGGTGGAGCGGCCAGAACTGAATGCCGAGAGAGGGGACGCGAATGATCAGGCGCGGGAAACAGAAGCAGCTTCGAGAACTCATAAATCGCCAGGGCGATGCACGTTCCCGCGATGAGCAAAGCCAGCGCTATCATTAAAGGGTGACTTCCCTCCTTGCTCGAAGACTTCTCTTCAACTTTCTGGCTAGTTTCACTCATGAACTGCGACCTTGGTTCAGCGCCTTTTCCAGCATCCCGCTCCCCCTCAGATGTGCCGCCGAGCTCGCGTAACTTCTTCCAGCCGAGCACTACGACGATAAGCCCCATGACGATAACAATCCCTCCAGCACCCCAATGCCATATCATAGTCAGGTTCACAGGCGTCATGCTAATAGAAATTATCGTGGAGCAGAGTAAGGCGGTTGAATCTCGCCGGGCGTGGAAAACTTCGATGAGATCTTCTCTTCGGAAGCCGCCTTACCTTGCCACCACCAGCCAACGGCAATCAGCACGCATGCTAACAATCCCACGAAAGCGCGTTCCGACCACCGCGACCTCGCGACCGACGGACGTGAAACAGGACGCGGCTTCTCCTCCAACAGCCGCCCTTTCACGACGGGCGTGGCGTTCGCCGCGGAACGCGGCGGGGCGGGGATGGCAGAGGCTGGACTTGGCCCTGGCGCGGGCTGCCAGTCCGCGCGCCTGGCGACACGTTCCGTTTCGGCAGCGACGGCAGGAGCGAGCTCAGCGTCCGTCCGGCGCAACTGAGCAACTGTTTCAGGCGCGGGTTGCCAGTAACCCTTGTTGATAACTGTCAGCATTCGTTCAACCATCGCTTGGTAGGCTGCAAGATTTTCCGCGCTGCGAAATCTCTCCCGAATCCCCAGGTCATAGCGGTCCAATACATAGGTCTCGAACATTTCCTGCCATTTGGCCGCGTCCACGGCCTCCGGCACGGCGACCTGCCAGCCCCACAAGTTGTCGGTCACCTGCCGGATCATGCGCGCGCCGGCGTAGCCCTCCTTAAGCATCGCCTCGATCCACTTTGGGTTCAGATAGCGCGCCCGCATTTCGCGGCCCATGTATCGTTCGAGGGTGACTGTCTCACCCGACCTGGGGTCGCTCAGGTCCGCGACCAGCGTGTCCACCGGTTTGCCATTCACCTCGCGAACGGCCATCGCGGTGCCCCCGAGATATTGATAGAAATCGTCGCTATCAATGGCGCCATAGACGTTCGACGAACGGCTGTGAATCACACCCTTTGCGCCCTTGAGCGCCAGTCGCAGAACCGTTGGCGACAGATCGGCATTGGTGCCTGCCGCTGCCCGCGCGCCCCAAAAGCCTTGTCCGAACAGATGGCTCATGCGGTTGAAAAAGACCGCCGCGACCTGCTGCTCGTTGGTCCAACTATCCGCTTGCTGGATGGCATGATCCAGTCCTGCGCCGTAAGTTCCTGAAGGCACACTGAACAACCGCACTGATGCCAGACGCTCGGCCTCGACTGGCAAAACCCCTTGTGCTTCAAGGGCTGTGCGAGCCGCCGCAATGTTCCGCAGCAGAGGGTTGTCCGCGCTGGTGTCGGTCTTTACCAAGGTCACGGCTTGGTCGAGCAAAAGCATCAAGTTCGGAAATAAATCACGGTATAGCCCTGAAGGAATCACGGTTACATCCACGCGACGGCGACCCAACTCAGCGGGTGGAATCAAGTGCAACCCTTGCACCCGGCCACGAGCATCCCAATTGGGGCGCACCCCCATGAGCGTGAGGATCTCCGCCTCCATTACCCCTTCGTGCCGGCTCGTCTCCGTGCCCCAAAGGTTGAATACCAGCCGGTCAGGGAACTGGCCATCGTGCCGTTTGCGATACGAGGCGACGAGATCAACCGCCATCCGCGAGCCCGCAGCAAAAGTCGCCGCCGTCGGCAGCCGTGCTGGATCGAAGCCATAGAAATCCTTTCCCGTGGGTAACGCCTCTGGGTTGCGGATAGGGTCGTTTCCCGGTCCCGCCGGGATGTAACGCCCCGCCAACCCAGCCGAAAGTGCATCCAATTCCGCCTGGGCTGAGGCTTCGATCCGCGCCATCAACTCCGCTTTGCGCCTGGCGTGTTCTACCGGAGACAGGTCGGGTTCGAGCGAGAGGATCGCTTCCGCTGTTGCCGCCCGCTTTGGCTCGTCGGGTGCGACGCCCAGCGTGTGCATGCCGAATGGCGTCATGCGTTCGCCAATCTTTCGGACGTGGTGCTCGATCTCCTCAATTTGATCGTCGTTCAACGACGCCCCAGGCGCGAGCGTAATGTCCAGGTCCTTGAAAAGCCCGCGCCGCTCGCAACGTTGCGCCAGCTCGCGAACCAGCTCGTCCCTGGCCGGCGAGCCTTTGTCCCGGGCGACGTGGTAATCGTTGATGAGTCCCGCAATCGCGTGGAGTTCCGGGCTCAAGCTCGCCCGATCCAGCGGCGGCGGCAGATGCGTGATGATGGCTGCCATCGCGCGGCGTTTGGCCTGCAGACCCTCCCCAACGTCGTCCACAATGAACGGATAAAACTGCGGCACAGCGCCGACCAGAACCTCGCCCGTGTCGGCGGCGGTGAAACCGACCTCCTTGCCCGGCAGCCATTCGTGGGTGGCGTGCGTGCCGACATGCACCATCGCATCGGCGTGAAAGTTCTTTTGCAGCCAGAGATAGAAAGCGAGGTATTGATGATGCGGCGGCAGAGTTACGTCGTGGTAGATCGCCTCTATGTCCTGATCCCAGCCGCGCGTGGGCTGTGGGCCAAAAGCCACGTTCCCCCAGCGCAGAATAGGCAGCACGAAGAACGGCGTCCCCGACGCATCTCGCCACACCATGACTTTGCTCTGCTCCGGTTCGCCCCACTTGGCCACGATTTGCGCGCGCAAAGGCGCCGGCGCCTGATCGAACCATTGGCGGTATTCCGACATCGGGACCAGTTGGACGCGCCCCGAACGGGCCAATTGGTCGAGCTCCGTCGCGACGTTCGTGCCCGGTGTGGGGTTGTTCCCAAAGGTGCGGATAGCGGTGAACAGTTCGTCCGCGTTGGTGGGCGCACCGTCCGCAGCGAAACCATCGGCCCGGAGCCGGTTGAGGATTTGCAGCAACGACTGCGGCAGCACGTTCAGATAGGAGGCGCCGATGGTTTCGCGTCCCGGCGGATAGTTGTAGTAGATCACGGCCACCCGTTTGTTGGCGGGTGGTTCGTGGCGCAAACGCACGAACGCCTGCACCCGATCGGCCAGGCGCTCGACCCGTTCGGCAATCGGC
>Ga0335069_10014875_pt1 | contig 10889 bp, 10 predicted proteins | sample Lox_Sample_11_FD_206714 | JGI IMG/M metagenome (GOLD analysis project Ga0335069, IMG submission 206714) | Soil microbial communities from Loxahatchee National Wildlife Refuge, Florida, United States - Lox_Sample_1.1 | ecosystem: Environmental > Terrestrial > Soil > Wetlands | place: USA... | reverse complement strand
TGGAGGCCGCCGTCAGCACGAGCAGCACGCACAGGGCCGGCTGACGCCGCAGTGACCAGGTGACCCACTCCGTGCCGTATCGCTGCGCGAGCGTGGCCGCTGCCCCCGCGTACATGAGGATCCACAGCATCCGAGACAGGACCGGGAGGACGCTCAGGTCCGGCAGCCGATCGTGAATGCCGGTGGCTGCCACCAGCAGGACGACGACCGCAGCGGCCCCGTCCCGCCCGAGGGGTGCTACCGGCTCGGGTTGTGCGGCGGTCCGTTCGCCGGCGATCACCGCCGCATCACCGGTGCGGACGTCGCTCACAGCAGGATCATCCTCCGGCCGACCAGATGCTCGATTGCGCGCCGTTCCCGGGGCGCGAAGGGACGGAAGATTCGAAGCGCGAGGGCGAACGACGCCAGCGTCGCGGCGATGCCACCGCTCACCGACCACAGCCCCGGGGGGAGCGCCCGGACGGACAGGCCGCCGAGGAGAACGGCCGCCAGCGTCGCGCCGCTCATCCGGCCGTATCCGCGCGCGTCGAACACGAGGTGATATCCCGTCAACCGGAACTGGCGCACCACGATCCAGATCGACACCGCATCGCCGATGATCATCCCCAGCACCAACCCATACGGGCCGGCTCCGACGGAGACCAGGACGACCGCTGCGGGTACGACCAGCAGCGCGGCGAGCGAAGCGCGGCGCAGAAGCTCGGAATGCCCGAGCACGTTGGTCAGGACCGACAGCATCTTCTGCAGCGAGACGAGCGCCAGCCAAAGCAGAAAGGTCAGGAGAAGACCATAGCTGGCGGCGTACTGACCGCCCGACAGCACCGCCAAGGCGGGACGGCCGACCGCGACCAGCAGCGCCGTCACGCCGGCAAGGGTGCAGACCGAGATCTTGAGAATCAGTCCGATTCGTCGCCGCAGCTCGACGAAGCTCCGGTCCGTGACGTAGGCGGCGATCACCGGTGGGCGCAACAGCCCGATGAAGAGCTGTGCCGGCAGGAAACGGAAGACGAATCCAGCGAGGTTCTGCGCGAACCCGAATGCGGCGAGGGCGGAGACGTCGACCAGACGCGACGCGAGCATCGTCATCAGCGACCCACTCGCCGTCAGGCGCATGATGTCCTGCACGTAGTTGTCGAGCGCGAAGGCGAGCAGATCCCGCCGGCGGCGCGGCGGCTCGCCGCCGACCGCCGCGGCCGGCTGCCGCAGCAAGTGGACGAGCTGGCCGAGCGCGACCGTCAGCGCAAGCCACACGGCCGCGCCTCTGACATAGAGGACCGCGGCGATCGACAACGGGGAGCCATGGATCCATACCGCGAGCAGCAGACCGACGAGCAACACGCTGTGCTGGGTCAGCACGTTGGCTTGCGACATCCCCTGCTCGAGGAGGGGCTCGAACACGCAGGAGCGAAGGAACTCCACACCGGCTTCCGCCGCCAGGACGCCGAGGTAGAGGCGCAGCGCCGGCAGCCACGCCTCGTGCCCGAAGGCGGCGACGAGAGAGGGCGCGGCGATGAAGGACAGCGCGACGAGCGCCGCGATGCCGGCGGCACGCACCGCGACGAGCTCGAGCAAGAACAGGCGGTAGGATCGCCCGCCGACACGGGTGCGGTAGTACGGGACCTGGTGCAGGGCGATCCAGTTCAAGCCGAAGACCGAGACCTGTTGGGTGATCTGCCCGAAGGCCACCAACCACGCGTACAGCGCGAATTCCGGCTGGGGCAGGCGTGCCGCGATCAGCAGGAAGGCGGCGAGGTTGAGCGGCGCGGTCAGGCCCTTCGCGGCCAGGAACACCATGCCGCTGCGCCGCAGCCGAGCGATCGAATAGACGTGGGTCGAGTCTCGATTCGGCGACACCGCCGTCACCGTTGCTCTGTCGTCCCCGCGAACGTCGTCCGCGCGCGGCGAACCGTTGACCGCCGCTCGGGCTACCGCCCCGCCGGCGACGGCCGCGATTTCCGGTCGGCGCGCTGGGGCCATGCCCGAGCGCTGAACACGGCGTCGTAGGCGGCGAGCAGCTTCACCGCCTGAAGCGGCCAGCCGAGCTCCGTGCGGACGCGCTCGCGGCCCACGTCGCCCATGGTCCCGCGGCGCTCGGGATCGGCGAGCAGCTCGAGGATCTTTTCGGCCAAGTCGCGCGCATCGTTCGGGCGCGCGTACAGGGATGCGCCCTGAGCGGAGAACCGCCCTTCGGTGGTGTCGAACTGCACAATCGGCCTGCCCAGGGCCATGTACTCCATGACCTTGTTCATGGTCGACTGGTCGTTCATCTCGTTCACCTCATCCGGGCCGACGCACACATCGGCAGTGTTGAGCATTTCGACCAGCTCATGGTCGGGCACCCGGCCGGCGAAGGTCACGTACTCCGCGACCCCCAGCGACACGCTCTGCGCCCGCAGCGCCTCGAGCTCCGGGCCGCCGCCAACCAGATGGAAGTGCACATCGCCCCGTCGCAGGTCGTGCACGATGTGCCTCGCCGCGTCGAGCAGGTAGTGCACGCCGTCCTGACGGGCCATCACGCCGACGTATCCGACCAGGAACTCGCGCCCCCGCTTCAAGCTCGGATTCGGCGGCAGCACGCACAGTCGCTCGGGCCGCGGGCCGGAGCGGACCACCCACACGCGCTCCGGCTCCACCCCGCCCCGATCGACCGCCACGCGCCGGTAGGACTCGTTGGTTGCGATCACGACGTCCGCGGCCCGCAAGCTCCATCGCTCCAGTCGCAGCAAGAGCCGGTAGACCAGATCGCGTCGGCCGAACTTGACCGCATAGAGCTCCGGGCTGAGATCGTGGTGGTCGAAGACGAAGCGCTTGCCCCCCAGCCGCTTGAAGAAGAGGCCGATCAGAAAGACCGTATCCGGGGGATTGCAGGCGTGGATGACGTCGAAGCCGCGCTCGAGCAGCACGCGCCAAGCCAGGGAGAACTGCCAGCACCAGGCGGTCACATACTCGGCAACGTACGCCCACTGGCTCCCCGCCTCCGCCGGGAGCGGATGCCGATAGATGGAAATGCCGTCGATCACCTCGAACCGTTGCTCGAAGCCCGCCCCGCAGGGGCAGATGACCGAAACGTCGTAGCCCCCGGCGGTGAGGGCCGTGGCTTCGTTCCACACGCGGGTGTCGAACGGGACCGGGAGGTTCTCGACGATGATGAGGACCCGCCGCGCCCCCGTTGCCGAGGTCACGCCGGCTCCCCGTCGACGATCACGGCGCGCGGCGTCTTGACGAGGATTTTGAGGTCCAGCCAGAGCGACCAGCGCCGGACGTATTCGATGTCGATCTCGTTCATGCGCCGATAGCTGAGGCGGTTGCGGCCGGAGACTTGCCAGAGGCCGGTCATTCCCTGGGGCATCCCCAGCCGCTCGAACTGCCAGGTGTCGTAGGCGTCGTACTCGTAGGTCACCGGGGGCCGCGGCCCGACCAGACTCATCTCGCCGCTCAGGACATTGAGGAGCTGGGGCAGCTCGTCCAGCGAGGTCCGTCGCAGCCAGCGGCCCACACGGGTGATGCGCGGATCACCCGCGAGCTTGTAGAAGCGCTGCGGCGCCGTCGCATTCAGATCCGCTGTCCCGCGCACGAGGGGGAGTACCAGGGCGCGATGCAACGCATCCGGCGCGTCGCGAACCATGGTGCGAAACTTCCACATCGCGAAGGGCTTCCCTCCCAGGCCGATGCGCGTCTGGCGGAAGAAGACCGGACCGGGTGAGTCCCATCGTATGAGGACGGCCACCAGCGCGAAGACCGGCGCGAGCACGATGAGGAGGGGCACGCCGATGGCCAGATCCATCCACCGCTTCACCCGCAGGCGGCTCGCTCGCAACTCCGGCACCACGAGCACCATCGGTCGCTCGCGAGCTGAATCGATGGATGGCGCGCTCATTCCGATGGCCTCCACACCGCCCGAGATACCGGTCCGGCCCTGTTGACCAGACTCAAACGATTTTGGCAACCGATACGCCGCGGCGCACTCCGCAATGGAGCGTGTAGTCGGCCAGTTGGGAAGCGGAGCCACGTCGTGGGTCAGCTTCGCCACGCAGTCTGCGTGGTACCGGCCTTCTCACCACGGGCGCAGAGGTCGGCAAGCGTTCGCGGCTCTCAAGTTCGTCTAGCGCCGCCCGGTCCTCGCAACGATGGGCACGCCAGACCAGCTGACCCAGACGATACCGACAGGGGTTCTCAGGCTCGGGAAGGGCGTCCGCGAAAATCGACGCGGCCGACAGCACTCACTTCGGTGGCACTGCACTTGCGGCGCGTGAGATCGATCAAGTCCGATCGGGTACCCGCGAAGGAGGAGTGTGATGCTGTCTCTGCGCATCAAGCAGGTCGCCGGATTCGCAACGATCGTGTGCGCGCTGGCCCTGACCGCGTTGCCTGTTTGCCCCGCCGTCGCTGCGAGCCGGGCGGCGATCGACAAGGAAGTCAGTGCGACGCTGAAGCACCTCTACGCCACCAACCCGGCAGCCAAGACGCTTGGTGCGAAAGCGAAGGCGGTTTTGGTGTTTCCCAGCGTCTGGAAGGCCGGTTTCATCGTCGGAGGCCAGGGCGGCAACGGCGCTCTCCGCAAAGGCGGCAAGACGGTCGGCTACTACAACTCGCCGCCGCCTCGTATGGACTGCAGGCCGGTGCGCAGCAATTCGGCTATGCTCTCTTTTTCATGAGCGACTCGGCTGTGGCTTATCTGGACAAGAGCAACGGGTGGGAGGTTGGCACCGGGTCGAGTCTCGTCGTGGTCGACGCGGGCATGGCGAAGTCGTTGTCGACGACCACGTTGCAGAGCGACGTCTACGCTCTCATTTTCAGCCAGAAAGGACTGATGGGCGGAATCGGCATCCAGGGCTCGAAGATCACCAAGATCAAGCCGGGCAAATGACGAGCGGGGCCAGAGGTTCCGATGTGCCACGCCGGCCCGCACCAGGGCGTCCTTGTCCCGCTCCAGGGACTGGGCCCGCTGATGGATTTTCGCAGCGAGCGACAAGGATCGGGGGTGGAAGGATTTCGCCGACGCGGTGGACTCGATCTGGCTCGGCATGCCGCCATCCGAAGACCCGAAAAAGAGAGAATGCCGGGCGGGTGACGAAGCTGCTGGGACGATCGCTCACCAGTGGGAACGACACGATGAGGGAAGCCCTCTGGCGCCTGTCCCCGGCCAGCCATGGCCGTTTGACGGCACTCGCCGCCGGCGTGGTAGTGAGCCTGCTGGCCGCCGGCTGCGCGACGCCGGTGGGTGTGATGCGGATTCGGCCGGAGGAGGCCAACCGGCAGATCACGGCGAGCGTGCTCACGACCGGTGAGCCCGGTGCCCAAGCGCAAGAGTTTCTCTACCGGCTCAACCTCTCCAAACAGTATCGTGAGAATCCGGCCAAGACGATCGCCGAGCTCCATGCGGGGCTGGGACAGGCAGACGAGTCCAGCCGCCTGTTCGCGCTCGCCGAGCTGTCCTTCGACCACGCCGAGCACGGCGGCGTTCATCCCTACTATCTCGCGTCGGCGGCGTACGCCTGGGCGTTCCTGTTCCCGGACGATCCGGCAGTGCGCCCGGATTGCTACGACCCGCGCGTCCGCACGGCGATGGATCTCTACAATCGCGGCGTCGCCGAAGGATTGGCCGACGGCACGGGCGACGAGGTGAATCTCAGCGCGCGCAGCGTGGCGCTGCCCTACGGCCCTCTGCACCTGGACGTGGATCCGACCGGGTTCACGTTTGGTGGCTACCAACTCGTCCACTTCAAGTCGCTGGCGGATTTCCAGATTCGGGGCCTGCGTAACCGCTACCGACACCGCGGCATCGGCGCGCCGCTCGCCGCCTCGGTGTCGAAGGGCGAGGGACCCGTCGATCCGTGGATCGGGCCGTACGTCAAGGTACCCGTCACCGCGCTGCTCCGCTTCGACGATCCGCGCCGCGGCATGAGCGACGGGGCGCTGCACGGCACCATCCAGCTCTACGACCCCGGAGCAAGCGCCACCACCCGGATCGGCGACGTCACCGTCCCGCTGGAGTCCGAAAAGACGACCGCGCTCGCCTATCAGCTGGATGGGGCGCCGGTCTGGGACTTCGAGATCGCCGGCTTCCGCCGCGGCGATCTCGCCTTCACCACCACCACGCGGGAAGACAACCTGTTCATGTTCCAGCCGTATCGCCCCGGCCGCATCCCGGTGGTCTTCGTGCACGGCACGGCGTCGAGCCCGGCGCGCTGGGCCGAGATGACCAACGAGCTGATGAACGACCCGGTCCTCGGGCAGCGCTACCAGTTCTGGTTCTACCTCTACAACACGGGCAACCCCGTGGCGTACTCCGCCATGGGGTTGCGGGAAAGCCTGCAGCACGTGGTGAAGAACGTCGACCCGGAGGGCAAGGACCCGGCGCTGCGCCAGATGGTGGTCATCGGCCACAGCCAGGGCGGCCTGCTGACCAAAATGACCGTGGTGAGCAGCGGCACGCGCTTCTGGGACGCGAACTTCAAGGTGCCGATCGAGCAGGCCGATCTCCCCGAAGAGACGAAGGACCTGCTGCGCCGCAGCATCTTCGTCGAGCCGCTGCCGTTCGTCACCGAGGTGATCTTCATCTGCACGCCGCATCGCGGCAGCTTCCTGGCGGAGAACTGGCTCGGCAAGATCGCGCGCAGCCTGGTGACCTTCCCGGCAAAGCTGACGAAGGTGTCGGTCGACCTGGTCAAACTGAAGCCGGCCCAGGCGGCACAGACCGCGATACACATGCCGACGGCGATCGACAACATGGACGGGTCGAGCCCGTTCATCAAGACCCTCTCCTTTCTGCCGATTGCGCCCGGCGTCGAGGCGCATTCCATCGTCGCGGTGCAGGGCGATGGGCCGCCCGAAGAGGGCGATGATGGGGTGGTGAAGTACACCAGCGCCCACATCGACGGGGTCGCCTCCGAGCTGATCGTGCGCGACAGCCACTCGACGCAGGCGACGCCCGCAACCATCGAGGAGGTGCGCCGCATCCTCTACGCGCACCTGAACGAGCAGTGAGCGCACCTATGCGGTCGCCAGACCTGGCGCGTACCACCCTCCAGCTCCTCGCGCTCGGCACCCTGATCGCGAGCAGCGTCTGGATCGTGCAACCATTCCTGCCCGCCGCCACCTGGGCGATCATGATCGTCGTCGCCACGTGGCCGGTCCTGCTGCGCGTGCAGGCCTGGCTCGGCGGCAGTCGCTCGCTCGCGGTTGCGGTGATGACGACCGTCCTGTTGCTGATCCTGGTGGTACCGCTCTACTTCGGTGTGGCCGCCATTGTGGAGAACACCGATCAGATCGCCGAATGGTCGAAGTCGCTGGCGGCGCTGGCTGTCCCGCAGCCTCCCGCCTGGATCGAGACGCTCCCCGTGGTCGGCGGCAGGCTCGCGACGTGGTGGCAGGAACTCGGGGCTGCCGGTGGCGGGGATGTCCTGGTGCGCCTCGCGCCGTACGGGCAAACGCTGGTCCGCTGGTTCGCGAGCCAGGTGGGCGGTGTCGGATTGCTGCTTGTCCAGTTCCTGCTGACGGTGCTCATGGCGGCGATTCTGTACGCCAAGGGCGAGACGACGGCCAGCGCTGCCGACCGCTTCGCGCAGCGGCTGGCCGGCGTACGCGGCGCAACCACGGTGCATCTCGCCGCGCAGGCGATTCGTGGGGTGGCGCTCGGGGTGGTCGTCACCGCCATTGTGCAGTCGGGGCTCGCGGGGATCGGGCTGGCGATTGCCGGCGTGCCCTTCACGGCGATTCTGACCGTGCTGATGTTCGTGCTTGCGGTTGCCCAGATCGGAGCGGGGCCCGTGCTGATCGGCGCGGTCATCTGGGTCTACACCAAGAGCGGCGCCGCGTGGGGGACTGTTTTTCTCGTCTGGGCGATCTTCTGCGGTACCTTCGACAACATCCTCCGCCCGATGCTGATCAAGCGCGGTGCGGATCTGCCGCTGCTGTTGATCTTCGCCGGCGTCGTGGGCGGGCTCATCGCCTTCGGCGTCATCGGGCTCTTCATCGGACCGGTGGTCCTCGCAGTGGCGTATACGCTGCTCGTCGACTGGGTGTTCGAGGACAGTGCGCCTGACCAGCAAGCGCCGCCGTCAGCACTCGACGACGTGAAAGAGTGAGGTGTGCCGCATCCTCGACGCGCATCTGAAGGAGCAATGAGCCAAGCGCTGGTCGCGCGCCGCCGCCGCGAGAGGGCGGTCGAGCACCCCCTGACTACTTGAATGGCCTCGGAGAGACTCGAACTCTCACGCCCTTGCGGGCAACGGATTTTGAGTCCGTCGTGTCTGCCAATTCCACCACGAGGCCGGGATGCGGGTGGAGCGCCGGTCACTGGGCCGGCGGCTGGTCGGGGGGGAGGAAGGTGTTGAGGGGCTGCTTCGCCTCGGTCTGGCGTTGGGCCTGCTGGTAGCGGATCTTGGCCTGCGCCTCGCGGGCGATGCGCTTGATGTTGGGAGCGGGCTCGGTGCGCTCGACGGTTTGCAGGAAGTCGAGCGAATTGGGATCGCCGACGTCGCCGAGCGCGTAGATCGCGGTGCCCTTGGTGGCCTGGTCGAGGTCGCGGCCGAGGAATTCCTGGATCGGCGTGGCGGCCCGCGCGTCGCCGATCTTGCCGAGCGCCGCGAGGATGCGCTGCTTCACCTCGGGATCGGTGGTGCGCAGGAAGAGCTGCTGCACGAGGACCGGGGTGGCGTCGGTGGCGCGCAGGTTGCCGCAGGCGTCGATCGCCTTGGCCTTGATGCGCATGTCGGAATCGCCGAGCGCCTGGACGAGATACTCGACCGCCTTGGGGTCGCTCGACTCGCTCATCGACTTGACCCCCTTCAGGCGCTCGGCCGGGTCCTCGCTGTCCATCTGGCGCGCGAACTCTTCGATGCTGGAGCCCTTGGTCTGGCGGTCGTAGCGCTGTCGCACCTGGTCGGCGGAGATCTGACCGCGCGCGGCCGGCGCGCCAGCCAGCGCCAGGGCGGCGCCGAGCAACAGGACGAGGGTGCCGTTCGTACGCGTCATGCCACCGGACATTGGCCTCGTCAGCCTTGGTGCGCCCACGGGCGTTTGTGCGGCGTCGCGGTTTGGATGCGCACCAGGACCCAGTCCGCCATCGGGTACACCGCGAAGTCGGGCGGATCGTCCGTCGTCAGGTCGAGCACGACCCGCAACCCGCCGACCTGGCGCGACACGGTCACGTGGCTGACCAGGGTGTCGCCGCCGGGATAGGTCTCGGCCGGCGACTCGGTCCCGGTTGGTCCCTGGATGTCGACGATGATCCGCGCCGGGTCGCTCTGGCTGGTGGCGGACACGCTACTCGGCAAGCGCGACAGCTTCAGGAACACGCCGCGCGCGCCGCTCTCGGTGCTGTCGACCTCGAACTCGCGCAGGTCCAGGGGTGTCGAATAGCCGGGGATGCTCTCCGGCAGGACCGACTCCTTGGCCCCCAGGTCGTCCTTGCTCCCGTGCTTGGCGCTGCAGCCGGCGACCAAGGCCGCGGCCATCAGGCCATAGAGCAGCACGCGCGACGGCATCATCCGGTCATTCTTGATACTCCATGCCATGGGGCGCAGCAACCTTGGGGCGCAGCAACCTTGACTCCCCCGGTACCCGCGGATAGACCTGCGGGTCGAACCTAACGCGGAGGTGGTAATGCCAAGAGCCAGGGCGGCGGCGGTCGCGCTCCTGTGTGGAGCGATGGGATGCAGCACGATGCACTCCACCGCGAAGCCAACCCCAGCCCCGACCGTAGCGCCAGCCCCCGTGGCGGTCCCGACCGTGCCGCCCGGCACGCCCACGCCCGCCGGCGGCGCAGCCCTGCCGACGCGTCCGGTGAAGAACCCCAACGCGGAAGCCGAGAAGAAGGCCGGCAAGGCCATCGGGCCGATCGTCACCTTCGCCGGTCTGGCGCGGGCCGACGGCAAGCTCACCGAACCGGTCGGCAAGAACGCGGAGGGCATTCCGATCTATCGACATCCGGTCGGCTCCGGCTTCATGATCGTCGTCGAGGGCAAGCCGGGCATCAGCAACGTCGAGGTCGGACGCAGCATCTTCAAGTACGACCCCAAGGATCCCTCCCAGCGCCCCGATCTCGAGATCGAGGTCAACCATCCGCTCGGCAACGGCGACCCCACGGTGTGCGACGCACGGCCGCCGCATATCGGCGGCATCCCCGCCGTCAACCCGCCGAGCTTCGCCGAGAAGCCCGAGATCACCGCGGCCCTCAACGACTTCTCGTGTCGCTTCGAGACGTTCATCGAGTCCAACGCCTCCTGCACCGTCGAGAAGACCGGGGACTTCTCCTTCGTCAACCCGAAGGAGTCGAAGGTGCAGTTCTGCATGGTCGTCGCGCGAGCGTGGAACTTCCCCGAGGGCGAGACGCTGGTCACCATCCGCCTGCGCGACGTGGACGGCAATCCGGGCCCGCTGGCGCACTTCATCCTCGATCACAAGCCGAATCCAGCGCCGCCAGCGCGGGTGTTCCCCACCCCGACGCCGACCATCCCGAGGCGCCGCCCATGACCGGACGGCTGATCGGGATCTGCCTGCTGCTCGGCACCGTCTCGCTCGCCGGCTGCGGCGGCTGTAACGGCAACAAATCGGCCCCGCCGGCGGCTGCGCCGGCCGCGCCGACCGCGGCCGCGCCCGCCGAGGCCCCCGCCGCGGCCGCCGGCGCCACCGCCGCCGTCGTTCCCGAGCAGGGCAACGAGGTGGACTGCTTCGTGATCGTCGATGCCGAGCCCGATTTCGGCGCCCCGCCGCTGGCCGTCCACTTCACCACCGAGACCGACTGCACAGGCTCGCCGGTGACGTTCAGCTGGGACTTCGGCGACGGCACCAAGGGCGGCAACGATCCGAAGCCGTCGCACACCTACGACAAGGCGGGCGACTACATCGCCACCGTCACCGCCACCGCCCCCGACGGCGGCAGCGGC
>Ga0335069_10014874_pt1 | contig 10889 bp, 8 predicted proteins | sample Lox_Sample_11_FD_206714 | JGI IMG/M metagenome (GOLD analysis project Ga0335069, IMG submission 206714) | Soil microbial communities from Loxahatchee National Wildlife Refuge, Florida, United States - Lox_Sample_1.1 | ecosystem: Environmental > Terrestrial > Soil > Wetlands | place: USA: Florida... | reverse complement strand
TAACTTCTCTTCCATCACACTGCTCTCTCGCCATGGCATGGGCTTCGTTGTACGCCCAGCGCCACCGTTGCAGTGTCAGGAATGTCTCCGGTCTAATCTGTCAGGGATGTTCCCGGTTTGTACCCCTGAGGGGTATCCCCCACCCCCCGGGTCGATCTATTAGAATCAGCGACTTACGGCGGTTGATCCGGTTGATCTAGGAAAACAAAGGAGTTGCCGGATAGAGGTATTGTCGGGTGCCGCAACCCCTCCCCCCTTACCCCTGAACAGCAGAATCATTAACTTACAGCGATTTCGCCCGTAAGAACTGCAGAATCAGTGGTTTGCGGGTATCATTCCGCGAATCAGCAACTTATAACATTAAAGTTAAAGTGAGTCCGGTTTAGCGCAAATTGTCAAAGATCGATTGCCGGTGTAGAGACACCGGTGCGTCACACATGACGCTGTCCGTAGCTTAGCGAGGAGTGGAGGAGAAGGGCAGATCACGACGGTAACCCTGGCGTTAGTTTGTGGGGCATGTACGGGAGGACAGGGTAGAGGAAGCCTATCCCGAACATTGCCTATACTTCCCTTGACTAATGTAAAGTTTAATGTAAAGTACTATTATTCCGATGTGTCAAGTTGAGTGTAAAGTATGGTTGTTAAGAGAACCAACCCGTCGCTTCATTTGAGCCGGACACCTCTAATCTATGTTGTCACTCAGGTTCGCTTCTCCGCAGTTATGTCCATTGAAAAGTATGTGCCTGAGATACAAGAAAAGCTTAGGAAGAAGTACCCGTGGTTTCAGCATTCGAAGGTTCAGGAAGTTCTACTTCAGAGCCCAGGGCCCCCATCAGTCGGATTCAATGATCGATTTGAGTTTTTGGGGCGCGAAAAACAAACTGGGATTGTGTTGACCAGGAACTCGATCGCGCTCCACACAAACAAGTACAGTAACTTCGAACACTTCCAAGATGAGTTTGGTGAGGCTCTCGCCGCAGTTCACGATAGCGTTGGGCTTGGACTAGTTGAACGTTTAGGGCTCCGCTACGTTGATCTGGTTCGCCTTGGACAGGGTGAATCATGGTCAGACTACTTTCAGCGTGAACTTTTGGGCTTAGACCCTTCGGTGGTCGGAGTGTCGCAGTGGAATTCGCAGTTTGGGTCCATCGGCAAAACGGATGTAGGTACATTGGTGTTTCGCTTCATTCAATCCGAAAGCCCCCTGCCTCCAGACCTAACGCCGGGCGCGCTGCACTACGAAAAGGAATTGCTCAGGCCGGGAGAAGTGGGGACGATACTGGACTTCGACCACTATTCTGACGCGAATGGGGAGTTCGAATTAGATTCGGTGATGGGCTCAATAGGCGATTTGCATGACAATCTTGACCGTGCCTTTCGAAGTGCGGTCACGAAATCTGCGCTAGGAAAGTGGGAGTGACACATGTCTACAGCGTTGGTATCTGATAGCTCACGTCTCACTCAGAACCAAACAACCGCATCGCCCACAACGCAAGGTGCGTCTCCGATGGCCGGTGGCGTTCTCATAGCGGCCTTGTTAATTGCTGGCACAGGCGCGATTGCAACTCCGCAAAGTTCAACGCAGGTGCTAACCGGTTCTATAACGCCGATCTGCACCATTGATCATTTTCAGCAGGAGACTGGGGATGTAACTGCCGATGTCCAGGAAAAGATTGCTGGAATCCGGCATTATCTCTCTTTAACTACGACCGATCTCGCCTCCGTCTTACAAGTAAAGCGTCCGACTATCTATGCGTGGACAGCCGGAGCTGTATCGTTGCATCGCAATCATCGTGCTCGATTGGACATGGCATACGAGATCGCGAGAGATTGGCGGGCCCTTTCGATGAAGCCAATTGGGGAGGGTATACGCGAGAAATTCGCGGGCGGAGCCGCGTTGATCGATTTGCTTTCGGCCGACCAATTCGATCATGTGGCAATTCGGAGCGCCATGCTTCGAGCGAAAGACTTTCAAGACCAGATGATACGGCGACTCACAGTGAAGGAAGTTGCAAAGCAAGCTGGTGTGAAACTCGCATCGAGGTCTCGGAGAAACTGGCCGTCGAGCAGCGATATCGACGTGTAGGCTAAACGATCGCAAGGGATAAGTGGTGTCTACTTGGACATTCCAGGATTCTCAATGGAGGCAGGGCTCGGTCATACCGCGTGAACTGGTTCCTGAGGGAATTCTGCCTTCAGAGACTGCCCAAGAAGCAATTCTGATCGTGGTATCCCACGATTGCGACATCGTGCAGTCAGGGTCCGCGGAACCGTTTATCGAGTTCGTCATTGCGCATCCAAGAATGCCGGAGCAGAAAGATGGCATGTTGTTTCGCTGCAAGAATCCTCGAAAGCTACAGTTGTGGATTAGGCGGAACGGTGCTCTTTGCCTGTATGAAATCAGTGCTCATGACCGTTATAGGGTCGCACGAGAGAGTATTAAAGGAAGTGACCCTGAACCGAGCCTTCTGGTGGACGAACGCGACATTCAGATCCTAGCTGAATGGGTTGCTCGGCGATACAAGAGATACTCTTTCCCGACGGAGTTCAACAGAAGAATCCCTGAGAAAACCCTCGGCAAGATTAAGAAGGCGCTTACGACGCATGGCGAGGACGTCCAGCTCTTCATGGCGCTAAGCTCGTTTGGGGAACTCTCGACGGAACAGATTTATGACGCCCTCGTCCGAGTTGTCATCCCTTCAGAGGCGATGGACGATGACTTTCGACAGCAACGCGCCCTCAAAGTGGTTAGCGCATTTTTGGCAAACTTGACCGCATGTCCGGGTATTAACCTCATCGATGTGAAGCTGGAATCTAGAGCAGACTTCACTTTGGAAGACCAAGATGCAACCGTAGAATGGAACCAGTTTGACTATTTAAGTTTGGTGCCGGGCCCCGAACCTAATGTCTAAGACTTCACTGGATTGCTGCCTCCCCTGCCTCGAAAAGACATTCGGCACCACCAGACGTTCACCATCACGAATGTGTTGACTCGCGGCGGCAGGTCTCCCCATAGGCCGGGGACAGAGTGTCCGCGGCACACAAGAATGCGCTACACAAGAAGAGGAGCCTCAGGCTTCACCCCTTCCTCCAGAACACCGCCGTGTGATCGACCGGTAGCATTTCTTCCGAGATGGCGCGGCGGGCGCGGAAGTCGTCTACCGCCTGGCGGCAGCCGCTGAGCGCGTAGTCGTCGATGATGCAGAATCCGCCGCTCGCCAGCCGCGGGTACAGGTTTTCGAGCGCGTCCATCGTCGAGCCGTACATGTCGCCGTCGAGCCGCATCAGCGCCAGTTTTTCGATCGGGGCGGCGGGCAGCGTGTCGCGGAACCAGCCTTTCAGGAAGTGCACGCGTTCGCTCATCAGTCCGTATTTTTCGACGTTGTGGCGGACCTCGTCCATGGAGACGGCGAGCACGTGGTTCGCCTTCCAGTGGATGTCGCCGGCGTCGGCGGCAACGTTAGGATCGGGCTTGGGCAGACCTTCGAACGAATCGGCGAGCCAGACGTGCCGCGACTCGTCGTCGCACGCGCGCAGCACTGCGAGCATGTAGATCGCCGCGCCGCCGCGCCAGACGCCGGTCTCGATGAAGTCGCCGGCAACGCCGTCTTGCAGCAGGGTGCGAATGCAATACTCGATGTTGTCGAGCCGCTTCAGGCCGACCATGGTCTCGGCTTCGGCCGGCCAACGTCCGCCTTCTTCGCACGCCGCGGGATCGAACTTGATCTTCTCGACGATCTCGAGGTTCCAGCGGCGCAGCACCGCGTCGGCGACGCGCTGCAAAGCCCAGATCGGACGCGCGCGCTTGCCCACGCACACCGGCTGCCGCAACGTACGATATTTTTCGCCGAAAACCGAACGCGTAAGGCATCCGCGCATGAGCTGCAGATACAACTCAGCCGGACGATGTTCCACCCCGTAAGTGCTTGCCATGAGCGCATTTTATGCGAGGTTCGCGCGCTGGTTGTTGTCGGATCGGATACGCGGCGCGAGCGCGGATGCAAGAACGCACATCCGCCCGTTCAGTTCTGAAGTGTAGAATCCCGAGTGAAAATTCGAGGGCTCACATGAATCTCCCCCGGCTGTCGGTTAGTGGTTTTTTCCTTCTCTTCGTCCTAATTTCCCTGGCAAGCGCCGCAGATCAGCAGGCCAACACCATCAACGGTTACCAGCCGAAATGGTGGAAAGAAGCGGTGGTTTACCAGATTTATCCACGCTCGTTCAAGGATTCCAACGGCGACGGCATCGGCGACCTGAAAGGCATCACCTCGAAGCTCGACTACCTGAACAACCTAGGCGTCGACGTCATCTGGCTGAGCCCGCATTACGATTCGCCGAACGCCGACAACGGCTACGACATCCGCGACTACCGCAAGGTGATGAAAGAGTTCGGCACCATGGCCGACTTCGACGAGCTGCTGAAGGGCGTGAAGCAGCGGCATATGCGTCTGGTGCTCGACCTGGTGGTGAATCACACCAGCGACGAGCACGCGTGGTTCGTGGAGAGCCGCAAGTCGCAGTCCAAAGACAATCCGTATCGCGACTATTACATCTGGCGTCCGGCGAAAGACGGCCATGAGCCGAACAATTACACGTCGTTCTTCTCGGGCTCGGCGTGGCAATTCGATCCGGCGACCAACGAATATTACCTGCACTGGTTCGCCGTGAAGCAGCCCGACTTGAACTGGGATAACGTCAAGGTTAGACACGAAGTCTACGGCCTGATGAAGTTCTGGCTCGACAAGGGTGTCGACGGCTTCCGCATGGACGTGATCCCGTTCATCTCGAAGCAGCCCGGCTTGCCCGACATTCCGCCGGAGTATAAAGACCGCCCGCAGTACTTCTACACGCAGGGCCCGCACTTGCACGAGTATCTGCAGGAGATGAACAAAGAGGTGCTGTCGAAATACGACGTGATGACCGTCGGCGAGGCGTTCGGTGTCACGCTGGAAGGCACGCCGCAACTGGTGGATGAGCGCCGTCACGAGTTGAATATGATCTTCAACTTCGATGCCGTGCGCCTGGCGCATCCCGGTCGCGGATGGATCGGCTGGAAACTTCCCGATCTCAAGGCCCTTTACGCCAGCCAGGACCGCGCACTCGACGCACACAATTGGAACACCATCTTCCTGTCGAACCACGACAATCCACGCGTTGTTTCGACCTTCGGCGACGATTCGGAAAAGTATCGCGTCCCGTCGGCCAAGCTGCTGGCGACAATGCTGCTGACGCTGAAAGGCACGCCGTTCATCTACCAGGGTGACGAACTGGGGATGACGAACTATCCGTTCCAGAAACTGGAAGACTACGACGATATCGAGGTCAAGAACGCGTGGAAGGAGCTGGTCGAAACGAAGCAAGTCGCTCCGGAGCAGTTCCTCGCCACGGCGGCGAAGATCGCGCGCGACAATTCGCGCACGCCGATCCAGTGGGACGATTCTTCTAACGGCGGCTTTACAACCGGCGCGAAGGCGTGGCTGGCGGTGAATCCGAACTACAAGACGGTCAATGCCAGGCAAGAAGTGGGCGATTCGGATTCGATCTACAACTACTTCCGCCAGATGCTCGCGCTGCGCAAAAAGACAAAGGCCTTTGCGTATGGAGACTACAAAGACCTCGATCCCGACAATCCCAAGGTGTTTGCCTACACGCGAACTTTAGGGAATGAGAAGTACTTGATCGTGCTGAACTTTTCGGGAGACGAGATCGCGTACGCCCTGCCCTCTTCCCTGAAGGCCGGGAAACTGCAGCTCTCGAACCTGGGCAAAGCCGAAGAGAACGCGGTGTCGCTGAAGCTGAAGCCGTGGGAGGCGCGCGTCTACCGGGCGGAGTAGATTCAGCGAACGGCAATGGAATTGGCGGCGCCGTCACAAATGGGCGGTGATCCGGAGTCGCCTTGTTGCCATCTAGCTCCGCCGCGCCTACAATACCTCTGCCTGCATCGAATCGGGCACAGGCGGTATCCGCCACGTTCGCGGAACTGCACTGGAGGTCACTGTGAGTATCACCTCGATTGGCGAGAACCGCCACAAGGTTACAACGGCCACCCTGGCCGAGATGAAGTCCCGCCGCGAACCCATCACCTGCTTAACCGCTTACGACTACGCCACTGCGCGCCTGGTTGACGAGGCTGGAATCGACCTGCTCCTGGTCGGCGATTCACTGGCGCAGGTCGTGCTCGGCTACGACAACACCCTTCCAGTCACCATGGACGAGATGCTGCACCACACGCGTGCCGTGCGCCGCGCCGTGAAGCGCGCCTTCCTGGTCGCCGACATGCCTTACGCCTCGTATCACGTCAGCGTTAGAGAGTCGGTGCGCAACGCCACCAAGTTTGCCAAGTATGGCGGTGCGGAAGCGGTGAAGATCGAAGGCGGCGTGAAGCGTATTGATATCGTGAAGGCGCTGGTCGACGCCGAGATCCCGGTGATGGGCCACATCGGGCTGACGCCGCAGTCGGTGAACGCCATGGGCGGATACAAGGTGCAGGGCAAGTCGCTGGCGGCGATCGAGAACCTGATGCGCGACGCCGTCGCCCTCGACAACGCCGGTGTCTGCTGCATGGTGCTCGAAGGCATTCCGCGCGAAGTGGCGGCGATGATCACCGCCGAGGTCGCGACGCCGACGATCGGGATCGGAGCTGGCCCTGAGTGCGACGGCCAGATCCTGGTGATCAACGATCTCATCGGCATGACGTTCACCAATCCCGCCAAGTTCGTGCGGCGTTATGCGGATGTGGGCGCGGTCATCAACGATGCCATTACCGGCTATAAGCAAGACGTGATCGCGGGAAGTTACCCGTCGGATGCCGAGTCGTATCATCTGCCGAAAGACACGGCCGGGGCGCTGGACGATGTGATGGCGCGCAAAAGGGTGATGCGCTTACAGCAGTAGGCAGTGAACAGCAGACAGCATTCCGTCATTGAACAAAAGGCAGCAGATAGCAAACAGTTTTCAGCCTGTTTACTGTCTGCTGTTTCCTTGCTCTATGAAGATCATCGACTCCCTCGAACCGATGCAGCACTTCAGCCGCGAAATCCGCCGCTACGGCAAGCGGCTGGGCTTTGTTCCCACCATGGGCGCGCTGCATGAGGGTCACCTGTCTCTCGTACGTCTGGCACGGGCGCAATCCGATTGCGTGGCGGCGTCGATCTTCGTCAATCCACTTCAGTTCGGGCCAAGTGAGGACTTCGGCAAGTATCCGCGAACGTTTGAACGCGACCGTCAATTGCTGGAAGCCGAGAAGGTAGATGTGCTCTTCGCTCCGAACGTCGACGCGATGTACCCGGCAGGCGCGGTGACTACGGTCGAGGTTCGCGAGATCAGCGACCGGCTCGACGGCCGTTCTCGTCCGGGGCATTTTAAAGGTGTCACTACCGTGGTCAGCAAGCTGTTCAACATCGTGCAGCCCGACTTGGCGTTCTTCGGTCAGAAAGATGCGGCACAGGTGGCGATCATCCGGCAGATGGTGCGCGACCTCAACCTGGATGTCCAGATCGTGGTCGGCCCGATCATCCGCGAACCTGACGGCCTCGCCATGAGTTCACGCAACGCGTACCTCGATCCGCAGCAGCGCCAGCAGGCGCTGGTGCTGCATCGGGCGCTCATGCGTATGCAGTTCCTGGTGGATCGCGGGGGGAAGAACCTTGACGCTCTCGTTGCTGCCGGAAAACAGGTGGTCGCCGAAGAACCGGCTGCAAAGCTCGATTACCTTGAGATCGTGGATCCCGATACGCTCGAGCCTCTCGCCCACCTCGAACCGGGTGCGCTGGTTGCGATTGCTGCCTGGGTGGGCTCGACGCGCCTCATCGACAATCTACTTATTCACGGCGGGCGCTAAGTCCGAGTTTATCTTCCTTGCGGTTTGCTGTGTTCATGTCGCCTTGATCCCGTCAGCTCATTTGGCCGTAGTAGACGTTGGTCTCATATTTGGCGGCGACGGTCCCCCCTTTTTGCGTTTCGTCGAAGATGCGGTTTATGTCGTCGAGCATGGCGGGATAGCACTCGTGGCCGACGGGCGGCATGTACGACGCGGAGAGAACGCGGGCGATGAGGCCGTCGCGATCGAGATGCTGCACGTTGGGAAATGTCGCTTTCTCGAAGGCGCTGTTGCCGAAGAACTGCCCGAAGTTGCTGACCGTCGCTTTGCCGCGGTGATCCACCTCGGCGTAATCAATGCCGTATTTCCAGAGCAGCGCTTCGTAGGCGTTGGCGAAGGGAGAGCCGGAAAATTCGCGGTCGTTCCAGATCAGCACGGCCCAGCCGTTCGGTTTCAGGATGCGCATGAACTCGTGGCGGGCCTCCTTCTGGTTGAACCAGTGAAAACACTGGGCGGCGGTGATGAAATCCACGCTGGTGCCGGGGAGCGGAATGGCCTCGGCCGTGCCGTCAACCATTTCGAAATTCGGGTAGCCGGCAAGGAAGTGCTGGCCGGCTTCGCGCATGGCAGCATTGGGTTCGACGCCGATGATTCGGCAGCCATAATCGCAGAAAAGCTTGGCCAGCAGGCCGGTTCCGCAGCCTACGTCGGCGACAACACTCGCGTGTGTCAGTCCGCATTTTTTCTCCAGCAGCTCAACCACATCTTCGGGATATCCGGGGCGGGCTTTGATGTAATTCTCTACGCGGTCGGTAAAGCGAAGCGTCGTGTCCATGTCCTAATAATAGATGCGAATTTCACCGGAGTGACCCAAAGGCAGAGTTGCTCGTATAATCAGCCTCCGACTTCTACTCAGGTGGGACATGAAGCGACTCTCCCTCGTTGTGATTGCCATGCTGTTCAGTCTTGCGTTGTCAGGCGAAACGCGCGAATCCAAAAAGAAGACCCAACCGGAAGCGAAGACTGCCGAGCAGACTACGACTGCCGCCACTCCCGATAAAGACAAAGATAAGGACAAAGACAAAGCCGAAGGGATGCACTACCGGATGGTCGGCCCATTCCGCGGCGGACGGTCGCTGACGGGCGTCGGCGTTCCGGGGAACCCGAATGTCTACTACTTCGGCGCGACCGGCGGCGGCGTGTGGAAGACGACCGACGGCGCGATGACGTGGGAATCCACGTTCGACAAGGAAGCCAGCCCGGCGATCGGTTCGATTGCGGTGGCGGCGTCGGACCCGAACGTGATTTACGTCGGGACGGGCGAGGCCTGCATTCGCGGCAACGCGGCGCAGGGCGATGGAGTGTACAAGTCGCTCGACGCCGGACGCACGTGGAAGAACGTGGGGCTGAAAGATTCGCGGGCGATCGGGAAGGTCATCGTCAATCCGAAGAATCCGGACATCGTGCTGGTAGCGGCGCTGGGGCATCCGTTCGGACCGAACGAAGAGCGCGGCGTATTTCGCACCGCTGATGGCGGCAAGACCTGGCAGAAGGTTCTCTATAAGAATGCCGACACGGGCGCGGTGGATGTCGCGTTCGATCCGAATAATCCGAACATTGTTTTCGCCAGCTTGTGGCAGGTGCGGCGCACGCCGTGGAACCTGAACAGCGGCGGTCCGGGAAGCGGAATTTATCGCTCGGGCGATGGCGGCGTGACGTGGAAGGAAGTCGAAAGCGAAGACCTGCCGAAGAAACCGTGGGGCAAGATCGGCGTGGCGGTGGCGGCGAATTCGGATCGCGTGTACGCCCTCATCGAGGCAAAAGAGGGCGGGCTGTATCGCTCGGACGATGGCGGGGACAAGTGGCAACTGGTCAGCGGCGACCGCAGGCTGGTGCAACGCGCGTGGTACTACATGCACATCGTCGCCGACCCGGTGGACGCAAACACGGTGTACGTGATGGATGTGGACTTCCACAAGTCGATCGACGGTGGACGTTCGTGGAACAAGATCTCTGTCCCGCATGGCGACAACCACGGGTTGTGGATCGATCCGAAAGATAACCAGCGCATGATCGAGGTGAACGACGGCGGCGCTACCGTGACGCTCGATGGCGGGAAGAACTGGTCGTCCCTGATGAACCAGCCGACGTCGCAGATTTATCACGTGTCGACGGATAACCGGTATCCGTACTGGATTTACGGAGCGCAGCAGGACAACAGCTCCATCGCGATTGCCAGCCGCGGCGAGGGCTCGGGGATTGACCGTACAGACTGGTATCCGGCGGCGGGCGGGGAATCCGGATTCATCATCGCCGATCCGCGCGATCCGCTGATCACGTATGGCGGCGAGTACCAGGGACAGGTGAGCCGATACGACAAGCACACCTGGCAGTCGAAGGAAATTTCCACGCACGTGATCGTGAGCGACGCGATGGGCGCGGGCGCGCTGGAGCATCGGTTCCAGTGGACGGCGCCACTGATGTTCTCGCCGAACGATCCGAAGGTGATTTACCACGCAGGCGAAAGGATTTTTAGAACGACGGATGAAGGGCAGCACTGGGAGGCGATCAGTCCGGACCTGACGCGGAACGACAAGTCGAAGCAACAGCCTTCGGGTGGCGACCTGACCATCGACGACACCGGAACCGAGTACTACGACACAGTATTCGCGTTGGCGGAATCGGCAGTCAAACCTGGCGTTATCTGGGCGGGCAGCGATGACGGCCTGCTGCACGTCACGCAAGACGGCGGCAAGAACTGGGCGGACATCACGCCCAAAGACCTGCCGGAGTGGAGCCGCGTGAGCGGGATCGATGCGTCGTCCTTCGATGCAGGGACGGCATACGTGGCGATCGATCGTCACCAGAATGATGATCTCAAGCCGTACATCTACAAGACCAGCGACTACGGTAAGACGTGGATGAAGATTGTGAAGGGCATTCCGGAGACTGCATTCGCGCGAGCGGTGCGGGAAGATCCCAAGCGCAAGGGATTGCTGTACGCCGGAACCGAGTCGGGCGTGTTTGTGTCGTATGACGATGGAGAGAAATGGGAATCGCTGCAGCTCGA
>Ga0335069_10014873_pt1 | contig 10889 bp, 6 predicted proteins | sample Lox_Sample_11_FD_206714 | JGI IMG/M metagenome (GOLD analysis project Ga0335069, IMG submission 206714) | Soil microbial communities from Loxahatchee National Wildlife Refuge, Florida, United States - Lox_Sample_1.1 | ecosystem: Environmental > Terrestrial > Soil > Wetlands | place: USA: Florida... | reverse complement strand
GCGCGCCTTCAGCGCGCGCCCCTTCATCTCATCCGGCGATCAGAACAGCGAGTAAACCATGCCGGTCTGGACGCGCCAGACATCGCCATGGGCACCGTCGTTCTCTTCCTTGTAGCCGTAGAGGCATTCCAAGCCGACGCTGAGCCGTTTGCGGAGCTGCCAGACCAGGTTCCCGCTGGAATAATACGTTTTGTGGTAGGCGGCCCCGGTCTGGGCTTGCTCATTTTGCAGATCCACGAAGCCGAACGTGGCGGTGGAACGGAACTTTTCCGACCATTGGTGCGTGTAACCGCCCATGGTGGCCAGGTACGTCAGCGACTGCAATGAACCGTCCGCGTTGTACGCTGCGTCGCCGCCGTTGAACCCGGTGTAGGTGAAGTTGTCGTTGCAGAAGGCGAAAATGCCCTGGCCGTAGGTGAACTGGGCCTGGACCGAGTCATGCTCGAAAACGTTTAAACTGGTGGACAGGTTCAAACCCCATCCCAAAACGTTCTGCTGACCGAGGGTCGGGCTGTTGGCGCCGATATCGCGCAGGATGGTGGCAAACTGCACATGGCCCCACTTGGAGTCTTCCCAACGAACATTGAAGCCGCCATCCGGCAAATGGTTAACCGAGGAAGCGTCAGTGCCCGGTGTGCCGGCGGTATCAACCTGCGATGAGGGCTGCTGCACTCCGAAGTTTATCTGCCATCGATCATTGAGCGGCAGCATGTAGCGCACCGTCGCCTGCCGCGCAAAGATCATCGAATTCGGCCCTTCGAAGTCCACCGTGTCCGGCCAGACGTCCGGGTCTTCGAAGATGCTGTACGTGAAGCCGGCCGTGACATTGTAAATCTGGCCGTATAATTGTTTGAGGCGATAGGACATGCCGCTGCCGCTGCCGAAAAAGTCGTTGTTGTAGTAGAAGCGGAAGTCGCCCGGCATGTTGGGCGCCCGCACGTCCATGCTCAGGGACGAGCCCTTGGCGGTCATGTTGAACTGCTCGCCGCCACCGTATTGCGGGGTGTGTTCCATCGGGATGGTGGCGGTGACAAACCGGTCCGGATTTCCGGAATTCTGGTTGTCCTCCATCATATCCACGCGCGGCTTCGCGTTGAACTTGATGAGGGCGTCCGTGTTGGGCACCGGGATGAACCCCCGATATTTGGGATCAAGCGTGAGGTCGTTCAACCGCGGTGCGGCTTCCTGCATGTCGTTCATGTTGGCCCGGTCCGCCACGGGGCTCGGGTGCCCGATGATGGGGTTGGTCGGCATGGCAAAATACACACCCTCACCGACGTTGGTTCCCGGCGCCGCGACCATCCCCCTCTGCTTTTCCAGTTCGGCAATTTTCTGCTGCATCTCTTCCATGCTTTTTTGCATGGCCTGCATGGCGGATTTGAGCTGGTCGAGCTCGGACGACTGGGCCGGCGCCGCGAGGACACCGGCGGCCATCAACGAAATGACCACGATTGAAGTTTTCATGGTTGCTGGTTTCATAAATCAATTTCGGGTTGCAGGATTTTAAGGGTTACTTGAGCGAACCGAACAGGTCCAGGTCCAGTTCCCTGACGATGTAGTCAATCGCCTCGGTGGCCCGCACGCTGTTGCCGGCCTCGTTCACGGGAGGTGAAAATCCGACGACGGCCATTTTACCCGGAACCACGGCGACAATGCCGCCGCCCACCCCGGTTTTGGCGGGCAGGCCGGCGTTGTAAGCCCAGGCCCCGGATTCATCGTAGAACCCCGCCATCATCATCACCGCCAGAACGCGCGGCACATACTTCGAATCCAGGCAGCGCTCCTGGGTGATCGGGTTCACCCCCCCGTTGGCCAGCGTTGCGCCCATGACGGCCAGTTGTTTCGCGGTCACGCCGATGGAGCATTGTTTGGTGTACACATCGGTCGCCTCCGGCGGGTCACAGAACAGGTTTTCGTTGTTGTACAGGATCCAGGCGATGCCGCGGTTGCGGAAATTCGTGGCCGCCTCGGATTTGTAAACCTCGTCAATCAACTTGAGTTTCTCGCCGGCAAATTTGCTTTGATAGGCCAGAATCTTCTCCCAGCGATCCTCGGGACCGTTGGCCTTGACCAGGCTGACCGACGCCATGGCCCCGGCGTTCACCAGCGGGTTGACCGCCTTGTTGTTGTGCATGCCCAGCGCCACCACCGAGTTGAACGGCATCCCGGTCGGCTCGACGCCGATTTTCTTGAACACCGCCTCTTCGCCGGATTCCTGCATGACCTGGGCCATGGTGAACACCTTCGAGCAGGACTGGATGGAGAAGGCGTAGTCAATGTCGCCGGCGCTGTACACTTTGCCGTCCGCGGTGACGATGACCACCGCGAACAGGTTCGACGGCACGCTGGCAAGGTACGGAATGTAGTCGGCGTTCTTGCCCGACTTGTCGTCTTTGAATTTGTTGTAGGCTTCTTCGACGACACGCTGCAGATCAGGCGTCGCCGAGGGAGCAGCCGCGGTTTGGCCTGCGGCCGGTTGGGCTGCAGACTTGTTGTTATGAACCTGGATACAACCAACCACGGCGAGCAGCGAAACGACCAGCACGACTGCGCTCAGGTGGCGAAGGCTGAGTCCGGTTTTTTTAGTTTTCATGGTTGTGATCATGGTGGTTTTCATCTTTGTAATCTTGGATTGGGATTTAATCTGGTTCATCAGCGGATCGCGACAGTAAGGCTTAATACTCCATAAAGTACTGCTGCAATTTCTTCGGGTCATTGGTCTTCATCAGGCCGAGCATCGCCAGAATGCGGGCCTTTTGCGGGCTCAATTCCATCGAGGTGATGAAACCCAGTTTGTCGTCGTCCACCTCGACGTTGCGCACCACCAGGCCGCTGCCGGTCCGGGTTGCTCGAACCACCAAAACACCCTTTTTGGCGGCGTCGGAAAGCGCGGCAATCACCGCGTCGGTGCTGTTGCCGTCCCCCACCCCCGCGAGCACGATGCCCTTGACGCCGTCCTTGACCAGGAAGTTCACGACCTCAGGCCCGACATTGGCGTAGGAATAAACAATCTCCACGCGCGGCAGGTCGTTCGTACCCTTGCCGTCCACGGAAAATTCGCTCCTCGTGGTGTGCTTGGTGGTGTTGTGGTTGAAGAGATGGATCGTGCCCACGTTCATGACGCCGGCCCGGCCGCGATTGGGCGACTGGAAGGTATTGAGCGAAGTGCTGTTCATCTTCTGCGCCTCACGCGCATAGTGAATTTCGTCGTTGAGCACGACGAGCGGGCCGAGGCCGCGGGCATCCGGGCTCGCCGCGAGCGCGACCGCGTTGTAAAGATTCGCCGGCCCATCTGCGCTGGTCGCCGTGGCCGGGCGCATGGAACCGACGAGGACCACCGGCTTGTCGCTGTGAACGACGAGGCTGAGAAAATACGCGGTTTCTTCCATGGTATCGGTGCCGTGAGTAATTACAACGCCGTCCACATCCTTGTCAGCCAGGACTTCGTTGACGCGTTTGGCCAGCTTGAGCCACACCTCGTGGTTCATCGTCTGGCTGCCGATGTTGGCCACCTGCTCCCCGCTCAAGTCGGCGAGATCGCCGAGGTGCGGAACAGCCTTGATGAGGTCATCCACCGAAAAGCTGCCGGATTTGTAGCCGACCTCGGTGGAGCTGGCCTGGGCGCCGGCGATGGTGCCGCCGGTGGCGAGAATTTTGATCTTGGGTTTGGCCTGGGCGGCGGTGGAAAACATCAAGGCCATCACCGCAACAAGGCACAGGAGGTATCGTGTCGTTTTCATATTCAGTTCAATTTTGGTTTGCAGTTTGTTTTTGCCCGTTGGTTCACAATTTGAGTTCGCTGAAATCTAGGCCGCCCGGCCTCTCTTTGAGGCCTTCCATTCCGTGACATAGGCCTGCGCCGCGGTGCGGAGGTATTGCCCGATCTTCGGATAGGTGTCTTCGGGGAGGTTGGCCAGCGAGACCCGCACGGACCAGTCTGGCCCGCCGAAGCCGCCGCCGTGCATGAGCACCACGCCGGAGTGCTCGGCCAGGCGGAAGAGCACGTCGGTGCATTCGTAGTTCTTCCGCAAAAACCGCGCGAAATCCGGGCCGTACTCCTTTTCCGCCCACACCATCAGGTCAAGCTGGACGTAATAGGCGGCGCGGTCGCTGTCAGGCGGCAGCGTCAGGCCCAGGCCCTCGAACATCGCCTGAAACCGCCGACGCACGATGATCTGGCAAAGGGATTTGTAACTGTTGGCCGTGTCCAGCAGGGCGAACGTGGAGAACAGCGCCATCTGGATCTGCTGGGGCAACGAAAGGCCCGCGGTGTGGTTCAACGCCACCATCCGGCTGTCCGCCACCATGCGGTCGATGAACTTCACCTTGGCCGGCTCCAGCGTGATGGGGCTGTAACGATGATTCAGTCTGGCGCGGGTTTTGGCCGGCAGCTTCGCAATCATCTTGTCGAAGATGTTGTTCTGGTGGACGGCCACCACGCCCAGGCGCCAGCCGGTGCACCCGAAATGCTTCGAGTAGGAGTACACGCCAATGGTGTTCTGCGGCAGCTCGGCCATGGCCGACCGGAAGCCCGGCACAAACGTGCCGTACACGTCATCGGTGATGATGATGAGGTCAGGCCGTTTCGTCTTGACGAGTTTGACCAGGCGCTGCATCGAGCTTTTGCGCATGGCAAACGACGGCGGGTTGCTGGGGTTGACGAGGAAGAACGCCTTGATGCGCTTGTCCTTCAGCTTGTCGATTTCCGCGTCGGCATATTGCCAGGTGTGGGCGCCGTTCTCGCGGCATTCGGAACTGGCGTCAAGGTTGACCACCTTGAAGGCAAAGCGGTCCATGTGCGCAATCTCAATGTAGGGCGTGAACGTCGGCACCGCCAGCGCGATGGTGTCGCCGCGATGCAACAGCTCGTTCTGCATCAGTGTATCGAAAATGTAACACATTGCCGCCGTGCCGCCTTCGACGGCAAAGATGTCGAATTTGCCCGCGGGCGGGCGGCTGTCGCACATTTCCTGGTCGAGGAATTCGTGCACGATGCGCTCGCAACAGCGCAACATCCGGTCGGGCACCGGATACATATCGCCAATGATGCCATGAGTCAGTTCGTAGGCGAAGGCCTCGGCGTCGAACTTGAGCTTCTTGACGCCGTAATTCCAGGTGTCGCGGAGCAGCTTGACGCCGGGCGCCTGGGGATTGGCGTCGAGGAAATCTTCAAACCGCGACGCCAGGCCGGGACTTTGGGCAATCTGCCTTCCCAGGTCGGGGATGTTGACGCCCCGGCGGGATTCTTCGAGGCCAAAGCGAAGGAGCGTTCCAAAGGCGTCGCGCGGCGTGGTGCAAATCCAGTTTGGATTGCCGCGACCGGCGTTGAGGAATTGGGCCGTTTGATCGCGCTCGGCCACCTGGGCGAGCTTGATCAGTTCATCTTTCAGTTCGAACGGGCTGAGTTTGAGCAGCGCTTTTTGATGTTCGCGCGTTGTGGAGGCTTTTATGTTCATAGATTTGGGAGGGTATTGGTTTAGCGCATCATAACGACGATCACGGTTCCCCAGGCAATCAGGAGCACGTTGCCAAGAGCGTAGGGCAGGCCGTAACCAAGCGCGGGCACCTTGCTGTCGGCGGCTTCCTGCACCGCCAGCAGCGATGGCGTCGCCGTGCCCGCGCCGGCACAGGCTCCCAGCACGATCCCCGGATGCATTTTCAACAGAAAACGGCCGACGAGAATGGCAACGGTGTGCGAAATGAAAACAACCGCCAGGCAGACGAGGATGAGGCCGAAGCCGGCCTCCTTCAACCCCGTGAAAAACGCCGGGCCGGCGCTCAGGCCGACCACGGCGATGAACGCGTTCAGGCCGACGGAATCAAACAGCCACAGGGCGGACTCGGGAATGTGCCCAAAAACCGGGTAAACGGACCTCAGCCAGCCGAGCACCAGGCCCGCAAACAGTACGCCGCCACTCGTGCCCAGGCCGACAGGGATGCCGTGGACCGGCAACTCCTGCAGGCCCATCAGGCCGCCGATGAAAATGCCCAGCCCCACAAACACCATGTCGGTCATGCTGGTGGCCCGGTTGACGTAGCCCAAAACCCTGGCCGCGCGCTCGACATCCCGCTGGGCGCCAACCAGCGTCAGCGTGTCGCCGCGGTTCACCTCGGTGGCGGCGGTGAACGGCAGTTCGGTGCCGGCGCGGACAATTTTGCGCAGGATGACGCCATGGCTCATCAGCCGCCCCTGGTCGCTGATGGTCGCCAATTCGGCCAGGGTTTTGCCGCTGTACTCCTTGTTGGTGACCACGACATCCAAAATGACCCCCGGGAAATCCAGCAGCTCCTTGTCCTCCACCTCTCCCGTCAGCGGGAAGTCCGGCGCCAGCAGGAATTCGCGCCGGGCGATGAGGGCCAGCACGTCGCCCGCGAGGATTTTCATCTGCGGCTCCGGCTCGAGGAGCTGCTCGCCCCGGCGGAGGCGTTGAACAAACACGCGCCGGCCGGCCCCGTGCCAGCGCGCCTCGAATTCGGCGATGGTCTGGCCGGGAAGATCACCGCCGGGGACGCGATAGGCCCGGATGTCCCAGGCCCGGTAGGCCGATTGCACTCCGGGCGCATGGCTGGGCCCGCCGCCGGACATTTCCTGCTCCAGCTTACGGCATTCCTCCTTGAGGTTCACCCGCATGAGCAGCGGGCCGATGGCGGGCAGGAACCAGGCGGTGCTGATGGTCCCGAGCAGGTACGTGACGGCGAAAGCGATCGTCATCTTATCCACCAACTGGTCCTGGTCGGCCTCCGGCATGGACAGGCGATGGATGGCGTCGCCCGCCGTGCCGAGCGTGGCCGACTCGGTCATGGAACCGGCCAGCAGCCCGGCCGTGGTGCCGATGTTGTAGCCCATGAGCCGCGCGGCGGCGAACGAGGTGCACAAGGCGGTCAAACACAGAACCACCGTGACCACCGCCTGGGGCAATCCCGTCTTCCGCAATCCGCCGAAGAACTGCGGGCCGACCTTGTAGCCGATTGCGAACAGGAACATCAGGAAGAACACCGCCTTGACGTTCGGCGAGACGTCAATCTTCATCTGGCCGATCAGGACGCCGGCAATCAAAACACCCGTGACCGACCCGATGGCGAACGACCCGAACTTGATCCGCCCGATCAGGTAGCCCAGCGCCAGCGTCAGAAAGACCGCCAGCTCCGGGTGCTGTTGCATTGCTTTGATGAGCGGTTCCATGCTAATGGGAAAATCGGGCAATGATTAATTATTTCTTCGCTTTCGCTGGTTTGCCGCCGGCGCCTTTCTTTTCGAGTTTCAACACCTTCAATCCCGCGGCGGCGTGGTAGCCGTGGATTTCCTTCACGTCCAGTTTGCGCATGAAGGTGATGATTTCCGGGCTGACGACCTGGCCGGGCACCATGATGGGGAAACCGGGCGGATACGGGATGACGAAGTTGGCCGAGACCAGTTCTGGGCCTTTCTTCAACCGCTCATCAATTTCCTTGCCGTTGAGCTTGATGTGCTCGCAATTTTCCTCGTCGTAGGCCGCGTAGAAGGCCGCGCGCATGTCACCCTCGGGCGTCTTGCTCTTCGGATTGGCCCGGAACAAATCGTGATAGCGGCTGAAGTTCGGCAGGTCCGGCACTTCCTCGCAGAGCGACTTCACGCGCGCCTGGAACGTCTGCGCCTCCTCGCTCCGGGAGTTGGCCAGCCGCGCCTCGAGGTCGCGCGCGATGTCGGCCAGCACCTTGATCAGATAAGCGATGTCGCTCCGGGTGTTGTTGATGTTCGTCATCAGCAGGATCGTGTTGCGCGAGGTCTTGTTGATCTGGATGTCGAATTTTTCGGCGAGCAGGCCCTTGAATTGCGTGCCGTCGAAGCCGGCCGTGCCGCACATCAAGGTGAGCCGCGTCGGGTCCAGCGCAAACTCGTCGTTGTCCAGCGCTTCGATGGCCTCCTTCCAGGTGGAATGCGGCGGGCCGTAGTCCGCCAGGCCGCTGCCGCGCAGTTCCGCCGGTATCATTTCCGCCGGGGTCAGAATGCGAAAGTACTTCGAAATGAGCGGATGCGAGTTCACCTCGCGCCGCAGTCGGATGGCGAAACCCGTGTGCTTCATCACCAGCTCATAGCCTTCCAGCTCGGCCTGCCGGCGCGCGACATCGAGCGAGGCAAGGATCTGCTGGTTGGGCGAGGTGGAGGTGTGCGTAAAGAACGCCTCGTCGAACGGCTCCTCGACCGATTCGAAATCGTCGTCGTTCACCATGATCATGGATCCCTGGCGCAGTGACGAAAGGGATTTGTGGGTGGATTGAGTGGCGTAGACGCGGATCCGCACCTTGTCCGGATCGGGCAGCAGATGGAGATCAAGCCGTTTCGGGTCGTTGGGCCCGAGCTGGGCGGCCTGCTTTTGGAACGCGGCGTATTCGGCCCGGTAAGCCTCGTCGCGATAGCGCGCCCGCAACGCGTCCGCGGCGGCCATGCCGGTGCGCCGGCGATGGAACGGCGAGAACCGCGCAAAACTGAACCAGGCCTCATCCCAGAGGAAAATGAGATCGGGTTTGATGGCGAGGCATTCCTCCATCACCCGCTTGGTGTTGTACAGGTGACCGTCGAAGGTGCAGTTGGTCAGGTCGAGCATCCGGACGCGGTCGAGCTTGCCTTCGGCCTTCAGGTCCAGCAGCGCCTTTTTGATCGTGCGCAGCGGCACGCCGCCGTACATCGAGAATTTATGGAGCGGAAACGCTTCCAGATAGACCGGCAGCGCGCCCGCCAGCACGCAACCGTAGTGATGCGATTTATGGCAGTTGCGATCGATCAACACGATGTCGCCGGGCCGCAACAGCGACTGGACCACGATTTTGTTCGACGTGGAAGTGCCGTTGGTTCCGAAATAAACGCGCTGCGCGCCGAAACAGCGGGCGGCTTTTTCCTGCGCCTGTTTGATGTTGCCGGTCGGCTCCAGCAGACTGTCGAGACCGCCAGTGGTGGCCGATGATTCCGCCAAAAACAGGTTGGCGCCGTAGAACTGGCCCATGTCCTGAATCCAGTTGGATTTGAAAATGGATTTGCCGCGGGCGACCGGCAGGGCGTGAAAGGTGCCGATGGGCCGCCGGCTGTACTTCTTGAGCGTCGAGAAAAAGGGCGTGTCGTAGCGTTCGCTGACGCCTTCCAGGACGCTCAAGTGCAGTTCCATCAATTCTTCCACGTCGTAAAAGACGCGCCGGATATTTTTCGTGTCGAGCTGTCCCGCCAGCGACTCGACCGCGCGGTCGGTCAGCAGATAAACGTCGAGCTCGGGGCGGATGCCCCGGATGCCCTTGGCCAGCGTGGTGCCGTAGGCTTCGGGCGCCAGCGAATCGGGATCGACCGGCAGATGCTGGGCGATCTGGCTCCGAAACACCGGCAGGTTATAACCGGATCGCAAAGCGAATCCGTCATAAATCACCACGGCTTGGACGTTGAAATTGCAGATAACTCCGAGCGCGGCGTCCTCGAAGCTGGGCACGAGAACGATTTCGTAAATGAAAGGGTCTTCCGGCCGGCGCAATTTCCGGATTTCCTCGCGGATGCGTTTGGCCTGTTCGGCGTTGACGCCATCGCGCACCACGAGCACCTCGAAGTACGGGCGCGGCCCATCACCGGTCTGGAGATGCGCCGGCAGCGAGGGCAGAATTGTGTCCGCATTTTCATCGTCCGTTTCCCACACGCTGGCGTCGTGGCGGTAGGAACCCCGCAGCAATGCCCGGCTGATGCGGTCGGTCAGCCGTGAGAAAGCGGCGAAATCCTCCTGCTTCAACAAGTCCCGCAACCGGCCGAACAGCTCCGGGCCGGGATACGCCCAGTAACTTTCGAGCGGCTCCAGTTCGGCGAGCAGTTGCGCAGCCTGTGAACGCAAATCCGCGGCGACCTTAGGCTGAGTGAGCGCCTTGGCCGTGTTGTGCAATTGCTGCCAGCGGTCCTGGCGGGCTTCGGTGGCACTGAAAAAATCCTTCAAATCGAGCGAGGTGGTTTTTGAGGCAGTGGCCATAATCAATTTTTGGTCTTGGTTGTTGGTCGGTTCAAAATTGTCATTTCATCATCAAAATAATCACCATGCCCCAAATGGTAAGCAGGGTGTTGCCGACGGCGTAGGTGACGGTGTAGCCCAGCGCTGGCACCTGGCTGCGACCCAGATCACAGATCAAACCCAGCGACGCCGTGGTCGTGCGCGCCCCGGAGACAATGCCCAGCGTGAGCGCGTCGTGGAAGCGGAAAAGGAACTTGGCGACGAGCATGCCCAGCACCAGGGGAAGGGTGGTCACGAGAGCGCCCCACAGGAACAAGCTCACACCCTGCGTCTTCAAGCCGTTGACGAAGCCCGGGCCGGCGGAAATGCCGACGATGGCGATGAAAATGTTCAGCCCCACCGAGTTCATGAACCAGACGGTTGGGCTGGGAATGCGCCCGAAGGTGGGGCGCACCGACCGGAGCCAGCCTCCCAGGATTCCCGTAATGAGCGCCCCTCCGGCCGTGGACAACGTCAGCGGCACCCCCTTCACCTTGAGGACGAGCGCGCCCAGCAGCGCCCCGATCCCGATCCACGCACCGATGAACGCGACATCCGCCACGTCGGTGGAATGATCCGGCACGCCCAGCAGCTTGGTGGCGGCATTGACGTCCTGGTTCCGACCCACCAGGGTCAGGATATCGCCCCGCTGAACTTTAGTATTGGGCAGGATGGGAATTGTTGTGCCGGTCGCCCCCCGCGTGATTTTCCGCAGGAACACCCCACGCGCCGCGGGCGCGTTCGCCAGCTCGAGAAGCGTCTGGCCATCGACGGCCTTGTTGGTTACGTAAACATCCACGCCTGACACCGGCACGTTCAACAACTCCGGGTCCTCGATTTCCTGTGCGCCTTCCCCGATCAATTTCACAAGCAGTTCACGCCGGCCGACAACCGCCA
>Ga0335069_10014872_pt1 | contig 10889 bp, 10 predicted proteins | sample Lox_Sample_11_FD_206714 | JGI IMG/M metagenome (GOLD analysis project Ga0335069, IMG submission 206714) | Soil microbial communities from Loxahatchee National Wildlife Refuge, Florida, United States - Lox_Sample_1.1 | ecosystem: Environmental > Terrestrial > Soil > Wetlands | place: USA... | reverse complement strand
TGGTCTCGCACGATCTCGGCGTGGTCGCGCAGATGTGCGATCGCGTCGTCGTCATGAAGGATGGCAAGGTCGTGGAGAGCGGCGCGGTCGGCGATATCATCCAGCGCCCGCGCATGGACTACACCCGACGGTTGATCGCCTCGCAGCCTTCCCTTATGGCGCCCGCGGTCGTCGCGGTGCAGACGCGCGAGACCATTCTGGCGCTCGACAATCTCTCCGTGCATTTCGCGCAGTCGCGCGGCGTCGCGGCCCTGCTGGCCGGCCGCGAGCGTCACGTCGTGCGCGCCGTCGACGGCGTCAGCCTCACGCTCGCGCGCGGCGAGACGCTCGGCATCGTCGGCGAGAGCGGCTCCGGCAAGAGCACGATCGCGCGTGCCATCGTCGGCTTGGCGCCCACCCATTCCGGCGGCATCGCCTTCGCCGGCGAGCCCGTGCGCGCGCTCAGCGGCGCCGCCCGCCTGCGCTTCCAGCGCGCCGTGCAGATGGTGTTCCAGGATCCTTTCACCTCGCTCAACCCGGCCTTCACGGTGGCGCAGACCCTGGCCGAGCCCCTGCGCCAGCACCGCCTGTGCAAGCCCGCGGAGATTCCCGCCCGCGTCGCCGACCTCATGCGCAAGGTCGAGCTGCCCGTGGAGCTGCTGACGCGCCGTTCCGGCCAGCTCTCCGGCGGCCAGCGTCAGCGTGTCGGCATCGCCCGCGCCCTGGCCCTCGAACCGCAGCTCATCATCGCCGATGAGGTCACGTCCGCCCTCGACGTCACGATCCAGGCGCAGATCCTCGGCCTCTTCAAAAGGCTGCGCGAGGTGATGAACCTGTCGCTGCTGCTGATCTCGCACGATCTTGCGGTCGTGCGCCATCTGTGCGAGCGCGTCGCCGTCATGCGCCACGGCCGCCTGGTCGAATACGGCCCGACCGCCGACATCTTCGCCGCTCCGCGTGAGGCCTATACGCGAGAGCTGCTGGCCGCCATCCCGCGCATCGCGCAGCCGTCGCCGGGCGATGCCGCGTGACCATCTAGAAAGCACCGTAAGGGGGAACCATGCCGAGCTACCGCAAGCCAGATGAATTCATCCGCGTCGCCGTGCCCGGCGGCAAGGTCGCCGTCTATTCCTTCGGAAAGGGCGACGAAGTCCTGCTCTGCATGCATGGCGGTCCCGGCTGCACCTGCGACTATGTCCGCGACAGCCACAGCTTCCTCGCCGATCACGGCTATCGCGTCGTCGTCTGGGACCAGCTCGGCAGCGGCCGTTCCGACAAGCCGAAGGACAACTCGCTCTGGGCGATCCCGCGCTTCGTCGAGGAGGTGGAGGCCGTGCGCAGCACGCTCGGCCTCGGCCGCGTCCATCTGCTCGGCCAGTCCTGGGGCACCTGGCTCGGCACCGAGTATTGCCTGGCCTATCTCGAGAACGTGAAGACCTACATCATCGCCAACGGCTCCGGCAGCGTCCCGCAGACCGTGGCCGAGATGAACCGCCTGCGCGCCGATCTCGGCGCCGAGACGGTGGCCATGATGCTGCGCCACGAAGCGGAGGGCACGACCAACCATCCCGAATATCTCGGCGCCATCGCCATCCTCTATCATCGCCATGTCTGCCGCGCCGATCCCTGGCCGGTCGCCGTCAAGCGCTCGATGGACGGCGTCGCCATGGACGTCTACGGCACCATGTGGGGGCCCAACGAGTTCTGCTGCGTCGGCACGCTGAAGGACTGGGACCGCCTGCCCGATATGCACCGCATCACCGTGCCCTCCCTGATCCTCACGGGCATGCATGACGAGCTCACGCCGAACTGCGCCATCGCCATGCAGCGCGCCCTCCCCAAGGCCGAGCTGCGCATCTTCAAGAACAGCGCCCACATGCCGTTCTGGGAGGAACCGGAGGCGTACTTCGAGACGCTGCTGAAGTTTCTCGACGCGCACCGCCGCCGTCGCTCTTCCCGCCCGAAGAAGCGCCGCCGCTGAACTCACGCCTCACGTGTCTTCCCCGCGAAAGCAGGGATCCAGGGCAATCGCTCCGTCGCCAGCCCTGGACCCCCGCTTTCGCGGAGATGACATCCAACGAACGGGGAGATCATGAACCTCGCCGAATATTCGTCCTACGAGGGCCTCGGGCTCGCCGCGCTCGTGCGTCGCAAGGAGGTCACGCCGCGCGAACTCTGTCAGCTCGCGCTCCAGGCCATCGAGAAGCTCAACCCGCAGCTGAACGCCGTCATCGAGACCTTCCCCGAGCGCGTTGACACCGTGCCGGCCGCGGGCCCGTTCGCCGGCGTCCCCTTCCTGGTGAAGGACTTCCCGATCGAGGCCGGCGTGAGGGCCGAGATGGGCTCGCAGCTCGCCGCGGGCTTCACGCCCGCGCGCGACAGCGAGCTGATGCTGCGCTTCCGCAAGTCCGGGCTGATCAATCTCGGCCGCACCACCAGCTCCGAGTTCGGCCTCGCCGCGCTCACGGTGTCGCGCCACACCGGCGCGACGCGCAATCCCTGGGACCCGTCGCGCTCGACGGCCGGATCGAGTGGCGGCACGGCCGCGGCGGTCGCCGCCGGGGTCGTGCCGCTCGCCAGCGGGGGTGACGGCGGCGGCTCGATCCGCAACCCCGCCTCCTTCTGCGGACTGGTCGGCCTGAAGCCGACGCGCGGCCGCATCTCGCTCGGCCCGGACACCGGCGATCCCTACAGCGGCATGGTCGTGGGCTTCGCGCTCACACGCTCCGTACGCGACTGCGCCGCGCTGCTCGACGCGGTCGAGGGGCCGGCGATCGGCGATCCCTTCGAGATCCCGCGCCCCACGACGCCCTACATGACCGAGATCGCGCAGCCCACCGGCCCGCTGCGCATCGCCGTGACGACCCGCGCCTGGTCTGGCCTGCCTCTCGACCCGGAGGTCGCCGCCGGTCTTGCGGCGACGGCGAGGCTGCTGGAGCAGATGGGCCACGCCATCGTCGAGGATACCCCGCAGTTCGATTACGGCGCCTTCCTCGCCGCCCAGATCGACCTCTGGGTCGGCCACACGGCTGCCTTCATCGACGCCATCGGTGAAGCCGTCGGCCGCGTTCCGTCCGAGCAGAATTTGCAAAGCACGAGCTGGGCCACTTATGTCGCCGGCAAGGCCCTCCCGGCCACCCGCCTCGTCGCGGCCGAGGAGCACTACAACCTCGTCACCCGCCAGATCGCGCAATTCCTGGCCGGTTATGACGTCCTGCTCACCCCGACCAATACCTGCCTGCCGTTGCCGCTCGACGCCCACCGGCTCGACGCTCCCGGCGCCACGGTCCAGGATCTCTTCGATCATCTGGCGCCGATCGAGACCTTCACCGCGCTCTTCAACGGCACCGGCCATCCCGCGATATCGCTGCCGATTCAAGTCAGCCGCAGCGGACTGCCCATCGGCATGCAGTTCATCGCCTCCTTCGGGCAGGAGGCGCGCCTGCTTCGTCTGGCCGCCGCGCTCGAGAGTGCGCTATCATGGCGCGGGCGGCGACCGATGCTTCATGCGTCCAGGTAGTACCGCGGTCAGGCCGCCGCAGCGTCGCGGGTGATGGGCCGCGGAGCGCGGTCGGGGGAACGGGCACGAATGACCTGCGGGGAAGTCCTCGTTCAGTTGCTGCAGGCCTACGGCATCGAGATCGTGTTCGGGATTCCCGGCGTGCACACGGTCGAACTCTATCGCGGCTTCCCGAACACGAAGCTGCGCCACGTCACGCCCCGCCACGAGCAGGGTGCCGGCTTCATGGCCGACGGCTATGCGCGGGCCACCGGCCGCCCGGCCGCCTGCTTCATCATCACTGGGCCAGGCCTGACCAACATCGCCACGGCGCTCGGCCAAGCCTACGCCGACTCGGTGCCGATCCTCGTGCTCTCCAGCGTCAACAACACCCGCGACCTCGCCCTCGGGGAAGGGCGCTTGCACGAGCTGCCGTCCCAGCGGGGCCTGATGGAGGGGCTCACCGCCTTCAGCCATACCCTGCTGTGGCCGGATGAGCTGCCGCATGTGCTGGCGCGCGCCTTCGCCGTCTTCAACAGCGGCCGTCCGCGCCCCGTGCATATCGAGCTGCCGCTCGACGTCATCACCGCCGATGCCGATCACGTCCGCCGCGACGCCATTCCCATGAGCGGCCGCCCCAGCCCCGATCCGGCCAAGGTCGCCCAGGCGGCGGCGCTCCTGCGTCAGGCGAAGCGGCCACTGGTCGTACTCGGCGGCGGCGCCCAGGATGCGGCCGACGCGGCTCGCGCGGTCGTCGAGCGCCTGGGCGCGCTGGCGGTCACCACCATCAACGGCAAGGGCATCATGCCGCCGGATCATCCGCTCTCCTTGGGCAGCACGCTGCCGCAGCCGCCGGTACTCGACGAACTGACCCATGCAGACGTCGTTCTGGCGGTCGGCACCGAGCTCGGCGAGACCGACACCTTGCTCTTCGACAGTCGGCTGCAGCTTCGCGGCAAGATGATCCGCATCGACATCGAGGCCGAGCAGCTTACCCGCAACGTCCTGGCCGAGGTCGCGATCCTCGGCGACGCCCGGTTGGCGCTCCGGGCACTCGAGGAGGCGTTGCGGCAACACCATGTCGATCCGGCCCCGGCCGCTGCACGAGCCAAGGACTTGCGTCGCCGGCTGCAGGATCTGCTGACTGCGCCGCAGCGTGCGCATCAGCGTGTCATGACGGCCGTCCAGGAGGCTCTCCCCGGTGTCATCGTGGTCGGTGATTCCACCCAGCCGGTCTACAGCGCCAATCTGTTCTACGAGGCCGGGCAGCCTCGCTCTTTCTTCAATTCCAGCACCGGCTACGGCACCCTGGGCTATGCCCTGCCGGCGGCGCTCGGCGCCAAGCTCGGGCGGCCCGACCGCCCCGTCGTCTGCGTGATCGGCGACGGCGGGCTGCAGTTCACCATCGGTGAGCTGGCTACAGCGGTGGAACTGGAACTGCCGTTGACGATCCTGCTGTGGAACAACCGCGGCTACGGTGAGATCCGCAAATACATGATCGAGCGCGGCATCCCGCAGATCGGCGTCGACATCTACACCCCGGATTTCCTCGCCATCGCCCGCGGCTTCGGCTGCCGCGCCGAGCGAGCCGGAAGCCTGGCACAATTGCAGGCGCAGCTGCGGCAGGCCCAGGCGACGCCCGGCCCGACCCTGATCGAGATCGACGAGGCGGCGGCGCTGGCCTGGGAGCGGGCCTGACAAATTGTCGCAGGGGGGCTATTGAGGTTCCCGAATCTCTGCGACACAACCTCGCCCAACGACGCGAAACGAGATTCGATGTCGCACGAAAACGATCCCCCCTTCCCTTGCGGGAGGGGGCCAGGGGGAGGGCTCTCGCGCGACGGCGCGAAGAGAGTCTGGTCTCATCTCGTCATCGCCATGTTTCTTCTGATAGGGGCCGCACCCGCGTCGGCGCAGACGCCCCAGACGGTCTTCCTCGAGGAGCTGACCTGGACCGAGCTGCGCGACGTGCAGGCCGCCGGCAAGACGACCATCATCGTCCCCATTGGCGGCACCGAGCAGAACGGGCCGCAGATGGCCCTCGGCAAGCACAATGTCCGCGCCAAGGCGCTGGCCGCCAGGATCGCGACCGAGCTCGGCAACGCCCTGGTGGCGCCCGTCATCGCCTATGTGCCGGAAGGCGGCCTCAATCCGCCCACGGGGCACATGCGCTTTCCCGGCACGATCACCGTGCCCGACGATGTCCTGGCCAAGCTCCTGGAATATGCGGCCCGCAGCTTCCGGGTCGGCGGCTTCCGCGATATCGTCTTCCTCGAGGACAGCGGGGGCTACGAGCAGGACCTGAAGTCGGTGGCCGACCGCCTCAACCGCGAATGGGCCGGCACGCCCGTCCGCGTCCACGCCGTCATGGAATACTACCGCGTGACCCAGACCGACTATATCCGTGCCCTCGAAAAGGCGGGGTATAGCGACGCCGAGATCGGCGTCCATGCCGGCCTCGCTGACACCTCCCTTATGCTTGCCGTCGATCCCTCCCTGGTGCGGATGGACCGGCTGGCGACGGCGGGGGCCCCGGGAAGCGGAGACGGCGTGCGCGGCAATCCGCACCGCGCCAGCGCCGAGCTCGGCCAGCTCGGCGTCGACGCCATCGTCGCGCAGACGGTCGCCGCCATCAAAAGAGACATCGCCCAACGCTAGCCACAATGGCCATCCATTGTCCCTTGGTTCCTATCCCGGAGACTTCATGAACCCGCTTGCGAGACGTCTCGCCCTCTGCCTCGCGCTGGGTCTCGCGTCCGTCGCGGCCCGGGCGGCCTCTTCCATCGACACCGTTCCGGGCATGCCGCCGGTCGTCGATCCGAACGATCTCTACAGCGAGACCACCGCCGGCAAGTTCAGCCCGGCCGTGGCCGGCGCCCTGCCGCGCGTCTATGTCCCCAACCGCGTGTCCGGGGACGTCTCGGTCATCGATCCCGCGACCTTCAAGGTCATCGACCGCTACAAGGTCGGCGACAATCCGCAGCATGTCGTGCCGTCGTGGGACCTGAAGACGCTGTGGGTTACCGATAATGCCGAGGGCCGCACCGATGGCAGCGTCACGCCCATCGACCCCTTGACCGGGAAGCCCGGCCACACCATTCCGGTCGACGATCCCTACAACATGTACTTCACGCCCGACGGCAGCGCGGCGATCGTCGTGGCCGAGGCGCTGAAGCGGCTCGACCTGCGCGATCCCCACACCATGGCGCTCAAGGAGCAGCTCGCTACGCCCGGCTGCGCCGGCATCAATCATGGCGAGTTCTCGATCGACGGCCGCTACGCCATCTTCACCTGCGAGTTCGACGGCAGCCTGGTGAAGATCGATTTCGTCAATCGCAAGGTCCTCGGCTACCTCAAGCTCTCCAAGGGCGGCATGCCGCAGGACATCTGTATCTCCCCCGACGGCAAGGTCTTCTACGTCGCCGACATGCATGCCGATGGCGTGTTCCTGATCGATGGCGACAGCTTCAAGGAGACCGGCTTCATCGCCACCGGCATCGGCACGCACGGCCTCTACGCCAGCCGTGACGGCAAGAAGCTCTATGTCTCGAATCGCGGCAGCCACCATGTGCACGGCAAGCCGCACGGCCAGGGCAGCGTCTCCGTGATCGATTTCGCCACCCAGAAGGTCGATGTCACCTGGCCGATCCCCGGCGGGGGCAGCCCCGACATGGGCAATGTCAGCGCCGACGGAAAATATCTCTGGCTCTCCGGCCGCTTCGACGACGTCGTCTACGCCTTCGACACGACGACCGGCGCCGTCCGCAAGATCCCGGTCGGACAGGAGCCGCACGGCCTCGCGGTCTGGCCGCTCCCCGGCCGCTACTCCCTCGGCCACACCGGCGACCTGCGGTAAGGGATGCTCAGCCGACGCGGACGTCGATCTCGTCGTAGCGGTTGATCCGGTAGATCGCGGCCGAGATGAGCCAGGCCGCGACGAACACGGCGATGATGAGATAGCCGATCTGGCCGAAATCGTCGTTGAGACCGCCGATCACGTCCCAGAAGCCGCCGGCGAGCCCGAGCTTGTCGGCCAGCAGGCCAAGCGCCTCGATGCCGCCGATGAGCAGCGCCACCACCACCGACACGAACGTGATCGTCAGGTTGTAGTAGAGCTTGCGCAGAGGCTTGATGAAGGCCCAGCCATAGGCGCCGAGCATCAGGATGGCGTCGGCCGTATCGACCAGCGACATGCCGGCGGTGAACAGGGCGGGGAATACCAGGATCGACCAGAGCGGCAGGCCTTGCGAGGCCTGCGCGGCAGAAATGCCGAGCAGCCCGATCTCCGTTGCCGTGTCGAAACCGAGCCCGAACAGGAAGCCCAGCGGATACATGTGCCAGCTGCGCGTGATCAGGCCGAACAGCGGCCGCAGCCAGCGGCCGAAGAAGCCGCGCTGCGCCAGCAGCGCGTCGACGTCGGCCTCGACATAGCGGCCGCCGCGCTTCACCGCCTGGAAGCTGCGGTAGACGGCGACGAGGATGCCGATGTTGACCAGCGCCACTGCAAACAGGAAGAGCGCGGACACGCTCGTGCCGATGACGCCGCCGACGTCGCGGAACGAGTCGAAGCGCGTCTGCAGCGCCGCGGTCGCCGCCGCCAGCACCACCGAGGCCAGCACGACGACGGTCGAGTGGCCGAGCGAGAAGAAGAGCCCGACGGTGACCGGGCGCCTCCCCGCCTGCATCAGCTTGCGCGTGACGTTGTCGATGGCGGCGATATGGTCGGCGTCGACGGCATGGCGCAGCCCGAAGCTGTAGGCCAGCAGCGCCGTTCCCAGCAGCACCGGGTGGTCGCGGAACGCCACGAAAGCCCACAGCCATGCCAGCCCGTTGGCCGCGATCAGCATCGCGAAGACGCCGATGACCTTCCCGCGGATGCTGCCGCCCGCATCGCCAAGGATCCCGCGCATCGCCCCCAGCATGCCGCCCCCTTTGAGTTCGGTATGATGAACGCGAGCATTCATCATACTCAAGGTACTCGTCAACCCACTCCATTCCCCACCGAGGGCGGGATGGACGTAGATGAGATTTGACACTGTCCGCAATGTGACTCGCCCGATCGTCATCCTATAATCGTCGGCGCCGCCACTTCGGGGGAAACATTATGCGCCGCGTCACCGTCACGCTCGACGACGAGCTTCTGAAAGAGATCGATCGCCTCATCCGGCGGCGTGGCTACCAGGACCGCTCGGAGGCCATCCGCGATCTCGCCCGCGCCGGCGTCCGCCAGGCCGCGGAAGAGCAGGGCACCTCGAAGGCGTGCGTTGCTGCCCTCGTCTATGTCTACGACCACGAATCGCGCGACCTGTCGAAGCGGCTCGTGCAGTCGTTCCACGACCATCACGATCTCGCACTGGCCACCACCCACGTCCATCTCGACCATGAGAGCTGTCTCGAGGTGACCATGCTGAAGGGCCCGACGCCGGAGGTCGAGAAGGTCGCCAACCGCGTCATCGCCGAGCGCGGCGTGCGCTACGGTCGCCTTGTCATGGTGCCTGTCGAGATCAAGCCGCAGAAGCACGCCCACGCCGCCGCCAGCCACGCCCACCCGCACGAACACATCCGCCCCGCGAAGTGACCGGGTCTTGTATCAGTCAGCGGCGGCCGAATGCTGGTTGTGACGCAACGAATGGTCTGGATGCGGCTTGCCATGACCAAGGTCTTCCCTTACGCCGACGAATCACGTATGCAGCCCAGTTTTGTCCTGACTGGCTGAGGCTCCAATGAGTACAGAAGCGGCGGCGACGGCAATTCTCGCCAACTCCTTACGGCTCTGCAAGGATGCGTGGCTGCTATTCAATAACCAGCGGTACGTCAGTGCCACCGCGCTCGCGATCCTGGCCACGGAAGAGTTCACCAAGTTCATGAGCCTGACGGGCTTCCATATGCTACCCCGGAAGGACTGGCGCGATCACGTCCAGAAGCAAACCGGCGCTGCCGGCTTCATAATGCGGGTTAAGTATCAACACTTCTTGCGGGAAGTCCTGATCGAACGACGCCTGCCGGACGGCCAAGCTATCTATTCGCGCCTGCGAAGACCGGCCGGCGATCTTATCTTGGAAGGCGAGGAAGAGGCGGTCTTCAAGGCCGTCCTGGACCGCAGTCATGATGCCATCATGACGTTCATGCAAGCCAATATGGGCAAGCACGATGTCCTCAAACAAAATTCCCTCTACGTGGATGTCCGTGATGATCTGTCCGTCAAACACACACCTGACGAGATCACTGAAGCGACCGCGAAGGAACGTCTGGATTTCCTGAAACTTATGTTTGACGTTGTGGGTCCCGCCCTGGCTGGCGGCCCGAAGGATGTCCCTACACTGCCGCCGTATACCGATCCTCAGCCGGCCTAGAACTGATTCAGGATGTAGATGCGGCGGCGGTTCTTTCCACAGATGTGTTGGGAATAGCCGGGCGGAATGGGGCCGCCGTACCCATTTTCGTGGGCCTGCGTGACGCTCGGGAAGATGTCCGCGTTGACCATGATTTGCGCCATCGTCCAGCCCGGAATGAACCGCATGATCCATTCTGTGCCGTCCAGCGGGCCGAAGAATAGATCGATGACTCGTTGCGCCATACGCGCAATCTTGCCTCGTCAAGATTTGACCGCACTATAGCCGCGTCCGTCGCGGGGTCGTTTGCGGTTCCATATCGATGGCGACTAGCGGCCCGTGACAGCTGGATAGGCTCGGTATGCATGTTCATTCGGACAAGCTGATCGATAGCGAAGCGCGGCCAGATGTCGGCGGTCAGATGCTCTATCTCGCGAATCGCAGCGGTTGTATCGTTCGCCAAAGCCACGGTCGCTGGAGCTAGCGTTGCGCGGCCACCAACAGGAACGTGGGCCTGTCCAGCTCCTCCGCCCACTCCGGATGCCCTGCGATCTGTTCTGTGGTGGGCGCCCACTCCTGGACATGGCGGATCGTGAAGCCGGCGACGATCAGGGTGTTGAGCGTCGTGCCCATGGTGCGGTGCTGCTTGATCACGCCCTCGGTGAGCCAGTTGGTCGTGCGCGGGCCCTCGATAAGGTAACGGTCGATCGGCCAGGTCCGGCGGCCGTCGGCATCCACCGACCAGCCCGGCCGCGTCGGCGCCATGTAGATCGGATGCTCGATCGAGAAGACGAAGCGCGCGCCGGCGACGAGGGCCCGGTGCACCGTCGTCACCAACGCCTCGAAGCGTTCGACGTAGTGGAGCGCCAGGGAGCTGTAGGCGAAATCGAACGACGCCTCCGGCAGGTCGAGCTGATCGAGGTCGGTGATCCCATATTCGATGGCGGCATCGTTGGTCTCGGCCCTGGCCCGAGCGATCATGTTCCCGGAGACATCCAGCCCCAGGACGCGAGCCGCGCCCTGCTGCCGGGCCCAGCGGCAGAACCAGCCGAACCCGCAGCCGAGGTCCACGACCCGCT
>Ga0335069_10014871_pt1 | contig 10890 bp, 14 predicted proteins | sample Lox_Sample_11_FD_206714 | JGI IMG/M metagenome (GOLD analysis project Ga0335069, IMG submission 206714) | Soil microbial communities from Loxahatchee National Wildlife Refuge, Florida, United States - Lox_Sample_1.1 | ecosystem: Environmental > Terrestrial > Soil > Wetlands | place: USA... | reverse complement strand
CCGTCTGCCAGTCGCGCTCGGTGTACAGATCCTTGAGGCGGGCCTGCGCCTGACCGGTGAAATCGCCGTTCGGATAGCGCTTGAGGAACTGCTCGTACGCCTCCGGGGTGTCGGCCTGGCGCGCCTTCTTCCAGGCATTCTGCTGGGGGCTGCAACCCGCCGCGACGGTCATCACGAGAATCACGAAGGACAAGGCCAGCCGGCGCGACATGTTGCTTCTCGGTGGTGGGGCGGGCGGTATTCTACGGCGAAACGGCTCGACTGTCGGCGCCGCCAAGCTCGTCACATCACGGCCGCGCCCGATCCGGTAAGAAGCGCGCATGACCGACCCGAAGCGTCGCTTCTTCGAGCGCATCACGGCGACGCCCACCTTCATCGGGGCCGAATCCGTGGTCCACGGCAACGTCCGCGGGGTGGGCCCCTTCGTCGTCTCCGGCGAAGTGCATGGCGACGGTCAGATCGAGGGCGGTCTCAACCTGTCGGCGAGCGGCCGCTGGCACGGCCACATCGAGGCCGAGGAGGCCATCGTCGCCGGTCACATCGAGGGCGGGCTGACCGTGCGCGACCGGCTCGAGATCGGCTACACCGCGGTCATCCGCGGTCGCGTCGTCGCGCGCAGCATCGCCATCGCCGAGGGCGCGATCGTCGATGGCGAGATCGAGGTGACCTCGGGAGCGGCTCCGCATCGCTTCGAGGAAAAGCGCAAGCCCACGGGTTGAAGGCCGGCGTGGCGCACACTCGCGCTGCGCCTGGGTGCGCCCTCTCGAGCCACCCTCGGTGTGTGCGCGCGGCGACAGTGGCGTGCAGTTTTGTCTCACGCAACGAAATCCCGCATTCTTCATGGTTTGACGGGCGGCGTGGGGCGGGATGAGGACATACGACATCGTCATCGTCGGCGGCGGCATCCATGGCGCCGGGGTGCTGCAGGCCGCCGCCGCCGCCGGACACAGTGCGCTCCTCATCGAGAAGAGCGATCTCGCGAGCGGCACCTCGAGCCGCTCGAGCAAGCTGATCCATGGTGGCCTGCGCTACCTCGAGTCCGGGCAGTTCGGCCTGGTGCGCGAGAGCCTGCACGAGCGCACCGTGCATCTGCGTATTGCGCCCGAGCTCGTCGAGCTCAAACCTTTCTATATTCCGATCTACGCCGACACGCGCCGCAGCGCCTATCAGGTGAAGATCGGCCTCGCCCTCTACGCCCTGCTCGGCGGGTTCCACCCGAGCACGCGCTTCGGCAGCGTGCCGCGCCGCGAGTGGGCACGGCTCGACGGGCTCGACACCCGGCAACTGCGCAGCGTGATCCGTTACTACGACGCACAGACCGACGATGCGCAGCTCACGCGCGCGGTGGTCGACTCGGCCCGCTCGCTCGGCGGTGAGCTCGCGATGCCGGCGAAGTTCGAGAGCGCGCGGCTCGATGCCGCCGGCGTCGAGCTCGCCTACACGAGCGGCGGTGAGCGCCTGCGCTGCCGCACGCGGGTGCTCGTGAATGCCGCCGGCCCGTGGGCGATGGAGGTCGCGCAACGGATCGAGCCGGCGATTGCGGTCCCGCCCGTCGAGCTGGTGCAGGGCACGCACATCGTCGTGCCGGTCGGCGTGAGCCGCGGCATCTACTACGTCGAGAGCCCGCGCGATGGGCGTGCGGTGTTCGTGATGCCCTGGCACCGCGCCACCCTGATCGGCACCACCGAGACGCCCTACCGGGGCAGCCCCGATGCGGTACGACCGCTGCCGGCCGAAGAGGACTACCTGCTCGAGGTCGGGCGACGATATTTCACCAGCATGCGCGCGCTCGGCCGGACGGACATCCGCGAGCGCTTCGCCGGCCTGCGGGTGCTCCCGGCGGGGGGCGGGCGCAGCGCGACCGGGCGCTCGCGCGAGGTCATTTTGACCACCGATCGTGACCCGCATCCGCGCGTCCTCGGTATCTATGGCGGCAAACTCACCGGTTGGCGCGCCACCGCGGCGCAGGTGCTCGAGCGGATCCGGTCCTCGCTCGCCGAGCGCACCCGACGCGCGGCGACCGATGAGCTGATTCTGAGGAGGCTGACATGAGGAAGTACGCCCCCGCGGCGTTGCTGATGCTGCTCGCGCCGCTGGCGCGTGCCGACGGTGATTACCTGAGTCCGACGGAGGATCGCCTGCGGGTGTCGCTCGGCATCATGGACCTGTCGAACTCCACCACGCTGCGGGTCGACTCGACCACGGGGGTGCAGGGCACTTCGATCGCGGGCGAGGATCTTTTCGGGCTCGATCACCGGGACATCGAGCCGAAGTTTCAGGTGGCGCTGCGCGTCGATGAGCGCAATCGCCTGCGCTTCGACTACTTCACCCTCGATCGCAACGGCAGCGCCCTCGTCACCTCACCGATCGTGTTCCGCGACGCCGTGCTGCAGTCGGGCGAAACGGTGGGCTCCGAGCTCAATCTGCGCATGCTCGGCATCACCTACGGGTATTCCTTCCTGCACGGCCAGCGCTACGAGGTCGCGGCCACGCTCGGTGTCTGGTCGGTCGGCATCGACGCCCAGGCCAAGGTCGCCACCCAGGCGGTGCACATCGATCAGCGCGAGACGCTCGCCGGGCCCTTCCCCACCCCGGGCCTCGATGCGAGCTGGGTGCTGAGCAAGCGCTTCTACCTCGATGCGCGCCTGCAGTACTTGAACGTGCACGTCCACCAGATCGATGGCTCGCTCGGCTTTGCCGAGCTCGACGCGCTGTATCGCTTCCGGCCGAATGTCTCGTTCGCGCTCGGTTATACGAGCACGCGCGCGCACCTCTCCTCGACCAAGACGGACGATTCGGGCGACTTCGACTTCACGACCAAAGGCCCGCAAGTCTTCGTGCGCGTATCGTTCTAGCGGCCGCGCCGCCCGCCAACGGGCGCGTGCTAATCGCCGCTTCGATGCTCCTCGCCGTGCGTGACGGGCTCGACCCGGCTCGCCGGCTCGGCGATGAACTCGACCCGGTTGTTGGCCTGCGCAGCGCGGTTCCAGTCGCCCGCGGTGAGGGTGTCGCTGCGTGAGGGGTAGGCCGTCGCGGGGTGGCTCGAGCCGCCGCTCTCCAGCGCGACGGTGAACGCCCCGCCGCTGCGCTGTCGGGCGCCCGCCACGAGGTTGGCAAACGCCAGCGACTGGTGCGCCTGGCCCCCCTGGGATTCCTCGAACGGGTTGCCGACGAGATCGCACTTGCTTGCCGGCAAGCTCGGGCTCGCCGGCGTGAAGCCATCCGTGGGATTACCGCTGAGACAGAACAGGCCCACCGAGCTCACCACCCGCAGCACCCCGTGAAAGCCTTGCGCTTCGAGCTTCGCCAGCACCTCGCGCAGCATCTCCACCCGCTGTCGATCGAAAGGCGCCTCTCCGTAGGGCACGGGCTCAAAGCGCGGCAGTCCGCCGAGCGCCCCGGCGGCGGGCGCAGCGGGCGTCGGCGAGAGCGGCGCGCTCGCGCTCGCCAGGGCCGCCGAGAGCTCCTTGAGCGAGGCATCGAGCTGCTCACGACTGCGCGTCAGATTCGCCTCACGCGCCTGCGCGGCGGCGAGCTCCGCGCGCGTTCGCGCGAGCTCCTCGCGGGCGCCGATCCAGAGCGCCAGCCCGGCGACGGCCGCGAGCGCGGCGAGCGCGGCACCGATCCACGGCGCGAGCGGACGCGCGGGACGCGCCGGCGGTGACTCGGGCACCGGATTGAGGGCGATCGGCGCCGCCGAGGTCAGCGGTTTGAGGTCGCCGGCGAGCCGTGCCGCGAAACTGTCGAGGCTCGCCACGATGAAGCGTCGCAGATCGACCGACTGCTGCTTGACGGCGGCCTCGATCTTCGCACCCCACTCGTGCGCGGCGTCCGGCGGCGGGGCGGCCGGCTCGGCGGCGGCGCGCTCGACCTCGACCGGCACCAGCGCCGATTCGAGAGTGCGCCGATCCGGCAACAGATGCAGCTCGTACAGGACCTTCGAGACATCGACCGGGCGCACCTGCTTCGGCAACACCCCCATCGCGCCGAGCGCCCGCGCCTGACCGACATACAGCTCGCCCGACTGCGAGGTGTACATCATGATCGGAATGGTCGCGGTCTGCGGATTGCCCTTGATCAACTGCACCGCCTGCAGCCCGTCCATCCCGGGCATCAGCTGGTCCATGAAGATCGCATCGGGCCGCTCGTGCTTCAGGTACTCGATCGCGGCCTCGGCCGACTCCGCCATGTCGACGTCGATGTCGTACTTCTCGAGCATGCGGCTCAAGACCACGCGCGCGGATTTCGAGTCGTCCACCACCAGCGCGCGCTTGCGGACGACGGGATTGGTTGCTTGCACTCCCTGACAGCCTCTCTACGGGGATGGGGCTCGACCTGTTTTGGGGGCTTGCCGCTTCGCGGCAAAGGGATCTTATCCGGCGCGCGTCATGGACGCCATCGCGATCAGCTCGCAACCCGCGATCTGTCGCCCAACGTCAACAGGGTTCGATGCGCCGCGTCGCGCTCAGGCGGACGTCGTGCCCGTCGTTTCCTTGTTCTGTGCGATCCAGGTGAGCGCCGATTCCACATCGGAAAGCTCGGCCGCGGTGAATCCCTCGATGCGGTTGCCGGTCGCCTGCGCCTTCTTGCGGGCAAGCTCGGCGTCGGCCACCGAATGCACCCAGTTGAGTCCGCGGCGCACCTTGGCGGTGAATTTTTGTTGCTTCTCCTCGTTCATGTCATCTCCTCAGGTTGTCATCGCGGCACGATACACGACAACGGCTCGGCGGCGGTAATCGACCCGCCGTCCTCAGTCGCGGATGCCTACCCCCCGACTGAGCAGCACGAGCGCGGTCCCGAACATGAGCACCGCCGCCCCCACCATGATGCCGAAGGCGAGCGCGAGGTCGACGTCGCTGGTGCCGAGAAAGCCGTAGCGGAACGCGCTCACCATGTAGAGGATCGGATTCGCCCGCGACACGAGCTGTGCCCAGGCGGGCAGCATGCCGACCGAGTAGAAGACCCCGCCGAGGTAGGTGAGCGGGGTGAGCACGAACGTCGGGAACCAGGAGATCTGATCGAAGTTCTTGGCGAACAGGGCGTTCATGAAGCCGCCGAGCGAGAACACCGCGCTCGTGAGCAGCAGCGCCGCCAGCACCGCGAGCACGTGATGCACCGCGAGGCGCGTGAAGAACAGCGCCACCAGCGTCACCACCGATCCCACCAGCACGCCGCGCAGCATGCCGCCGGCAACGTATCCCGACAGGATCAGCCAGTTCGGCAGCGGCGACACCAGCAGCTCCTCGAGGTGCTTGCCGAACTTGGCGCCGAAGAACGAGGACACGACGTTGCCGTAGGAGTTGGTGATCACCGTCATCATGATGAGGCCGGGGGCGATGAACTGCATGTAGCCGAAGCCGCCCACCAGCCCGACGCGCCGGCCGATGAGACTGCCGAAGATCACGAAGTAGAGTGTCGCGGTGACGGTCGGCGGCAGGATGGTCTGCGCCCAGATGCGCACGATGCGCTGGAACTCGCGGATCACGATGGTGCTGAAGCCCACCCACTCGATGCGCGCGAGCGAGACGGGCATGTCAGGCGTTCGCGGCGGCGGCACGGGCACTCTGATCGACCAGACGGATGAACAGCTCCTCGAGACGGTTCACCTTGTTGCGCATGCTGGTGACCTCGATACCGAGCCCGGAGAGATAGGCGAAGATCTCGTTCAGATTCTGCCCGCGGGACACCTCCACTTCGAGCGTGTGGTCGTCGGCCAGCAGCGTGCGAAAGCCTGGGATCGCCGGCGCGTCCGCGAGCGGTGCCGCGAGATTGAGCACGAAGACCTCGGCCTGCAGCTTGCGCAGCACGTTGCTCATGCTGTCGCGCTCGATGATGCGCCCGCCATCGATGATGGCGACGTTGCGGCACAGGTTCTCGGCTTCCTCGAGGTAGTGCGTCGTGAGGATGATCGTCGTGCCCTCCTCGTTGATGGTGCGCAGGAACTCCCACATCGAGCGCCGGATCTCGATGTCGACGCCCGCGGTCGGCTCATCGAGGATGAGGAGCCGCGGCTCGTGCATGAGCGCGCGGGCGATCATCAGCCGTCGCTTCATGCCGCCCGAGAGCGAGCGGGCGATGGAGTTGCGCCGGTCCCAGAGGCTCAGCTTCGTCAGGTACTTCTCGGCGCGCTGTCGCGCGAGCGCGCGCGGTATGCCGTAGAAGCCCGCCTGGTTCACGACGATGGTGAGCAGCGTCTCGAACATGTTGAAATTGATTTCCTGCGGCACGACGCCGATGCAGGATTTGGCGCGCTCGAGCTCGCGATCCATGTCATGACCGAAAACCCGTACGGTGCCGCTGGTCTTGTTCACCAGCGACGTGACGATCCCGATCATGGTCGTCTTGCCGGCGCCGTTCGGACCGAGCAGCGCGAAGAAATCGCCCTCCTGCACCTCGAGGTCGATGCCCTTCAGCGCCTGGATGCCGTTCTTGTAGACCTTGGTGAGAGCACGCAGCGAGAGCGCTTGCATAGAGGCCGCGTAGACTAAACCTCGGAGGCGGCGCGCGTAAAGCGGCGCCGCGCGCGACCGCCACGCGCTCTTCGAGGAGGCGAAGAACGTTGAGACCGGTGAGGCCGCCGTTTCGAGTGCCGCTACGGCGCGAACAGCTCCTGCAGGGTGGCGAGAGCGGCCGACAAAGTCTTCGCAGCGACCGTGCCGAGCCGCCGCACGAGACGAATCTTGTCCAGCGTTCTAATTTGATCGAGCACGATCAGGCCTCGTTTCCCGGCGTGCGTCACGGGGACCCGGAAAGGTGCGGCGAAACCTTTGCGGGTCATCGGTGCGACGATGACGGTCCGTAGATGCTCGTTGAGCTCGGGGGGCGATACGATTACACAGGGCCGCGACTTCTTGAGCTCGCTTCCGGCCGTCGGGTCAAGGGCGACCAGCCAGATCTCGCCGCGCTTCACCACTCGAGTTCCCGGTCGCCGGCATTGGCAAATTCTCCCATCAGGAGCTCGTCCTCGCGACGCTCGGCGACCGTCTTGGCGGCCTCGGCCCACCCCGAGCGGGCGGCTCTGCGCGGCTTGCGCAAAACGATCGCTCCGCGCTCCACCGTGAGCTCCGCCTGTTCCGATAGACCGACCTGGGCCAGGACCGGCTTGGGAATCACGACGCCGAGCGAGTTGCCGATGCGGCGGACGGTCACCGCTAGCGCCTTCATAGTAATAACAATGTTATTACGCAGGGGCGGACAACTCAAGCAACGCAGCCCACGGGGCCGATGTCCGCCTGAGCCCCTCAGCTCAGCCGCACGGCGGCCGACAGCTGCAGGCCGAACAGCTGCACGCGCCGCAGCTCGCCGGCATCGCCGCGCAGCGCGGCGCGCGCGAGCGCCGACCAGAAGGCGCGTCGTTCCGGGAATCGCGGCCGCAGCAGCGTCGCCTCGCCGCCGGCGATCGACGGCAGATTCACCAGCCTCGTCGCGCGCAACGCATCCGCCGTCTGTGCGTGCATGCCGAGCAGCAGCTCGGCGCCCGGGCGCTCGCTCGCGGCGACGTGCCAGGCATAAAACAATGCGAGCCGCGTGAACGCCGCGGATTCGCTCGGCGCCGCGCGCTCCTCGATGCGCCAGAGCACAGGGTGCGCGAGCCGCCGGCGCCAGTGCTCGGCGTCGTCGAGTCGCAGGTCGAAGAGCGCATACGGACAGCGCGCCGCGGCCTCGAGCTGGGTCGGCTGCAACGCTCGCAACGTGCGCGCGACCGTCATGCACTCGGCAGTGCGCTCCCCCCAGTGCTCACTTTCCTCGGCGAGCAGATCGAGGAAGCGGTGATTGAGGTGATGGAGCGGCGCAAGTGTCGCGGCCGAGAACTGCGGCTGGCCGATCCAGCCGTCGACGAGGGCCTCCTGCATGCGATGTGCGCTCCGTGGCTCGAACCAGAGGTATGGGTGTCGACGGGGCCGGATCGCTGCGCGCCTGCGCCGTGCATTTCCGGTCGAATGCACCGGCTCGGCGTCATCCGGTCACTTGGCAGGACCGTAACTTTGTGATTAATTTTTGTCAAATTATTGGACGCAACAAAAACGGCCGGTTCGCGGCAATTTCGGAGGTGCGCGATGAGAGTGTCCGACGATCGCTACACGCGGGACCGCCAGCGGCTCGATCTCGCCCTGCGCCTGATCCATCACGAAGCGCGCACCTTCACGATCCGCCAGTGGACCGGGCTCTCCGACGATCGCATCCGCAAGCTGTATCGCAGCTACGTCGCCGAGCGCGGCGATCGCGCCGTGCAGCGCCATCGGGGCAAGAGCCCGCGTCAGTCGGCGTATTTCTTCCGTCACGGAGAGGTCGCCTTCCAGGCGGCACAGCTCGCCAGTCTGTTCGTGGTCTACGATCTGCTGGTGCCGGGGGTGCGCGGCGTCGAGTCGCGCTATCGGGTCGGCTCGCAGGACTCGGGGCGCCGGCTGTGCCGGGCCTACGAGGCGTACTGCGAGCTGCACGCGCCGGCGCGCATCTCCTTCGAGCACGCCTGGTTCCTGCTGCTCGCGCTGACGCGGCGTGAAGAGCTCGGCATCGCCCGCTGCGAGGACTGTGGCGGCGTGCGCCTGCACGACCTGCTGGCGCGGCGCCGCTCGGCGTGTGCGAGCTGCGCCTATGGGGTCGCGCTGGGCGCAAGTTAGCTCGACGGCAGCGCCGCACGGGCGCCATTGGCTAGAATGCCGCATGCACCGGCGCAACGTGTTGTCGGGTCCCTACCTGGACCGAGAGGCTCATTTGCGCAGCGATCCGGAGTGGATCGCGCGGGCGCTCGCCGATCCCGCGAGCCGCCTCGTGCCGGTGTCCCAGTCGCGCAGCCTCGTCACCGGCCACGACCCGCCGCACGCGGTGCTGCTGTCGCTGGCCGAGCTGCCGGCGGAGCTGCGCAATCCCGAGGATCTGATCCTGCTCGGCCGCCGGAAGGGCGCCAGCGTCTTTGCCGGCGAGGTGCCCGAGACGGTGGCGCTCGCCGCGACGCACGATGCACGCTTCGAGGATCTGCGGATGATCGCCGCTTTGCTCGCCGAAGAGGAGGCCGGGCTCCTCGCCTATGCGCGCGCGATGGTGACCTGGCGCCAGCGCCATCGCTTCTGCGGCACCTGCGGCAGCGCAACCGTCGCGGCGCGCGGCGGGCACGTGCGCCTGTGCAGCCGCCCCGATTGTCGGGCCGAGGCGTTTCCGCGCCTCGATCCGGCGGTGATCGTGCTGGTGAGCGATGCGGACCAGGCGCTGCTCGGGCGCCAGGCCGCCTGGCCGAGCGGGCGCTATTCGACGATCGCCGGATTCGTCGAGCCGGGCGAGTCGCTCGAGGACGCCGTGGCTCGCGAGGTCGACGAGGAGACCGGCGTGACCGTCGACCGCATCGAGTATCACTCCTCGCAGCCCTGGCCGTTCCCGGGCTCGCTGATGGTGGGCTTCACGGCGCACGCCGTGACGCGGGCGATCGAGCTGCGCGACGGGGAGCTCGAGGACGCCGGCTGGTTCAGTCGCGCCGACATCGCGGCCGGCCGGCCGCTGCTGCCGCCGCGGCAGTCGATCTCCTACCGGCTGATCGAGGACTGGTTCGACGCAGGCTTCGAGCGCCCGCTGCGCGAGGTGCTCGCAAGCCGCCGCTAGGCGCCTCGCGCCCAGTGACCACGCTCGAGGCGCCAGCCATCGCCCTGGCGGACCCATCGGTCCGCGACCCAGTGGTGGCCGGGCCGCGGCGCGGCCCAGTGGCCCCCCACCCAGACATGCCGGTCGCCCACCCAGTTCCAGTAGCCGGCGATCCAGACATCGCCGGGCTCGGGAGGCGCGCCGGCGGTCTCGGCAGGCGTCGGCGGCGGAGCGACGAGCACCACTCCATCGACCACGTGCCCTTGATTGGGCGCCAGCACGCAGCCACCCAGTGCGAGCACTCCGAGGCCGAGCCGCAGGCGTCTCAGCTGCTCGAGAATGCGCCGCCTTGCCGCTGCCTCCGTTCGGCCTCGCATGCAGTCATCCATCGGAATGCGTTCAGATTCCCGCGACGAGCCCGGATTGCCAGGACTGCACCCGGCGCTCATGCCGGCGCGCGGGCACCGAGGAGAAACCCGGGGTCATCGGCACGCCGTCCTGAGCAAGACCCCTCGACGCGCCCGCCGAGGCGGGTCGCGTCGAGGGTCGTAACGATCGATCCTTAGGGCGCCGAGGGCTCCACGGACGTCTGCGCAGGCGGTGCCAACGGGTCGTGCCCGCCGTGCTCGGGGCTCGGCATCACGACGGGCGCCGGGGGCGGCGCGCTCGGCGCCATGGTTGCCGGCCTCGGCTTCGGGGCGGCGGCCTTCGGCTTGGGAGCCGCGGCCTGCGGCTTCGGGGCTGCGACCTTGCGAGCGGCGGCCTTCTTCGGGGCAGCCTTCTTCGCAGCGGCCTTGCGCGGCGCTGCCTTCTTGCGAGCCGCCGTCTTGCGGGCCTTGGCCGGTCGGGCCTTCTTCTTGGCGGGGCCGCGCCGGCTGGCGGCGCGCTTCGCTTTCGCCATGGGACGCTTCTTTGCTCTTGCCTTCTTCTTTGCCATATCGGTCCTCTCCTCGCGAGTGATCGGCTCCTCGCTGCGAGAGTAGCCCTGAAAAAGTCCGCTGTCATCTGCAATGCCGCGCCGTATGCGCATGCGCGCTGGAGTCGCCGCTCACCTTTGCGTAGGCTGCGCGCGTGCTGCCCGACAACACGAACATCCGCCCCCTGCACGATGTGTGGCTGAAGCCGCGAAAAGTGTTCCGCGAGCTTGCACTCAAGCCGATCGGGGCGATGGATTACGCGCTCGGCGCGCTGCAGGGGATGGTCGCCTCGCTCGCCGTGAGTCGCTCGATCAATGCCGCCGCGGGCAGCAGTCTGCTCGACATCTTCCTGCAGGCGGTACTGTTCGGCTCGATGTCGGGCATCATCAGCCTGTTCCTG
>Ga0335069_10014870_pt1 | contig 10891 bp, 6 predicted proteins | sample Lox_Sample_11_FD_206714 | JGI IMG/M metagenome (GOLD analysis project Ga0335069, IMG submission 206714) | Soil microbial communities from Loxahatchee National Wildlife Refuge, Florida, United States - Lox_Sample_1.1 | ecosystem: Environmental > Terrestrial > Soil > Wetlands | place: USA: Florida... | reverse complement strand
CTGGTCGACGGCGCGAACATCACCAATCCCGGCTACGGCGGCTTTGGAACCTTCAACCAGAATTTCGGCTCCAAGGGAAGCGGCGTAAACTTCGATTTCGTGCAGCAGGTACAGGTTCTTACCGGCGGATTTGAAGCGCAATATGGCCAGGCCTTGGGCGGCGTAATCAACGCGGTTACCAAGAGTGGAAGCAACGCGTTCCACGGTTCGGTCTATGGCTACTTCGGGCCGACGCACCTGTCAGTGGACAACCCAAACGTAAATCCGCTCCTGGTCACCAAAATAACGTATCTGGAAAATCAATCCAGCTATGACTTTGGCGGCGACTTCGGCGGGTATATTTGGAAGGACAAGCTCTTCTTCTACGGTGGAATTAATCCGGTCTTCAACAACAGCTACCGGGAGGCGGATCCGAAGTTTGCGAACTCCGCTCTGGGCCTTGTCAATGTCAAGTCGAACACCTTGGACTATACGGGCAAGATCAATTGGAACATCAATTCCAAACATCAGTTGGAAGGGTCCGTATTCGGCGATCCCAGCCACGCGCCGACGGGTTTTCAGCGCACCACGAGTCTGAGTTCCAACAACACCCTACGGGAGAGCAGCCTGGACTATGGCTCCCGCACCTGGACCGGCCGATATACCGGTTCTCTCTCCAGCTCGCTGGTGGTCACTGCCAACTACAGCGAATTCTTCAACCACATCGACGAGACCCCGTTGCACAACGGCTACGTGGTCGTGGATGTCACCCCAGTCGAGGAAGGAACGGGCTCCTCGGTTACCTATAACGGTCTGGGCTTTCTGGAGAACAGCAACGCCCACACGCACCAGTTCAATGCGTCCATCACGTGGCTGGCTTCACTGCTAGGGCAGCATACCCTCCAGGCAGGTTATCAGTTCGAAGACGACCCCTACAGCATCTACGATGCTTACTCGGGGCCTCAGTTCGCCCTGCCAAATAACTCGGTACTCGGTCCCGCCGCGGGCCAGACCATGTACGGAGCGGAGTTCCAGCGCACTCACGTCGATCCCAACGATCCCACCTCTCCGATCGTGCTCGAGATCATTCGCGGCAATTACTCGAACCCAAATATTACGACCGATACCCGTTACCACGCTGGTTTTGTCCAGGATACCTGGAGCATCGGCTCGCACTTGACCATCAAACCTGGCCTCCGGTTCGAGCAGCAGGAACTGAACGGGACCGGGAACCGGTATGTTTTCGCGCACAACTGGGCGCCGCGCATTGGAGTCATTTATGACCCGAACGGCAAGCGACACAGCAAGATTTTTGCGAATTGGGGCCGCTTCTACGAGAAGGTTCCTCTGGACATCGCTGTCCGGTCACTCTCCGTGGAAACAGGGTTCGCCAGTGGAGCCTACTATGCCGACCCCGGGGCAAACCAGGCGCCCAATGTCGATCAGTCTCAATTCCTGGCGCAGTACAGCGACACTTCGGGCTTGACCGGCGTGAATCCCACGATTGTTTACGGAGGAACAGCCGCGCAGTATCAGGACGAGGTGGTGGGCGGCTTCGAGCACGAATTCAGCAACAACTTCACGATCAGCGCCCGGTACACCTATCGCCACCTTCGGCGGATTATCGAAGATGAGCAGGGAACGAACATTACTCAGGGTTACGACGTGTACGGGAATGCGGCAGCCCTGGCTGCCGGCGGTGGCGTGCCCTACGTCGTTGGTAATCCTAGCGCCAAGCAGGACATCTTCAAGAACCAGGTGCCCTGCAGCGCCGCCACCGACCCCACTTGCGTGGACGGCTGGACGTTCCCTCTGGCCAATCCCGGACCAGACGGAATCCCGGACGGCTTCCCGAACCCGAGCCGCATCTACAAGGGCATGGAAATCGTTGTCAGCCGCCGGTTCAGCAATAACTTTCAGTTCTACGGAAGTTACGTTCTTTCGAAAGTTGACGGCAACTATGAAGGCAACTTCCGTGCCGATAACGGGCAAATCGATCCGAACATCAGCTCGATGTTCGATTTCACCAACTCCGACGGCAAGGCGACTGCCCAGTTCGCGCCGGGACTTCTGCCCACCGATCGTACGCACCAACTCAAGCTGTTCGGCAATTACACGTGGCGCAACCTCAACGTTGGCCTTGCCTGGAACATACAATCGGGTAGCCCGATTACCGGGCTTCTCGATCATCCTGTATATGCCAACGGAGGCGAGATTCCCGACGGGCCGCGAGGCGCATATGGCCGGACGGAGTGGTCTTTCCCATTGGATATGCACGCCGACTACACCTGGAAGCTGAAGTTCGGTATCGACATGTTCAACCTCGCGAATCGTGTGTTCCCCTACTATGTGGACCAGTTTGAAGAAGTGAGCGGCAGCCCCGGACTCCATAATCCGGACTTCCTGAAGCCGGTTCTGCCGTCCGGTTTCGGCGCCTCCAGCGGGTACTCAGCTCCGTTCAGCGCGCGGCTGATGGCCCGTTTTGAGTTCTAAGAGTGCGGTACCGGGAAAGTGCCCGGGCAACTCGAAATGTCTATACTGAGAGAGAGCTTCGGCTCTCTCTCTTTTTTGTTTGTTACTGCCAATGACTCTCCGTAGCTGTGTCGCATTCCTTCTGGTCCTGGTAGGCTGCGCCTCCGCGGGTTTCGCCGCTAAACGCAAGCTCCCGCCTGAGTTCGACAAGTGGTTGAACCAGGACGTTGTCTACATCATCACCGACGAAGAGCGCAAGGCCTTCCTGCTCCTCGACACCGACGATCAGCGCGAAAAGTTTATCGACAATTTTTGGGCCGTCCGTAACCCGCGGCGCGGTTCGGACAGCAATCCCTACAAAGAAGAACATTACAATCGCCTGGAATACGCCAACACACACTTTGGCAGGGAGTCCAACACACCCGGCTGGATGACGGATATGGGCCGTGCCTGGATCCTGTTCGGCAAGCCCACTTCGCAGCACGAGTTTATCGGCTATAGCCAGGTTTATCCCCTGCAGTTGTGGTTCTACGAAAACACCACCGATACTCCTTCTTTGCCGCCGTTCTTCTATCTCATGTTCTACATCGACGGCGATATCAGCACTTACAAGTTTTACAAGCCGTTCCTGGACGGTCCCCTGAAGCTGGTGCGCGGGACTCAGTTCAATTCCAACGCGGACGTCTATAAGTTCCTTCAGCCGCTGGGTGGGGACGTCGCGCGCGCCGCGTTTTCGCTGATTCCGGGCGAGCCCTTGGACACCCAGAACTACCGGCCAGACATGACCAGCGACATGCTGATCAGCCGGATCCAGAATTTTGCGAATGACCCGTTCAACGTCCGGCGCATCCGCGAGATGCGGGCGCTGCACGAAAAGGTCTCGTCGTTTTTCCTGGTAAGCCAGGATCGGCCGCTGGAGGTCAACTCCCTGGTCCTGGCCGATCCCACTGGTCATTACTGGCTGGACTACGGAGTGCTGGTCGACGATCCTAAACTAGGCAAACTCGACGGGGCGAGTTCACAACTGAAACTCAACGTTGCTTATAGACTGACCACCACCAGCGGGGAAACCGTACTCGAAGACAGCGAGGAGCGCGCCTACCCGGCGCTCGACGAAGCAAAGAAGTTCCAGCCGTTCCTGTTGGCGAGCCGGCTGCCCGTCGAGCCGGGTAGCTACAAGCTGGAGATCGAGGTCACCAACAAGGATGCCGGCCAGACCTTTAAGGGGGAGACCGACGTCAAGGTAGGGCCTGGAGACCGGCCTTCCTTCTCCGGCCCCCTGTTGGCCGGCTCCATTGACCGCGTCGCTCGGCCAAATCCCTTTCAGCCGTTCGAGTATTTCGGTGTGCAGTTCCATCCAGCGGTGCGGCACGAAGTTCATCATTCGGAGCCTCTCCATTTGCTGTTCGAACTGCACCAGCCCGCCGGCTCAACCTCGGGCTATCAGCTCGAATATGTGGTGGCTAACTTCCAGGACAAGGCCAGCCGGCGCACTACGCTTGACGACGTCAAACCGGAAGAATTCAAGGACGGACGGCTGCTGAAATCCAAGAGCATCGCGATCAACGATCTGGAAGACGGCGAGTATCGCCTGATCGTGAATCTCCGCCAGGCCGACTCAGCGGAGGTGATCGCTTCGGCCAACCTGCCGCTCAAGATCGCGAGCGCGCAGAGCGAGGCTCCCTTATACTTCTCGGCCAACGCGCAAAGCTTGAGCCGTCCTGGAGTCGCTGCCTACATGCGCGCGCTGGAAGCGATTTCGCAGAAGGCCGACGCCGCGGCGCAGCAATACTTCCAGCAGGCGTTATCCCAGAATCCCGGCAATACGTTCGCGGGACAGTATCTGGTCCAGCTTTATTTCAATCAGAAGCAATTCGGTCCGATCGCCGAGCTATACAAGAAACTGGGCATCGCCGCGTTCAAGTCGTCACCTGTTACGCTCGCTCAAATCGCGCTGAGTTTCGGCCAGACCGGCGACGCCGCCCAAGCCCGCGATATTGTGGCCGCAGGTCTGGGCTACTTCCCGGGGAATCCGGTGCTCACGGCCGCCTCGTCGAGCGTACAGGGTTCGCGCAGCCGCTAATCGGCGTAGTAGCCTTTCCGCGCCCGCACTCTCAGGCCTTTGCCGCGGACTTTCACTTGTAGTTTGCGGAAGGCCCCGTCGTGCTCGCGATTCTGCGGCACATAACCCAGTACGTACTGGCTGCGCAGTTCCTCTTCGATGCTTTGAAAGATCGCGGCCAGCGGCACGTTCTTCCCCGCCCGGAACATCCGTCCGCCCGTGGGATCAGCGATGCTTTTCAAGTAGTCGCAGCCGGAGAAACCGCTTTCGTAGCAAATCCCGTAAACAATCGTGTCGGTCGCCTGCACCGCCTGCACCACTTCGTCCAGGTGCTTCCGGCTGCCGTTGTCCAGTCCGTCGGAGATGATGACCATCGCTTTGCGGCCCGGCACGAGCTTGAGTTTGCTGTTGGCGGTCTGGTAGACGGCATCATACAGCAGAGTAGAGGGCATGGCGTAGCCATCGGGAGGGAGCCCCTTGAACGGAACCGATTTCATCCCCTTCAGCGCCTGGCGCAACTGCGAAGGCGTAGTGGTAAAGTCCTGCCACAGGATCATCGTGCTGGAGAAGCCCAGCAGCAGAGCGTGATCGGTGGGACGTAGCACCGCGTCGAAAAACTGTCCGGCGGCCTCTTTTTCTTCCTGGACGAACTTCTGCACGCTTCCGCTGACGTCCACCAATAGCGCTACCGTTAACGGCAAATCGGTGTCACGAGCGAAATAGCGGATCTCCTGTGGGCGTCCGTTCTCCCGGACCTCGAAGTCGTCCTTGCGCAGTTCGATTACCAACGCGCCGCGGCTGTCACGAACCGTGCACAGCACGTTCACCACCTTGACGTCGATCTTGATCGAGGTCTGCGGCTCCTGGCCGTACCCGCAAACCGCCAGCACCAAAACTGCTGCCCCGAAGCGCAAAGCGAAATCTATCTTAGCGGTTTCAACGGCCGGACGGATACTCTAGTAGCTTAACGACGGTCCGATGGAACTAACGGTTCAACACGGCGCGGTGCTGCTGCTGGTCGCCGCCGTAGTCGCTATTGCCACACGCCGCCTCAATCTGCCCTATAGCGCCGGGTTGGCGGCCGTGGGCATTCTGCTGGGGAGGCTGCCCTATACGCCGCGAATCAGCCTCACCAGAGATCTGCTGTTCACGGTGCTTCTTCCGCCTTTGATTTTCGAGGCGGCCTTTTACGTCAACTGGAGCCACCTGCGCAAGGACATCGGGGTCATCTCTGTGCTGGCCACTCTGGGCGTCGCTATTTCAGCCGGCGTAACGACGGCTGGAATGCACTACCTGGCTGGCTGGCAGTGGCTGAGTGCTGCCGTGTTTGGGATTCTCATCTCCGCCACGGATCCGGTAGCGGTGATTGCAACATTCAAAGAGACCGGCGCACGCGGCCGCATGCTCCTGCTGGCGGAAGCGGAGAGCCTGTTTAACGACGGTACAGTGGCGGTCGCGTTGGGTGTCGCTCTGGAGTTTGCGGCAGGCCGGCAATCCGGTCCGCTGCCCGCCGCCTTTGGATTTGTCGTCACTGCCGGGGGCGGCGCCTTATGCGGGTGCCTTGTAGCCGGCGCCATCCTGGCGATCGCCGGACGCACCGAAGATCATTTGGTGGAGATCACGCTCACCACCGTCGCGGCCTACGGTTCGTTCCTCCTGGCTGACCGTTTTGGCGTCTCGGGGGTGCTGGCCAGCATGGCCGCGGGCCTGATCGTGGGCAACGTGGGGCCCATGGGCACCATCACGGACCGCGGCAAGGAGGCCGCCCAAGCGTTCTGGGAGTTCGCGGCGTTTGTCGCCAATTCGCTGGTGTTCCTGCTGATCGGTATCCAAGTTGCCCAACAGAACTTTCTGTCTGTGTGGCTGGCCGCCGGTATCGCCATTGGGTTGGCGCTTGTTGGCCGAGCCGCCGCAGTATATCCCTGCTGCGCATTGTTCCGCTGGTCCCGCTTGCGGGTGAACTCGCGCCATCAGCACATCCTGTTCTGGGGAGGCGTCCGGGGCGCACTGGCGCTGGCGCTGTCGCTGGCACTTCCCGCCGATTTGCCTCAGCGCGGAGCTATCAGCACGCTGAGTTTCGCGGTCGTGACGTTTTCCATCTTCGTCCAGGGGCTCACGATCATCCCGATCGCCCGCTCTGCCGCTCGAACCCAGGACGTCCAGGCGGGTAAGTGAAGCAACCCTGCATGGCATAATCAAGGATTGGCTCCCATACTTGAACTGAAAGAAGCCATCCGGGAGATGGTTCGCGATGGCGACACCGTCGCGCTGGAAGGCTTCACCCATCTGATCCCGTCGGCGGCGGGCCATGAAATTGTCCGCCAGGGACGCCGCAATCTGACCGTCGTCCGAATGACTCCCGACCTCATCTACGATCAGCTCATCGGTTCCGGCTGCGTGTCAAAACTGATTTTTTCGTGGGGCGGAAACCCCGGCGTCGGTTCACTGCACCGGTTGCGTGACGCGGTAGAGAACAGCTGGCCGGCGCCGCTGGCCCTCGAAGAGCACGCTCATGCGGGCATGGCCGCTGCCTATGCCGCCGGCGCGGCTCATCTGCCATTCGGGATGCTGCGGGGCTACCTGGGCTCCGACCTGCCGAAGTATAACAAGAACATCAAATTCATCGAGTGCCCGTTCACCGGAGAGCGGCTGGCTGCGCTACCCGCGATTCGCCCCGATGTCACCGTGATTCACGCTCAGAAAGCCGATCGCAAGGGCAATGTGCTCATTTGGGGCGTCGTCGGTGTGCAGAAGGAAGCAGTACTCGCCGCCAAGCGGGCGATCGTCACCGTGGAGGAGATCGTCGATGATCTCGACGCACCTCCGAACGCCGTGGTTCTGCCTTCCTGGGTGATCGGCGCCGTCTGTCAAGTCCAAGGCGGAGCGTTTCCGTCCTACGCGCAAGGCTACTATCCGCGCAACAACTCCTTCTACAAGCAATGGGACGCGATCGCCCGCGACCGCGACACCTTCCAAACGTGGATGCAGAGGCACATCCTGGGTACTCGGGATTTCAATGAGTTCAAGCAGAGCCTGGAACAGGCGGTGAGCCATGCCTGAGACCAAGTACACCGCTGATGAAATGATGACCATCGCCGCGGCGCGAATGATCCGCAACGGCGCGTCCTGCTTCGTGGGAATCGGGCTTCCGAGCGCCGCCGCTAATCTAGCGCGGTTAACGCACGCGCCGGACACGGTGCTCATTTACGAATCGGGCTGCATCGGCACCAAGCCCACCGTGCTGCCGCTGTCGATCGGCGACGGCGAGCTTTCCGAAACCGCCGAAGCGGTTGTTTCCATTCCGGAGATTTTCTCCTATTGGCTGCAAGGCGGCCGAATCGATCTGGGCTTCCTGGGCGCGGCGCAGATCGACCGTTTCGCCAATATCAACAGCACGGTCATCGGCGACTACCAGAAACCATCGGTGCGGCTGCCGGGTGCGGGCGGCGCTCCCGAGATCGCCGCCTCTTCGAAGGAAGTTCTGATCACGCTGCGGCAAAACAAACGCGCGTTCGTCGACAAGCTGGACTTCGTTACCTCCGGAGGCCACTTCAGCGGAGGCGACAGCCGCGCCAAAATGGGGCTTCCCGGCAGGGGACCCGTAGCGGTCATCACCGACCTCGGCATTCTGACGCCTGACCCAGCCACAAAGGAACTGACGCTCGCGAGCGTCCATCCCGGCGTCACGGTTGAGCGCGTGGTGGATGCCACCGGTTGGCCGCTGAAAGTCGGCGCTCAAGTGGCCACCACGAAAGCTCCTACAGAGACTGAGTTGGCCGTGCTCCGCGATTTGAACGAACGCACGGCGCGCGCTCACGCGGGACAAGCCTGATGCTCTCCTTCGTCTACGACGTACTGCCAGGGCGCGTCGTCTTTGGCGCCGGCTGTCTGGATAGGCTGCCGGATGAAATCGAACGACTCGGAGCCACGCGTGCGCTGGTGCTGTGCACCTCCGAGCAGCGGCAGGAGGGACGAAAGGTACTAGAGCAATTGGGCTCACGGGCGGTCGGCCTGTTCGACAAGGCCGTCATGCACGTCCCGATCGAGATCGCGCACGCCGCGCGAGCCGAGGCGGTCCGCAGCGGCGCCGACTGTTGCGTGTCCGTCGGCGGAGGCTCCACCACGGGCCTGGCCAAGGCCATCGCGCTGGTCTCTACACTCCCCATCCTCGCCATTCCGACAACGTATGCCGGTTCCGAGATGACCCCCATCTGGGGCATCACGGAAGGCGGCGTGAAGAAGACCGGCCGCGATCCGCGCGTGCTCCCGAGAACTGTGCTGTACGATCCCACGCTGACGATCACCATGCCGGCGACGCTTTCGGCGACGAGCGGCATGAATTCCATCGCGCACTGCGTCGAGGCGCTCTATTCGAAAGACGCCAATCCGATAATTTCCCTGATCGCAGAAGAAGGAATCCGCGCCTTGGCGTTGGGGCTACCCGAGGTGGTGAAGGATCCCAGGAATCTCGATGCCCGCTCGAACGCTCTGTATGGCGCCTGGCTGGGCGGCATGGCGCTGGGCGCGGTGGGCATGGCTCTGCATCACAAGCTGTGTCACACGTTGGGCGGCAGCTTCAATTTGCCGCACGCAGAAACGCATACCGTAGTGCTTCCCCACGCCACTGCATACACTGCGCCGGCCGCTGGGGAAGCAATGTTGCGCATCGCTCGCGCACTAGGCGTACAATCGGCGCCCCGGGGGCTCTACGACCTTGCGGCGTCGCTGGGTGCGCCCTTGTCTCTCGCGGCACTTGGAATGCAATCCGCCGATCTCGGCAAGGCCGCGGATATCGCCGTTCAGAATCCCTACTACAATCCACGCCCCATTACCCGCGAAGGCGTTCGGGCATTGCTGCAAGATGCTTTCGATGGGCGCCGCCCGGCGGCGTAACCCGGTGAGCTCATCAGGGCACTGTGGCCGATCCAACCGCCTGCCAGCCCGAGTTCCCGGTGCTGTTGTTGCGTGCCGCCAGATAAAATACCCGATTGCCCGCGAAGCTGGAGCTGAACGTGATTGGCAGATTCAGAGTCAGTGTGTTCTTCTTGGCCGACACGGAACTCCCCGTGCCGTTAATCGTGCATTGGCTGTTCTGCAATATGCTACTCGACGGCAGCGCGATGGGTGAGCCGGGGACGTAGCCTCCGTCACCACTATCGTCCAGCAGATACAAGTACCCTGAAGCGGCGCTGGTGGGGACAAACGCCACTTCGCAGGCATTAGTCCCGTCCAGGAAAGTGTTCGTCAGAATATTCACCACGGCCAAATCACCGTAGCCGTTCGTGTCGGTGAAGGTGAAGGTGTAGGTCTGGCCTATTGTGGTGCTTCGTGCGGGAGTCACTCCTCCCACCGCGGGACCCACCGGCGCCGGTCCCGGCACATTCCACGTTCCCATCGGCTGCCATCCCGAGTTCTGGGTGTTGCTACGAGCCGCTGTAAAGAATATCTTGTTCCCGGAGAAGGCCGGGCGGAAGGTGATGGCGAGCGACAGCGTCAAAGTGTTACCGCTCGAGGACACGGAGCTTCCCGCTCCACTGATCGAACATTGGGTGTTGCGCAGTGTGCTGGTGGACGGAAGCGAAATGGGCGATCCACCGGCATAGCCGCCGTCTCCGGCATCGTCCACCAGGTACAGAGAGCCTGAAGTAGCGCTCGCCGGAACAAAAGCCACATAACAGGCTTGCCGCCCGTCCAGAAAGTTGTTGATCAGCACATCCACTACAGACAGATCCTGATACCCGTTGGAATCCTGGAAGGTGAATGTGAAAGTTTGAGTTGTCGCACTCCCGCCCGCCGGATTGACTCCCGTCGGTTCGATCGGCAGATTCTGCACGCTGGGCAGGGACTGGTAGGTCACGTTGAGTACGAAGGCGTCGTAGTTTCCGCTGAGCGTGTTGGCGATCGCTCCTGCCGTTGGGAAGTTGGAGGAAGAAGTGCTTCCCGCCAGGAGGAGGCGATTGCCGGGAAGCAGCGCCACGCCGTAGGCCCGGTCATCCGAACCGCCGCCGAGCCAGCTCGAATAAACCAACCCCGCACCTCCGGCATTGACCACGGCCGCAAAAGCGTCGAAGACGCCCTGAAACGCAGTTTGCAGCGCGGCCACCGAGGGGAAGTTCGGCGAAGAAGTGTAACCGCCGACAACCGCTTGCCCGGCAGCATCTACGGTGACGGCTGTAGCATTGTCAGACCCGGAACCTCCCAGAAAGGTCGAGTACACCAGACTGCCGCCACCCGGGGCGAGTTTGGCGGCAAAAGCGTTGTAAACGCCGGCCAAAGCGGTCTGCGCCGCGCCGACGGACCTGGGGAAATCCGGCGAAGCGGTCGTTCCGACGGCATAAGCGGCGCCGGTTGAGTCCACCGCGATGGCGTTGCCGTTGT
>Ga0335069_10014868_pt1 | contig 10891 bp, 8 predicted proteins | sample Lox_Sample_11_FD_206714 | JGI IMG/M metagenome (GOLD analysis project Ga0335069, IMG submission 206714) | Soil microbial communities from Loxahatchee National Wildlife Refuge, Florida, United States - Lox_Sample_1.1 | ecosystem: Environmental > Terrestrial > Soil > Wetlands | place: USA: Florida... | reverse complement strand
ACGCTTCTATGGTGGCGGTGAAAACGATCTGCGCGGCTTCGATATTCGATCCATCTCGCCGGTCGCATTCCTGCCGACAACCACGTCGATTCAGCTGCGCAACCCGGATGGCTCGATTGTGCCCAAGAATCCGGCTAATCCGCTCCAGGGTGGGTACACGATCCCGCTACCCCTCGATCAGATTGTCTTCCCGGGTGGCGATTTCAGTGTCGTCGGCAATGTTGAATACAGGTACACAATCGCCGGGCCGGTGGCCCTTGTTCCGTTTATGGACGTCGGAGTGGAACCAATTCTGCGGCCTTCGCAGCTGAAGATCTCCGACAGCCAGTTGAACCTGATCAACAGCACCAATTTTGGCTGCCCTCAGCTGGATGTTGCATTCAACTGCGCCGGCGGAAGCAAGGTCGCGTTCTCCCAGTATCTGTCGCCGCTATCGGGCACAAACTGGACGCCTCGTATGTCGGTCGGTTTGCAGCTCACAGTGTTCCTGCCGATTGTGAATGCGCCCTTCCGCGTCTACTGGGCCTACAACCCGCTACGGCTGGATGAGACTGCGAATTCGCCCGTGCCCATCACCCGCGACATGTTCCCGCCGGGAGCAGCTGGAGATTACACGTTCCAACTGGCCAAGAACTCTTTCTCGCCCCAGTATCTGTTGCGAGAACCGCGCAAGACGTTTCGTTTCACCGTGGCCACCACATTCTAGGACGGCGGAGGTTTGACGCTAAGTAGCACGGTTCCTATAATGAGAGCATCCAGACCTCTGAAGACTGAAGCTCGCGGGGGCACTGGGCATATGTGTGCCAAGCGCGTTAGTGTGTGTGGTCCCGCGTTGAGTGTGATGGATCTGAAAACAATTTCCCGAGAAATCTGCAAGGAGTTCGAAAACTAACCCCATGACAACCAAGTTCGTTCGATTGACTCTGGCCTGTGTGTTTGTATGTGCGTCGGCAATGGCGGCGCAAACCGGAAGTGGCGATGCCGCACTTCCTGCCGCTCCCAGCGCCGCAAATGCGGCCCCCACGGGCGCCGAACCAGCTCCAAGCGGAGCCGCCAAGATTGGCACAATTAACATCGAGCAGGCCATCTACGCCAGCAACGAAGGTCAACGAGACTTCGAGGCCTTGAGCAAGAAATTAGAGCCCAAGCAGACCGAACTGAAGACCATGAACGATGAGGTCGAGGGCCTGAAGAAGCAGCTCAGTACCGGCGGCGAGAAGCTGAACGACGATTCCAGGGCCACGCTGGTGAAGCAGATTGAAGACAAGCAGAAAAAGCTGGAACGCGCAGTCCAGGATGCGCGTGACGACGCCCAGAACCAACAGAACGAAATCGCCCAACGGATCTTGCAGAAGATGGCCCCGGTGATCGTGAACTACGCCAGCACAACAGGCTTCGGACTAATTGTGGACACGTCGAATCCTTGGCCACAGGGTCCAGTGCTTTGGGCTGCGCCTTCTGTCGACATCACCAAGGCAGTGGTAGACGCGTACAACGTGAAGTCGGGAGTTCCGGCACCGCCAAGGCCAGTAAACCCGCCGGCCGGCAAGCCGGCAGGCGCCACAACGAAGCCAGCAGCACCGGCTTCGAAGCCCGCGACCACAACTCCTGCACCCAAGTAGCTTAGACTGATCGGGCGGGTGCAATACCCGCCCGAACCCCAGTCGTCTACGCACCGACAGCTACTGTGGTTCTCTCCGGGCTGACACTTTTTTCCAGGAACGATTCGAAGTCCGACATACGAGCGCGAATCGGCTCCTCCAATTCGTAATGCCCTGCCAGAACATCGGTCGTCTTGAGACCGTTTCCCGTGATGCATAACACCGTGGTCTCATCGGGATGGATTCGACCTTCCTGGTAGAGTTTCTTTGCGCAACCGACGGTGACTCCGCCTGCTGTCTCGGTGAATACACCTTCGGTTTCGGCAAGAGCCTGAATCGACATGACGATCTCGGCGTCCGAAACATCTTCCGACCAGCCCCCGCTCGCGCGAATCGTCTTAACGGCGTACATGCCATCGGACGGATTGCCAATCGCCAAGGACCGGGCGAGCGTCGCCGGCTTCTGCGGTTCGATCTCGTTGCTGCCTGACTTCACAGCGGTGGAGATCGGCGAACATCCGGATGCCTGAGCACCGAAAATCTTCACTGGCTTGGGTTCGACCAGGCCGAGCTTAATCAGTTCGTCGAACGCTTTCTTGATCTTGATAATCAATGATCCGCCAGCCATCGGCACGACTACATTGTCGGGCAGCTTCCAGCCCAACTGCTCGGCAATCTCGAAGCCGACGGTTTTCGATCCCTCGGAGTAGTAGGGCCGCAGATTGACGTTCACGAATCCCCACGGGCGCTCGTCCGCGATCTGGCAGCATAGGCGGTTCACCTGATCGTAGTTGCCGGCGATGCGCACCAGTTTGGCGCCGAAGACCTGCGTCCCGAGGATTTTCGCGGGCTCAAGATCGGAAGGAATGAATATCCAGGCTTTCAGTCCGTTCCGTGCGGCTTGAGCTGCAACTGAGTTGGCCAGGTTCCCTGTCGAAGAGCAAGCGACGGTGTCAAACCCGAAGTTGCGAGCATTCGCCAAAGCGACCGCGACTACGCGATCTTTAAAGCTCAGCGTGGGCAGGCATACTGCGTCGTTCTTAATGAACAGATTTTTGGAGCCAAGATTCTTTGCCAACCGCGGGGCCGAAAGCAACGGAGTGAAGCCGGCCGAAACCGAGACACGGAAGTTGTGCGGCAGAGGCAGCAGTTCCGCGTAGCGCCACATGTCAGGGGCGCGGGCGGATATGCGTTCGCGCGTGACTGGCCCACGCAACGCGTCGTAATCGTAAGAGACTTCCAGCGGAGAGAAGCAATCGTCGCAGATATTGCGAGGCTGATTTCCCCAACTCTTGCCGCATTCCCGGCACCGCAGTTCGTAACTCATGGCCACTCATTTCCGTGGCTACGGGCCGAGCCTGACTCGAAAAAGGGAAAAAGAATAGCGAGATGCGTAGACTGCGGCACCCCGAATCTCATGTCCCCCGTTTCCGGGCGAGAGTTGACACCGGGCGACCAGGAGATGACTCCCGATCCGGTTGTCGTGGCTTCTCAGGGCTCGTCCCTCAGCCACTCTGCATGAAATCCAAGGTCTGCTCAAGATGAGCAAACTGGTTTACAGATATTACGCGGACACCAGAGAAATCGTCAAGAGTCGTTACTGGCGCGGCTTGGTGAACCTGGGTCAAACCATGATTGCATGGCGCGGAAAGCGGCCCGCATCGCGGCAAGCCGCTTTTCATGCCGCAAGAAAACGAGTAGAGTTAAGTTTCCGCGCGGGGGTGCAACACCACCCAATATGACGCCGCAAGAGCGAGCCAGCAGGATCTTTCAATTCGCCATGGCTCTGCTCTGCGTGAGCGCCATCGCCAGTTACCTTTCATTTTCCTATTTCCGAGTGGGCGAACAATGGGTCAGCCACACCCAGGAAGTGCGCGCCGCCGTCGGTGATCTGGAATATGCGGTCAATGCAGCGGCGCGGGCGCGGATGGGTTATCTCACGTCGGGCGCAGAATCTGATCTGGCGGAATTCAACGGGGCGGTCGCGCGAATTCCTGCCAAGGTGCTCCATCTACGCGAACTCACCAGCGACAACCCTGTCCAAGTAAACAACTGTACACAACTTGAAACACTCCTGGCGACGCGGCAGCAAGGCTGGAACCAGGAAATCCAGCAGCGACGGACTGGCACTACCATCAATCTCACGGATGTGCTGCAACAGAATGTTCGGCTGGCCGCGGATTTTGCGGTTGGCACTGAAGCGATTCGAAGCGAGGAACATCGGCTCTTGGAAATTCGAACTCGCTCGGCCCATCGGCGCTTCCTCACCGCCATCGCGGCGGTTGGGGGCAGTTTTGTTTTGGCCCTGTTACTTCTTTACTTTCATTTTTTGATGTTGACGAGGGAACTTAAAGGAAGAACGGAAGCTCAACAGGCACTGCGCAAGAGCAATGAAGAATTGGCAGGCGAGGTAGTAGAGCGTCGGGCCGCAGAGAAGAAGTTAGCTGTTTCGGAAGCGTCGTTGCGCGAACTCTCTCTACACCTTTTGCGAACCCAAGAAGAAGAACGCAAACGGATTGGCCGGGAATTGCATGACAGCCTGGGACAGTATCTGGCGATGCTCAAGCTGAATCTCGACCTCTTGGATGGGTCGCCGGACGTTGCGGCGAATCGCGACCAAATTGCCCAATGTGTCCACCTGGCAGAAGAGTCGATGCGTGAAATGAGGACGATTTCTTACTTACTGTATCCGCCAATGCTCGAGGAAGTAGGCCTCAAGTCAGCGATCCCGTGGTATCTGGAAGGATTTTCAACCCGCAGCAATGTACAGACCCGCTTTGAGATCGATTCGCAATTTGGCCGGCTCAGCCGCGATGTGGAACTCGCACTTTTCCGCGTTCTGCAAGAGAGTCTGACAAATGTACACCGGCACTCTGGAAGTCCAACCGCGAATGTCCGGCTCTCATTGAAAAATGGCAATGCGGTACTGGAGGTTGCAGACCAGGGTCGGGGAATCACAGAAAAATCGAGCGCCCACGCCGACGGGGAGTGGCACACTTCGCTGGGTGTCGGAGTAAGAGGCATGAACGAGCGCATGAGACAGCTTGGGGGAAAGCTGGAGATTGCCTCTTCTCCCAAGGGCACAGTGGTAACCGCCGTCGTGCCTACAAAGCAAGCGCCTATGGCAGCAGGCGGCATAAACTAGTTCACCAGGTTCGCGCACTTCGCTTGATGAGGAGAATCGAAAATGGCAAAGCGGATTCTAATCGCTGATGATCACGAAATCGTGCTCGAGGGTATTCGTAACCTGGTAGGCAGGTCCGGACGCCCCTGGGTGATCTGCGGCGAAGCACGCAACGGCGAGGACGCGGTGGCGATGGTCAAGTCGATGCAACCGGACATCGTCATTTTGGACATCACCATGCCAAACCTGAACGGCCTTGAAGCGGCTAAGGAGATTTCAGGAATGCGAACCGATTGCCGCATCCTGATCTTCACCATGCATGAATCAAACCGGCTGGGGATCGAAGCGCGTGAATCAGGAGCTCATGGTCTTATCGTGAAGGCTCAAGCCGCCCGCGATCTGATTCGGGCGGTGGATGCACTACTCACGGGTGGGACGTTCTTCAACTTCCCCTTGGACGAAAAGAAAACACATGAAGCGGAAAGAAAACCAACCGGCTTATTCCGGCGGCGCTTCGCGTTCGCCTGAGCCAGAACCCTAGCGGGTGTACTGGTTGCGCTTCTTTTCCTCGTATCGTTCGAGGCCCAGGGCGATCAGCTTTTCGATGAGCGCCGGATACGAGACACCCGATGCCGCCCAGAGTTTGGGATACATGCTGATCGAAGTAAACCCCGGCATGGTGTTGATCTCGTTCAAATAAATCTTCCGGCTTTTCGAGTCCATTAGAAAGTCCACACGGGCTAGCCCTGAGCAATCCACTGCTTTGAACGCAGCCAGGGCGAGTTCCTGGACCTTCTTCGTCTCAGACTTGGTCAGCTTCGCGGGAATAATCAGCTGCGAGCCCTCGTCGAGATACTTGGCATCGTAATCGTAGAACTCTTTGCTGGGAACGATCTCACCCGGCACGGAAGCTTTCGCATCGTCATTCCCGAGCACAGAACATTCGATCTCGCGGGCCTTGCTCTTGCCTCCGCCGACCCCTTGCTCGATGACAATCTTACGATCGAACTTCGCGGCTTCTTCGATGGCGGGCCCGAGTTCTTTTCGGTTGTGCGCCTTGGAGATACCGACTGACGAGCCGAGGTTGGCCGGCTTCACGAATACCGGATATTTGATCTTGTTCTCGATAAGTTTCTCTGCCTTCTTCGGCTGCCTCTCCCATTCGCTGCGAAGAATGGTTACATGTTTTACGATCGGCAATCCGGCAGCACGGAATAAAGACTTCATGACATCTTTGTCCATGCCGGCGGCCGAACCGAGAACGCCGGCGCCGACATATGCCATATCTGCCAGCTCAAGCAGGCCCTGTATGGTCCCATCCTCCCCAAAAGTGCCGTGGAGCACGGGGAAAACGACGTCGACCTCAATGGCGTGGCTTGGCCGAATCACCGATTCAGACGCTTCGGTTTGAAGTGCTGGCAACGCACTGCCACGCGGCTGGGGCTCGGGAGGAACCAGGATGGCTTCGCCACGAGCAAGAACCGCGGCCGAAGGCGTGGCTTCCGGATCCCCGGCGCGTAAATGCTTTTCCTTACCATGCTCAAATTCGCCGCGCAGCAAGCGCTCCGCGTTCGCAGCGGTAACCCAGTGTCCTTCTTTGGTGATACCAATCGGTACAACGTCGTACTTCTTCTTGTCGATGGCGTTAAACACGGAGGCCGCCGATAGTAGAGAGACCTCGTGCTCGCCGCTGCGCCCGCCAAATAAAATGCCTACACGGAGTTTGCTCATATAAAGAACCGCCGGTTCATTGTTCCACATCCCGGGAAATGTTTCGTTGACAACTGAGGCACAGGGAGTTACGCTGCGGGTCGCGGGACTTCGGCACTTCTGATTCATTCCAACAAGGGGAGTGGTATGAGAAAAGTTGTCATTTCGTCGTTGCTTTTGGTAGTTGCCTGTTTATCCGTGATGGAGGCATCGGCGCAGGCGCCTCCCGCCCGCAAGAAGCGTCTCGCAATCATGGATTTCGATTACGCGACTGTTCACGGCGGCGTCGCTGCGATCTTCGGCCAGGATGTCGACGTGGGCAAGGGCATCACCGACCTGCTGGTCACCAACCTTGTCAAAGATGGAACGTACTCCATTATTGAGCGCAAAGCCCTCGACAAGATCATCGCAGAGCAGAATTTTTCCAACAGCGACCGTGCCAACCCGACTTCGGCTGCGAAGATCGGTAAACTGTTGGGCGTTGATGCCATGGTTGTGGGCAGCATCACCCAGTTCGGAAACGAGACCAAGAACACCAATGTCGGCGGTGGTGGTGGAAACTGGGGCGGATTTGGCGTCGGCGGCTTCGGACATAAGAAGTCCAAGGCAATCGTGGCTGTGACCGCAAGAATTGTTGACATCGACACAGGCGAGATTCTCGGCGTGGCGGAAGGTAAAGGAGAATCGTCGCGTGAGAGCACCTCGATGCTGGGCGGCGGCGGAAACTGGCACGGTTTCGGCGGCGGAAACGCCGACTTCGGCAGCAGCGATTTTCAGAGCACCATCATCGGCGAGGCGGTGAAAGCTGCGGTAGACAGCATGTCCAAAGAAGTCGTTGCCGATAACACGAAACTCGTGACCCGTACCATCATCGTTGAAGGTCTGGTTGCCGCTGTAGATGGCGGGCAGATCGTGTTGAACGTCGGCGGGAAGCAGGGTGTCAAGGTCGGTGACCAGTTAAACGTCGAGCGCGTAACCAAAGAAATCAAAGACCCGGCGACGGGCAAGGTCATCCGACGGCTGGCGACTGCTGTAGGCGTGGTGAAAGTCACCGATGTCGACGACATTTCTGCCGTGTGTAGCGCAGTCTCCGGGTCGGGCTTTAAGGTCGGAGATGCGGTGAAGACAGTTACGCAGTAGCTGCTTTGAGTTTTCGACAGACCGGAGCGTGGAAGCGCTCCGGTTTCTTCTTGGAGATAATGCGGCGGGCGAGACGCCCACCAGACAGCCGCCGCGGACGGCGGCGCTACAGAATCTTCTTGCCGAAGGCTGAGAGGGCGAGTTCGACCGCCAGATCGGCGGTCCGGTTGTGCTCATCGATCACCGGATTCACCTCGACGATCTCGAAACTCAGCATGCGGCCGTGGTCGGCGATGATTTCCATGGCAAGGTGTGCCTCGCGATAAGTCGCCCCGCCACGCACCGGAGTTCCCACGCCAGGCGCGTCTTCCGGGTCAATCCAATCCATGTCGAGCGATACGTGGTAGCCGGCGGTGCCGCGTCCGGCCATGCGTAGCGCCTCTTCCATGACAGTTCGCATCCCGCGCTCGTCGATGTCACGCATGGTGAGGACTTCAATACCGGCCCGATGCACGTTTTCTTTCTCGATAGCGTCGATATCACGCACGCCGACCAGCACACAATTCTCCGGCTTCACCTTGGGCGAGAAGTTATAGATGTTTGCAAGCTCCGGCGGACCGAGACCGGTGATTGCACCCAGGGGCATGCCATGCACATTCCCGCTCGGGGAGCTTTCCGGCGTATTAATGTCGGTATGCGCGTCGATCCAGATCAAGCCGATACGCTGATCCTGCTTGCGGTAATACTCCGCCACGCCAGCGACTGTACCCGCAGCCATGGAGTGGTCTCCGCCAAGCGAAAGCGGAACTTTCCCGGCCTCAAGCGTTTTCATCACCAGATCGGCGTGCTTGGTGCAGGTCGCGGTGATCTCTTTCAAGTATTTCGCGTTGGGATGGCCTTCTTTTTTCTGCTCCGGGATCGCGACGGCAACGTTGCCGCCATCTTCAACGATGTGGCCAAGAGCCTCGAGCCGGGCTTCCAGACCAGCGACGCGAACCGCTGACGGACCCATATCGACACCACGGCGCGACTGCCCGAGGTCAAGTGGAACACCGATGACACGAATCTTGCGAGGGGTGATGTTCGAATAAGTTGAGGGTGCAATTGTCATAGGTTCCAAAACCTTACACCACAGAGGACACAGAACAGCTCTCGGCGTACTCGGCGGTAAGTAGCCCTTAATTACGGGTACAACCGGTGCAGCATCCTGGGGAACGGAATCGTCTCGCGCACATGCTCCAACCCGCAGATCCACGCCACGGCACGCTCAATCCCCATCCCAAATCCCGCATGAGGCACGCTGCCGTACTTGCGCAGGTCAAGATACCACTTGAAAGCCGACTCCGGCAGTCCATGTTCGTGAATACGTTTGACCAGCAAATCGTACGAAGCCATACGCTGCGATCCGCCAATGATTTCGCCGTAGCCTTCCGGCGCGAGCACATCCACGCACAGCGCAAGATCAGGTCGTTGCGGGTCCGGCTCCATGTAAAAAGCCTTTACTTTGGCAGGATAGCGATGCACCATCACCGGCCGATCGAACTGCGAAGAGATATAGGTCTCATCCGGCGAGCCTAGGTCTCCACCGTATTCGAAATTGTTTTCGAGCGCGCCCTTCGCATGCGCCTCCTGCAGCATCTTGACGGCTTCGTCGTAAGTGATGCGTGGGAACGGCGCTTCGACTTTTTCCAGCTTCGCTACATCGCGCCCGATGGTTTGCAAATCAGCTCGCCGTTTTTCGAGGCAACGTTTCACCAGGAAGCTGATCAGGCTTTCGGCCAGTTCCATGATGTCGTCCAGTTGCGCGTACGCCACTTCCGGCTCGACCATCCAGAACTCCGTGAGGTGGCGGCGTGTCTTCGACTTCTCCGCCCGAAACGTTGGCCCAAACGAATAAACCTTGCCGAGCGCCATGGCTGTCGCCTCGATGTAAAGCTGGCCGGATTGCGTTAGAAACGCCTGCTCGTCGAAGTAATCGACGGGAAACAATGTCGTAGTTCCTTCGCAGGCGGCCGGAGTGAGAATCGGCGGATCGGTCAGGGTAAAACCGCGCTCGTCGAAAAAATCACGCGCAGCTTTAATGATCTCTGCTCGTACACGCAAGATGGCTGCCTGCCGTGGCGAACGCACCCATAAATGCCGGTGCTCCATCAAAAAGTCGACGCCGTGCTCCTTCAGCGAAATCGGATAGGGATCGCTCTCGGAGACGCGCTGAAGGACTTGCACGCCGGTGACGTCTAGCTCGTAACCGCCCGGAGCACGCTTGTCCGCGCGGACTTTGCCCTCGACGATGACGCTCGACTCCTGCGTCAGGCCTTTGATGGCGTCAAATACTTCAGCCGGGACGGCGTTCTTCGCAACCACTCCCTGGATAATTCCCGAGCCATCGCGGAATTGTGGAAACAGCAGCTTGCCACTCTCGCGCAGATTGTAGAGCCAGCCGCGAATGGTTACGCTCTGGCCGTCATGCTTGCCGATTTCGGCAATGGTAGTGATAGACATAATAAATTTTGTAATTGTGTAATCGGGTAATTTGTAATTGAAAACCTGCGCGATCGAAAGACTGGTCGACGTTAAATCGCCAAATTACAAATTACCAACTTACAGTTTCTTCTATGCTGCCTGGAGCTTCTCAAACGTCTCCACCATTTTTTCTGCGGGATTGATCTTCTCGTCTTCCTCAATCTCCAGCAATAGCGGAGGCTTCTGCGGCGCGGTTCGCAGCAACTCCATCGTCTGCTTCCAGTCAATCGATCCGTCTCCGGGCCACAGATGCGAGTCGCGGTCTTTCTTATTGTCGTGAATGTGCGTCGAGTGAATATGGTTCTTCAGCGTCTCAAACGCCTGCGCCACATCTGTCATGATGTGCGCATGACCCACATCGAAGCACACGCCGACGTCGTCGAAGTGCGTGGTCTGAATAAACTCGACAATCTTTTCCGGCGTGCAGATCTCGTTGGGAATGTTCTCCAGCAGCAAGCGCACGCCCAGCGGCTTTGCGAACGCTCGCAGGTGCTCAATCGAAGTCATTGCCGCTTCGAACTTGTGTTCATCGAACGACTCCCCACTCAATCCCATATGCTGGACCAGGAATCGGAACGGAATCTGCTCGGCAAGTTCCAATGCTCGCTTGATCTCGTCCATCGCCTCGATACGGGTCGCACGGTCGGTCGAAATAATATTTACCGGCGGAGATCCGGTGCGGCCCCACTCGTAGTCGGCGTACAACGGCGCATGCACCGAGTGCAGCGGCACGCCGCTGTTGCGAAACCAGTCGGCAATTTCGCGAACATGCTGCTTGCGGTTGGCGTAATCCAGGTGCTGGCGCGCGGCAAAAATCTCGATCGCCTGCGCTCCGCCTCGAACCAGGCTGTCC
>Ga0335069_10014867_pt1 | contig 10891 bp, 9 predicted proteins | sample Lox_Sample_11_FD_206714 | JGI IMG/M metagenome (GOLD analysis project Ga0335069, IMG submission 206714) | Soil microbial communities from Loxahatchee National Wildlife Refuge, Florida, United States - Lox_Sample_1.1 | ecosystem: Environmental > Terrestrial > Soil > Wetlands | place: USA: Florida... | reverse complement strand
GAAAGCTGCAGCGAGAAACCCAGCGCCTCGGCCGTCGCGGGATCACCGGGCGCGTGTGTCAGCAGGATACTGGCGCGCTCGCGGTCGAGTGGAACGCGCCACAGCGCAGATTTCAGACCGCCGTTGGTAGCGGCATCGCGGTAAGGCACGCCAACAATCTGCAGACCATCTACATTCACCCGCTCGTTCTTAAGTACCCGCACTCCGGTCGCGGCGATTGCATTCAGATACTTGCTGTCATCCCCGAACTGCTCGTGATTTCCGGCCACGAAATAGACGCCATGGGGAGCGGTAAGTTGGCTGAGCGGCTCGGCGGCTCGGTGGGCATCGATCGCCGTACCGTCGAATAAATCTCCGGCAATGAAAATCAGATCGGGCTCTTCATTCAGAACTTTCGCAATCAGCCGTTGCAGGAAGTTGCGATTGCGCACGTGGCCGAGATGCACGTCACTGATCAATGCAGCTTTGCGCCCGCGCCAGGCATCCGGCAACTTCTCCAGCTTCACGCGAATGCGCGTGATGCGGGTCCAGTTCGCGTTCCAGATGCCGCAGAGCCCAAACGCAATGCCAATCGCGAATAGAACTTCAACGAAAAGATGAAAGTTAATCGCCACGCCAGCCAGAGTGGTCACGGCGAGCACCAGCCACGCAACAAGGCCTGCCAGAAACAGGAAACTCAAGAACCCCATCCAGGCAGCGGCGGTTTTGTAGAACGCCCGCACTGAAGCACTGGTGTAAGAAAAAGCGAGAATCGAAGCAGCCACGAAGCTGATCGATAGCACTCCTAATCCAGCTTGTAGCCATGCTCGGTGTGACGACACGTGCCGGAACGTCCAGGTGTCGTAGAGAAACAAGTGTGCAAGCAGCAGAATGAATTGAACGATAGCAATGAATACCGCAAAGCGTTGCCGACGGCGCATGGGTATTGGATTCCGGAACGAAGGATGAAGATTCCTGAAGTATGTAGCTTCGGCGGATCGCGCGCTCGGTTCGCGAATGGGGCGGACAAGGCGTCCGCCCCTGAGCGAAACGGGTTGTTACCAGGCTGAGTTGAACACCAGGTTGTAGGCATTGACGCTGCCCAGGCCGGTTGCCATATCCCAGCCGGGAGTCGCGCCGAACGCCGGTTGATACGAGTTCGCACTCGTGGTCTGTGTGATTATCGCTTTGCAGGTTGCGCCCGTGCCGCCGCCTCCCGAAATCGTGCATTTGGGGACGCCGGTGTACCCGGTGCCGGCGGTGGTAAGGGTCACGGCGGTGACTACGCCGCCCGTCACGGTCGCCGTACACTTCGCTTGCGTGCCGCCGCCATAAATCGTCGTACCTGTAGGTGACAGGTATTTCGATTTGTTGTTCTCCAAGGTAATGGTGCAAGTAGGCGTGCTGGTGTAACCAGACCCACCCTTGTTCAAAACGAGGCTGGAGATTTTCTGTGTGCTGATCGCGCCATTGGTGCCCGAAGGCTTGAAGCAATCCGCCTTGTACACCGTGCCATTGAAGCGGCAGTTGACGTCGATATCACCCTGCGTGATGTCGTTGAACACGCACGTGCTCCCCGCCCCCACGTTGATCGAATAGCACGAACTGTTGCCGCTGGCGCCGAATTCCGTCTTGGCGATCGAGTAGTACGTTGGATTCGGGTTGCCGGCGCGGATGCTCCAATGCTGGTCGACCAGCGCCTGCATAGCCGCCATCAGCGGAGCCGAAGCCGAGGTCCCGCCGATTCCGATCCAGCCACTCGGGTCGCCGGTGCAAGGCACTCCGCCAAAGGATTTATCGGAGTAGCAGATGATGATGTAGTGCCCCCAGATGCCGTTGCTGCCGAACAAAGAGACATCGGGAATGTCGCGGACCGCATCGGTTGGATTGCCGAACACGCCCTTCTGGTATGAAGGCTTAGCGTATCCCGCGCAAGTTGTGTTTTCGATGTAGGCATAAGTCTGATTGCCCAAGCCGGTATAGCAGCCGCTCGGGCCGCCGCCGCCCGCCACCGTGCTCAGGAAGCTGGCTCCCGCGCTGCTGTTGCAGAAGCCGCTCGTTCCCGTCGCCGAGCTGAAGCCTTCGACATGGTAAACCAGGTAGCTGGCGCAGGAATCGTTCCACGGAATTTCCGGGATGTACGACTTGGCCGAGCCAAAGTTGGCGTCATTCGTGGAGTTCCAGTAGGTGCTCTGGGCCGCTCCGCCTTCGAGCGAGTTGTAGAGGTCCTCGAAATCAGTACCGCCGACTGAGACCTGATACTGGCTGTCTCCCCAACCCGTGATGCCTATACCCGGCAAGGCCCAGCTGTCGCCGTTCGTGAACAAACGCGCGCAGGCTGAGGGTCCATTGTCACCGGCCGAGGTGAACACCGAAACGCCAGCCGCCGCCGCTGTCTGAAACGCCGAGTTGAACGCGGCATTCGACGACGCACCATTGATCGCTTCGCATTCGCCGTAGCTCATGCTGATGATCGGCGGTGGGTTGCCGGCGCTCACAATGTTCTGAATGGCGATCAGGCCACCAAACGTCGTCGTTGTGTCGCTGCACGAGATCACTTCCACTTTTGCGCCAGGAGCCGCGGCTGTCACCATCTCCACATCGAGATCGGCCTCGATGTCATCCCCGTTGGTTCCGGGGTTGGTGCAGTTGCCGGCATCGTTTGGGTGCACGGTCGTGAGCGTGCCGCCGTACGAGGTCAGGTTGAACTTGCTCCGATAGGTGGACCAATCGGTCCCGAAGCTGTTTGTGTCTTCCACGAGTGCAACGGTCTGTCCGGTTCCGGTAATCCCCGCCGAGTAGAGCGGCGTCAGGTTGTAGATGGTCTGAAAGTCTTCCGGCACCAGGGCGTAGCAGTTGCTGCCCGTACCACAACCGGCGAAGGTGAAGTTAGTCTTGAGCCTGTGATAGGCCTGCGGGCGGAAGTCATGCAGCGAGACTACGCCCGTGATTGCCGGCTCCAGTGCCGCCGGGATCTGCGGATCGCTCATATTGGCGATGTGGTGCTTACCGCCGACTTCCAGGCTGTGAATCTCGGTATGGAAGGCATTGCGAATCTGCCCGGCCGTTCCCGAAAAATCAATCACCATTCGGTTGGGATACACATGGTTGACGGAGAATCCCTGGGACTTGAGCCAGTTGGTAATCGTGTCGATGTCCTGCTGCGCGACGCCGTACTTCTCGCCCTGCTCGGCCGCGCTCATCCAGTGGCGGAAGTTCGGTGAAGTTTTGTCATTGAGTGAATCGATGTAGGCGGCGAAGTCGCTCTCCGCTTCCGGCGCCCGCTTCAACTGCAACAGCATGTGATCAAGCGCGAACTCGTCGGCGACCCGGCCACGATCATGCTTGGCGTTCGCTTCGGGGCGGGTATTGCCATATAGGGTCACGAGGTGAGCGTTGTCGACGGGCTGAGTGATCAGGACTCGGGGTGCGCGGTTCGCCGCTCGAAGGGACGGACCGAGACCCGCTAGGAGGCCCACAAGTACAGCACCGGCCGCGAAGGCCAGGAATTTCCTTGTCATTTTATTTGTAACCACCTTTTTTGAGATCGACCCCGGGGGACGTGGAGAACTGAGGGCTGAAATTCTATCTCAGTTCTCTACAAATGGAAGAGTGAAGAAAAATGCATAGTGCATGAGCTTGCACTCGCCAGGAAACAAAACACTGTTGTTCGCCACGCCAGCATCGCGTGCTCCAGGATGGGCGGGCTATGGTAAAAAGATCGCTCGATCAGTCATACGAGACGGGATTGACGGGGAGGGCATGTGCCAAAACGAAAAATTATCGTCAATATTGCGACAAGCGCGGATGGCTACATCGCTCGAAGCGATGGGAATCTGGACTGGCTGACGAACCGCCCAGTTCCAAAGGGTTTCTACGGCATGCCCAAGTTTTCACGCTCGACGGATGCCAAGATTCTCGGGCGCAAAACCTTCCAGTCCAGTCTGAACATGGGCGCGAGCTTTAGCGCGCATGACAGGCACTATGTGTTTTCCCGCAGGCCAGCGCCGAAGTCTCTGCCTGCCGGGGTCGAATTCGTGACGGAATCGATCGCTGGCTTTGTCGACCGCCTTCGCGGGCAAGCCGGCAAGCATATCTGGATGATGGGCGGAGGTGAGATCATCGCGTCTTTTCTGGATGCGGGCGCGATTGATGAGTTCATCATTTCGGTCGTGCCGACCTTCATCGGCGAAGGCATTCCACTTATTGCACCCCGGCAGCGTGAGGTGCCGCTCCGCCTGCTATCTTTGCAGAAATTTCCGGACGGTGTCGCGCAACTTCATTATGGAGTGCAGCACCCCAGAGTTTGACTCTGACGTTTCCGCCGGCCAAGCCGTTAGCCTTGCTCTTTGAGCTTCAGTTTCGACTTGTTCTCTTCCATGAACTGCTTAATGTCATTGGCGGCGTTCAATAGGCGATTCCACTGCTCGTAGTACAGCGTGACTGGAAAACGGCCCAGCCCGTAGACGCTCACCCCGCCTTTTTCGCCCACTTTGAAAATGAGGTCTCCACTGCGCTTCTTCGTCTCGGCTTCCTTTTCCAGTTGAGCCAGTTTTGCTTTTAGTTCTTCGTAGGTCGGTTCTGCCATGCTTTCCTCACTTATGAGAGATAAGACTGTGGGTGGGACTACCGTTTCTGGCAACCCGGGGCCCCTGCCTATAGTAACTTGTCCGAAGTTGCTGGGTCGCGTGTAACCGTTGTAAGCTCAAAAGCGTCTAATCCCGAAGCGGGAACCCTATGCGCGTCTGGGTACGATGGTCGGCATGGCTGTGCCTGTCCCTTATGTTGTGGACGGCTGCCGCCGACTCGACGCACAATCACCCGACCCAGACCGATTCCGCTTCCTGCCTGATCTGCGTCGCGGCGCACAGCGCCAGGCCCATCGCGGGTTCGCCAACGCTGGCCCGGCATTCACCATGGTCGGGCTCTGCCACGAAGAAGTAGTCTTGGCACCTGCGCGGCTCGATTCGTTCCGTCTGGGCATCCGCGGTCCTCCAGCCATTTAGTGAAAGCAATGCCGGGTTCTATCGGCGAGTATTCCTTTTCGGAGAATTCACGCAGGAAAGACCTCTCTTCTGGCGGATACAGCCACAAGAGGTACCGGGCGACAGAGCTCCATTGCCCTGATGGAAGTGTTGCCACTGCTGAGCCTCCGCCCATTTGCATCGAGATGGCCTGACATTCGGAGAGAGCTCGTATGAAGAATGCAATTATTTCGACACTCCTGGCGGCAGCAACTTGCGTCCCTATGTATGCGCAGCAGGCGAACCCACCCGACCTGGCGGCGCAGAATGCCGCCCTGGAGCAAAAAGTTCGCGATCTGGAGGAAAGGTTGATCGCGGTAGAGGGCAAGATCCGCATGCTGCAGAGTGCGCAGACTCCTCCCGCAGCGCCAGCGGCAGCTCCGGCTGAAGCGCCGGTCGTCCCGGCTGCAACGTCTCCCGTGCAGGGTCAGTTACAGGTGGCGACGGGCGGGGCAGCACTCCCGGTCTACGGAGGGTCGTCTGGTGCGGCGAAGGCGCTCAATCCCGATATCAGCGTCATCGGAGACTTCATTGGCGCGGCCGGAAGCACCAACACCCCACCGCTCGCGACCCTGCAGCCGTTTTCTGCATTCCAGATGCATGAGTCCGAGATCGGCATGCAGGCCATCATCGATCCCTACGCCCGCGGCGACTTCTTCTTCTCCTTCGGAGAGGAAGGCGTCAATCTGGAGGAGGGCTACATCACCTTCACGGCTCTTCCCGCCGGATTCGTGGCCAAGGCCGGGAAAATGCGCTCCGCATTTGGTAAGGTCAACATGATGCACAATCACGTGCTGCCCTGGATCGACCGCCCGCTGGTCACGACAAATCTCGTCGGCGGCGAAGATGGGATCGACGACGCAGGATTCTCTCTCGAACGCATCCTGCCTGCGCCCAAGGGCATTTTCCTCGAAGCGATGGGCCAGGTCTTCCGCGGCGACTCGGACGATGTCTTCCAATCCACCAGCCGCGGCGACGTCAGCACCGTCGATCATCTGCGCGCCTATAAGGACGTCAGTGAGTCCACCAATCTAGACTTGGGGGTTTCCTACGCGCGAGGGCATAACAACGCCACTCTGCTCAACAATCAGCCAGGCGATCTCATCACTCAGCTCTATGGCATTGACGCCACCTTGCGATGGAAGCCGCTGCGGCGCTCGATCTACCATTCATTTGTCGGAAGAGGCGAGCTCATCTGGAGCCAGCGCCATCAGCTTCCCACGGAGCAACGTGCTTTCGGCTTCTATACCTCGGCGGATTACCAGTTTGCGCGCCGCTGGTTTGGCGGTGCGCGCTTCGACTATTCCGACCGCAGCCACTATGCCAATCTGACGGACAAGGGAGTCGCGGCGACCGTCACCTACTGGCCAAGCGAGTTCAGCCAGGTTCGCGGCGAGTATCGCTTCACTCATTACGCCGAGAACCGCGATAGCCACGAACTCATGATGCAGTTGATCTTCTCTCTGGGCGCACACGGAGCGCATCCGTTCTAGGAGCAAGGAATGCATAAAAACCAACTATGTCTCACGGCAGTAAGCCTGCTGTTCCTGCTTTCCGGAGTCGCGGCAGCGAAGAAAATGAACGTGGTCACTTCGACCACCGACATGGCTGCACTCGCCCAGGAAGTCGGTGGCGACCGCATCAGTGTGGAAGCCATTGCAAAGGGATATCAGGATCCTCACTTCGTCGAAGCCAAGCCCAGTTTCCTGCTCAAACTGCGGCAGGCCGATTTGTTGATCGTGGTTGGACTGCAGTTGGAGATCGGCTGGCTCCCGCCCCTGATCACGCAATGCGGAAATCCGCGCGTGCAGGTCGGCGCGGCCGGTTATCTCGATGCCTCACAGTTCGCCGAAATCCTTGAGATTCCTCAAGGCACGATCACGCGTGCTATGGGCGATGTGCACCCATTGGGAAATCCTCATTACTGGCTCGATCCCAATAACGGGCGCCGTGTAGCCAAGGGCATCGCCGGAAAACTGGCAGAACTGGATCCCGCCGATTCTGCCTATTTTCAGGAACGCTTCCAGGATTTCGACAAGCGCCTGACTGCCGCCGAGCAGAAGTGGGACGCGGAAATGGCCCCTTATAACGGCCGCAAGGTCGTCACGTATCACAATTCGTTCACCAATTTCGCCAAGCACTTTCACCTCGACGTTATCGGCTATGTCGAGCCGCGGCCCGGCATCCCGCCGACGCCGAGCCACACGCTCGACCTGATCGGGCTGATGAAACGTGAGAACTGCAAGCTGGTGCTGGTCGAGCCCTACTTCGACCTGAAGACGCCCAACAGCATCGGCGCGGCTACAGGGGCCAAGGTGCTGGTGTACCTGCCGTCGGTAGGCGGGGAAAAACAAGTGACAAACTATTTCGAGCTGTTCGATTACGATATCGATTTGCTCAAGAAGGGATTCCAGTAGTCCAAAGGGACACTATGGAAATCTTGCAGTTTTTGATTTGGCCTTTCATGGCCAGCCTGATTCTTACGGGAATCCACGCCTACCTTGGCGTGCACGTGGTCGAGCGCGGAGTTATCTTTGTGGATCTGGCTTTGGCGCAGATCGCGGCGCTCGGCGCTACCATCGCCATTCTTATCGGCATGGATCCGCACGGAGCCGGCGCGTACTGGCTGAGCCTCGCCTTCACGTTTGTGGGCGCGGCCGTCTTCGCCTTCGCGCGCACCCGCCGGGGACATATTCCGCAGGAAGCCTTCATTGGCATCGCTTACGCGGTTGCTTCAGCGGCGGCCATTCTCGCTATGAGCAAGGCCACCGGTGAGACCGAGCACCTCAAGGATATGCTTGTCGGCAACATCCTCGCCGTGTCGCGGCATGATGTCGCGAAGACCGCCCTCCTCTACGGCTGCATCGGCATCTTCCATTACATTTTCCGCCGCCGCTTCCTCTTGATCTCCACCGATCCCGAGCAGGCCGAGGCGCAGGGTATCAGCATTCGCTTCTGGGATTTTCTCTTCTACGCCTCCTTCGGCTTTGTGGTGACGTCCTCGGTTGCGATCGCCGGCGTGCTGCTGGTCTTCTGTTATCTGATCGTGCCGTCAGTGGGCGCGATGTTATTCGCCGATCGCGTTGGCCGACGGCTCGCCATCGGTTGGACGATGGGAACTTTAGTCTCTGCTCTGGGCGTTTACTTTTCGGTGCTGCTCGACCTGCCCACTGGCGCGACCATCGTCTGCACCTTCGGCGCGGTGCTGATTGCGATGTTCCTGATTCATCTCTTTTTCTTTCATGGACATGAGGCAGCTGCATTGGCTGGTGCCGCTGCAATGAAGAAACCCGAGCACAAAGCAGTACCGCAGCAGTAATGGCAGAAAGGACGCAACTTCGGCACACGTCTTCGATTGCGTCGGCGACATGCGCTCGCTAAAGCCTATAATCCGGCCCCTGGCCGCCGTAGCAGGAACGGTATTCATCACCGATGAGGAGGAATCATGTGCAAGGTGAGCAGGCGCGAGTTGTTGATTGGTGGAGGAGCATTTCTAACCCTCGCTGCTGAGGCCGACCTCCTCGCACGACCGACGCGGCCCGGAATACCCGAAGCCGCCAAGGAAGACCTTGTCGCTACCGACATTTACTTCCACGAGGGCGATATCTCCGATTCTGCTGACGCCGTCTGCAACAACGGCTGGATCATATTTGAGGACTACGTCCTGGTCATTGATGCGAATTTTCCGGCAGGCGCGAAGCTGATGATCAGCAAAATCCGCGCCCTCACAGACAAGCCAATACGATTCGCCTTCGATACGCATCATCACGGCGATCACGCATACGGCAATCAAATTTACGTGGAAAACGGTGGGGTGCCCGTGGCGCATACCGGCGTGATTGAGGAGATGAAACGATACGAAACCGGTTATTACGGGCATGAACCCGGCAGGTGGGAGGCCGCTGCAAAGGAGCGTCCCGACCTGAAAAACACCAAGCTCAAACCGCCTTCGGTGCTTTTTTCGAAAGACCTGATTTTCGACGATGGAAAGCATCGCGTCGAACTGATGCATCTGGGCGTGGCCCACACACACGGCGATGCCGTGGCATGGTTGCCGAAAGAGCGCATCCTGTTTACGGGCGACGTCTGCGTCAACGGACCATACAACTTCGTAGGCGATGGAGACGTCGGCAAGTGGATTGCCACGCTCGACGCAGCCAAGAAACTGGAAGCGAAGATCGTATGCACAGGGCACGGACCGCGCTCGACGGCATCGGTTCTGCAGGATCAGCAGGCTTTCTTTGCGGCACTGCGTGAGCGGGTCGGCGCCCTCATGACGAAGATTCCGCCCGATCAGGCAAAGGCTAAGGTTGAAACGATTCGCGCGACGCTGAAGTCGAATGCGCAGATCGCGCGCTTTGTCAGCAACGCAGGGTCAGGCTCCGATGATGGCTTCCCGTCCCAGGTGGCGAAGGTATACGAGGAACTGACGGGCAACAAAATGGCTGCGCTAATCCACGAGCCCCACTTGATGCGACACGCCCATGCCCGTGCTCACGGCCTTACGTTCGCTTAACATCCCCTGCGGGCGCATTCAGAAATGGCGCGTGAAGCTCCAGGAGTTCGTCTGTAAATCCTTGTAAAGAATCCGCCTCAACACTGTCGCATCGAAAGATATCCAGTAGAATCCAAGTAACTGTTCTTTGCGCCAACCTACACCGCTCGAGGGGATGCTTGCACATCAAGTTCGCACTGAGGCTGACAGCAGTCATTGCGCTTGCCGTCGCTCCGCAACTACACTCCCAGGCCCAGCAAAGTACTCCGGCCGCTCCGCAGAGTCAGCAGAGTTCGCAACCAGCGCAACACGAGAGCGCACCTCCTCCCACTCCGCGGCCCGAAGCCCCTACATCTGTGAATGGCAAGACGCAACAGGAGCTGGAAATCGAGCACCAAGAGCAATCGCAACGCGTGCTGGGCGTGCTGCCCCAGTTCGGAGTTACCAGCCGCCAGGATGCTCCCGCTCTTACTTCGGGTGAAAAGTTTCACCTGTTTGCAAAGTCGGCATTCGATCCAGTCACGATCGGAGTGGTTGGGCTGCAGGCAGGACTCAGCCAGGCGCAAAACGAATTCCCCGCCTACGGCCAGGGCGCCTCCGGATACGGAAAACGCTTCGGAGCCGCATTCGCCGATTCAGTCTCGTCCGGCTTCTGGAGTAACTACTTTTACCCTGTCTTACTGAAGGAAGATCCACGCTATTTCCGGTTGGGGGAAGGCAGTTTCGGCCACCGGTTTACGTACGGAATCAAGCAGGAATTCGTCTGTCACACCGACAAGGGCGGCCGCTCGTTCAATTTCTCGAACGTGCTCGGATCGTTTACGTCGGGAGCCATCTCGAACATCTACTATCCGGGCAACACTCTGATCCGCACCATTCCCGCCACCCCGACATCCCCAGCCATTCCGGTCTACGAGAACGATCGCGGCGCGACACTCACACTGAGCCGAGCCTCCATCGCACTCGGATACGGAATCATCGGCGGCCTTTTCGATGAATTCTGGCCCGATATTCACAGCAAGCTATTTAAGAAGAGAAGCGAATCGGCGGTCGCGGTTGGCAATTCTCCGACGAAATAAAAAAGGGAGTAGAGGAAAACCACGTCGCTGTTTTCCCTCCCATCTGAGTTTGCCTGTTATCTCGAATTCCGTGGCGCTTCGTCTTACTAGTCGCTATTCGCTAGCCGCTAATCCCTGGCTTCACATCGTACGCTTGGGTTCCGGCGCGCGATCGGTCACGAGATTCGGATGCAGCCGGCGAAAGCTTTCAGCTACGTGACAATTCCAGCAGACCGGTTGATGTGTCGAGAAAATCTTGGGAAGCTGCTCTGGCTTCAGCAACTTCCATTCCGTCGTCCGAAAGTCCGGGCCCAGCAGTGCCGGAGCATGATCCA
>Ga0335069_10014866_pt1 | contig 10892 bp, 16 predicted proteins | sample Lox_Sample_11_FD_206714 | JGI IMG/M metagenome (GOLD analysis project Ga0335069, IMG submission 206714) | Soil microbial communities from Loxahatchee National Wildlife Refuge, Florida, United States - Lox_Sample_1.1 | ecosystem: Environmental > Terrestrial > Soil > Wetlands | place: USA... | reverse complement strand
GTAGCAGAATTATTAATCAACCCGCGCTGGGAAAAAGAATTGGAAGATATTTCCAAAATTTCGTCAACCAAAGACCGGGGTGCGACTTTAGGAAGATTAATAAGCGGTGTGAGTACGGGGCTTTTGATGAACGCGGAGCCTTAAAAAGTTTCAAAACCTGACAAGGATGTTAGGAAATGGCTTTAAACCCTGATTATGTATTAGCTCCTTCATTGGAGATGTACTTTGTTGACAAGGACAGTGGACTGCCCTTGGCGAATGGACTCGTTTATTTCTATCAGGATAATGCTCGAAATATCCCGAAGCCGGTTTATGAGCTTGCCGGTAACTTCCCGAATTACGTTTACAATCCTCTTCCGAATCCTGTAGTCCTCAGTGGCGTCGGGACTTTCCAGGATAATAATGGCAACGACATCTTGCCTTACTATTTTCCTTTTGACTCAAGCGGTAACGTTCAGCTCTATTATGTAGCGGTTTATAGTGCAGGCGGCGTTTTTCAGTGGAGTAGGGCGGCATGGCCAAACTTCATCGAGACAACGGCTGGAAATGATGTCACTAATTTTGTAGCAAATGGGCAGTTTTTACTGCATAACAATCCAGCTACCAATAGCGCTGGAAGCCCGCTTCCTGTTTCCTTAACGACTGTCTCAGCTCAAACAAGCACAACTCTTAACTATGGAACCGGCGGATCAGCACCAGGTAACTTAGATGTCTGGACAATTGCCCAAGGCGGTTGGACTTTTGAAAAGAATCATGGATCGTCTTCAGTCGATACAATTACTTTTCCAGTATTTCCATCTTATCAAAATCCTCCAACAGGCGGCCCTCGATATGCCATGCAACTTGCGACAACTATGGCGGGTACGGATACCTCTAAAGATATCTGCTTAAAGTTTCCGAACGTCAATACGTTCAGTTCGATAACAGGACAAGTCTATAATCTTTATATCGAAGGGATTTGCACAAGCTCAAGTTCGCCAATCGTCGAAGTGATTATTCGTAAATACTATGGCGTTGGCGGATCTGCAACTACGGAAGTTCAACAAGGGACTTTCTCACTTGCTTCAACTTGGAAGAATTTCAATATTACGTTAGATTTTGGAAGCAATGGTGGACAAACTATTGGAACTGGCAATGATGATTTTGTGCAGGTTGTTTTAAGGCTTCCTCCAACCGGCGTTCAAACAATCGAATTTACGGATGTTGCGATCACTGTAAACTCAACACAGTTAAATAATTTCCCATCTCAAACTGAAGCGGAACAAATTGCTCCAGCTACTGCTGGTCAGCTTCCAACTCAACCATCTGATGGAAGCGACTTTTATCTTCCGACTGTCTTGACTTCATCAGGTCTGACTTATGATAACTCAAGCATTGGAACAATCGTTGGAAAAGTTCAGGCATCTGTTACAGTAGGTGGCATTGATTTCGGGACAAACAATGAACTTTTTCTTAATGGCCAAATCATTCCGGGCGCTAATAAGTGGTCTCCAATTGGAGTTCCTTATTATCGGCTTTTGAATTATTTACTTACAAATAGCCCTATTACAAATGTTCCGCTTTGGGGAACTGGATCAAACTACAGCACCGCTTACACTTATGGCGGCTCAAGCTTAACTAACTTTTTCAGACTGACAAATAATTCGGCGGGCACAAGCGTTTCACTACCAGTTAATGTGAGCGCAGGAATTACGGTACAAGCAACCGCAATCAATGTTGGCGCAGCAACTCTTAATTATACTGCTTATAGCACTGACGCAAATGCGTTATTAGCTGTAGGTTCTTTTGCTTCTCCTCTCTCAGCTCCCACGAATGGAACAACAGCTTTTACTGTCAATCCCTTGGGTACTACGAATGGCTATCAAGCATTTCAAGGAACTACGGATTTTACGGTCACAACAACTAATGCAGCAGTATTAGCTAATCCAGGAGGAGCCGGGCTTTATTGGACTTTCTCCAATGCATCAACTGATTTCTATATGTGGTTTAAGTTTACCAATGAAACTGATCCAGCTCCTGGGGGAACAGGAATTGAGATTTTTATGCCATCAACTAATCTCAATGCTCAAGATGTCGCAAATGTCATCCGTGAAGCTATCAATCGTTTCCAGATCGCAGGATTATCTTTTAGCGCAGTTCCTACAGCTGGGACATACTGGACATTCGCCAGCAATCAAGGAGGAACCGCTTCTAGTTTTTATGTTTGGTATACAGTCAATGGCGCTGGCAGCGATCCAGCCCCTGGTGGAACAGGAATAAACGTTGCCTTAACAAGTTCCGATACAACAGCAACCACTGTTACTAAAACACAACTTGCCATTAACAGTTATCAATATGCTCTAGGCGATTATCGAGGAATGTTCTTGCGAGGTCTTGATCCCAATGGAACCTGGGATTTAGATTATTATATAAGATGGTCTCTTATTTCCGGTGGAGGAGGTGCAAATCTCGGAACCTATGAATTCCAGCAGTTCCTTCAACATTATCATTCTATACTTGGTTATCAAGCTGGAGCTACGACTACGCAGTTTCCTTACGGTGGAAATGGTATGGCACCAGCTTCACAAACCGTAGCCATTTCTGGTGGCACAGAAACAAGACCTGTTAATGCAGGCGTTAATTGGTTTATTAAATTCTAAGGATAGTGTTATGACCACAAAATTTAACATGACCCGAGACATAAATGGCTACAATGGCTTTGGTCTTCAGTTCTCGGATACAAATTATTCCTGTACCCTTACGGCCTCATCCGATACAACCTTAACAGTACCTTCGGCTGTTGGGATTGGTGGACCCGAGACCGCATCGACCTATGCTTATACGTTGGCTATTTTTGATTTTGACCCGGGTACCTCTGTTTGGGTAGCAAATAACAACACAGCAAGCGCTCCGGCTGGTAACACATTTGCATCGACAAATTCTCAATTGAATCCAGCGGCTCGCTTGGTGAAGGGCGGTGATGTCCTTCATTTCTTTACGACAGGGACTGGAGTGAATGTAAGCGTTGAGTTTTATTCGCTTGCTTAGGGAGAAATTAAATGTCATTTCCGAAAACGCAGAAGTTTGGGATTATCGAGAATCCGCTGATCTTTTCGCCATTCTCGACAAACAATTCCCCCGGAGATGAATTGGTTGATTTAGATTTTTTGCTAATGGATGGTGAGTTCTTCTTATTAATGGATGGAACGCATCTCTTAACATTTACGCCATAAGGATTTGGCCATGTCAAAGAACGTAGCTCAAGTATTAGCGGCAAACCCAGTGACAACTGTTGGTGCGACTGATACATTTTATCTCGCGCAAGGAAACACGACAGATGCGGCGATCACTGGTGCCAATCTGAAAGCATCACTCTCGCCGCTTACGACAAAAGGCGACTTATATACCTTTTCAACAGTAAACGCTCGATTGGCGGTTGGAGTAACTAACGGTCAGATTTTACAAGTAAGTTCTGGAGCAGCAACAGGTCTTGCTTGGTCAACGCCAACTTACCCTAGTGCAAGCGGAACTTCGGGAAAAATATTAATATCTGATGGAACTAATAACGTTTACAGTACTCCGACCTATCCAAATTCTGCAACGACTACAGGAAGCTTTATCTATGCGAATGGCACGAATTATGTAGCATCGACTTCTCTTTGGCCAAATACAGTTGGCACTGCAGGCAAGATTATTCGCTCAGATGGCACAGTAAATGCCTATACCACTAGCACATTTGCAGACACTTATGGCGTTAGTACAATCCTCTATGCCAGCAGTGCAAATACAATATCAGGACTCGCAACAGCAAATAGCGCAACTTTAGTTACAAATGGCTCAGGTGTGCCCGCATGGCAAGCATTAACCGCAGGACAAATATTAGTAGGTACGACAGCAAGTGCCCCAGCTGCAACGACTATTAGTTCTGGAACTGGTATTACTGTTACGAGCGCATCCGGATCTATTACTGTTAGCTTATCAGGCGCTGGGCCCGGAACATTAACCTGGAATGACGTCTCAGGGACAAGCCAAGCAGCTGCTGTTAATAATGGGTATATTATTTCTAACGCCGGCCAGACAACTGTGACACTTCCGGCAACGGCTGCAGAAGGATCTGTTTTTGCAGTGCAGGGTAAAGGCGCTGCAGGATGGATTTTGCAGGCAAACACAGGTCAAGTCATTCATTTAGGATCGAGTGCAACAAGTTCTGCCGGATCATTAACTTCAACAAACCAATGGGATTCGGTGATTATTGTTTGCGTAACAGCGGATACGACATTCGCGGTAACTTCGGTCATAGGGAATTTAACAGTAGCATAAAAAGGATTTTAAGATGCCTATCATTTCTCAATTGCCAGTTGCAACGCAGGTAAATACATCTGATCTATTCGTCATTGATCAGGCACTCACGACTAAACAAGCGACGGGATCACTTGTTGCAGCGATGGTTGCGACTGGATTAGTAATTTCTATTTCTCAAGTTACAGGGTTGAGCGCGGCTCTAGCAGCATGCCTTCAAGTCGCCAATAATCTTTCTGACGTTGCATCAGCAGCGACCTCTCGAATTAATCTTGGATTGCCGGCACTTACAAATGGACAGCTATGGATTGGAAACGCTGGTGTTGCACCGCTTGCAGCTAATCTAACCGCTGGAACAAATATTAGCATTAGTAACGGCGCAGGCTCTATTACCATTAATTCTACAGGGCTCGCAGGAATTGGCTGGAATCATATAACCGGCACATCACAGACTATGGTAGCAGATGCTGGTTACATGGCTGACAATGGCGGTTTAGTAACATTGACGCTACCCGCAACAGCGGCATTCGGAACACTTATTTATGTTCAAGGATATGGCGCAGGCGGTTGGAAAGTTGCTCAGAATGCAGGACAGAATATTCAGATAGGTTCAGTTAGCAGCACTGTCGGGGCCACGGGTTATATAGCATCGAGCAATCGCTATGACTCAGTGGCGTTATTTTGTGCTGTTGCAAATACTACATGGACATCTCTTGGTGGACCTCAAGGAAATTTAACAATCAATTAAAAGGAATTAATTATGACTACAAATAATGCGGTTAACGTTGGTTTATCAGGTTCTACAGGAACCGGTACTTTTGTAGGAGCTACGAGCCCCACTTTAGTGACACCAGCCCTAGGTACACCTTCAAGCGGTACTTTAACTAGCTGCACAGGTCTGCCAATCAGCACCGGTGTTAGTGGCTTAGGCACAGGAGTAGCTACAGCCTTAGGAGTCAATGTAGGAACAGCCGGCGCTCCAGTTGTAAATGGAGGAGCATTGGGTACACCTTCCTCGGGAACATTAACTAATGCTACTGGTTATACGATTGCTAATCTTACAGATGTGGCCTGGACTGATTTTAGTGGAAGCATTGGTTATACTGGATTTACAGGATCAGTTACTACAACTTTGGCCTTGTATAAAAGAATAGGAAAAACCATTTTTATAAACATTCAAGCAACCGGAACTAGTAATGCTACATCTTTCACTATTACAGGATTACCAGCGACAGCTAAAAATACAATTACATACACGCAATATATGCTAGGGACTGACAATGGTGGAAATGTCACGTGTGTTGGTAGTATCGCAGGTACAACATTATCATTATTTAATGGCGTAGCGGCAGGAAATTGGACTAACTCAGGTAGTAAAGCATTTAATGGGCAGTTTTTCTACGAAACAACTTAAAAATCTAACCTATAACTCTTAGGGTCGTCTTTAATAAAAAGACACCCTAAGACGTAAAGCATTCCGATAAGCGGGGAAAAAATAATCAGCAATGTGATCTTAAGAATTTTCTTTAAGAGTTTCATTTTATTATCCTATTTAGGAAATGAATTTTATTCTAAATACAGATAAATTCAAGTTTATCGTTTGGCTTTCTTCTTCGGAATTTTAGCTCCAGCTTTCCGAGCCGTATTCAGAGCGATAGCAACCGCCTGGCGTTTCGGTTTTCCAGCAGCTTCTTCGCGTTTGATATTTTCGCCAATCGCTTTCTTCGACTTTGATTTAATCAATGGCATTGCTTATCTCCAAATAAACAATTAGAAAGGACGGCGGCAATCAGGGAATGCCCCCTTTTGGGGAGGTCACAAGGAGAAGAAGGCCCCGTCCTTATAAACGTTATCAACCATAACTGCCGGATGTAATTGCCGCAGAAGCTTTAAATCCATTGTGTAACATAAGGATTAAATTGCCTGTGCCTTTTCCAGTATCGAGAAGGCTTAATACGCAGCCACCCGTTGCACTAGAAAATGCAGCAATACCTTGAGTGATGGTTGTGCTTCCAGTTGGATCTTTTACACCGCCTGAAGTGACGGAATAACCAGTGGATGCTGCCGATTGTAATGTTAAGCCCGTGTTATCTGTGGCCAAATAAACTTTAAACGGAGTCACGCGGCTCATATTAGTTCCGCTACCATCTTTTAATTGAACTGTGATGGTACAAGTATTAGCAGCGCCAGCAGCGGCTGTAATTGTGCAAGAACCCGGATCGACTTGAGGAACAGGAGTTGCGCCGTAGGAAAGATTATTTACAGAAAGCGCTGCAGAGGTTCCGGCATCTAAAACAAAGTTAGCAGTTGCTGCACCCGGATCTGGAATCGTGTAGACAGTTGCCTGACCCAAAGTAGATTTAGGACTAACAGTAGCGTTGAAGTTACCAGCATTTCCAACAGCAGCCCAAATAAAACTACCATTCGAGGCGCTTGAAGGAAATGAAGTGACTGTTCCAGCATGACCGGAAGAACCCGCTGTCACATTACCTGCTGTGACTCCCAGATTTCCTGTTGAGATTGTTAAACCACCAGCAATGCTTTGCGCAGAAGCGGCTGTGCTCACGATCACATTCGCAGTGGCAGCTCCCGGATCATTGAAGGTCAAAACAGTGTTTTGGCCGAGAGAAGAAATATTGCTTAAAGTTAAAGTTTTGTTACCAGAATTATTAACCGCTGCAATAACCAAACTGCCATTGGAAGCAGTGCCGGGGAAAGAAGTTAAAGTTCCTGCTGTTCCGGAAACACCCGCCTGGAGACCACCATTGTTGATGAGGGTCTGAGGTGAGCTAGTTGTTGGCGAATAAATCTGACCAGTTGTGCCATTAAAGCCAGCAATATGGTTGGCTTGAACAGGTAGCAGAACATCACCGGCATTGGCCCAGAGGGCTAGGGTAATCGAGCCATTGCTGATTGTGGGAATGAAAACTTCATAGGTGCCAGCATTGCTGTAGCTGACATAGCTATAAACCATATCAATCACATCGGTTGGCAGGATCTGATAGCCCATGAGATTGGCTTCATTCAGATAGCCGGCGGTTGTGACTGTTGCGAGATTATCGGTTGTTACGATTTTGACGCGGCGTGGATTGACCAAAATTTGGCCAGCGACGTCCGTAGTAATAGAGATGATACCCATGACAATACGTCCTTGTAATGTTGTTAGGTAATAAACATTATAAGGACGTTCTCGTCATGTTTCCAGCGAAACTAAAGATAGCCGAGTCAATGGGCTGGTTAATCGGAATTCTTTTATTATGAATTCGGATGTTATCGCAATCGGTCATTCGGGAATTCTGAATTAGTGGTTATACCATTCGGAGTTCCCCATTTTTTGGCAGGGATGGATACCCCTTTTCAAGAGAAGTCGCGATGTGGACTCCAAGTCTCATGTAGGAATCGAACCTACTACTTCAGTACCAAAAACTGACGTCTTACCCGTTGACCAATGAGAAATTCACAAATGCTATGACAGTTGCAACTGCCTACGGTTTAAGGCACCGAGCAGGCCTTCCCCATTCGCCCTCGACTATCGTAAAAGGTTATTTATACTCCGAAATATCGCGTTTAGGGGCGTAGTTATCCAGGGTATCAGCCGGGATTTCTACGGGTGCTGTCCAGTTGGTTTGCTGGATAGCGGCATCAATCAGGCGAAGGGCCCGGGCATAATAATCATACTCTTCGGTGACTTGTTTGGCGTAGAGTTTCGGGACCTGCAAGACAATATCATCGACATTATCAGTCACCTGGCGACGTTGAGCTTTGATTTCGAAAAGATTCGTATGTTGAATGTTTTTGAGCTGTTGAACCTTCTCTTGAAGTTCCTTACGGCGAAGGAGGGCTTCTGCTAATTTAATTGTTGTCATAAAGCAAATTCCTGGGTTAATTGTTAAGGGGAGCTACTATAACGTACTCCCCCGAACAATATCAAGCTAACATTCAGAAATTTATCTCATCGTTAAAAGGAGCTGCATTTTGCATAAGTTGAATGTTCTTAACGGCAACCGGCTTAATGTAGTCTTTGACGGCGTTTCGATCGCGATAAAAGCCACCTTCCGGTTTAGCTGCGCCTTTTTCAACAATCAAGTTGACGCTGCCAGTTTTGCCAATGACGGCGTTCAAAGGAAGATTTCCAGTTCTATATTCTTCAGCAAAGCCTAGTGTTTCACAGAAATGCTTGAGTTTAAATCGCATTTTATCGGTGAGGTAGTCTTTAATGATATAAAGCTTGCCCATCTCATCAGCGATGCTTAAGGTGACCACAAGCATGGCATTACCGGTTTTAGAGGTCGCCATATCGATATGAGTAACAACGAAGGGATATTCGCCAGCCTTGAGAAGATTACGGGTCTCATACTCACGAATATCCTCGTCCGTTAAGGGATTAAATGAAAACATGATCTAGTTCCTTCTAGTAGTTAATATTCCTTTTAAAGCTTTACTTGATGGTTAAATTCAAGTTTGTCTTTAACTTTGCACCCGGGACCTCTTCGCCGGCCTTGAGGGCTGCGAGGATGTCACGTTTGTTTGGATCAATTTCCGTTTTAACGCGCTTAAACTTTTCTGGCAATGCGTCCATATCAATATCAGGATCAACTGCAGCAGATTCCCGTAGGCTGATCTTAAAGTAAGGACAAGATATTTCCTTCAATCCAAGCTTATGCATGTTGAACGTGAGATACTCTTCAAGCCATTCCATTTCTGCTTTAAAGCGTTTCTCACGTAGCGCCATGGCGTTCTTAGCATCGTTGATCGCTTTCGCTTCGGCTTCCATGTTTTTAATAACGCAGGCAGTTGAGATAATTTTGCGATTCCCAGCTTCATCCAAAGCATTAAGTGCAGCTTGCTTTTCTGGATTAATCTCACCGGTCTCTTCGTCAAAGAGTTCGCTGAAGATACGATCGTATTGTTCTGATATTTCGTAAAGTTTCAATGAAGTTAAAGCTTTAGATTGCATTGACTTTGCCCTCCAAGATTGAATTATTGCTCTTCAAGGAAAGGTTTAAGAGGGCCTTTTCATCAAGATCTTCCTGGCCGGCAGCAATCAGTTCTGCATCTTCGTTGTACTTCCTCATATGTTCCTTCACGATACAAAGATCATTCGGAATATAAGCTTCTTTAAACATGCCGCGAGGACTTTTCGCAAGAAGCACGCCATTGTTCTGCGTGAGGAAAAGATAACGTCCGTCAATCACCTGACTATGAAGAACTGTTGTAAACATTCCTTCAATGGTGATCTTCTCATCGAGCATTTTACCAATGGTCTTGCAATGCATTTTTCCTTGGTTGTCTGTATCGGAGTGCGAGAGAACAAAACTATAAAGATCTTCTCGGCATTCTGTAAGGGCGCGAATGGTCAACCAAGCATGCTGTCCAATCTCGGTAAACTTGGCGAAACCATTTTCCGTTGCCCGGCGCATGAATTCATTGCCCATGGTGTATTGCCAGTCATCCACAATGAGATTCTTAATATCAGGCCGGCGTCCGTTAATCATTTTGATGCAGTTGATAATCTTTGAATGATCATCAGTTGCATAGTAGTTTCCTTCCTTGTCATCCCATCCTTTAATGGGCGTGTAGTGTTTCTTGTAACCCCGGAAAGGCAGAGGCTTGTCAAGGATATTAATGACAAAGGTCTCTTTGGGATTCAAGTTACTGATGCTTGAACTCTTTCCTGTCCCGGATTCTCCAATAATTAAAGTTGCGTTACTCATAGGTCACCTCTTAGTTTATAAACCTTCACGGAACATTTCATAAGCTTGATCTTCATCGCCGTGTTTTGCGACATAATCCAGCCATTCATTGCGCTCGGAGTTGAATTCACCCAGCACATCCCAAAAGAGTTCGTCAATGATATCCTTGTAATACTTGACGACAGCCGCCTTTGTTTTTTCAGCCAGAACAAGATGCGATTCTTGACAGCCATCTTTAAGAGCACATTTTAAAGCAGCCATGACTACATCTAAATCATCGCAGTTGACTAAAGATTCATGCTCATCAAAAGGACTTAAGGATTCGATCAAAAGGGCTGTAATCATCTCACGCTCGTCTTGCAGGAGATCCCGGGGATGATTGCGTTTATAATCTATAATGAGGTCGAAAATGTATTGCTTGACGGCCTTTGTTTTAAAGACCCATGGCACGTGCTTTACAGTGGCTCCTTCCACTTTTTTCCCCCAATCATTCCCTTGACGAAGTTCTGACATTATAGCTTGTTTATCGGTATTTTTCATATTTGTTTCTCAGGTTAAGGTTAATGGAAGTTCTCATATTATAACTTTTGTTACCTTTTGTCAATTCACAAATAATAACAATAGTTGACAATAGTTATATTATCGATTACCCTCTGTCTTCAGAGTAAAGGAAACAGATATGTCGATTACAGCCGAAAAACTAAAACAAATAAGGCTTGAGTGCTGCATGAGCCAGGCAGAGTTTGCTGCCGCGCTCGGCGTCACAAAGCCATCGATCTCCTATTATGAACGAGGAAAGAGACAGCCGTCATTCAAAACAGTGCGAAAGCTTTTTGCTCTTGTCAAGAAGTACGGTATTAAGGTAAAACTGCCCGAGATAAGGATCGATTAATGATAGGTATCACCCACGGCGATGCAAAG
>Ga0335069_10014865_pt1 | contig 10892 bp, 12 predicted proteins | sample Lox_Sample_11_FD_206714 | JGI IMG/M metagenome (GOLD analysis project Ga0335069, IMG submission 206714) | Soil microbial communities from Loxahatchee National Wildlife Refuge, Florida, United States - Lox_Sample_1.1 | ecosystem: Environmental > Terrestrial > Soil > Wetlands | place: USA... | reverse complement strand
ATATTCATCGAAGGCTGGGAGGCCCAGGAGCAGAAGATAAAAGAGCTTGAAAAGGAACTCGCTTATTACACGCATGGTCATCAGATCAAAGAAATTTATATTGACGAAGGTGTTTTATTGGAAAAAGAGCAGAAGATCAAAGCTCTAAGGGAGGCGTTAGAATCTCTTGTTTACAGTATAGCTGGAACCCACGGAACAAAAACAAATTTAGAGTTACCTGAATGGTTCAGGTGTCGAATGGATTATGCAAAAGAGGCTCTCGAAAAATTGAATGAGGAACCCTATGGAAAATAAAGAGTTGAGTTCATCAATCCAAAAAGGGCCGTGTATTGCTTGTGGCGACATCAACTATCCTCTTTCTTTTGGTGGGCCAAAAATTTGTCCGTCTTGCGATTGTGGTATTCCGCCTGAAGTAACAAAACTTAGAAAAGAGTTATTTTCAAAAGGGATGGAATTAATTGAGGCACAGAAGAAAATCAAAGCTCTAAGGGAGGCGGGGGAAGGATTAAAAAAAGCAATCAAATTTCTAAATCCTTCAAGTGGTGTTTATCCAATACTTCTGAAATCTGAAATAGGTCAAGTAGAAAAAGCTCTCGCCAAATGGGAGGATGTAAACAAATGATAAAAGCTGAAAGGGTTGAAATGAGTCTTGAATTTGCAAATGCTTTTAAATTTGAAATCCTCGGTTGGTGTAATAAAGATTTGCGAACCGTTTGGGTCTTTAAGTTTTGGGAAGAACCCCATGGAAAATAAAAAGTTGAGGCCGTGCCCCCACTGCAACAAAGAGCCATCACCAATAATTGTTGATGGGAAAATTATTGGTGCATGGTGTCATTGCTATGATAAGTGGGATTATCCGAAGGGTTCTATTGGATTTAAAACAGAACATTGGAACTCCGCATGGTGCTGGAAGGAATTGGATCGGCTCAAGGCGGAGAATGAAACCCTGAAAGCGGAAATTAAAAACTTAAACGAACGAGAAATAATGGCTGTCGATGAAGGCGATGAACTTAGGGCGGAGAACCAGAAATTGAGAGAGGAAATTAAACGGAAGGATGAGGCGTTGAGATTTATTTGTGAACGTGAGAATGCGACATTTGCAGAATGTTCACTGGCAGAAGAAATAATGGACAAGGCAAAAGAAGCCCTGGATGGAAAATGATCCGCGAATAGGCATTCGGAATTCATACTTTTTATTATATACAAAGATCAGTATTTATAAAATTTAGTTGACAAGCATATCTCTTTGCCATTAAGATTTTAGGCATGAGAAAAGGCCGACCGACCAATTGCACACCTGAGATCACATCTAAAATCTGCGAGTATTTAAAGCAAGGACTCTCCAAAGACGACGCCGCCGTGATGGTTGGAATCCACCGGACAACACTTTATGATTGGCAAAAAAAACACCCCTACTTCCTCGACGCAATAGAAAAGGCCGTCACGGAATTTAAGCTGGCGAACCTGAAAGTGATCCAAGAAGCGGCCAAGCCAAAGAAGTTCGGCGGCGGCGGAAGTTGGCAAGCGTCGGCGTGGATGTTGGAGCGCAAGTTTCAGAATGAATACTACGTCCGCCAAAGACTCGAGCATGGATTCGATGAGCGCATGCTTCAAGAGGTCGCCAGTAAGATCATCGCCATCGTTCACCGGGTGGCCCCGGACGTTTGCCCGCATTGCAAAACCAACCTGAACATTTCACCAAAGATCGCCGAGGAGCTTGTCGCCCTCTCAGGTGAACTGGTGAAATGAGACAGATACTCGAAAATTACACCGAGATCGACAAATCGTTCCAGGATAAAATTTTCTCTCATTTGATCGCCGGGTTCAAAGCCAAGACGATTGACTTCCGGGATTACGTTCCGCAAGCGTGGAATATCATCGAGCCGACCACGCCCTTCCTTCCCAACTGGCACATCGACTGCATTGCTGAACACCTCCAAGCGGTGACGGATGGCCAGATCAGAAATCTGATCATCAACATGCCGCCACGCAACGGCAAGAGCAACATCGTTTCAAAAACGTGGCCAACGTGGTCGTGGACACGGCGGCCCGGCCTACGCTGGATTTTTATCTCGTACTCGCAACAGCTCGCAGAGACATTTTCCAAAGATCGCCGCGACCTTCTCGAATCTGATTGGTACAAAGAAAACTGGGGCAACGTCGTCAAGCTCATGCCAGACCAAAACCAAAAGCGTGAGTTCATGAACACGGCGCGCGGAAAGATGACTGCCACATCAATCGGCGGAACATTGACAGGCCAAGGGGCCGACATCATCGTCATCGACGACGGCATTGACCCGAAGCGCGCGCACAGCAAGGCCGAGCGCGAATCAACGATCCGGTTTGTGAAGCAAGTGATCTCGACACGATTGAACGACAAAAAGAAAGGGGCCATCGTCGAGATATCCCAGCGCACGCACAAGTCCGACATCTCAGGTACGCTTCTATCAGAGGGCGATTACGTTCACTTGTGCTTGCCAGCGATTGCGCCGAAGCGCACGGTGATAACGTTCCCGATAACCAAGACGGAGTTCGTGCGAGAGCCCGGCCACGTCCTGCATCCAGATCGGGAAGACAAAGACGTTCTTGATCGCCAGAAGATTCGCATGCGCCTTCCCGGCCTCACCGCAGAGCAAGCCTATGAATCGCAATACCAACAAAACCCCACTAGCGACGAAGGCGGGATGTTTCAAAGAAGTTATTGGCGGTATTACAGCATCTTGCCGAGGATAAACTGGAAGCAGTGGACATGGGATACGGCGATGGAAGAAGGAGAAGAGAACGACTACACCGTCGGAGCCCTGCTTTGCTTTCACGGCCAAGGCGTGTGCATTGAGCGAGTTGTGCGGGCCCGCATGCAATACCCCGAGCTGAAGCAAACGGTTTTGTCTGAGTGGTCGGCGCGACCCGCGCATGTTCTTCTCATCGAAGATAAAGTGTCCGGCAAATCTCTGGCGCAAGACCTGATCAAATCAACCAGCCTTCCGGTGAGAGCGTGCGGTGTAAAGGGTGATAAAGTATTCCGCGCCAGCTTGGCTTCACCATATTTTAAATCGGGTCGAGTTTCCGTCAGAGAAAATCAAATCTGGGTTCCAGAATTGATCGAGGAATTTGCGGAGTTCCCAAATTCTGAGTATAAAGATCAGGTGGACGCAATCTGTCAAGGCATCAACGAATTTTATTTGAACCAGCAAAGTCCCTCAGCGATCTTGTCGGGGACGAGTGTGGCTTTGCCTGTCGCACCGAATGGCAATGGCGGGAATGGCAACGGGAGCCACGCTTCATTTCCCGATTGGATGTAGAGGGGATATCGGATGAGAAAAAAGAAAATCAATTTGCCAAAAAAATCATTCGCCGGAGACTGGATGGAATCGGCCCAGCCCGCCAATAAACCAATCGGGAAGATGGGCCCAGGAATGAGCGACTACGATCCCGACAAAGAATTTCTCGACATCCAAAGCACGCCTGTTAAAAATCCCGTGATCGTGTTCCATGAGGCTTTGCAGGGCGGAAAGGTTCAGGTTGAGGAAGCGTGGCTATTTGAAGGCCGATTCGACGAGCGCGGCGGACTCATGAAAGAGGCGGCGCACCTCGAACATAACGATCTCATCCTGCCATATCGTATCCGCCACGTGAAAGGTCAAGAGTATCGTCAAGCACTTGAGGCAGGTAAAGGCCAATTTGAAACGCTTCCGGCCAAGATAAAACGGCTCGAGGAAGCGAAAGCGCGACACGTCAAAGCCATCGAATCACTGAGGAAAGAAGGGTTGCTCAAAGAAGATTTCAGCACCGACACCATCTATCAGCCCTATGACGCCGCCCAATATACTGAGTACGCGCCGACTTACGGCGGCCCGTTCAACAAACAGCTTTATATCTACGATTACCTGACCATGCACGCCCGGGCCTTCGAGGCGAAGAACCACAACCCGCTGGCCAAACGGATCGTTGACGTTTTGGCACAATACGCTTTTGGCCGACGGTTCAAGGTCATCATCAAGAATCCACAGCAGAAAAAAATATGGGACGCGTTCGACGAGCAATACAAAATCGTCCACAAGATGTCCAAGTTTTGGGTGCGGGAATATCTGACGTTCGGCGAGCTTATGATCGACAAGGCGCGGTGGGATTCTCTTGATCCGTCGACGGTGTGGGACATCATCACGAACCCCGACGACATCGGTGAGGTTTATTATTACTACCAAAATTATCCAACCGCATACCAAACCTTCACCGGATACAAAATTAAAGGTGAGCCGGGGTCGGATAAACAACCTCCACTGAAATATGTGATACGACAACTTCCGGCTCATCAAATTATGCACATCAAATCGAATGTGTCATCGATGGAGAAACGGGGCCGTTCGTTCCTGTTCCCGATCCTTGGATGGCTGAAGCGAATCAAAGATCTTTACAACGCCGAGGTCTTGAAGGCTCAGCTTGAAGCATCATTCATTTGGGATGATACCGTCGATGGCAACGCTGGCGACGTGGCCGCTCACGCTTCGCAATTCTCAGGAATGCCAAAGCCAGCATCGGTGTTCACTCACAACAAAGCTGTCGAGCGAAAGCCCATGCCCGCCATGACCGGATCGACGCGCGGAAGCGGCGGTGTTTCGGATGAGATTCTCGGATTCATCGCCACGTCCATCGGTATCCCAAAAGAATTTTTTAATGTCATGAGTGCTGGCGGAAGCAATCGAGCGACTGCCGTTCAGTCCGCAGAGCCATTCGAAAAAGTGATCGAGGATTTGCAGGCCGACTTTGAAAATCTCCTTCAAAATATCGCCGAAGAAGTTTTCGAGCTCGCGGGCGTTCCGTACGAGAAAGGCGATGTTGAATTCGCGTTCCCGTCCGTCACGAAAGATACCACCACAGAAACGATCAAGAACATTGCCTTCGGAGAGACGATGGGCTACATCCAGCACGAATCGGCGGCGGAAATGTACGCTGGAGAAATGAATATCACAACTTATAATTACCAAGATGTCCAGGCCGCGATCAAAAAAGACAAGGCCAACGGGATTGATCCGATGATGCCGCCCGCCGGGAGATTCCCGTCTTCTCCTTTGAATGGCGATGGACAGGATGATGTCGATTCACCGATCCATGGCAACGGTGCCAACAAATTAAAAAACCAACTTAAGACTCTATGAGAAAAACCCAAGACAGAACCATCGAACGATTTGAAATAGAAAACCTCCGCTCTATCGACAAAATATCTGGCGCGGGATTAAATGTTCTTAAGCAGATGTGGGGAGAAGCAAAAGATTCGATGAAAGGAATCATCGCGGACGAATATCGTAGAAATTTTCCGCACGGAACGTGGAGCATGATTGATAGTCCCCAGGCAACTATAAACGTCATCAACTCCATCGACAAACGAGTCGCCTCCGTTCTCGCCGCTTATCACCACGCTTCGATAACCATGTCGTCGGTTGTTTTTAAGGACGTTTATTTTCACGGAGTGTTGCGGAACGCTTGGCTGATCGATCAAGTGACGCCGCCGTCCTACGACGTTAAACTTCCCAAGAGCCCGATGTTCAAAGAGGCCGATTTGATATACCGAGGCCCGGAGTCGGACACGGCATGGAAGGTTCGATGGTCGGCTTGGATGGATTCATATCGGAGCGCGCTCAATCAAAATCTTCGTCTCGGAGCGATGAACGATTCCGATATGGCGGACGCCGCATCAGAAATTGACGCGACTCGTCCCGGAAGCCCGCAGTCGGATATTTGGAACGCAATAGAGCGGATATTCTCGAATCAGTCTAATGTCGTTTACTCGTCGGCACAGCACGATGTCGCCGAAGCAAATCCGGACTTGGAAATCGTGGAGATTTGGCAGACCCGCTATTATGATCGGGTCTGTGATATTTGCGATGGGAACCGTGGACTGACAAGAGATGAAGCCGACAGCGATATCCCCGCGCATCCGAACGCTGTTCTTTCAGGCACAACAATGGCGAGTTACGGAAAATTACAGGAAATGGTCGGAGCTGACTATCATGGCCCTGCGGTCTTGATTGAAACCGCGCAGAATCACACGCTTACCATCGGCCCTAATCACCCGATATTTACCAGGAGGGGGATGATTAAAGCGTGTGAGCTCACAGAAAGTGATGAGCTCGTCTATGACTTGAGGAGTGAACCCGGCGCAATATCTAGTTTTAATTTCGAGAAGATGCCAATGGTTGAGGATGTATTTCAATCTGGATTGTCTTCTGGCTACCAAACGTCTGTTTCCAGTGCCAGACACGATTTCCACGGCGACCGGATATTCTGTAAGGGTGAAATCAAGGTTATAAAACCCGCAGACGGTTTGTTGCCGGTATTTGATTCCGGCGGAATTGAGAAGATGAGAGAAAACGGTTTCATTGGGCCCGATATGCAAAAGATTGTTTTGCCGAGTGATAGCCCTGAGAATCTTGGTCTCAGTAGAATCAATTTGCCCACGTCGGGCGGCATGAGCGGCGGATTGTCTGGTAATCATTTTATTCTCCTTAAAATCCAACGCATACATTATATCAAATTTATTGGTAAAGCATTTGACGCATCGACGGAAACTGGTCTCTACAATTCGAATGGATTTGTTGTTAAAAACTGCGGTTGCTATTGGCGGCTTGTGCCACGGTCGTGGATAAGTCTCTTGCGTGACGGAGACGCTGATGAGCAGGCCATAGCGAAGGCGATGGATGCCTCAGGCGAGGTTCCAAACGCCATGCTGATTTTTAACGATGATGGGAAACTGGTGGGCGCAACCACCGTCGAATTTGAAACGTGGGCCGAAAATAAAATGGCCCCAATACAGTCAAGATAAAGAGAGGATATGAGCAGAAACGTAGCCGACGCACTTGAGAGCCGTTCATCGAGCTTATTTGAAAAGATTGCCTCAAATGCCGCGATCTCCAACGTATTGATGGCTTTGCTGGGACGCATGGTGATCATGGCCCAGCAGGCAGGAAAACCTATCGAGGGCATTTCATTGGATAGGCCGATCTTCTTTGGCCGATCCATCCGTGCGCGCGTTAAATTCAACACGCTTTCTCTAACTCGCTCTCCTCTGGGCTTGTGGGCCCCGGCGGACGATCTTCTCAGATACGCCCAATCCCGATCCGTTCACCTCGCCAAAGTTCTTGAGCGCAATAACGGTGTGCGAGTTTTCTTCGCCGCCTTCTGCGAAGAGATAGACAATTTTTGCAATCATAAATCAATCAAATGGAGCGATCTCAAGGTCGAGAAGGCCATCATCACACAAGATAATCTTTTGGTCGTGACGTTTTCAAAGGAGCATGTGGACTTATGGGGGAGATAGGAGAACTCAGCAGGGACGAGCAGGATATCCTGTTCGAGTATCGCAGACTCAAAGCCATGAAGCACGGTGATTTTATTGTGTCCGTCAAGAACGAGGAAATGGTCAAACTGTGGGTGACAACGCAGACGGTTCGCAAGGTCGATCTCGAATCACTCCGTGGCGGTAAAAAACTAATGGAGGTAGCACCCAATGACAAAGCTGGCAATTAAAGCTGTCAAGAAAATGTTCCGGGACAACAAAGAAAAATGCGGCCCGGGATACGATTCTCTCGTCGATAAACTTAAAAATAATCCTGATGTAGACAATCCCTATGCTTTGGCCCACTACATCAAAGGCGAAGCCAAGAAGAAAGGTGCCACGCAGGCCAACACTTTGAACACGCTCTCTCAACTTCTCAAGAATGGAACGAAGATGCGCTGTTCCGAATCCGCCCGCCTCATTGAAGAGGTGACGCCAGCGGAAGCACCGGAAGGACATATTTTCAGGGTTGTCTTGATCACGGAAGGTCTCGGCAACCGCCGTAACATGAATTATTACGGGCCGGAAGCGATTAACGGGGCCCCGCCTATTTTTGAAGGGAAGCCATGCTTTATCGATCATCCGAGCGAATCAGAAGATCGGGATATACCGGAACGACGCGTGCGGGACAAATGCGGATATTTTAAAAATGTGAAGGTCGAATCCCTAAATGGGGTCAATGCGGTTACGGGCGAGTTACACTTCGACTTGTCTGATTCAGGAAAGAACGCTTACCTGAAAGCAATGACGGCCCTTCACTATAAAAACGAATTTCCAAACCTCGAATCGGAATACGTCGGACTGTCAATCAACGCAGATGGTGAATGGGAAGATCGCCGTGTCGAATGGCAAGGCGAGTTTCTCGACGTGAATTATGTGACGCAGTTCAAAGACGCATTCTCGTGCGACATCGTGACGAGTCCGGCGAGAGGAGGAAGATTCCTTGCCTTGGTGGAAAGTGCCGCTGGGGCAAAACCCGGAAAGGAGGGAAAAGCCATGACAGGACTAAGAAAAAGTCTTGAGGCGGCACGAGCCGCTCTGGATGAAGCCGTCAAAGAGGCCGACGTTGTTAAGAAGGCGACCAAAATCGCCGAGGCTAAAAAACTCTTCGACGCTTTTCTGAAAGAAGCGGAAAAAACCGCTATGCAAGATGAAGATGAGTCCGAATCCAAAAAGAAAGAGGAGTCCGAGGACGAAGCATACGCTTCCGAGAAAAAGGAAGCCGGTGCCGACTGCGAAGACGAATCCGAAAGTGAGGACGAGGATGAATCAGAAGCAAAGAAGGAAGGCGAAGACGCCGCCGATGGCGATAAAAAGGGCGATGGTGATTCTAAGGATTCCCACACCGTCATTACCCATAAGATCGTCAAGAAAACTGGCAAAGCCGCAGTCCCCGATGAGAAAGATGGTGACGATTCGTCTGACGACGATGACGACGCTGTCGAATCAAAGAGGATCGCTGTGACCGCCATGTTAAAAGAGGCGAAGATCGATCTTCCGGAAAACAAGGTCGCTGAATTATCCAAGCTCCCAGTGAAGGAAGCCAAAAAAGAAATTGATTTCCTTCGGGGATTGGTCGAAGCGACCGCTAAAAAAGTGATCAGCAAAATGTCGGTGCCGTCGGCGAAGTTCGCATCCATGAGCGAAGCTGAACGGAAAGCCGTGGGGTCGAGCAATAACGACCTGTTCGCTGATTGTATTAGGTAAAAAGGAGGCGACTAAAAATGAGTACAACTTCACAGAATAATCAGGTCTACGACAAAGGGACGCCACTGTTTTACCCGGTTCTAACGGACGGGACGTATGACATAAACCAAAACGATTTGGTTTATTTCGATACCTCGGCAAAAGTAATAAAGCCGTTGGATTCGGATGCGCACGCCGCTTATCTTGCGGGTGTGGCTCTCCAACAGAGCAAACTGAATGTCTATGGCTCTTCGAGCTATCCGCAAGGCGGCATTCAAGTGGCAACCAAAGGAATTTTCAAATTCCTAATGACCAGCGGAGACACGTATTATCACGGCGACGCGGTTTATTTTTCAACCGACGCCCAGCACGTGACCAATACGGCGGGTGGAATGACCCACATCCTTGGTTACGTGTGGCTACGGCCCGGCCAATCTTCACTGGCTTACGCCGCTGGATCATACGTCGAAGTGTTAATCGTCCCGGCCTTTCCAGTGGCCGGTGGCCTATAAGGAGGAAATTAAAATGCCGAAAGAAACTCAAGACTCAATCGCCCGGCTTAGTCCTCTTATCGAGGCTAACCGGAAACTGACTCATCGTGTCCACGAACATAAGCAGACGGCTATGCTGGAAAGCATTCGCCGGACTTTTGGAGTGGACTTGGCCGACAAAGAAAAGTTCAACTTTGAAGATCCGTTCTTTTCCTGGAAAGACTTCAGAGAGGCGGCCTACAAACTTGCGGAACGCAAGATGCAGGAAGCCAATGCCGAGAATACCTTCTCGCAGTTACTGCGAGCTGGTATCAACATGATCGCCAACAACTGGTATGAGCTGGTCGAAACCAACCATGAAATGGTGGGCGCGTCGACCTTCTCGACCAAAGCTGTTGAGCCCTATGCTCCGCTTCATCGCGGCGGTATTCCACGGAGAGTCCAAGCCGGAGGGCAATTCCCCCGGACGAAAGTGGCCGGACTCGATGTCCAAATCACCAACGAAAAGTTTGGTGCCATCGTGGACTTTGAACGGGAACTGTTTGACGACGATCAAACAGGCCAGATCGCTCAGAGAGCGAAAGACATTGGAGAGAACATGCGGATTCTTGAAGACGCATGGTTCTTCCAGAGATTCATCGGGACAGCCGGTTCATACGGCGGAGATCCCATCCCAGCGTCTCAAACTTACACCACGGTGTGGACGCCATCCACATCGCCATTCACTGGCGGCGGATACAATGCCCCTGCTTCATATGGCATATTTACGCCAGCCAACGTTCAAGCGGCAGATCTCGCGTTGATGAACCAACTCGATCTGCTCGGGAACAAAATGCTCGTGAACCCCAATACTCTGTTGGTCGGAACCAGCAATAAGTTCTCCGCTCGGACGCTGTTGAATTCCGAATGGTATCCATCCACCGCGACCGTCAAAGTCGGCGGCGGAGCCGGTTCAGATACCACCCTCGGAACGACCTTCGCTCGGAACGTGCTGGACGGAATGTATAACCTCGTGGTTAGCCGTTTCCTGCCGGTCAAAGCGTGGGCCCTTGGTGAAGCTGGCAAAGGAATCGTGTTCCAACGTCGTGATGCTCTTGAAATGATTCAAGAGAATCCGGCTTCTGGAATGGCGTTCTCCAATGATGTGTTCCAGTTCCGATCCAGAGCGCGCTGGGAGCCCGATTGGGTTGACCCGCGATTCTGGTTCCTCGGAAACGACGGCAACACCTAAGGTCTGAAGGAAAAATTATTTTAATTGTGAGCGCGTTGCCTCAACTCGGAAGAGACAGGGACGCTTCACAGTTAAAAAAGAACTCGGGAGGGTTTTAAACATGAAAAAATTTCTGAAGTGGGCGACGGCCCTTTTAATCCCGTTGTGTGTT
>Ga0335069_10014863_pt1 | contig 10893 bp, 9 predicted proteins | sample Lox_Sample_11_FD_206714 | JGI IMG/M metagenome (GOLD analysis project Ga0335069, IMG submission 206714) | Soil microbial communities from Loxahatchee National Wildlife Refuge, Florida, United States - Lox_Sample_1.1 | ecosystem: Environmental > Terrestrial > Soil > Wetlands | place: USA: Florida... | reverse complement strand
TTCACTTTCTCGATTACCTAATCATGAGATAACTCAAGCAAGCAAGTGGCGCTAAGCGTGCTAAGTTCCCGTTTCAGGAATCGGCAGCGCCAGAAAACCCGCTCCCAATGACGAATTTCCTTGACCTCACTTCTCACCGCCCTAAACTGGAAACAGAACACAACGTTGTTCCAGGCCGCCCGCCTACCAAGCTGGCGGCCTTCTCGTTCTTTGACAATTTGGGTGGTTTCAAGCTGGTAACTCACGAGGTAATGCCGATGAGACAAGAGGTCTATTGCAAATTGCAAAGTTTCGCCTCTAACTCGCTGATCGGCGGATATTTACCCCGGGCGCGTTGATTCTGCAGCTTTTACGCGACGAATCGTTGTAACCCGATGATTCTACTGCTGTGGCATGGGGGTAGTCCCCTTTGCAAACTAGTGAACCTTCGGTTCGTCAGGTCGAGCCGCGCAGCCGCGAGACATCCCTACACGGCGAAGCTACTTGGGGCCTGACTGACTGACGCACTGATGAACTGGGTCACAATTTACTAATTTACTAACTTGCTCATTTACTGATTGGACTTGGCTCGTTTCCCAAATCGGAACCAGCTCACGCGGAAATGGCAAAATCGCTTGCGTAACTCCCCTGTTATCAAACATCAAGCTCTAAGTGGTGCGTAGGCAAACATCTGACGCCAAATGTTCCGTAACTCCATTGTTATCAAACACGATGGGGGAGGGGGTACCCCCTGGGCGACCGTTCCGTTTCGGAACCGTCCCATTAACAACTTAGTTAACGTCTGCCACCACCAGGCGAGCGACTAACGACCGACTTCCCCGATCCACACCCCAAACGGCTCCAGCGCGATGCTCGATACATTCACCTGCGTCGCCGGTGATGTCGAAATGAGCGTGATTCCGACCGTTCCCGCTATACCTTTAGCCGCCAAGTCGAACTTCGCCGTTTGCGGCGAGCCGCTCATGTTCAGGACGACGAGCACATTCTGGCCGTTGTAACTGCGGAGATAGCTCAGCACATTCGGATCGTTTTCGTTCAGCGCCGTGTAGTTGCCGTCGAGCAGCGCGCGGTTGCTGCGGCGCAGAGCGATGATCTGCTGATACCAGTTCAGGATGGAGTTCGGGTCCTTGCGTTCGCTTTCGACGTTGTACGCCGTGTAGAGCGGGCCGACCGGGTTCCATGGCTTCACCGTGCTGAACCCGGCGTTGGTCGAGGTATTCCACTGCATCGGGGTGCGCTCGCCGTCGCGGCCCTTTTCCTTCGGCCAGCCGCGGCGGCCGATTGGGTCCTGTACGTCCTCGCGGCGCTTGGGATCGTTGTTCGCCATACCGATCTCGTCGCCATAATAAAGGATCGGCGTGCCGCGCAGCGTCAGTTGCATCGCCGCCATGAGTTTCGCGATCTGGTCATTGTGCTGGCCGTCGCCGTAGCGGTTGTAAGAGCGCACGATATCGTGATTGCTGAGTACGAACACCGGCCAGCCGTTGGCGCTTTCAACCGAGTCGATTTGCTTGCGGAACGCCGGCGCTGAGAGTTTGTTCACCGTGGTGAACATGAAGTCCATCGGCATCTGTAGTTCTTTGCCGTCACCGTAGTACTGGTTCAGTTGCTCGATGTTGTCGGTCCAGGTCTCGCCGATCAGCACGGCGTGATACCGATCCGCTACTTCGCGAAGCCCCCGCAGCACGGTGTGTACTTCGGGAAGGTTGTCGTTGTAGATGTTCTTCTCGACCGGGTCGCCGTAGGCGTTCTTCTCGTGATCGACCACCGGGTTGTCTTTGAGGTCCGGGTCCTCGAAGAGCGTATCAACGGCGTCGAGCCGGAAGCCGGCGATGCCGCGCTTGAACCACCATGCTTCGATGCCGAACATTGCGTCTTTAACGGCGGGATTGCGCCAGTTCAGGTCAGGTTGCTGGGCATAGAAGTAATGGTAGTAGTACTGGTTGGTGCGCGAGTCGTACTGCCAGGCCGAACCACCGAAGAGCGAAGTCCAGTTGTTCGGCGGCTTGCCCGGTCCTTTGCCGTCGCGCCAGATGTACCAGTCGCGCTTGGGATTGGCTCGCGATGACGCCGACTCCAGGAACCAGGCGTTCTTATCCGACGTGTGGTTCACGACGAAGTCGAGGATGAACTTGACCTTCTCTTCTTTGCCGTTGGCAATCAGCCTGTCCATATCCCCGAGCGTGCCGTACTTCGGATCGACATTCTCGTAGTCGGAGACGTCGTAGCCGAAATCGACCTGCGGGGATGGGAACATCGGCGTGAGCCATACCGCATCGATGCCCAGCCAATGCAGGTAATCGAGGTGCTGATTGATGCCGTTCAGGTCGCCGATGCCATCGTTGTTGGAATCGGCAAAGCTGCGCGGATAGAGTTCGTAGAAGACGGCATTCTGCCACCACTGGTGACCCGCGGGATCGACCGGTGGCGCGGCCGTATCGTTTGCCGATTGTCCGAAAGTTGCCAGAGCGAAGAAGATCGCCAGAACGAACCCTGAGAGTCTACGAAGCATCACCGGTTTGCCGCCTCCGCGCGGCGCGACGGAATTGTACCCGTCTGCCATGTTACATCCACGTAAGTTACCGTAAGTCACACAGTGCGCGGCTACATAGAGATTCCAAGTAGTAGAATGAAAGCAGGAGAGACGGGGGATTCTCAGTCGTTCAAGCACTCATAAATCCTTACCTAGAACCTGCGTCGCTCCCCAAACGGAGTAACCAATGAAGAATCGGCAGGCTCTGCCCACCATCGCCTATTTCTCGATGGAGATCGCGCTCGACCCTAACATTCCCACATACAGTGGAGGCCTCGGCGTCCTTGCTGGCGACACGCTGCGATCGATGGCCGATCTTGGCATTCCCGTCATCGCGGTCACTCTCGCCCATCGTAAGGGATATTTCCGCCAGCACCTGGATCAGTTCGGCAACCAGACCGAAGAGCCGCAGTTCTGGAATCCCGAGCACACGCTGCAGGAGATGGAAGGGCGCGCGGCGGTCCAGATCGAAGGTCGCCAGGTCACGATCCGCGCGTGGAAGTATGTTGTCGTCGGCGTGACCGGCGACAGGGTTCCGGTCTACCTGCTCGATACCGACCTGCCCGAGAACTCGCAATGGGATCGTCGCCTGACCGATCATCTTTATGGTGGCGACGAGTACTACCGCCTGTGCCAGGAAGTGATCCTCGGCTACGGCGGCATGCAGATCCTTCATAAGCTCGGGCATAGCGACATCCAGGGTTACCACATGAACGAGGGCCACTCAGCGCTGCTGGCTCTTGGCCTGTTGGAACGCCGACTCGACCAAAGCTTCGCCGGGCGCGTGAAGAAGGTAGACGTCGATGGCGTGCGGCGCATGTGCATCTTCACCACCCACACGCCGGTTCCCGCTGGCCACGATCACTTCCCGAAGACGATGGCCGAGCAAGTACTCGGCAAAGAACGCAGCGACCTGCTCGCCGAGACGGACGCGTGGCACGGCGAAGAACTGAACATGACGTACCTGGCGCTGCGGTTCTCCGGTTTCGTGAACGGAGTCGCAATGCGCCACGGCGAGGTGTCGCGCGGCATGTTCCCGACGTATGCCATAAGCGCGATCACCAACGGTGTGCATGCGATGACGTGGACTTCGGAGCCGTTCCGCCAACTCTTCGACCGGCATTTGCCCGGATGGCGGACCGACAACAACTATCTGCGTTATGCGATTAGCATTCCGCTGGAAGAGATCAAGAGTACGCATCAGGAAGCGAAGAAGAACCTGTTCTCTGAGATTCAGCGGCGCACCGGCGCGCAGCTCGATCCCGAGGTCTTCACCATCGGATTTGCCCGCCGCGCCAGCACCTACAAGCGCGCGAACCTGTTGTTCAGTGATCCGGAGAAGCTACGCCAGATGGCGCGGCAGGTTGGCCCGATTCAGATTGTCTATGGCGGCAAAGCCCATCCTCGCGACGAAGGCGGCAAGAACCTGATCCGCAGCGTGTTTGGCGGAGCCGCGAGCGTGGCCGATGCCATTCGCACGGTTTACGTCGAGAACTACGACCTGCAATGGGGCGGACTGATCTCGAGCGGGGTCGATGTTTGGCTGAACAACCCGATGCGCCCGCAGGAAGCCTCTGGTACCAGCGGCATGAAGGCCGCGATGAACGGCGTACCGAGCTTCAGCGTGCTCGATGGCTGGTGGATCGAAGGCCATATCGAGGGCGTTACGGGCTGGTCGATCGGCGATAGTGCGCCGGCGGGCGACCCTGCGGTCGAGATCAAGGAACTTTACGACAAGCTGGAACATGAAATTCTGCCCACCTACTACGGCCGTCGGCAGCGCTACACCGAGGTGATGCGTATGTCGATTGCGTTGAACGGGTCGTTCTTCAACACGCAGCGAATGGTGGAGCAGTACGTAGGCAACGCGTACCTGCAACGAAACGGACAACGCCATGTTCCGCAGACGGTCGTTGAGCAGGAGGCGCTCTCGTTTTCAGCCGAAGGAAAATAGGCAGCCCAACGGCATCTCCCCGCGGCAGGGTCTCCGATCCTGCCGCTTTCGTTTGCCCGGCTGATTGGCTGCAGCTTGCGATTGCGGGTAGCGAAGTCCAACCCGGATTAAGGCAAAGCATCGAATCGTGGAAGCGCCGCCGTCAACCCTTCCGGGAACAGGAGAACACAAGATGAAGCGGTACATCATTCTTGCCGGGCTATTGCTAGGCCTGAGCGGTATCGGCGCAGTGGCGCAGACTTCGACTACTCCGGGTGTGCCCGAGCCAAGCACCCCGAATACCCCTTCGCCGCAGGCCAGCGCTCCGGACCAGCAGAGTAGTCCTGATCGCGATCATGATCGATCGAGCTCGGATCAGCAGCAGTATCCGGATGCGAAGGCGCAGGCAAAGGATCGCGACCAGATTCAGACGGCGCTGCAGCAACGTTCTAATCTCGCCGGGGTGAACGTGGATGAAGTAGAGTCGCGTCTGGTGCTGTCGGGTTCGGTAGCGTCGGAGCAGGATCGTCGAGAGGCAGAGGGTATTGCGCAGTCATACGCGCACGGGCGGCAGGTAGTTAACCACATCCAGATCAGCGGAAATGAGTAGCGGTAGAGATCCTTAGGCTTCGATGCGGCCCGTATAGATCGCCATGCCGACGATGGAGTCGACGCCCATACTGTCGAGGCGATGGACTTCGTCCATACTGCTGATGCCGCCGGCAACGATCAGCTTGTGGTCGGTAGCGAGTTGGAGTTCGGGTATCACTTCGGAAGGGAATCCCTTCAGCAAGCCTTCGGTATCGATATGGGTGTAAAGAAACGCGCCGCACCACTGGTTCAACTCGCGCATGGCTTGAGCAGCGGTGAACGGGGTGAGTGTGCGCCAGCCGTGGATGGCCACTCGCCCCTGCTTGGCATCTACCGCAAATGTTAGCTTCTCAGGAGTAATGGCGCGCGCGAACAACTCTGCGAGTTCGTGCTGAATCTTGCCGTCGGCGAACAATGCCGATCCGATGATGACCCGCTTAGCTCCCATGGCGGCGATCTCTTCGGCCGTGGAAAGATCGCGAATGCCGCCGCCGACCTGGCAGGGAAGTCGCGAGATGAAACGCGAGAGCAGGTGCCGATTGTCGCCGGTGCCGATGGCTGCGTCGAGATCGATCAATTGCACCAACGGATACTTGGAGAAACGGTTGATCCAGTATTCGAAGTCGTCGAAATCGAGCGCCTTCTTTTCGCCCTGCACGAGCTGGACGATCTTGCCGGACATGAGGTCGATGGAGGGAATCAGCATTTATAGAGGCCAGCGCATGGGAATGCCTGCGGCTTGTAACTGTTGCTTGAGGTCGCCGATGGATTCTATCCCAAAATGGAAGATCGATGCTGCCAAAGCGGCATCCGCGCGTCCCGCTTGAAAGACATCGGCAAAGTGCTGCACCGATCCCGCGCCGCCAGAGGCGATCACGGGGATCGAGACCGCGTTGGCAATCGCGGACGTTAACTCGCAGTCGAAGCCGGCACGGGTGCCGTCGCGATCCATCGAGGTCAGCATGATTTCGCCTGCTCCGCGCTGCTCAACTTCTCTGGCCCAGGCGATCGCATCGAGACCGGTAGGCTTGCGCCCACCGGAAACGTAAACCTCAGTGGGTAGTGTTTGGTGGGTAGTGGGCAGAAAATCTTTCCGACGCTTGGCGTCGATGGCGAGGACGACTGCTTGCGACCCGAAGCGATTGGCGATGTGCGTTATCACTTCAGGATTTGCGACGGCCGCCGAGTTGATGGTGATCTTGTCGCAGCCGGCGTCAAAGACGGACGACGCATCGTCGAGCGAACGAATTCCGCCGCCAACCGTAAAAGGCACGAACAGCTCCCGCGCAGTGCGACGAACGGTCTCGACCAGCGTCTTACGCGCTTCGTGAGTGGCCGTGATATCGAGAAGGACGATTTCGTCAGCGCCGTTCTCGGCATGCAATCGGGCAAGTTCCGCCGGATCGCCGGCATCGCGCAGGTTCACGAACTGCACGCCCTTCACAACACGTCCGGCGTGGCAATCGAGGCAGGCGATGATGCGCTTGGTTAGCACGCCAGCCTCGCAAAGTTCTCGAGGATCTTCAGCCCCGCGGGGCCAGACTTCTCCGGGTGGAACTGCACTCCGAAACAATTGTCTTTCTCGACGACGCCGCTGAATGGCGAGCCGTACTCCGTCAGGCCCACCGTTTCGGTTACGACGGGAGCGCGGTAGGAATGCGTGTAATAGACAAACGAAGGCGAGGGCACATCGCGCAGAATACGTGATTGGCCGCGCGTTTCGAGCGTATTCCAGCCGACGTGCGGAACTTTAGCTCCCGCGGGGAAACGCTCCACGGTGGCATCAATCAGGGCGAGTCCGGGAACATCAGGCGCCTCGGTGCTGTCGCGGAACATCCATTGCATGCCAACACAGATTCCGAGGAAGTTTGCGCCCTGGTGAATAGCTTCGGTAACAGCGTCGCGGAGTCCTGCCCGCGTGAGCTGTTCGGTGGCGGCGAAGTGGCCGACCCCGGGAACCACGATCTGCCGCGCGCGCCGAACCACGTCGGGATCTTCGGTTATCACGACCTCGCAGCCGAGGTGCGCGAAAGCCTTGCGAACCGAGGCGAGGTTTCCTGCGTGATAGTCGACCAGGGTGATCACAACAGGCCTTTCGTGCTTGGCAACATTGCTGCCAGGCGCTTGTCCTTGGCGCAGGCGACACGCAACGCACGAGCGAAGGCCTTGAAGAGCGCCTCGATCTTGTGATGGTTCGAGCGCCCGTACATGGTTTTCAGGTGGACGTTGGCGCGGGCCCCGCGGGCGAATCCTTCAAAGAAGTCGAAGACCAATTCCGATTGCAGATCGCCGACTAGCCGCACCTTAACTTTGGTGTCGATTACGGCTGCGGTACGTCCGCTGAGATCGACGGCGGCGATGCCGAGAGTTTCGTCCATGGGCATGAGGAAGTAACCCGCGCGGTTTATGCCCTTCTTGTCGCCGAGTGCCTTGTCGAAGGCCTCGCCGAGCGCAATGCCTACATCTTCCACGGTGTGGTGCTGATCGACGCCGAGATCGCCTTTGCAGGTGAGGTGGAGATCGAATCCGCCGTGACGCGCAAAGAGGTCGAGCATGTGATCGAAGAAGCGAATGCCGGTGTCGTTCTTGTAGGTGCCGCGTCCGTCGATATTCAGCGCGAGCTGGATATCGGTCTCATTCGTGCGGCGATTAATGTTGGCCTTTCTCATGCGTTCACCTTCTCGGTCAGCCGCAGTTCGGTAGAGGCTTCGCGCACGGCCACAAACAATCTTTCGTTTTGCTCGGCATTCCCGATGGTGATGCGCACGCAGCCTTGGCATCCGGGATCGCTGTTGCGATCGCGCACGAGAATGCCGCGACGTTGCATGGCGTCGATGAAATCGCGGTACTGTGGCCCGATGCGCGCGAGGACAAAATTCGCCAGACTGGGCCAATACTGCAGGCCGAGTTCCGCGAAGAGCGACTGTAAGCGGAGTCGCCCATCGAAGACTTGCCGGAGGTAGTCGGCCACGTATTGCTGATCGGAAAGCGCGACCGGAAGAACGGCCAACGCGGCGGCATTCACGTTGTAGGGCGAACTCACGCGGCGCACCATCTCCATCTGATTGGTGCTACCGGCGAGAATCCCGATGCGGAGACCAGCCAATCCGTACGCTTTCGAGAACGTGCGGGCGACGAAGAGACTGTCGTACCGCGATACGGCTCCGATGACGCTCTCGCCGTTGAACTCGAAGTAGGCTTCATCGATCAGGACGGCAGCATTCGGGGCAGCTTCGACGATCCGCAGGAGTTCCGAAGGTGCGGCGGCGGTGCCGCTGGGATTGTTGGGATTCGCGAGGGCGATCATGCGGGTCCGCGGCGTGATGGCGGCGATGATTTCGTCGATGGGGAACGAGAAATCCGCATGCATCGGAATGGTCACAATCTTCGCGCCGGTCGCCTGGATGTAGATCGCATACATCCCGAAGGTGGGAACGACGAGAATGGCTTCGTCCGACTCGCGCAGGTAGGCTTCGCAGATCAGGTGAATGCCCTCATCGACGCCGTTGGTGAGGATGACCTGCTCGTTCGTGAGCCCGAGGAAACGCGCGACGATCTCTTCGTCGTGATCGCGATGCGGGTAGCGCGAAATTTCTTCCGCCGTGAGCGACGCCAGTTTGCGAAATACGCGCGGGGAGCATCCGGCGGTGTTCTCGTTCATGTTCATGTTGAGGCCGGTGAGTCCGGCCGAAGGCGAGCGATATGCCTTCATCGTCTTCACTGCCTCGCGCACTTCAAGCATGGCTGCACCTCACGAGGACGGATTGAGCATGGGCTTTCAATCCTTCGGCCTCGGCCAGAGTCTCGACCACGGGAGCGATCGCGCGCAGGCCTTCGCGCGTGACCTCCTGGACGGTGATGACTTTCAGGAAGTCCATGATGCTCAGGCCGCCGCGACAACGCGCGATGCCGCCCGTCGGCAGCGTGTGATTGGGGCCGCTGGCATAGTCGCCAATGGACTGAGCCGAGTATTCGCCAATGAAGATCGATCCGGCGCTGGTGATGTCGTCGAGGTAGTCAGGTGGAACCGTGATGTGCTCGGAGGCGATGGCATTCGCAATGGCGATCGACTGCTCGCAGGAATCGGTGACGAAGATAACGGCACTCGTCTTGAGCGATTGCGCCGCGATGGGATTCGTCTTCGCACCGGACTTGAGTTCGGCGACAACTTGTTCGGCGAGCCTTTTCGACGTGGTCACGAAGACGACCGAGGTGTCGGGATCGTGCTCGGCTTGCGCCAGCAGATCGGCAGCGATGAATTTGGGATTGCCGTCGTCGCTGATGATGAGCGCTTCGGTCGGTCCGGCGATCATGTCGATCCCACAGTCGAAGGAGACGAGCTTCTTGGCGGTTGTAACGAACTTGTTGCCGGGACCGACGATCTTGTTCACCGCGTTTATGCTTTCCGTTCCGTAGGCAAGTGCCGCAATGGCCTGGGCGCCACCGATGCGGTAGAACGTCTTCACTCCGAGTAATGCCGCCGCGGCGAGTGTTTCTCGCGCTGGACGTGGAGAGACGACGGTTATGTTCGGCACGCCCGCTACCTGCGCGGGAATGACCGTCATTAATAAGGTAGACGGCAGCGGGTAGCGTCCTCCCGGGACGTAGCAGCCAACGGACTCCAGCGGCCGGATCACCTGGCCTACAGTTACGCCGGGCTGCATCTCGCGCGAGAATGGCGCGGGTTTCTGCCATTCGGCGAAGCGGCGGATGTTGCTGGCGGCGGATTCCAAAGCACGGCGGAACTCTGGCGTTACAGCGGCCAGAGCCTGCCGCATTTCTTCGGCGGAGACTTCGAAGGACTGCTTGCGTCCGAGTGAATCGAACTTCACCGCATATTTGCGCAGGGCGCGGTCGCCCTTCTTGCGAACGTCGGCGATGATGCGCACGACCGTCTTCTCGGTTTCGGCGCTGAACAGGATGCGTCGATTCATCTGCCGGGCCAGTTCGGTTTGTATCTTCTTGCCAGAGACAATCTTCATCGTTAGCAACCAGCGGAGCTTGGCTCCGCCTGGACAGACAAGAATGTCTGTCCCTACATCACGATCTTATTCAGCGGATATTCGACAATCCCCTGGGCTTTGGCGGCTTTCAGCTTGGGGATGATATCGCGAGCGGTGGTTTCTTCGATGATCGTGTTCACCGCGACCCACTGCTCGCCGTCATCTGCTGCAAGCTCGGAAATGGTCGGGCGCTTCAACGCGGGCAGTACTCCCAAAACCGCCGGCAGGTCTTCTTTCTTCACGTTCAGCATTAGACCGACGCGGCCCTGGGCGGCAATGGCACCGCACAGCATCAGAGCGAGGTTGCTGATCTTCTCGCGTTTCCAGGGCTCCTGCATCGCTTTGGGATTGGCGATCACCTGCGTGTACGATTCCATAACGGTGTCGATGATCCGCAGACGGTTGGCGCGCAGCGACGAGCCGGTTTCGGTGACTTCGACGATGGCGTCGGCCAGTACTGGAGGTTTGACTTCCGTCGCGCCCCAGGAGAAGTCAACGCGAACGTTAATGCCTTTCTGGGAGAAGTAGTTCTTTGTCACGTTCACCAGTTCGGTTGCAATCACGCATCCGTCGAGATCTTCGGCACGTTGATACTTCGAGTCTTCGGGAACTGCGAGCACCCAGCGCACCTTTCCACGGCTCTGCTTGGCGTAGACGAGATCGGCGATCGCGTCCACCTTCAGGCCGTTTTCCATCACCCAATCCATGCCAGTCAGGCCGACGTCGAGCACGCCCTGCTCGACGTAACGCGCCATCTCCTGGGCGCGAATCAGCATGCATTCAATTTCGGGATCGTCTGTCGAGGGAAAGTAGGAGCGGCCGCTGACGTAAAT
>Ga0335069_10014861_pt1 | contig 10894 bp, 13 predicted proteins | sample Lox_Sample_11_FD_206714 | JGI IMG/M metagenome (GOLD analysis project Ga0335069, IMG submission 206714) | Soil microbial communities from Loxahatchee National Wildlife Refuge, Florida, United States - Lox_Sample_1.1 | ecosystem: Environmental > Terrestrial > Soil > Wetlands | place: USA... | reverse complement strand
CGGCCTTGTCCTTCGGGGACGGGTTGCACCGGTACGGTCAGCCGTGCGCTCGCCCCCGCGGCGACACTCCCGCGCCCCGTTGGTCGGGCGCTACCGGAACCGTCTACACCTCGGTGACCGCGCGGGCGCGCCCGTTTCACCCTCGCCGCCTCGGTCCGAGCCGCAGGCTCGGACCGAAACCTTAGACCCGCGCCGCGGATCGCAGGTCCGCGACGCGATCGATTTTTTCCCAGGTGAAGAACTGGCCCTCGTTGGGACGGCCGAAGTGGCCGTAAGAGGCGGTGCGCTGGTAGATGGGCTTCTTGAGCGCGAGGGTGCGGATGATCGCGGCGGGTTTCAGGTCGAAGACCTGCTTCACGGCCTCGGCAATCCGCTCGTCCGGCACCTTGCCGGTGCCGAACGTGTCGACCAGCACCGACACCGGGTCCGCGACGCCGATCGCGTACGCGACCTGCACCTCGCACCGCCCGGCCAGTTCCGCCGCGACGACGTTCTTCGCGATGTAGCGCGCCATGTACGCGGCGCTGCGGTCGACCTTACTGGGATCCTTCCCGCTGAAGGCGCCGCCACCGTGCCGCCCGTAGCCGCCGTACGTGTCGACGATGATCTTGCGGCCGGTGAGGCCGCAGTCGCCCTGCGGGCCTCCGACTTCGAAGCGGCCCGTCGGGTTGATGTAGTACACGGTCTTCTTGTCGAGGAACTCGGTCGGGATGACCTTCTTCACGACTTCCTCGATCACGGCTTCCGTCAGCGTGGCGTGCGACACCTTCGGCGTGTGCTGCGTCGACACGACGACGGTGTGCGCGCGCACCGGCCGGCCATCCTTGTACTCGACGGTGACCTGGCACTTGCCGTCGGGGCGGAGATAGTCGAGCTCGCCCGACTTGCGCGCTTCCGACAGACGCTGGCCGATGCGGTGCGCGGTATAGATCGCGAACGGCATGTACTCCTTGGTCTCGTCGCAGGCGAAGCCGAACATCATGCCCTGGTCGCCGGCGCCCTGCTCCTTGTGGAGCCCCTCGCCCTCGGTCACGCCCTGCGAGATGTCTGGCGACTGGCGCTCGATGGCGGTGACGATCGCGCAGCTGTCGCAGTTGAAGCCGCTCTCGGGCGTCGTGTAGCCGATCTCGCGGATGACACGCTTCGCGATCTCGCCGAACTCCACCTTGGCGCGCGTCGTGATCTCGCCCGCGACGACCACGAGGCCGGTCTTGATCAGGGACTCGCAGGCGACCCGGCTGTCGGGATCCTGCGCGAGGATGGCGTCCAGGACGGCGTCGGAGATCTGGTCGCAGACCTTGTCGGGGTGTCCCTCGTTCACGGACTCGGACGTGAAGACGTAATCCTTGAGCATCGCGCGACAGACCTCCTCGCGAGTGTCACCCGGGCTTGGATCGGGTGCGTCGGGGCCGGCAAGCGGCCGATCGGTGCCTATACCGGAACGCGGTCGGCGGCGGCAAGCGTGGGCCGCACGGCGCCTGCCCGCGCGGGAGCCTTATTCGGGCTCGTGGAAACGGTCGTCGACGAGGGTCTGGATCGCCGCCAGCACCGCCTCGGCGTCGGGACCGCTGGTGAGGACCTCGATCGTGCTGCCCTGCTCGGCGGCCAGCATCATGATGCCCATGATGCTGCGGCCGTTCACCGACTCGCCGTCCTTCGAGACCGTGACCTCGGCCTGGAACCGGTCGACGGTCTGCACCAGCAGCGCCGCGGCCCGGGCGTGCAGCCCGAGCTTGTTGCGGATCTCGATCCTGGCGCGATGCTCGGTGGGAAGCTCGCCCGCCATGGCACCTACTGGTTGGCCTGCCGCGACCGCGCCGACGCCGGCTCGGTCGCCCAGAAGATGTGCTCCTGCCCGTAGCGCTTGATGAACTGGGCGAGGGCGCGGGCGTCGCGGGAATCGCGGGCGGTGGTGAGCTTCACGAGGATCGGCATGTTCACGCCGGCGACGACCTCGCAGCCGATCTCGCGCGCGACCAGCACGCTCTGATTGGTGGCGGTGTCGCCCAGCATGTCGGTGAGGATGATCACCCCCTGCCCGCGCTCGACGCCCGCCGCCGCGGTCCTGATGCGAGCCCGGATCTCCTCCGGGGAGTCGGTCGCCTTGGTCGAAACCGACGCCACCCCCTCCACCGGGCCGAGCACCTCCTCGAGTGCCCGCACCATCTCCTCGCCGAGCCGCCCGTGCCCGATCACCACCATTCCGACCATGTGCGTAGTCCTTATCCCCCGGCGCCGGGGCGACAGGCAAATCAACCGCGGCCGACCCGCTAACGGTCGGCGTCGCGATGCCTGACCAGCACCCGGTACCCCATCCCCTCGAGCCGCCGGCGCAGCTCCTCCACCAACACCACGGACCGGTGCCACCCGCCGGTGCAGCCGATCCCGATCGTCAGATAGCTCTTCCCCTCGCGCTGGTAGCGCGGCAGCGTGAACTCGAGCAGGCGCATCACGTGCGCGAGGTAGTCGCGCGTGTCGTCCCGGTTGAGCACGTAGTCGGCGACCGCCGGATCGGTCCCACGCTTCGGGCGCAGCTCCTCGACGAAGAACGGATTCGCCAGGAACCGGCAGTCGAGCGCGATGTCGACGTCGGTCGGCAGACCGTGCTTGTAGCCGAAGGACACCAGCGACACCGTGAGCCGACCCGCCTCCGGCTGCTCCGCCAGGTCGCGCAGGCCGGCCCGCAGCTCGTGCACGGTGAGCGCGCTGGTGTCGAGGATCTTGTCGGCCAGCTCGCGGAGCGGCTGGAGCGTCTCTCGCTCGCGGCGGATCCCGTCCACCAACGAGCCGCCGTCGGCGGCGGGATGCGGCCGGCGCGTCTCGCTGAAGCGCCGCACGAGCACGTCGTCGCTCGCGTCCAGGTAGAGGACCTCCAGCTCGACGCCCGCGTGTCGCAGCTCGGCGAAGACGCGCGGAAAGTCGGCGAGGAAATGCCGCTCGCGGACGTCGATGCCGAAGGCGACACGCCGGACCTCGTCGCGCGCGCCCCGCCACAGTTCGACGAAGCGCGGCAGCAGCGTGACCGGCAAGTTGTCGATGCAGTAGAAGCCCTGGTCCTCGAGCACATGCAGCGCGGTGCTCTTGCCGGAGCCCGAGAGGCCCGTGACGATCAACGCCCTGAGCGGCTCGCTCATCGCCGCCGCCCTCCCAGCCGACGGCCGCCGCTGCTCGCCCGGTCGATGCGCGCCGCGAACTCGATCGCGCTGTGCTTGCCCCGGCGGCGCAGCAGGTGGTTGCGCGCCGCCGTCTCGATGAGCAGCGCGGTGCTGCGGCCCGGCTGGACCGGCAGGCGCACCGCCGGCAGGTCGACGTCGAGCACCGTGTGCCGCTCCTCGGTCAGGCCGAGTCGATCCGCGCCCTCGGCCCACGCCACCAGCTCGACCACCAGGTCCACCTGCCGCTCGTCGAGCGTCGCGAGCGTCCCGAACAGCGCCGCCACGTCGATGACGCCGAGGCCGCGGATCTCCATGTGGTGCTCGAGCAACGTGGCTGCACGCCCGCGCAGCACGGTCGGGGAGATGCGCCGCACCAGCACGACGTCGTCGGCGACCAGGCGGTGGCCGCGCGCGATCAGGTCGAGCGCCGCCTCGCTCTTCCCGATGCCGCTCTTCCCGAGGATCAGGATGCCGAGCCCCTGCACCTCGACCAGGTCGGCATGGAGCTGCATCTCCGGGGCGAGGCGCTCCTCGAGCCAGCTCGACGCGAGCCGGATGAAGTCGGCCGTGAGCAGCGCCGAGGCGATGATCGGCACGTCGACGGCGTCGCCGCACTCGGTGAGGACGGACGGCGGCGGCGTCCCGTTGGTGACGACGAAGCACGAGACGCCGGCGCCCGCGACCGCCATCACCGCGGCGCGCGCGGCGTCCGACGCGAGCGTGGCGAGGTAGGCGATCTCGCTGTTGCCGAGGACCTGGACGCGGTCGGGGTGGAGCTGGGGCAGGAAGCCGGCGAGCGCCAGCCCGGGAAGCTGGAGACGCGGGAGCGCGATCTCGCGCTCCAGGCCGCGAGCCCCCGCCGCCAGGCGCAGCCGCAACGTCTGGCCCGCGGCGTCGAGCAGCTCGCCCACGCGGACGGTCAATAGCGTGCGTCCTCGTCACGGATGATCGTGTACAGTTCGTGCGCGTCGCCGGCGGCGAGGAGCCGCTTCCGGAAGCCTTCGTCCTTCAGCAGCCGCGAGATGCGGGCGAGGGCCTTCAGGTGCGCGCCCGCCGAGTCCTCGGGCGCGACCAGGAGGAAGAACAGGTGCGTCGGCTTGCCGTCGATCGACTGGAAATCGACGCCGGCGGGGTGGCGGCCGAAGGCCGCGATCACGCGCTTCACGTTCGCCAGCTTGCCGTGCGGGATCGCGACGCCCTCGCCGAGCGCCGTGCTGTTGAGCCGCTCGCGATCCTCGAGCGCGAGCACGAGCCGTTGGCGATCGAGCTCGGGGTGGAGCTTCACCACGACCTTCGCGAGCTCGTTGATGATCTCCGCCTTCGTCCGCCCGGTCAGCGCCGGGATCACCGCCTCTTCCGCCAGGATGTCCGCGATGTTCATCGCGCGCTCAGCGCCCCTCCTGCTCGATCAACCCGTAGTTGCCGTCCTTCCGCCGGTACAGCACGGCGACGGTGTGGTTCGACGCGTTCGTGAACGCCAGGAACTCGTCGCGCGAGGCGCCGAGCTGCGCCACCGCCTCTTCGATCGACATCGGCTTCGCCGGGATCCGCTGGCTGCGGATCACCTCCGGCGCGCCGCCGGGGCCGCGCCGGTCGGCCGCCAGTACGGACTCCGTCACCTTGACGGCCGCGTTGCCGCGCGCGCCCGACGGGCCCTTGTGCTCCTCGCGCCTGGCCTTGAGCTTCTGCGCCTGGTGCTCGAGCTTGGCGACCGAGAGGTCGATCGCCGCGTACAGGTCGTGGGTCTCCTCCTTGGCGAACATCTTCACGCCGTCCGCCTGGAGGGTGATCTCGGCGACGTGCCGCTCCTTCGAGACGCTCAGGATCACGTGGGCGTCGACCGGGCGGCGGAGGTACTTGCGGACCATCCTGCCGAGCTTGTCCTCCGCGTGCTCGCGGAGCGCCGGCGTCGGGTCGACGTGCCGGAAGGTCACGGTGATCTGCATGGTCCCCTCCCTGGAGACCCCACCCGCTCGCGTCTCAGTAGACCTGCTTGCGCTTGGAGGAGGGCAGGATGCCCATCAGCTCGCGGTACTTGGCCACCGTCCGGCGCGCGATGTCAATCTGCTCTTTGGCGAGCAGCTCGGCGATGTACTGGTCGCTGAGCGGCTTCTTCGGGTCCTCGCCGGAGATGATGATGCGGATCTTGTCCTTCACGCTTTCGGCCGAGACCTCTTCGCCGTGACCGCTGCGGAGGCTGGAGGTGAAGAAGTATTTCAGCTCGAACGTGCCCTGCGGCGTGTGGACGTACTTGCCCGCGGTGGCGCGGCTGACGGTCGATTCGTGCATGCCGATGTCGTTGGCGACGTCCTTCAACACCAGCGGCCGGAGATTCGACACGCCCTTCTCGAGGAACTCCATCTGGAACTTCACGATGCTCGAGGTGACCATGTAGAGCGTCCGCTGACGCTGGTGGATGGACTTGATGAGCCACGCGGCCGCCCGCATCTTCTCCTGGATGTAGCCGCGCGCCTCGGGCGCGCCCTCCGCCCCGAGCATCCGGCGGTAGAAGTTCGAGACCCGGAGCCGCGGCAGCCCTTCCTCGTTCAGCGTGACGACCCACTCTTCGCCCACCTTGTGGACGTGGACGTCGGGCGTGACGTAGCGCGTCTCGCCCTCGCCGAAGTCGCGCCCGGGCTTGGGCTCGAGGACGGAGATCAGCTTCGTCGCCTCGGCAACCTGCTCCATCGGGACGCCCAGGTCGCGCGCGAGCCGGTCGAAGCGGCGGCTCTCGAGCAACGCCAGGTGGTCGCGCACGATGCGCGCCGGCAGCGAGTCGGCGGCGAGGCCGAGCTGGCGGAGCTGCACCAGCAGGCACTCGGCGAGGTTGCGCGCGGCGACGCCCGGAGGGTCGAATTCCTGGATCCGCGCCAGCACGCGCTCGACGATCGCGGTGTCCGGCCAGACGTTGGCGAGGAACGCGATCTCCTCGAGCGTGATCGTCAGGTAGCCGTCGCCGTCCAGGCTGCCGATGACGATCGCGCCGACTTCCTTCTCCGCCTGCGAGAGGTCGGAGAGCCGGAGCTGCCACATCAGGTGGTCGGGCAGCAGCGTGCGGGTGACGAGGATGTTCTCGAGCGCGGGGCGGCGGTCGTCGTCGTCTTCGGACGCGCCGTGGCCGGTCGCGCCGTGCATGTCGTTGCTGTAGTTCTCGGCGAACTCTTTCCAGTCGATCTCGTTGACGTTCGCCGCTTCCTGCACCTCGGGCGCCTCGGCCGGGACCTCCTCGCCCTCGGTGGCGTTCTGCCCGTCGACGGTGGGGACCTCGGGCTCCGCGCCCTCTTCGCGATCGTCGGCCTTCTCTTCGAGGACCGGGTTCTCCGTGAGCTCTTGGTCGATCAGCGTCTCGAGCTCGGCGCGCGACACCTGGAGGATCTTGATCGCCTGACGCAGCTGCGGCGTCATCACGAGCTGCTGCGTGAGTCGCTGCTGGAGGACGATGCGGGCGTCGTTGGCCATGAAGACTCGGTGAAGCGCTACAGCCGGAACTTCTCGCCGAGGTAGATGGCGCGGGCGGAGCGGCTGTTCGCGATGTGCTCGGGGACACCTTCTTCGAGCACGGCCCCCTCGTTCAGAATGTAGGCTCGATCGCAGATCCCGAGGGTTTCGCGCACGTTGTGATCCGTGATGAGGACTCCGATGCCCCGCTCTTTTAACTGAGTCACAATGCCCTGAATGTCAACCACGGCGATCGGGTCGATGCCCGCGAATGGCTCGTCGAGCAGCATGAACGAGGGCGAAATCACGAGCGCGCGACTGATCTCGAGCCGCCGGCGCTCGCCGCCGGAGAGCGACAGTGCCTTGCTCTTCGCGAGGCGCGCGATCCCCAAGTCTTCGAGCAGCGTCTGCAGGCGACGCGTACGCTCCACCGCGCTCAAGCCGAGCGTCTCCAGGATGGCCAGGAGGTTTTCCTCGACTGTCAATTTTCTGAACACCGACGCTTCCTGCGGCAGGTACCCGATGCCGCAGCGCGCACGCTGGTAGACGGGGAGGTGCGTCATGTCCTGCCCGTTCAGGTACACGCTCCCGGAATCCGGGCGCTGGAGCCCCACCATCATGTGGAAGCTGGTGGTCTTGCCCGCGCCATTCGGCCCGAGGAGGCCGACGATCTCGCCTGCGTGCACCTCGATGGACACCTGGTTCACGACGCAGCGCCCGCCGAAGGATTTGACGAGCCGCTCGGCGCGCAGCAGCGCGCCGCCGGCGCCGTTGTCGCTCACGGGGTCGCGGCCTCCGCCGACGCGGGCGCCTGGTCGGCCTTGTCCTTCGGTTGCGGCGTGAGCGAGTGCTGCTTGTCGGGGAAGAACACCGCCTTCACGCGCTTGCGGCCGCCCTCCACGACGCTGCGGTCCTCGTCGAGATAGACGACGACGCGGTCGCCAGCCACCTCGTTCTTGCCGTCGTGGAGCATCGGGTTCTCGGTGAGCACGACGGTGCGGTCGCTCTGCTCGAAGACCGCGCGCCCCCCGGTCGCCCACTTCGTCCCCTGGTCGATGCGCACGTTGCCGGTCGCGATGACCTCCTTCAAGCGCTGGCCGCCGCCGGCCGGGTCGGGCGTCGAGGCGATCGTCGTGGTCGTGGTCCTGGCGCCGTTCTCGGGCGTGGGCTTGGCCTCGAGCGTGATGTGCAGGACGTCGCTGGTGAGCTTCACCTCGCCCTGGGTCGCCACCACGCTGCCGCGGTACACGACGATGTTGTTCTTGTAGTCGTAGTCGAGCGTGTCGGACACGATGACGATCGGCTCCTTCGACTTGCCCATGCTGCCCAGGTCGAAGATCCCGCCGCCCGACGGCTTCTCCGGCTTCGGCTTGTCGGCCGCGGCGACGGCGCCGCCGGCGAGCGTCGCCGCCAGCACGACCGCGAGCAGGTCAGGACGGCTTCGCATTGCCCTTCAGCACGGTGTGGACCTCGCTCAGCAGGCGGAACTGCTGCGGCGTGACCTGCACCTCCATGCCCTTGCCGTGGACCTCGATCGTCTCGCCGTGCATCGCGACCGGCCCGGGCACGGTGATGAGGTCCTTCGCCCGGTCGTAGACCGCCTCGTCGGTCTCCACCTCGAGCCCGTTCATCACGACCTTGACGTTCCCCAGGAGCGTGAACGCGGTGAGCTCGTGTTCCTTGATGGTGAGCCGCCCTTCGGTGCCGGCGACGTGCGCTTCGCGTCCGTCCTTCATGTAGAACGTGACGCGGGGCTCGCGGACCACGACCTGGTCCTTCTTCTCGAAGTACTGCGCGTCCTGGGCCGTGATCTCCCACGCCGTCCGCCCGTGCTCCACCTTGACCCGCTTGAAGTTCCGGATGTGCTGCGCGACCTTCGGCAGGAAATCGGCGCCGAGATCCTGGAGGGTGCGGGTCTTGTGCGAGCGGACGCCGCGCGTGACCTGCCAGCCGATTCCCGCGAAGGCGGCGGCCACGATGATCAGTAGCGCGGCGCGCAGCCGTGTCCTTCGCATCGCGATTTCCCCGAAGTCCGCACAGGTACCACGCGCCCCCCGGGGGAGTAAAGGTTGCCGTCACGCATCCGGTTGACGGCGCCAGCGCTCGTGCCACCACACCCACTCGACCGGCGCGCGCCGTATCTGCGCCTCGATCGCCGCGGTGAGCGTCGCGGTGAGCGTGGTGACATCCGCGCGTCCGCCCCGCGGGCCGACCGGCACCGGCGCGATCCGCACCTGGTGTCCGCCTTCCGGCCGGCGGACGATGAACGCGGTGCAGATCGGGACGCGCGCGCGCAGCCCCAGCACGGCGGCGCCCGCCGGCGTCCGCGCCGGGCGGCCGAAGAACGGGACGAACACGCCCGCCCCGCGCGTGTCCTGGTCGATCAGGATCGCCACGATCCGGTTGCGCGCGAGCGCGTCGCGCACGCCCGAGAGGAAGCGGGGGTCGTCGCGCACCAGCACCTCGATCCCCACCGAGCGCCGGAAGGCCACTATCAGGGCGTCGAAGCGCGCGTCGTTCACGCGCCGGGCGATCACCGTGAGCGGGATCCCGCAGGCCGCCACCGACGCCGCCAGCAGCTCCCAGTTGCCGGTGTGTCCGGTGACGGCGATGCCGCCGCGACCGCCCGCCAGCATCGCGCGCAGCACGTCGAGCCCGTCCACGGCGACGTAGCCGCGGTCGCGGAGCTTCGGCCAGAGCGTCAGCTCCGCGAACGACTGCCCCGCGTGCCGGAACGTCGCGCGGACCAGCGCGCGACGGGCGGGCTCGTCCAGCTCGGGGAACGCGAGACCGACGTGCGCGAGCGCCAGCCGGCGCGGGCGTCCGAGTAGCCGGTGCGCGCCAGCGCCGAGCCCGCGCCCGACCGCCAGCGCGAGCGGCACCGGCAGCGCGCCCAACAGCGTCATCGCGCCCCGGATCGTGCGCGCCAGCACCGCGTTCCGCGGTCCGCGCGTCGCCCGGCGGAAGCGGCGCCAGAGCGAGCGCCGCGGCATCAGACGACGGACGCGCGCAGGAGGTCGTGCAGGTGCAGGACGCCCGCCGGGCGCCGGGTGTCGTCGACGAGCACGAAGAGCGACGTGATCGCGTGCCGCTCCATGAGCGCGACCGCCTGCGCCGCGAGCGCGGTCGCGCCGATGGTCTTCGGGTTGCGCGTCATCAGGTCGCGCGCCGTGAGGGTGCGGACGTCGGCCGCCCGCTCGAGGCCGCGGCGGAGGTCGCCGTCGGTGACGATGCCGACCAGCACGCCGGCCTCGTCGACGACGCCCGTCACGCCCAGCCGCTTCGACGTGATCTCGAGCAGCGTGTCCTTGAGCGACGCCTCCGGCCGCACCAGCGGGAGCGCGGCGCCCTGGTGCATCAGGTCCTCGACGCGCAGCAGCCGCCGCCCGAGCGCGCCGCCGGGATGGAGGAGCGCGAAGTCGTCGGCGGAGAAGCCGCGCTCCTCCAGCAGCGCCACCGCGAGCGCGTCGCCGAGCGCCATCTGCGCGGTGGTGCTGGCGGTGGGCGCGAGGCCCAGCGGGCAGGCCTCCTCGGGTACGCTCACGTCGAGCGTCACGTCGGCGGCGCGCCCGAGGCTCGAGTCGGGCTTGCCGGTGATCGCGATCAGCGGGATGGCGAGCCGCTTCGCCACCGGGAGGAGCCGCAGCACCTCTCCGACCTCGCCGCTGTTCGAGACCGCGATCATGACGTCGCCGCGCGCGACGGTGCCGAGGTCGCCGTGGCTCCCCTCGCCGGCGTGCAGGAAGACCGCGGGCGTGCCGGTGCTGGAGAGCGTCGCGGCGATCTTCCGGCACACGATCCCCGACTTCCCGACGCCGGTCACGATCACCTTGCCACGGCACGCGAGCAGGACCTCGAGCGCGGCCGAGAAGCGCGCGTCGAGGCGCTCGCGGAGCGCCGCCAGCGCGCGGGTCTCGACGTCGAGCACGCGACGCGCGCGCGAGAGCCGGTCGTCGCTCATCGGGGGCGCACCACGCGGTCGATGGCGACCAGCTGGGCGAGCAGCGCCGGCAGGTCGGCGAGACGCACGCTGGTCGGCCCGTCGGAGAGCGCCCGGTCGGGGTCCTCGTGCACCTCGAGGAAGATCGCGTCGACGCCCGCCGCCACCGCCGCGCGCGCGAGCGGCGCCACGAACTGCCGGTCGCCGCCCGACGCGGTCCCCTGCCCGCCCGGCCGCTGCACGCTGTGGGTCGCGTCGAAGACGACGGGGCAGCCGGTCTCGGCCAGCACCGGCAGCGCCCGCACGTCGCTCACCAGGTTGTTGTAGCCGAACGCGAAGCCGCGCTCCGTCACCAGCAGGT
>Ga0335069_10014860_pt1 | contig 10894 bp, 9 predicted proteins | sample Lox_Sample_11_FD_206714 | JGI IMG/M metagenome (GOLD analysis project Ga0335069, IMG submission 206714) | Soil microbial communities from Loxahatchee National Wildlife Refuge, Florida, United States - Lox_Sample_1.1 | ecosystem: Environmental > Terrestrial > Soil > Wetlands | place: USA: Florida... | reverse complement strand
ATGCGAGAGGGTGATGGGATGATGCCCAAATCCCGGCCCCAGCCGCAGGAACTGCTTATTGGCTTCACTTAGCAGCCCGTCAACGCTGGCCGGATCGTTTGCGCCCGAGAGGTAAACGCAGGCCTCGCTGAAGTTGCCGCACTCCCCGTACTTGATGTGATAGCCGCCGCCCTCGAACCTGTACCCATACTGTCCGAAGCTGACGTTGTTGTTGAAGAAAACCTCGTTCTTCGGATTAGGCGAGGGGCCGATATGAAACCCGACGCCGCCGGACGGGTTGCACACCACGTTGTAGATCTTGGCGTCCTCGGCGTTGACCTGCGACACCGGAGAAATATCAACGCAGGTGAAGTTTGGAGTCCGAATGTCGTTCTGCGGAGCACCCGCGATCCACACGCGATCGACGTAAAGCCCGCTCGCGTTCCAGTTGCCGGGTTTCGCCCGGTCCCACAGGATTCCGGCGGTGGCGGGCGTCTGGGTACAGAACTTTCCCCAGTGGCCAAAAATAGAAAAATTCCGGAGCGTGTGGTAGTAACCGCGATCCATGTTGATGACTGGGCCGCTGCCGTCCCCGCAATAGGCGAGTCCGGCACCCGCGCCCGGACCCTCCAGCGTGTAATGCGCCTTGTTGCTCAAGTCGAGCGGAGCGGTGAGCTTCATCCAGAAGCTTGGGATGGAATTGGCGAAGCGGATGAGTCCACCGTTCGTTGTCAGTGCGTTGATAGCCCTGTTGGCGGCCGGAGTATCATCGGCCCCGCCCGCCGCCACAGCTCCATAGTCGCGGAAGTCCGCGTACGGTCTGTCCGCCACCGCTTTAATCCCGGGCTTTTGTGCTGCCGTGTCGGGAGACTGTGTCCAGGCGACGGCAGCGCCGAGCAGCACGAACATTGAACTACGCAACAAACTCTGCCAGATCTGAGTGCTCATTGTCCTCTCCAGTGAGGGGTGTTTACGTCACACGCCCGGGATGGCCGTGGAGACCGGGCCGCGTCACAATCAAGACTGGTCCACCGGTCTCCGCAAGCCTGGCTGGCCCTCCGCTATAATCTTCCTGCGTTGAAGCCCACCCTGGTCATCGCGGCGCTTATGATGGCGTTGCTGTCCGTTGCTTGTCCAGCCCTGCCTGGGCCTCAGCCGGGCAAGACCCTGCTGGTTCTGCCTTTCCAGAACAACTCCAAGGTGCCGGGCCTGGATTGGATCGGAGAATCGTTCCCTGAAGTTCTGGGCCCGCGGTTCAGCGGCTTTTTTGTCATCGACCGCCAGGAGCGGCTGAACGCCTTCGACCGCCTGGGGCTGCCCGCGAACCTGCGTCCCTCGCACGCCACCGCCTTTGAGATCGCGCAGGCGATGGACGTGGATTACGTGATTCTCGGCAGCTACGGCTATGACGGGCAGAGCTTCTCCGCACGCGCGCAGGTGCTTGACATGGAGCGTCTCCACCTGTCGGAGCCGGTGAGCGCCTCCGGCTCGCTGGCCGCGCTGATCCAGGTGGAAACCCTGCTGGCATTCGATCTGATGCGCATGCTGGCGCCCACGCTAGTGACCTCGCGCAGCGAATTCCTCTCTGCGCAGCCCGCACCCCGGCTGGACGCTTTCGAAAACTACATGCGTGGCCTGGTGGCCAGCTCGCGCCAGGACAAGATCGCGCGCTTCCGCGAAGCTGTGCGCCTGAACCCCGCCTATGCGCAGGCCATCTTCCAGTTGGGCGAGAGTCTTTACGAAGCGCGGGAGTACGCGGCTGCGGCCGGCTGGCTGGAGCGCATCCCCGGGAGCGATCCGCTCGCGCGCGAGGCCAGCTTCTATCTGGGTATCTGCGACTATTACCTGGGCCAGTACGAAAAAGCCCAGACCGCGTTCGACTTCGTGGCCTCGCGCCTGCCGCTCACCGAGGTGTACAACAATCTGGGTGTGGTCGCCGGGCGGCGTGGGCAGAAGTCTGCGATCAGGTACTTCGAGCGCGCGGTCGAAGCCGATCCCAACGATCCTGACTACCGCTTCAACCTGGCGATCGCCCTGGCGCGCAACGGAGACCCAGCCGGCGCGACGCAACAGTTGAAGGAACTGGTGGCCCTAAAACCCTCGGACGGCGAAGCCAAGGCGCTGCTCGATGTGTTGATCAGCCGTCCGCAGCCTATGGGGGGAACGGGCACTGCTCCGCCTGCTATCAAGCCGGCGGAAGTCAAGCTGCCGCTGGAACGAATCAAGCGCAACTACGATGAGGCGTCGTTTCGCCAGTTGGCCTTCGAGCTGGAGAACCAGAGCGAGAGGAAGCTTGCGAACAAGCCGCCGCGCGAGCACGCAATGTTTCACGTGGAGCGCGGACGCGAGCTGTTGAATCAAGGGTTTGTCGGGGAGGCCGAGAAGCATTTCCGGGAGGCGATCATCCTTGATCCCACCAGTGCGGCGGCGCATCTTGGCATGGCCAGGGTCCTGGTCGCTGACAAGCCTTCCGAGGCGCGCGCCGAGGTCCGCGCCGCGCTTGCTCTCAGGCCATCCGCCGAGGCGTACCTGGTTCTCGCGCAGCTCGAGTTGCGAGAGAATAGTACTGAGGCCGCGCGCGAAGACGTGGAGCGCGCCCTTGAGCTCGAGCCCGCGAATGCCGCTGCCGTGGCCCTGAAGCACGATATCGCCACGCGCTTTGCAGACAAATCGCACACGCTCACGCCACAGTAAGAATGAAAGCAGTTTTCAAAGCCGTAGTCCCGATCGTTGTTGCGCTCCTGCTGGCGCCGGCTGTGGCGTGCGCCGATGTGCTGAAGATTGTCGTCCACGACACCATCCATCCCATCTCCGATGAGTTCATCGGACGCGCCCTCGACCAGGCGGCGCGCGAGCACGCGGAAGCCCTGCTCATTGAACTCTCCACCCCGGGCGGTCTGGTGGATTCCACGCGCTCCATCATCCAGAAGATTCTCGCCTCGCCGGTGCCGGTGATCGTCTATGTCGCGCCCAGCGGCGCGCGCGCGGCTTCGGCCGGCTTCTTCATTCTGGAGTCGGCGGACATCGCTGCCATGGCTCCGGGCACCAACACCGGCGCCGCGCATCCCGTCATTTTCGGCGGCGAGAAGATGGACCAGGTGATGAAGGAGAAGATGGAGAACGATGCCGCCGCCTTCATGCGGTCGTTTGTCTCCAAGCGCGGGCGCAACGTGGAGCTGGCGGAATCGGCGGTGCGGCAGTCCAAGAGCTTCACCGATCAGGAAGCGCTGAAGGAACACCTCATCGATCTGATTGCTCCCGACGAGGCCGGCCTGCTCAAGCAGCTCGACGGCCGCACGATTACGCGCTTCAACGGCTCGACCACGGTGCTGCACCTGGCCAATCAGCGTGTGGTGTCGCTCGACATGTCGCTGAAGCAGCGCATCCTCGACTTCATCATGGATCCCAACGTGGCCTTCATCCTGTTCGCCATCGGGATGCTGGCGCTCTGGGTGGAATTCAACCATCCCGGGGTGATCCTTCCGGGGGTCGTGGGGTTCGTCTTCATCCTGCTCGCCATCTTCGCCTTCAACATCCTGCCCACGCGCTATGCGGCTCTCATTCTCATCGTGGCCGCCTTTGTGATGTTCATCCTCGATGCCAAGTTCGCCACCCACGGTGTGCTGACCGTGGGCGGGATCGCGCTGATGATCCTGGGCGCGCTTCTGCTGGTGGACGCTCCCATCCCTGAGATGCGAGTGCGCCTGGTGACCGCGCTGGTGGTCAGCGTCCCCATTGGCTTGATCACCGTCTTCCTGGTCGGTCTGGTGATCAAAGCGCGACGCAGCAAGGTGGTCACGGGACAGCAGGGCCTCATTGGCGAAGTCGGCGTAGCGCAAAGTGCGCTCCAGCCTGAAGGCAAGGTGTTCGTCCACGGCGAGCTGTGGGACGCGGTCTCTTCCGCGAACGTCGCGCCCGGGGCGCGCGTTCTGGTTAAGCGCGTCGATGGCCTGCGGCTGGAAGTCGAGCCCATGAAGTAGTCCCTAGTCCCTACTCCCTACCTTGATACAATCCTGTCGTTCCTCTGGAGGTTGCCATGCCTGAAGGGTATGGACTTGTCGTCGTCATCGTCATAGTCGCTCTCTACATCTTGAGCTCAATCAAGATCCTTGCCGAATACGAGCGCGGCGTGATCTTCCGTCTCGGCCGCCTGCTTCCCGCCGCCAAGGGCCCGGGTGTGATCCTGGTCTTTGCGCCGGTGGATCGCATGGTGCGCATCTCGCTGCGGCAGGAAGCACTGGAAGTGCCGCCGCAGGACATCATCACCCGCGACAATGTCACACTGAAAGTCAACGCGGTGATCTTCCTGCGCGTCATCGATTCCAACAAAGCCGTGGTCGAGGTTACCAACTACCTCTACCAGACCTCGCAGTTCGCGCAGACCACGCTGCGCTCGGTGCTGGGCGAAGTCGAACTGGACGAGTTGCTCTCGCACCGCGAGAAACTGAACACGCGCATCCAGTCGATCCTCGACCAGCACACCGCGCCCTGGGGTGTGAAGGTGGTCAACGTGGAGGTCAAGCAGGTGGACCTGCCCGAGTCCATGCTGCGTGCCATGGCCAAGCAGGCAGAGGCGGAGCGCGAGAAGCGGTCGAAGATCATCCACGCCGAAGGCGAATTCGCTGCCGCGCAGCGCCTGTCGGATGCCGCGCACGTGCTGGCCGCCGAGCCGGTCACCATCCAGCTACGCTACCTGCAGACGCTCACCGAGATCGGAGTGGAGAAGAACACGACCATCGTCTTCCCGCTGCCGCTCAACATCATCACTGACCTCGGCAAGTTGCTGGAGCAGGCTGCCAGCAAACCGAAGTAGCACCAAGCGCGCGTGGGGCGGGCGCCCTCGCCCGCCAACTCGCTTGCTATACTGCTGCCATCCATGCTCAAGCAGACACTGGAGGAAGGACGGCGCCTGGCTGACGCCGTGCTGGAGCGGCTGTTGCCGCCTGCGGCTGAGCATCCGTCGATCATCCACCGAGCCATGCGGCACAGCGTCTTCGCCGGCGGCAAGCGCCTGCGCCCCATCCTGGCGATGGAGGGCGCGCGACTCATCGCCGGCGCGCTGCCGGATAGCGTGGAGGAACTGGGCGCGGCGCTGGAGATGCTACACACCTATTCGCTGATCCACGACGACCTGCCGGCGCTCGATAACGACGACCTGCGCCGCGGTCAGCCCACTTGCCACAAAGCGTTCGGTGAGGCCATGGCCATCCTGGCCGGCGACGCGCTGCAGACGCAGGCCTACCAAGTCCTTGCACGGCTTCGCTGCCCGGCCGAGCGGCGCGTGCGCATCATTGAGGAGATTGCGCGCGCCACCGGCACCATCGAAGGCATGATCGGCGGGCAGGTGATGGACCTCGAGGCCGAGCACACCCGCGCCGACGCCGCGACGCTCGAATACATTCATCGCTCGAAGACCGCAGCGCTGATCACTGCAAGCGTCGTGAGCGGCGGCATTTACGCCGGAGGGGCGGATGCCGACATAGAGAAGCTCCGGCAGTTCGGGCGCGCCGTGGGCGTCGCCTTCCAGATCGCCGACGACGTGCTTGACGTCACGCAGTCCTCTGAGCAACTGGGCAAGACCGCCGGCAAAGACGTGGCCAGCGAAAAGGTCACTTACCCGTCGCTGTTTGGGATCGAAGAATCGCTCCGCAAAGCGGATTTGCTTGTGGACTCCGGCTGCGCCGCCCTGGACTCATTCGGTCCGCGCGCCGAGACATTGAAAGCGCTGGCAAGGTTCTTGGTGGAGCGAAAAAAATAGTTTCTTGGTTCTCGTTTCTCGAACAGAAACAGAGCCACACGAATGAACCTCGCGATCCTCGCTATCGCTGCCCATCGGGATGACGTCGAGCAGACCTGCGGCGGGACTCTGCTCAAGATGGCGGAGCGCGGCCACCGCACCGGCATCCTCGACCTCACTCAGGGCGAGATGGGCACGCGCGGCACCGCGGAAGAGCGCGCCCGCGAAGCCGATGAGGCGGCGCGCATCCTGCGCGTAGGGTGGCGGCGCGCACTCGACATCCCCGACGGCCGCGTGGAAAACACTTGGGAAAACCGCCTGAAGATCGCGCGGGTCGTGCGCGAAACCCGGCCACAGGTGGTGATTCTTCCATACTGGCAAGGCCGGCATCCCGACCACTACTCGGCTTCCGCCCTGGGCTACGAGGCGTGCTTTCTCGCCGGCCTCGCTAAGCTCGATGTGGATGGCTTGGCGCCGCACCGTCCGTTCAAGATCATTTATGCCTCGCTCTACCACGACGTGCGGCCGACGTTCGTAGTGGACATCAGCGAGCAGTTCGAAGCACGGCTTCAGTCGATCCTCGCTTACAAGTCGCAATTCACCGACCAGGAGGCCGGGCACGGCATCTTCCCCGCACAGGCCGAAATCCGCGAGCGCGTTGATGCCATGGCACGCTTCTACGGTCTGCTCGCCGGCGTGAAGTATGCCGAGCCGTTCGTGCAGAAGGAAATCGGCCTGGTGGATGACCTGACGGCTATTCCGGTGAAGTCGATCTAACCTGGACTGCACTACAATTCCCTTCGTGTACTCCTCCAGATTGCTCGACCACTTCGAGCACCCGCGCAATGTGGGCGAAATCGCCGGCGCTGACGCTTCCGCCCGGGTGGAGAACCCCGCCTGCGGCGACATCATGCAACTCACGCTGAAGCTCGCCGACGGACGCATCGCCGAAGCCCGCTACCGTACGCGGGGATGCGTCGCCGCTATCGCTTGCGGTTCGGCCTTGACGGAGATGCTCATCGACCTGACTCCGGCCGAGGCCGCGGGGCTGCGCCGGGAAGCCCTAGTCAGCGCCGTCGGCGGCCTGCCCGATGAGTCCATCCATGCAAGTCATTTGGCGATGGACGCGCTCAAGGCGGCGCTGACGCAGGTTCGCTGTTAGCCTTCGGCAGTAACCTCTCCGGCCGACGACCGACGACGCAGTTAGAATTAGCTTTGTGTCCGACCTCTCCCCTCGCCGCATAGTCTCGCTGCAGCCCAGCGCCACGGTCACGCTGGCGCGCCTGGGTTTGCTTGACCACGTGGTAGCCTGCACGCGCTACTGCAAGGACGTCTGCCCGGAGCTTGCCTTTCGCGACGTCACGATCGTTGCCGACTCCTGGACAGCGCAAGCCGAGCAGATAGTGGCGGCGTGTCCCGACCTGGTGATCGCCTCGGTGCCATATCAACTTGAAGCCGTGGCTGAGATTCTCAAGTCGGGTGTGCGCTTTCTGGGCCTTGCGCCCCGCTCGCTCGCCGATATCTATGCGGACATCGCGCTCATCGCCGGCGCCATTGGTGTTTCCGATCGGGGACAACTCATCATCGAGAACATGCAGCGCGAGATCGAAACCGTGCGTGCACGCCGCGCCGCCGGCCCGCGACCGCGCGTCTTCTGTGAGGAGTGGGGCAAGCCCATCATCCACTCGCAGCGCTGGGTGGCAGAACTGGTAGAATCCGCAGGCGGCCAGTTTCTGGGCGAGCCCGGCGCCAAGAACGATGCCGAGTGCGTGCGCCGCGCCGATCCCGAGGTGATCGTCCTGGCCTGGTGCGGTGCCGGCGACCGCGTTCCGCTCGAGAAGATCTGCGGCGAGCGCGGGTGGAGTGAGACGTCAGCGGCACGCTCGCGACGTGTATATTGCGTACGCGACGAACTGCTCAACACGCCGGCGCCCACGCTGCTCGACGGCCTGCGCGCACTGGAGGCGGCGATCCATCCTGACCTGTTCCCGCAGCTGCCCGCCGGGCTGCGGCGCATCGCGGAGTGAGGCCTGTGAACCGCTACGATAAAGCTCGTTCTCGTGGCCGCCATCACTGCGCGATCGCCCACCGGCGTTTTATCTCAGGCGAAGGCCACCGTATCCCAGGAGGTCTGCATGTCTTTCTCTCTGACTATCAACGGCAAGTCTTACACCGTCGATGCCCACCCCGACACACCCCTGCTGTGGCTGCTGCGTGATTATCTCAACCTCACGGGCACCAAATACGGTTGCGGCCAGGGACTCTGCGGGTCCTGCACCGTCCACCTGGACGGCGAATCGGCCCGCTCCTGCCAGACAAGCGTGGCGGCGGTCGGCGGGCGCAAGGTGACCACCATTGAAGGTCTGGCTGCCACTCTCGGCCATCGCGTGCAGCAGGCCTGGATCGCCGAACAGGTCCCGCAATGCGGCTACTGCCAGTCGGGACAGATCATGGAAGCCGCCGCCCTGCTGGCGAAGCACGCCAAGCCCACGCCGCAGCAGGTGGGGGAAGCGATGTCCGGCCTGATCTGCCGGTGTGGCACTTATCAGGCCATACGCCTCGCCATCGCGCGGGCGGCCGCTGGAGGTGCGCAATGAGAACCGAATTGACCCGCCGCGAGTTCCTGCGCAGCGGCGCCGTGGGCGGCGCCGGGCTGGTGATCGCTTTTTATCTGCCAGCCAAGGCTGAACCGAAGCGCCAGGGAACGAAGCCCTCATTCCAGCCCAACGCCTGGCTGCAAATCGATCCCGAAGACAACGTCACCATCTGGGTGGGCAAATCGGAGATGGGACAGGGCGTGCGCACGTCGCTGCCCATGATCGTCGCCGAGGAGTTGGACGCGGACTGGACGCGCGTGCGCATCGAACCCGCGCTGGCCGACACCCAAAAGTACGGCAACCAGCTCACCGGCGGTTCGACCAGCGTGCGCACCTCATGGGAACGGCTGCGCAAGGCTGGCGCGCAGGCCCGCGCCATGCTGATCGCCGCCGCCGCCCAGAACTGGGGTGTCGCGCCGGATTCCTGTCGCACCGAGAACGGCTCCGTCATTCACGAGCTGAGCGGCCGTCGCGCTCGCTACGGCTCGCTGGCCGAGGCGGCGGCCAAACTGCCCGTGCCCGAGAAGCCGCCGCTGAAGAACCCAAGAGATTTCCGCATCATTGGCCAATCGCTTCCCCGGCTGGACATCCCGGAGAAGGTAGACGGCAGCGCGGGGTTCGGCATCGACGTGCGGGTTCCCGGGATGCTGTTCGGCGTGGTCGCGCGGTGTCCTGTGTTTGGCGGGAAGGTGGCGCGCTTCGACGCCACCCGAGCCAAAGCCGTGAAAGGCGTGCGCGCGGTGGCGCCGATCTCGAGTGGTGTAGCGGTTATCGCCGACTCTACCTGGGCTGCGATGGAAGGCCGCAAGGCGCTAGACGTTACCTGGAATGAGGGACCGCACGCCGCTCTTACCAGCGCAGAGATCAGCCGCAGGTTTGCCAGACTCGCCGCCGGCCCTGCAGCCGTCGCCCGCGAAGAAGGGGATGCGGAAGCCGCGCTCAAACGCGCTGCCCGCAAGCTTGAGGCAGTGTACGAAGTTCCGTACCTGGCGCACGCCACCATGGAGCCCATGAACGCGACGGCTTATGTCCGGCCCGGCTCTTGCGAGGTCTGGGCGCCTACGCAGTTTCCGTCCATGGCGCAGCAAGTGGCGGGCAAGATAGCCGGCCTGCCGCCGGAAAAGGTGACGGTCCACATCACCTTGCTGGGTGGCGGTTTCGGACGGCGTGCCGAAGCAGACTACGTGGCTGATGCCGTGGAAACCTCCAAAGCTGTCGGGGCGCCGGTGCAGGTGCTGTGGACGCGCGAGGACGATATGCAGCACGACGTTTATCGTCCGGCAAGCTACCACGTGCTGCGCGCCGGGCTCGACGCTGACGGGCGGCTGATCGCCTGGACGCACCGCGTGGTAGCGCCTTCCATCGGCGGGCAGCGCGGGGAAAAGCTGGAGGGCGGCCTCGATACGAGTGCCGTGGACGGCGCCGCCGACCTGCCTTATGCCATTCCCAACCTGCGCGTGGATTACGTCATGGCCAACACGGCTGTGCCCACTGGGTACTGGCGGTCGGTGTATGCCTCGCAGACTGCGTTCGCTAACGAGTGCTTCCTGGACGAGATCGCGGCCGCCGCCGGCAAAGACCCGGTCGAACTGCGACGCGCTCTACTGAATAAGGCTCCACACCACAAGGCCGTGCTGGAGCTCGTGGCGGAGAAATCGGGCTGGGGCCAGGCGTTGCCGGCAGGACGCTTCCGGGGGCTCGCGGTACACGGCTCGTTCCATTCCTGTGTCGCGGAGGTGGCCGAGGTGTCGCTGGCCAAGGACGGCACGCCGCAGGTGCATCGCGTAGTGTGCGCCATCGATTGCGGCCTGCCAGTGAACCCGGCGGGCGTCGCGTCGCAGATGCAGAGCGGCATCGTGTATGGGCTCTCCGCTGCCCTGCGGGGCAAGATCACGATCGACAAGGGACGGGTGCAGCAGAGCAACTTCGACGATTACCAGGTGCTGCGCTTCAACGAGATGCCTCAGGTCGAGGTACACATTGTGCCCAGCAGCGAGGCGCCGACCGGGACTGGAGAGCCGGGGCTGCCGCCGATCGCGCCGGCGGTGGCTAATGCCGTCTCGGCGGCGCGCGGGCAGCGCGTGCGCAAATTGCCGATCCTGGCCTGAGCCCATGTGGCAGAGCTGGCGGCGAGGCCGGCGTCTCCGCCTCGCGTGTGGAAAACAGCGTGTCTGCGGGTGGATCGCTCTGTGTTCTAATCAGTCCTCATGGGGCCCTCGAACAACGGAGGCAAGCCAACTCTAAGGCGTCCTCCCATCAAGCGCGTGGCCGCCGCTCTGATCGTGCGCGGACGCAAGATCCTCGTCTGCCAGCGCACGCGCCACCAGCCCATGCCGTTGAAATGGGAGTTCCCTGGCGGCAAGATCGAGCAAGGCGAGCACCCAACCGATGCCCTGCGCCGCGAACTCGACGAAGAACTTGGCATCCAGGCACGCATCGGCGATGAGGTGGCGCGCATCGAGCACCAGTACGCGCGTGGTGGCGCCGTCGAACTGCGCTTCTTCCTCGTGCATGAGTTCGAGGGTGAGCCCGAGAACCGCATTTTCCGCGACATCCAATGGGTCGCGCACACGCAGTTGCA
>Ga0335069_10014859_pt1 | contig 10894 bp, 6 predicted proteins | sample Lox_Sample_11_FD_206714 | JGI IMG/M metagenome (GOLD analysis project Ga0335069, IMG submission 206714) | Soil microbial communities from Loxahatchee National Wildlife Refuge, Florida, United States - Lox_Sample_1.1 | ecosystem: Environmental > Terrestrial > Soil > Wetlands | place: USA: Florida... | reverse complement strand
GCCGCCGCCGGGCCGCTCGAGGAGGATCTCGACCTTCTGCTCGGCGGCGGCCAGCGCCTGCTGGCAGGCCCGCGTCAGCGCCACGCCCCGCTCGAAGGCCTTGAGCGCCTCCTCGAGCGGCACGTCACCCTGCTCGAGGCGCGCGACCACGGCCTCGAGGTCGGCCATCGCCTGCTCGAAGTCGAAGGCAGCGCCCGGTGGCGGCGCGGGCGACGTGGCCTTGGGAGCGGGAGCGCGCGGCATGAGAGGGGTCCTGGACAGTGCGCGGGAGAGTAACGGCGCGCTCGCGCGTGCGTCAACGCGCGCCGTGGCCGGGGATGTCCCCAATTGACGGCCCGGAGCGGCCGCGACTAGAGTTCCCGTCGGGGTGCGTACGAAGCGCCGCGCCCGCCACCGGTGTTCCGCCTCCAATCGACGATGCTTCAAGGAGATCTGTCGTGAACCTCAAGGGCAGCAGGACTGAGAAGAACCTCAAGGACGCGTTTGCAGGCGAATCCCAGGCGAACCGCCGCTACCTGTACTTCGCGGCCAAGGCCGACGTCGAGGGCTTCAACGACGTGTCGGCGGTGTTCCGCTCGACTGCCGAGGGCGAGACCGGTCACGCCCACGGCCACCTCGAATACCTCGAGGCCGTCGGCGACCCGGCCACCGGCCTGCCGATCGGCGCGACCTCGGACAACCTCAAGGCCGCGATCGCGGGCGAGACGCACGAGTACACCGACATGTACCCGGGCATGGCCAAGGCCGCGCGCGAGGAAGGCTTCGGCGAGATCGCGGACTGGTTCGAGACGCTCGCCAAGGCCGAGCGCTCGCACGCCAACCGCTTCCAGAAGGCCCTCGACGGCCTGTGAGCGACGCCGCGCGGTGCCCGCCGGCCGGCGGGCACCGCGCCACCTTCGACCGTCTCCGAGGTCGTCCACGATGAACGAGACTCCCCAGGCGGGCCCGCGCGAGGGCAGCCTCGAGGCGCCGACGCGCCATCCCATTGCGTGGCGCACGCCCGAGTTCTACGACGAGCCGGCGCTGTTCAAGGAACTCGAGCGGGTGTTCGACATCTGCCACGGCTGCCGGCGCTGCTTCAGCCTCTGCCAGTCGTTCCCGACGCTGTTCGACGCGGTCGACGCCTCGCCGTCCGGCGAGCTCGACGGCGTGCCGCACGCGGCCTACTGGGCGGTGGTCGACCACTGCTACCTGTGCGACATGTGCTACATGACCAAGTGCCCGTACGTGCCGCCGCACGCCTTCAACGTCGACTTCCCGCACCTGATGCTGCGCGCCAAGGCGGTGAAGTTCGCGGCCGGGCGCACGCGCCTCAGGGACCGGCTGCTGTCGGCCACCGACGCGGTCGGCGCGCTGGCCGGGATCCCGGTGGTCGCCGAGGCGGTCAACGCGGTCAACGGCTCGGCGCTCGGCCGCCGGCTGCTGGCGAAGGCGCTCGGCGTGCACCCGGATGCGCCGCTGCCGAAGTACCACTCGCGGAGCTTTCGCGCCGCCGAGGCGCGCCGGGAACGGGCGGCCGCGGCCGCCGTGCCGAGCGACGCGACGCGGGGCCAGGTGGTGCTGTTCGCGACCTGCTACTGCAACCGCAACGAGCCCTCGATCGACCAGGACCTCGCGGCGGTGTTCGAGCACAACGGCATCCCGGTGCGGCTCGCCGCGCGCGAGAAGTGCTGCGGCATGCCGAAGATGGAGCTCGGCGACCTGGCCGCGGTCGAGGCGCTCAAGAACGTCAACGTGCCCGAGCTCGCGGCGCTGGTCGATCAGGGCTACGACATCGTCGCGGCGATCCCCTCGTGCGTGCTGATGTTCAAGCAGGAGCTGCCGCTTCTGTTCCCGGACGACGCGGCGGTGCGCAAGGTCAGCGAGCACATGTTCGACCCCTTCGAGTACCTGATGCTGCGCCATCGCGCGGGGCTGCTGCGCACCGACTTCAGCCGGCCGCTCGGCAAGGTGGCCTACCACGTGCCGTGCCACCTCCGGGTGCAGAACATCGGCCTCAAGACCCGCGACCTGCTCAAGCTCGTGCCGGGCACGACGCTCGAGGTGATCGAGCGCTGCTCGGGCCACGACGGCACCTACGCGGTCAAGCAGGAGTTCCACGAGCACGCCGTCAAGATCGGCAAGCCGGTGGTCAGCCGGGTCGCGGGCGCGCGCGCCGACTACCACTCCAGCGACTGCCCGATGGCCGGCGAGCAGATCGCGCACGGCCTCGAGGATGCGCGGCCGCCGACCCATCCGCTGACGCTGCTGCGCATCGCCTACGGGCTCGCCGATGGCTGAGCCGCCGGCGACCGCGGCGCCCGGCAAGCTCGCGCCGTCGGACCTCCTGAGCCTCGAGCAGTACGCGCGCGCGCGGCCGGAGTTCCGCCGGCGCGTGATCGAGCACAAGCGCTGGCGCACGATCGCGGTCGGGCCGCACATGACCTGGTGCTTCGAGGACCGCCTGACGGTGCAGTACCAGGTGCAGGAGATGCTGCGCGCCGAACGGATCTTCGAGGCCGACGGCATCCAGGGCGAGCTCGACGCCTACAATCCGCTGATCCCGGACGGCGGCAACCTCAAGGCGACGCTGCTGATCGAGTACCCGGACGCGGCCGAGCGGCAGCGGGCCCTGCAGCAGCTGCGCGGGGTCGAGGACCGCTGCTACGTCGCGGTCGGCGCCGAGCGCTGCTACGCGATCGCCGACGAGGACCTCGAGCGCGAGAACGAGGAGAAGACCTCGGCGGTGCACTTCCTGCGCTTCGAGCTGCCGGCGCCGGCGCGGCGCCGCTTCGCCGACGGCGCGGACGCCGTGACCGTGGGCGTCGACCACCCGGCCTACCGCCATGCGGTGCGGCTGCCGGCCGAGGCGCACGCGGCGCTCGGCGCCGACCTCAGGCCATGAGGCCGGCTCCCGGCCGCCGGCCGCGGCGGCGCGCGGCCGCGGCGGGATGCGGAATCCGGTCCCGATTTCGAGTACCCTCGCGTCCGCGATGAGCCAGTCCTACACCGCTTCCGACATCGAAGTCCTGTCCGGTCTCGACCCGGTGCGCCGCCGCCCGGGGATGTACACCGACACCACCCGGCCGAACCACCTGGTGCACGAGGTCGTCGACAACAGCGTCGACGAGGCGCTCGCCGGGCACTGCCGCGAGATCAACGTCACGCTCTGCAAGGACGGCTCGGTGGAGGTCGTCGACGACGGCCGCGGCATGCCGGTGGACGTGCACCCGAAGGAGAAGATCCCGGGCGTCGAGCTGATCCTCACGCGGCTGCACGCCGGCGGCAAGTTCTCCGACAAGACCTACCAGCAGTCCGGCGGCCTGCACGGCGTCGGCGTCTCGGTCGTGAACGCGCTGTCGGCGCGGCTCGAATGCCGCGTCAAGCGCGACGGCAACGAGTACCTGATCAGCTTCAAGGACGGCCGGCTCGACCAGAAGCTCAAGATCGTCGGCAAAGTCGGCGCGCGCAACACCGGCACGGCGGTGCGCTTCTGGCCGGACGCCAAGTACTTCGACTCCGACAAGATCTCGCTGCCGAAGCTGAGGCACGTGCTGCGCGCCAAGGCCGTGCTCTGCCCGGGACTGAAGGTGACGCTGCTGGCCGAGGCCAGCGGCGAGCGCGACGAGTGGTTCTACACCGGCGGGCTCGCCGGCTACCTGATCGAGCGCCTCGAGCAGGCGGCGATCGTGCCGGAGGAGCCGTTCACGGCCAGCCTCAAGGGCGGCAACGAGGTGGCCGAGTGGGCCTTCGCGTGGCTGGCCGACGAGGGCGCCGAGGTGGTCGGCGAGAGCTACGTCAACCTGATTCCGACGGTCGAGGGCGGCACGCACGTCAACGGGCTGAGGGCCGGCGTCACCGACGCGGTGCGCGAGTTCTGCGAGTTCAGGAACCTGGTGCCGCGCGGCATCAAGCTCGCGCCCGAGGACGTCTGGGACCGGTTCTGCTACGTGCTGTCGGTGAAGATGTCCGAGCCGCAGTTCGCGGGCCAGACCAAGGAGCGGCTCGCCTCGCGCGAGTCGGCGGCCTTCGTCTCGGGGCTGGTCAAGGACTCGTTCGGCGTCTGGCTCGCGCAGCACCCGGAGGCCGGCGAGCGGATCGCGGCGTTCGCGATCGAGAAGGCGGCCGCGCGCCTCAAGGCCGCGCAGAAGGTGGTGCGCAAGCGCGTGGTCTCGGGCCCGGCGCTGCCCGGCAAGCTCGCCGACTGCAGCTCGCAGGACCCGGAGCGCACCGAGCTGTTCCTGGTCGAGGGCGACTCGGCCGGCGGCAGCGCCAAGCAGGCGCGCGAGCGCGACTTCCAGGCGGTGATGCCGCTGCGCGGCAAGATCCTCAACACCTGGGAGGTGGACGCCGCCGGCGTGCTCGCCTCGCAGGAGGTGCACGACATCTCGGTGGCGATCGGGGTCGAGCCCGCCTCGCCGCAGCTCGGCGACCTGCGCTACCACAAGATCTGCATCCTCGCCGACGCCGACTCCGACGGCGCGCACATCGCGACGCTGCTGTGCGCGCTGTTCCTGCGCCACTTCCGGCCGCTGGTGCTCGCCGGCCACGTGTACGTGGCGATGCCGCCGCTGTTCCGGGTCGACGTCGGCAAGAACGTCTACTACGCGCTCGACGACGCCGAGCGCGCCGGCATCCTCGACCGCATCGCCGCCGAGGGCCAGCGCGGCAAGGTCACCGTGACCCGCTTCAAGGGCCTCGGCGAGATGAACCCGCTGCAGCTTCGGGAGACGACGATGGCGCCCGCGACGCGGCGGCTGCTGCAGCTCACGGTCGAGGCCGCCGACGACACCGACCAGCTGCTCGACATGCTGCTCGCCAAGAAGCGCGCCGGCGACCGGCGCGACTGGCTGGAGGCCAAGGGCAACCTCGCCGAGGTGGTCGAGTGAAGTCGCAGGAGCTGAACTTCGAGGGCATCGAAAGGAAGCCGCTGAAGGCCTTCACCGAGAAGGCCTACCTCGACTACTCGATGTACGTGATCCTCGACCGCGCGCTGCCGCAGCTGGCCGACGGCCTGAAGCCCGTGCAGCGCCGGATCATCTACGCGATGAGCGAGCTCGGCCTCTCGGCCGCGTCCAAGCACAAGAAGAGCGCGCGCACCGTCGGCGACGTGATCGGCAAGTTCCACCCGCACGGCGACTCGGCCTGCTACGAGGCCATGGTGCACATGGCGCAGGACTTCTCGTACCGCTATCCGATCATCGACGGCCAGGGCAACTTCGGCTCGACCGACGATCCGAAGTCGTTCGCGGCGATGCGCTACACCGAGTCGCGCCTGAGGCCCTACGCCGAGACGCTGCTCGCCGAGCTCGACCAGGGCACGGTCGAGTGGACCCCGAACTTCGACGGCACGCTCGAGGAGCCGGCGCTGCTGCCGGCGCGGCTGCCGAACGTGCTGCTGAACGGCGCGACCGGCATCGCGGTCGGCATGGCCACCGACATCCCGCCGCACAACCTGCGCGAGGTCGCGGCGGCGTGCGTGCGCCTGCTCGACGAGCCGGACGTGCCCCTGCGCGAGCTCTTGAAGCTGGTGCCGGGCCCGGACTTCCCGACGGGCGGCGAGATCGTGACGCCGAAGTCGGAGCTGCGCGCGATCTACGACAGCGGCGGCGGCACCTTCCGCGCGCGCGCGATCTACGAGACCGGCGACGCCGAGGTGATCGTGACCGCGCTGCCGTACCAGGTCTCCGGCAGCAAGATCCAGGAGCAGGTCGCGGCGCAGATCCGCGCCAAGAAGCTGCCGATGGTCGAGAACGTGCGCGACGAGTCGGACCACGAGGACCCGACCCGCATCGTGCTCGAGCTGCGCTCCAACCGCGTCGACGTCGAGCAGCTGATGGCGCACCTGTTCGCGACCACCGACCTCGAGCGCACCTACCGCGTCAACCTCAACGTGATCGCGCTCGACGGCCGGCCGCGGGTGCTGGGCCTCAAGGAGCTGCTGGTCGAGTGGCTCTCCTACCGGCAGCGCACGGTGACGCGCCGCCTCGAGCACCGGCTCGGCAAGGTCAACGCCCGGCTGCACATCCTCGACGGCCTGCTGATCGCCTTCCTGAACCTCGACGAGGTGATCCGCATCGTGCGGCGCGAGGACGAGCCGAAGCCGGTGCTGATGAAGCGCTTCAAGCTGTCGGGCGAGCAGGCCGAGGCGATCCTCGAGACCAAGCTGCGCCACCTCGCCAAGCTCGAGGAGATGAGGATCCGCGCCGAGCAGACGGCGCTCGCCACCGAGCGCGACGAGATCGAGCGCACGCTGAAGAGCCCGGCGCGGATGAAGAAGCTGATCCGCGAGGAGCTCCTGGCCGACGCCGAGAAGTACGGCGACAAGCGCCGCACCAAGATCGTCGAGCGCGACGCGGCCAAGGCCATCGACGAGACCGAGCTCGTGGTCGCCGAGCCCGTGACCGTGGTGCTGTCGACCGCCGGCTGGGTGCGCCAGGCGAAGGGCCACGAGATCGACCCGCGGGCGCTCTCGTACAAGGCCGGCGACGGCTTCCAGGCGGCGGCGCGCGGCAAGAGCACGCAGCAGGCCGTGTTCCTCGACTCGACCGGCCGCACCTACAGCCTGCCGGCGCACACGCTGCCGTCGGCGCGCGGCCAGGGCGAGCCGCTCTCGGGCCGCGTCGACCCGCCGGAGGGCGCGACCTTCGCGAGCGTCATGCTCGGCGAGCCGGCCGACCGCTACGTGGTCGCGACCGACGCCGGCTACGGCTTCGTCGTCAGGCTCGAGGATCTGTACGCGCGCAACCGCGCCGGCAAGGCGGTGCTCGCGGTCGGCGACCACGCCAAGGCGATCCCGGCGGCGCTGGTGACCGAGGAGGCCGGCGCGCTGATCGCGGTGGCCGCCGCCAGCGAAGGCATGGACGGGCGGCTGCTCGCGTTCCCGGTCAGCGACCTGCCCGAGCTCGCCAAGGGCCGCGGCAACAAGCTGTTCAACATCCCGGCGGCGCGCGCCGCGAGCCGCGAGGAGCTGGTGGTCGGCGTCGCGGTGGTGCCACCGGGCGGGCGGCTGCGCGTCGTGTGCGGCGACCGCGCGATGACGCTCGGCTACGCCGAGCTCAAGGACTACCGCGGCGAGCGCGCGCAGCGCGGCGCGATGCTGCCGAAGACCTACCGGCGCGTCACCGGCCTCGAGCTCGAGCCGCCGGCGGCCTGACGGCGCCCCAAAACGGTGCGGCGGCAGCCGGCCCGCGCCGCCGCCAGTTGGTGTAACCCCGGGCGACCGGGTATCTTGCGCCCCGCGCCGGTCCGGCGCGGCGGCGAGGCGGATGGACGGCGTGAGCGGGGACGCGAATCCACTGGCGGTGCGCGCGCTGCACGGCGGCAACGTGCGCGACGTGCTGCTCGACCGGCTGGTCCGGCTGCTCGGCCGCGACCCCGAGACCGCCAAGTCGCGTGACATCTACGAGGCGCTCGCGACCGCGGTGCGCGAGGAGCTCGCGGCGCGCTGGGTCGCGACGCAGCGGCGCGTGGCGCGCGCGCGCGTCAAGCGCATCTGCTACCTGTCGGTGGAGTTCCTGCCGGGCCGCGCGCTCGTCAACGCGCTCGCCAGCCTCGACGGCGAGCTGCTCGAGGCGGCGCGCGCCGCGCTCGCCGACCTCGGCTTCGAGCTCGACCAGGTGGTCGCCGAGGAGCAGGACCCCGGCCTCGGCAACGGCGGCCTCGGGCGCCTCGCGGCCTGCTTCCTCGACTCGCTGGCGACGCTCGGCTACGCGGCGGTCGGCTACGGCATCCGCTACGACTACGGCATCTTCACCCAGGCCATCGACGCCGAGGGCGGCCAGCGCGAGCGCGCCAGCAGCTGGCTGCGGCTGCGCGACCCGTGGGAGATGCCGCGGCCGGAGGCGCGCTACCCGGTGCAGTTCGGCGGCCGCGTCCGGGCCGAGACCGACGCCGCCGGCCGCACCCGCCACCACTGGGTCGAGACCGCGCACGTGCTCGCGGTCGCCTTCGACCACCTCGTGCCCGGCAACCGCAGCCCGACGGTCAACCACCTGAGGCTCTGGTCCGGCCGCGCGCTGATGCCGTTCCACGTCGCCGCCTTCAACGCCGGCGACTACCCGGGCGCGGTCGCCGACCAGATCGCGGCCAAGAACCTGTCGCGCGTGCTCTATCCCGACGACTCGACGCTGCAGGGCAAGAAGCTGCGCTTCAGCCAGCAGTACTTCTTCGTCAGCGCGAGCCTGCAGGACCTCCTGGCGACGCTGCTCGCCGAGGGCTGGAAGGTCGCGGAGCTGCCGGAGGCGGTCGCGATCCAGCTCAACGACACGCACCCGGCGCTGGCGGTCGCGGAGCTGATGCGCCTGCTGGTCGACGAGCACGACCTCCCCTGGCCGCAGGCGCTCGACATCACGCGGCGCGTGTTCGGCTACACCAACCACACGCTGCTGCCCGAGGCGCTCGAGACCTGGCCGGTGAGCTTCTTCGAGCGGCTGCTGCCGCGCCACCTCGCGATCATCTACCAGCTGAACCGCGAGTTCCTCGACGAGGTGTCGGCGCGCTTCCCGGGCGATCACGAGCGGCGCCGGCGGATGTCGATCATCGACGAGGAGCACGGCCGCCGCGTGCGCATGGCCCACCTCGCGACGGTCGGCAGCCGGCGCGTGAACGGCGTCGCCGAGCTGCACTCGCGGCTCATGCGCCAGACGATCTTCGCTGACTTCGCCGCGCTCTGGCCGGAGCGCTTCACCAACGTCACCAACGGCATCTCGGTGCGCCGCTGGCTCAAGGAGTCGAACCCCGGCCTCGCGGCGCTGCTCAGCGAGCACCTCGGGCACGCCTGGGAGAACGACCTCGAGGAGCTCGAGCGGCTGCGCCACGCGGCCGGCGACCCGGAGTTCCGCGGCCGCTTCCGCGACCTGAAGCGCGCCAACAAGCTCAGGCTCGCGGCCACGATCCGCGAGCGCGCCGGCCTCGAGGTCGACGTCGGCTCGCTGTTCGACGTGCACGTCAAGCGCATCCACGAGTACAAGCGCCAGCTGCTCAACCTGCTGCAGGTCGTGGTGCGCTACAACCGGATCCGCGCCAACCCGGCCGCCGAGGTCGTGCCGCGCACCGTGATCTTCGCCGGCAAGGCGGCGCCGGGCTACCTGCTGGCGAAGGCGGTGATCCGGCTGATCAACAACGTCGCGCGCGTCGTCAACGCCGACCGCGCGGTCGCCGGCCGGCTGCGGGTGGTGTTCCTGCCGGACTACGACGTGTCGCTGGCGCAGAAGATCATGCCGGCCGCGGACCTCTCGGAGCAGATCTCGACCGCGGGCTTCGAGGCCTCCGGCACCGGCAACATGAAGCTCGCGCTCAACGGCGCGCTGACCATCGGCACGCTCGACGGCGCCAACATCGAGATCCGCGAGCAGGTCGGCGCCGAGCACATGTTCATCTTCGGCCTGAGCGCCGAAGAGGTCGCCGCCGAGCAGGCGCGCGGCTACGTGCCTTCGGAGCTCGTCGCCGCCGACGCCGAGCTCGCCGAGGCGCTCGCGATGATCGACGGCGGCTTCTTCACGCCGGGCAACGCCGACGACGCCAAGGCCATCGTCGACCGCCTCACCGGCGACGGCGAGCCGTTCTTCGTGCTGCGCGACCTCCGGGCCTACCTCGAGGCGCAGGCGCGCGTCGATGCGCTCTACGCGACGCCCGACGAGTGGAGCCGGCACGCGGTCATCAACTGCCTCGGCATGGGCTTCTTCTCCAGCGACCGCAGCGTGCGCGAGTACGCCGAGCGGATCTGGAACATCCGGCCGGTGATCTGATGGCCGCGGGCCGCAGCAGCCGCGTGGGCCCGGCGCTCAAGGCCGCCGAGATCGAGTCGATCGTCGCGGCCACGCACCGCGAGCCGCGCTCGGTGCTCGGCTACCACGAGTTCGCGCGCCGCGACGACGAGCCGCGCTGCGTGGTGCGGGTGCTGGAGCCCGACGCCGACGAGGTCGCGGTGTACTGGGAGGACGAGCCGGCGGCGGCGGCGCGGCCGCTCAGGCGGCTGCACCCCGGCGGCCTGTACGCCGGCCACGTGCCGTACCGGCGGCCGCTGGTGCCGTACCGGCTGCGGATCCGCTACCGCGACGGCACCGAGCTCGTCAAGCACGACCCGTACTACTTCGCGCCGCAGCTGTCGGACTACGACCTGCACCTGTTCGGCGAGGGCGCCCACCACCGCATCTGGGCCAAGCTCGGCGCGCACCGCACCGTGCTCGAGGGCCTCGCCGGCACCCGTTTCGCGGTCTGGGCGCCGAACGCCGCGCGGGTCAGCGTCGTCGGGCCCTTCAACCTGTGGGACGGGCGCAAGCACGCGATGCATGCGCGCGGCGGCAGCGGCGTCTGGGAGCTGTTCATCCCGGGCCTCGACGCCGGCGCGCCGTACAAGTACGAGATCCGCACCGCCGCCGGCGCGACCCGCCTCAAGGCCGACCCGTACGGCTTCGCGATGGAGCTCAGGCCCGGCAACTGCTCGCTGGTCGCGGAGCTCGGCGGCTTCGAGTGGCACGACGCGGCGTGGCTCGCGGCGCGCGGCCGCGCCGACCCGCGGCGGCGGCCGCTCAACGTCTACGAGGTGCACCTCGGCTCGTGGCGCCGCGTCGCGGGCCGCGAGCCGCCGTTCATGAACTGGCACGAGGCGGCCGAGCAGCTGATCCCGTACGCGCTCGACCTCGGCTACACGCACCTCGAGCTGATGGGCGTGGCCGAGCATCCCTTCGACGGCTCGTGGGGCTACCAGGTGGCCGGCTACTACGCGCCGACGGCGCGCTTCGGCACGCCGCACGACTTCATGCGCTTCGTCGACCGCTGCCACGCCGCCGGGCTCGGCGTGCTGATGGACTGGGTGCCGGGCCACTTCCCGAAGGACGACCACGGCCTCGTGGAGTTCGACGGCACCGCGCTCTACGAGCACGCCGACCCCCGCCAGGGCGAGCACATGGAC
>Ga0335069_10014858_pt1 | contig 10895 bp, 20 predicted proteins | sample Lox_Sample_11_FD_206714 | JGI IMG/M metagenome (GOLD analysis project Ga0335069, IMG submission 206714) | Soil microbial communities from Loxahatchee National Wildlife Refuge, Florida, United States - Lox_Sample_1.1 | ecosystem: Environmental > Terrestrial > Soil > Wetlands | place: USA... | reverse complement strand
GAAGCTCTCCTGTAGTTCTAACCTCCTCGAATCCCCTCTCTCCTAGTGTGTTGAGAACCCTTATTCCCCACACACCTCGAATTGCTATGAAGATCATGAGCATGAGCCATACTATCTCGCCAGCTATTTTCACGCGACGATCCTTTCCCACTCCTTGGCGGGCAGATTGAGGATGGTGGCCCCGTGCACCTCGAACTCCGCTTGCTTGTCGGGGTTCTCGAAGCCCTTAGCGAAGGCCGTGAGGCTGTTCACGACGCCCCAGCGCGACATATCGCCAGCCGAGGCGAAGCTGTTGAGCAGGGGGTCTTGCAGGCCCTCGGGTAGGCCCAGGAGCTTGACCGTCCGCTCGATGGCAGTCGCAGGCCGCACCACGGCGTCCTCGGAGCTCTCGCGCATCTTGGCGAGTTGCTCAGCGAACCAGTCGCCCTTGAGCATTGATTGCATGATGTCTCGCGACACCAGGCCCACGGCCCGTTGCTCAGCCTCGATGGTCTCGCGGCGGAACTCGAAGCCGTCCAGCGCATCGTCGGTGACGCGCCCGCCAACGTGGCGCTTCTTGAGCACGCTCGGGAGCATGAGGCCGTTGGAGCACACGAGGCGCTCGACCCATGCCTGTATCTCGAACATGCCCATACCCACCTCGCTGTTTGAGAAGGTGACGCCGCCCTGCACCACGTCGCCCTTCTTCACTTCCCCCTGGACCTTGGGGAACGCTACCTGGAATCGCATCTTGGTAGGGGAAAGTGAGTAGGACCGAATCGCGACTTCCTTGGAGTCTACCGCCTCCCGTATGATGGGGAAGATGGTGCGCAGGACGGGCGCGTTGTCCACGCGCTTGTACTTGTCGCTCAGGATCGCCCGCGCCTGGCCGTCTAGCGTGCGGATCATGAGGCTGTTGGGCCTCGCCTTGAGCAGTTCATCCACGTTGTGCTCGCGCAGGAAGGGTATTTCCTTGATTCTATCGTAGTAGGGCTTGGGGATGCCCAGCTTCTCGGCGAGCTGTCCGTGTGCCAGGTCGGTCAGGTCGAAGTCGGACGCGGAGATACCGGCATCGAAGGCGATTGTGTCAGGGTTTACCATGTACATATGCTGACTATCTACTACATAGTCTTTCCCCTGCTTCTCGACCCGCTCAATCTCTGCCGCGAATGCTTCCAGACTCGGAAAATTGCTCGTCATTCAATCCTCCCTCATGCACTGGCTCTCGGCTAGCGCACAGATATTGTCTATGGTCTCGTCGTTCAAGATCGCGCTTACTTCTATTTTCCTCCCTTCTACCACTAGGTAGATACCCACGTCGTCGATGTAGCCGCCTTCGCTCGGATAGGCGTCCCCGCTTCGTGTGCGACCGGCAGGCGAATACGGAACCCAATCGCCTTCCACTATGAAGTCGATGTAGAACTTCGCCTTCCTGTCCCACTGGTAGTGAACCGTGAGCGAGACAGGTTTAGTCATAGGTCTCCTTTCCCCTTGATGGGCCTTGAGTAGACGTAATCGAAGCCAGGCTCCTTGAAGAGAGTCATCCATCGCTGTGCATTTTCTACAGCATTCTTCCAGTGCCTGTATACCGAAAAGATGTAGCCGTTACGGTGTACTTCGTACCAGTGACGGCCTTTCTTCACGACGGCGATCATTCCCGCGCCATCCGTTCTAGAAGAGCGGCCCCGTAGGACTTCATATCGTGTGACGACTTGAATCCTGCGAGGATGTAGGCGAATACCTCATTCCCCGAAAGCTCCCCTGAGTCGAGGAGCTGAATGAGCGCGGCTGATGCATCGAAGCGCTTCTCTCCTCTCTTGCGTGCAGCTTCCGCCTGCTTCTCACAGAGAAGGAATAGGTACTGCACCCTTTCGTCGCTGATCCCAAGGAGTGCCTTCATATTGCCCACCCCAGATTTCAGCTCATCCTCCTCGTACTCGATAGTGACCACGTAAGTTTTCTTGACCTTCATGCACATCTCCTTTCGGCCTACAGGCCGAGCATCTTCTTGAGAAAGTCGGGCATGTTGCTCATCGTCTCCTCGTTCATCATCTTGACTCCACGCCCCGCGAAGAAGAGCACTGCACTGAGAGAGAGCTTGCCCTCGTCGATGAGGTACATCATCTGCTCAGAGTATGTGTCGTACTTGGGGTTAGAATGGAAGTCCTCCATGACCTTGACAAGCTCCTGCACACCCAGGCCGAACGAGTCTTTCATGTCCTCCTCTCCTTCGGAGAAGTACACAAGGTTCCCGAATGCTACACGGGTCTTTCCCTCTCCCTTCGCCGCTCCTAGCACTACCTTATCAGCGAACTTCTTGTCCTCGTCGTCCATAGACTCTCCTTCGGTACTATGTAGTACCTACTAATAGAGCCCCCCGATTGGGGGGCTCTTGTACAGCTACGCTCGCTGTTTCTTTTTGGACTTGCCGAAGTCGGGAACCTTTTCGAGCGGCGCTTTCTCCAGGGGCACAGGCTCCAGGGGAATTAGCTCATAGGGAACCTTGATGTCGTCCCACTTGGCCTTGTCGAGGAAGAGGTCTATCTCTTCCTCGGTGGCTGTGCGCACGTCGTGTGTGTACTTCGTGAAGTAGTTGTGCTCCTCGATGTCCGTGGTGGTCAGGTTCTGACGGCTCCCTGCCTTGAGGAGTACCGGCTGTCCCAGCTTGTAGTTGTGCGAGTTGCTGTTCGCCACGGCTATGAGCACAGCGAAGGGGATAATTCTGTACTCAGTGTCATCACTACTCGGCTTGTCCTCGAACATGCACTCAGGTAGTGACACGCCGCGCCTCTTTGCCTCTTCCCTGATGTCGGCCTCTACTTCGGAGCGCTTCTCTTCTGAGCAACCACACCCACAGCACCCCTCGGGAGCTTCCTCCCAGCGCCCTCGCTGCTCAGCGAGCCAGCCCGTGATCTTGTCGCACGGCCACTCAGGGCGCTCGCCCATCTTGTTGTACTTCTCGAACTTCACGGTCTGTGCGAGCAGAACCCGCTTGAACGTTGCCCTATCCATCATTCCTCCTCTTCTTCCGTGAACGCGCCGTCCACGAACTCTTCTTCCTTCATGCCGAGATTGCTCAGCATGAACGACTGCACTTTCTCCAGCAGTCTCATCATGGTCTTGGGCGTCACTTTCCTGCCCTTGTCATCCTTGCCCATGAGCATGAGGCGCACCTCGCGCACCTCATTGGCAAGTTTGGGGAAAGTAGCCACTAGCTCAGCCTCCGCTTCCGCCAAGTGGCCGATAGCCAGCCACAGGTGGTACGGATAGCCCGTCCTTGCTTCGATGCACAGGACGATTGACTGCGCGACGTGCTTCGAGGCGCAGTACAGACACGTCATCCTCATGCCGTCTCCTTTCGTACATCCATGAGCTTTTCCTTCACCATCTTGACCTCCAACGGAGTCTCTGCACGGCGAAGTAGCTCAGTCACCGATCGGTGCTCCAGGTGAACCATCGCCAGCACAGGGTGGCATATGCCTACCATCATGCACAGCGAAAGGAGCGCGTCGTCTACAATCTCGACCCTTTTCTGTTCTACGGAGACAAACCCGCGCTCTAGGTGTATCTCTATGTACCGTGTGTTGGTCTTCGTCCAGAGAGTTTTTCCCATAGTACCTCCTATAAAAAGAGCCCCGCGATTGCGGGGCTGTTGTACAGGCTAGCTAGCTAGCCGGTGTACTTTTCGAGGAATACGGGGTCTACGGAGAAGCGGAGGGGCTCCTTTCCGTCCTTAATAATGAGGCACACCACCGTCTCGTTCATGTAGTGGCTTCCCTGCTCGTGCACAGCCTCGCAGAACCCCACGACGAGCATGGGCTGGCCCATGTCCGGCCACTTGTAGTTCACGAGTCCGCCGTCGCTCATCTTCTTCATCGTGTGGTCGAACTGCACGAGGTCGCCCACCTTGAAGTCCTTGGGCGGCCCGGTGAAGATAGGCTCAAGCTCCCTGAGCTTCTGCACTATCTCCTCGTTGCTGAGCTGCACAGTCTCTTCCTCGTCACTGTTCCCCATAGACCCCAGAAAATCCGCGAAACTTCCTAGCTGAGTCCCTTTTCTGCCCATACACACTCCATAAGACCGACGCCTTTTCGCGTCCGCATCTGCTAATAGAGCCGCCCTTTCAGGCGGCTCATGTACAGGTTTGGGGAAAGTTCTATGCGGGGTCGCAGTACCCTTCGTCGATGAGGCGCTGTGCAGTGCGCCCATATGCGCCCTGGAGCCTCCAGCACAACCCAGTCTTGATGAGGTGCTGGAAGAACTCGATCACTTCCTCCCTGCCCATGAGGCCGGACTCGTAGTCGATGATCTTCGACACTTCGTCGTAGGGCTTTTCCTGCACAGTAGCCGCTTCCTTGGCCTTCTGCTCAGCTTCGCGCTTGCGCGCTAGCTCACGCTCTGCGGCGTGGTCTTGAAACTTGTTGATCCCGTAGGGTCCGAACATTGTACACCTCCTTACACGAAATACAGTTCTCCATTGACTTCGAGGCTGATAGCCTCTTGTCTCATGGACTCTTTCAGGTACAGGCAGTGTGCGTACACGCTGTCTATACTTGCCTCTAGTTGCTCGGTGGTACAGTAGCTGTACACGATGTCCACCTTCTCGCTCACGAGGCCCTTGGAGTCGGACTCCCAATAGCCTAGCGCTGGTGTACTGGTACTTCCCCCAAACAACTCAGCGAGTAGCCTGGCCGTTGTGCTCAGGTACACGCTATTGTCCGCGCTCTCGTCTACGTTCACTGTTGACGGTACGTACACTGCTATGCGGCAGTGCAACTTGACGAGATTCTTTAGGTGCTTTAGTTCCATACTGCCTCCCTATAATAAGAAAGCCTCCCTTGTGGGGAGGCTGTGCACTGGAGTGTATGCACTATTTGTAGAATCTTTTGTCTTTCGTGTTGTACTGGAAGGGGAATCCATACCAGAATGGTCCGTCCTGAGCCTGGATTACCTTCCCCCTAAAGGACACGGAAAACATGAGAAAGCCGTCCGAATCGGTACGGAACTCGTGTACCTTGTACACACGGTCCTTGACGAGAAGACCGGTGCCCGCGCCTTGCACTAAATCGCCTACCTTCAGTTTTTCCGGGTCTACCATGTTTCCCCCCTCACTTCACTGTTAGTAGCCTGTACATACTGCCGTCGCTCGAGAAAGCTATAGGCCGCTCGCCTAGCTTCGATGCTGTTTTGGCATAGTACAGCATTATTTCCTTGTCTCTCGTTGCATAGATTCTTGCTTTACTACCTTCTAGCTTTGCACGGTCTAGAAGACTGCGCATTGCTTCATAGCTGTTTGTGAATAGCATTCCTCCCCCTTTTGTGTAAGTGTCTACATATAAAAAGACCGCCCCGAGGGGCGGCCTTGTGCACGGTTCGGCGTGCTAGCAATGCACTACTTTTGTAATAACCGGTCTTCCGTTTGGTATGGGCGAATCACTCCACGTTTGGAATGCAAACGCGTTGTGCTCCCATACCACGCCATTGACCATTTTTAGGGAATGGCCACGATCGCACGTTCCGACCGTGCAATCGACGCGCTCGCGGAGGGGCTTGAATGGCCGCCCGCATTTCGGGCATACGCTCGAATCGTTGGCTACGTACCGCGTGCGGTATTCGACGCGCGCGGCATTTCTCGGAAATCGGCCCGAGAGTATGTACTTGCGCGCTTTGTCGCACACTTCGATAGGATAGCCTGCCTCGGCCAGTTGAGCATGTACTTGCTCGGCGAGCACCTGCCTTGCGTCGGCGCTAGCCATTGATCGGCTCCGCTTTCGGCTCGGCAGGCTCGGCGGGCTTGTACAGCGCCGAGAATGCTTGCTTGACGCGCGAACCTACCGAACCGAGCCCGAGCCGCACGAGATATACAATCTCGTCGGTGCTTAGTTCGGCGAGAATGGCCGTAGGTTCCTCCGTTTTGACGGTGGGCGCACCTGCTACAGCGGCTTCGGCGGCGGCTTGGGAAAGACCAATCATGGTCAAAGCCTTGATCGCGTCGGCGCGGCGCTTTTCGGCCATTTCGGGGCCGTCAAGCGCGCTATCGAGCCGCGCGATTGTGCGGCCCATGCGGTCAAGCAACGCGTCGGTGTCGGCTTTCGTCGGCTTGGCATCTTTCCCAAAGAAAACAGTTTGTACGTCCATAGTGTTACTCCCTACACGATGGAATTATGAACACCGCGACGCGGTGTACTATTGCACTTTGTGTGCATGATAGTCGGCTGTAAAAGAGCATGGGCGAAGCCCTGATATATAAGGCATTCTCGCATGAGATTGGATAGTAGTCAATAGGGAATCGTCTCGCTGTAGAGCGATTTTTCGTGCACAAAAGTATACCTTTTGTCGTCTACGAAAGTAGACGGTTTGCGATCCTCGCCCTTTTGGACTAATTCCTTATAGAGCAATGACTTTTGCACTATTAAATCGTAATTTGTTGCTAGATATAGAGTTATACTATAACTATATAGCAGCCCGTTCGTTTCCCTTCCCTATAATCCCTATATATATCCAATAGCTCTAATATATATATTATATATAGGTATTCGCGCGAGGGGGAGGGAAGGAACCCCCTGCAATATGATTATAATTTAAGTTATTATGCTATAAGCAATTACATTTTAATAGTGCAAAAGTCTATGCTATACAATGAATTAGCTATTATTACTATTTGTAGTAACAGCTTAGCTCAGCGGAGGGGCGGTCCCTGCGCTCGCGCGCCCCCGGACCTCCCCCGCGCCGCCCCCATGCGCGCGTAAGAGAACCATCTCCCCCATTCGAGCCACTTCCTGAACTTTTACCACCCAATCAAGCGCCTGCGGCGCAATAAAAAAGGCGACCCTTTCAGGTCGCCCTTCTTCTGGTCATTAAACCGGTTTTATTTACGGTGTTTCTGCGTCTTCGACGCGGGGCGGGAACACTAACTCGTTTGGGCCTGCGGCCTCATTTTTGGGCTCTTCCTGAGCCTGCGGAGCAGGGGGCTTCGGGATCGTCTGCTTGATTCCGGCGATCGTCAGGTCGAGCTGGCTCTGCTGGGCCTTGGTCAGCTCATAGCCCTCCGAGAACTGAACGACTAGCTCTCTGAACAGGTCGAGGGTGCCCTCGTCTGAGCTGTCCCACACCTCGATAGTGCCCGAGGGCTGCTTCACCTGCACCGCGAGCCACTTCGCGACTCCAGCAGGACCGTTCTGCTCCTTCACCAAGACGGCGATCTGCGCGCCTCCGTCCTCTCTCGTGATGACGTTCCCCACAAACACCATGTCACTTCCCCCTTTCTGGTAGATCAGTCATCGGCTGATAGCCCCGGACGAACTCGTCGATGCCCATAAGGAAGGGCTTGTCCTCCTCGTCAACCACGATGAAGCATCCCTTCGGTATGCGGATGGTCTCCGACCAGCCCCGTTCGCCCGTCATCCTGAACTGCATGGCCCCGAGGGCCACCTCGCCTTGGTCGTGCACGCCCAGGAAGTCCAAGAGCGCGGGCCAGTCTGACTCATCCTTGTACTGCTGGGCCTGAACCACGTTTCCGAAACGATCCCTGTAGTATTGGGCCATCTGCCTCCTCCTGTGCGCACTGCGCGATCAGCTCCGTCAGGGACTTCTGGACGAACTCAAGGAACTCAGTAGTGAGCCCCTCTCCAGTGTACACACCAGTCATGCTGTCGCCCTGGTCCACAAACAAGAGCATACCCTTGGACTTTCCCCAATCAATCTCATTGAGAGCCTTCTCACGGAGGCTGGGCACGTCAGTCTCAATGCCCTTGTCCGGGTCGAACCTCACCATCTTCCCTCCCGTTCACGAGGCCAGGCGTGTGTGCGTTCCGCGTCCTTTATACTGTGATGTAGCGCCTGCTCTATCCTGAGCACGGCACTTCTGAGTAGCTCAGTCTGCTTGATGAGTTCCTGTGCAGCGGCTATGAGGCGATCTATGTGCGTGATGTTGAGCATCCCTGAGGTCTGGAGCACCTCAATGGCAAGCGTCACGTCCTCGATAGCCTGCTGCGAGGCTGATCGCTCTACAAGGCTCATCTCAAATCTTAGCACCTGTGAAGATGCGCCTGTTGAGCTTGATCCCGTGGTCCCACGCGTTGCCCGTACCTGAGGGGTCATATCCTGTAGGCGGAACGCCTATCACGAAGTGGTCGGGGAAAGAGAGGCTGATGTAATAATGCTCAATGACACTTTCCCCCGGCTTGAGCTGGTAGCTGTTCTCCACCGCGTTTATGAACCGGAGGTTCGTACCGTACTTCCTATTGAGAAATGCACAGGCATTTACCCACAGAAGTATCGAGGAGGTGCTCCCTCCATCCGTGTAACATCCAGCATTAACCATTTCCAAATACAATGAGTTGGCATCGCTCACGCTTAGGTCCAGCCCCGCGAGTGCCCACAGGCAGAGCGTGGAGCAGCCGTAGTCTGCGAGCCAGGGATGGAGCCCTGGATCATGCTGAGTCAGCTTCATAGTACCCCCTTGTATTGACACCACAATACCTTGTATACTTATTGTATCATGGATTCCCGAGAAGTGGAAGCGCAGGCGCGCGAGTTGATCGAACTCGAAGCGGACGACGAGCGCAAGTATGCTATCTCGGTCGCCAAGAAGTCGTCTACTGCCACGATCAATCGGCTCCAGAGAATCGTCATGGGGAATGATGACAAGGTGGCCGTCACGGCAGCGGGCCTCCTCTTGAAGGCAGCAAAGATCATCGATGCACCTACGGTGAACCAGGGGACGCAAATCCAGATATCGGGTGGTAACTTCCAGATGATCGCACAGGTTCTAGGGGAGCTGAAAGCTCATGGAGCGACCTAAGTGTCCGAAGTGCGGAGCCCTGCTGAGGCCGACGCAGTACGGGATGAGCTGTCAGAAGTGCAGCTACTCGACGGACTACGCCGAGGTGCACCAACCGAGGAACTCCGCTTACGACTCCGAGAGCTTTGTAAGAGCAATCTCTACTTTCTATGCAAAGTTGCACTTCACTATGAAAGGCTAGTTCCCCGAACGCACATCCCTGTCGCGGAGTTCATGCAGGACTTGGAGTCGCCGAAGCTCATGCTTCTTTTGCCCCGAGGCTGCTACAAGACAACCATCGGCACGATAGGGCTGTGCATTTATCTCCTTATCAATGACCCCAATCAGCGCATTCTAATAGTCAACCAGACGAGCACGAACGCTGAGCGTATGCTCTTGGAGATTGAGCAGCACCTCGACGGCACCAACCCCATGATGGCGTGGCTCTTCCCCGAAATGATCCGGCCTACGCTCGCGTGGACGCCCTGGTCCACCTCTCAGATGACTATCCCCAACAGGACGATCATCTCAGGCACGCCGAGTGTGCAAGCAATGGGTATTGGTACAAGGATGGAGTCTCAGCACTTCGACTGGATTCTGGAGGACGACCCTGTAGGCGAGAGCGCTATGGAGTCCGATGTGGAGATGGAGAGCGCCAAGATGTGGCACACCTACTCTGACGCGCTCTTCGTCGAGGTGAAGACGGGCAAGCGCCGTGTGCTCGGTACGAGGTGGGGCCACAATGACCTCTACGGGGAAATCATGGAGCGCGAGCGGGGGTGGAAAATCTTCCACAGGCCCGCGAAGGACTGGAAGACTGGAGAGCTGTTCTTCCCCGAAAAGCTCGATGAGAAGACCCTCGCTGAGCTAGCCTCCAAGAACTATAAGATGTTCCTTTCCCAATACCAAAACGATGCGTCGAACCCCGAGGCCCTGGACTTCCGGCCCGAGTGGCTGCACACCTATCAGCTTACCAAGACTGATAAGGGAAAGCTCGCGTGCAGGATGGGGAAAGACGATTTTCTCGTAGATGATATGAGATGCGGAATCTTCGTAGATACCGCAGCTAGTGGTGATCTTGATGACAAGATTGACAAAAAGATCAAACAGGGGAATACTCAGAGAGCCAACAATGCAGTAGAGGTGTGGGGAATCCACGGATCGGGCAAGATGTTCATGCTCGACTGCTGGGTAGGACGGGGAAAGGGTGAGAACCCCGAGCTGCAAGTTGCCGAGCACCTGTACGAGATGTTCCAGAAGTGGGACGGCTTCGTGTCGAGGGGCTACGTCGAAGCCTACGGCGCACACGCTTCCATGATTACGGTGTTCAACATGGTGTGCACCAAACACGGTCGGAGGTACATTCTTGAGCCAGTGCGCGATGACCGAGGTAGACGGTCGAAGGATGTCCGAATACGATCCACAGTCGGGGCTGCCGCTAACGATAGGCTCCTCTGCATCCGTGCAAGCCACGATCAGTTCCTTAATGAGTTTTCAACTTTCCCCCAATCTAAAACGAAAGATACTCTCGACGCAGCGGCATACGCGGTCATGGTCCTGGGGAAAAAGATTCCCCTTTCTCCGATCAAGCAGAGTATTGTGAAAGCGGCAGCCGAGCGCAAGCGTGCGATGCGCATAGCCCATATTGGTAGAGGAGGGTACTGATGTCGGACATTCCCGAACCTGACAATGTGCCTGGAGCATCGCAGAAGAAGCAGATCGACCACCCCGAGAACGTCGTTTCCCAAGAAGAGGCCAACCAGGGGCTGAGCTTCGAGATAGACGTTCCCCCTGAAAACCTCAATGAGCTGACCAACTATCTCTACGACGCAATCATCAAGGCGCAGGCTGACCGAACTTCTCTCGACGACCAGCTTGTGATGTGGGAGAAGATGTACGAGGGCATTCCTCGAGAGGAGCACAAGGTGATCCCCTGGCCGGGGTGCGCCAACCTTGTCGTCCCCGTCGCGGCCACCGCTGTAGACTCTATCTTCTCGCGCATCATCAACGTGGTCTTCGGGGGGAAACAGCTCTGGATTCCCCAAGCGGTGTCAGCTAAGTGGACTGACCTCGCGGAGCCCCTCGGCGTGTGGATCAACCAAGTGGGCCGCAACAAGATGAAGATGTACCGAAA
>Ga0335069_10014857_pt1 | contig 10895 bp, 28 predicted proteins | sample Lox_Sample_11_FD_206714 | JGI IMG/M metagenome (GOLD analysis project Ga0335069, IMG submission 206714) | Soil microbial communities from Loxahatchee National Wildlife Refuge, Florida, United States - Lox_Sample_1.1 | ecosystem: Environmental > Terrestrial > Soil > Wetlands | place: USA... | reverse complement strand
GCCTTGCTCGCATCCCCAGCGGAGCAGCCCCCGCCCGACATCAACGAATCTGCAACCGAATGGGGCCGCGTGCTCGATCCGCCGATAGCGCTCAAGCAGGAAGAGATTGAACCGTTCCTGCAAGGAATTGCGGACCAGCCCCCGAAGGCCAGCGAGAGCGTGAGGAATGCCGCGCCCGACCTGGCGCCAGAAGAGATTGCTTCTCCACCAGCAGGGTCGCCAAGGGATAGCCTTTATACGCCGCCCGCCAGGAAGGATTGTAATTGTGGCTATTGGGAGCGCATCGCTGCGCTGGAGCGTCCCGCCGAGCCATGAAAGAGTGCTGGGTCGTGTTTTGCTTCGAGTCGCAGAGAACGGAGGGCAGCAAGGTCATAGGCAAATTGATTGTCTGGCCAGAGCACAAGTTTGAGGGCGGTTTCTGCGTACGTTGCGGCCAACGAGAACGCGTCGAGCCGAGAACTGGAGGAAAGAGCGATGAGTGAGCATACACCGGGGCCGTGGAAATTGGAGACGGTAAGAACCTCAACAGGGGTCTGCCACAAAGTAGGTGAGTTCCCTACGAATGATTCGCTGAGGCGAAAAAGCTCTGCGTGTCTCTACGACGATTGCTACAGCGACAAGCCGCGCAACATGGAATTGCTCGCTAACGCCAAACTCATCGCCTCCGCACCCGACCTGCTGGCCGAGCGGGACCGCCTCCAAGCCGAGAACCGCAGGCTCAACGAGGCGCTGGTGCGTATTCGAGCTAAAGCCGATACTGGCTTACGCGAAGATGGTGGCCGATTTGCACTGCAAGCGTTGGACGCGATTGACGAAATTGCCGAGAAAGTGCTGCGCGAAGCCCGCGCTGCCATCCGGGGCGCGGGGCCGCATTCCTCGCTTGAGGCGCAAGATTTGAATCGCGTTTCCGGCGTTAAAGGTCTTGCCCGTGTACGCCCAGACGGCTATTCAGAGGAATCGGGCGCGGGGCAGGAGGAGAAGACGTGAAGAAAAATGAAATGTTCGGAGTTTATGCTATTTTGGTTTCCTTGTTCGTGCTTGGGATCCTGAGTGCGTGGGTGAACCGTGGCTGATTTTGAACAAGCTATTCGCATCACCCTTCAGTGGGAAGGTGGATATTCCAACGATCTGGATGATCCAGGCGGTGCTACGAACTTCGGTATCACCCAAGCTGATATGCCTGATACGGACATCCGTTCACTTACTGAACCTCAAGCGGTGCAGTACTATTACGAACATTACTGGAAGCCGCTCTATTCTCAAATCCAGAGTCAACTAGTTGCAAACAAAATTTTCGATATGGGGGTGAACCTCGGGATCGGAACCGCTGTAAAACTACTCCAGGAGGCATTGGGAGTGCCCGTGGACGGTCAATTTGGCCCGAACACCCTTGCAGTCACCAACGAACAGGGCGAGGCCCTCCTACCGGCTTACAAGGCAAAACTGGTCGAACACTACCAAAACCTGGTTGTTCGGAATCCGAACTTGGGAAAATTTCTGGATGGGTGGTTACGTCGCGCCAATAACTAGGGAGAAATGTTGAGAAAATACACAACCGTGGCAGGAGAAAAGGTTGTATATCGGTATCCTCAACAGCGATACCAGAAGAAATACCGTGAAAACCACAAAATCGAGATTCAGAAGGCTAATCGCAAATGGATAGAGGAAAACTATGAATGGGTTTTGTTTACAAATGCTCGAAGGAGGGCCAAAAGAATAAACGTTCCGTTTGACCTAGAGAGTACCGATATCCGCATTCCCGAGAGATGCCCAGTTCTAGGGATACTGATCAAGAGGGGTACTAAAGCGAACCAAGATTCATCTCCAACAATAGATCGCCTAGTCCCCGAAAAAGGGTATGTTCAAGGAAATGTTGAGGTTATTTCAAGCTTAGCGAATCGAATAAAAACTAACGCGACACGCGAACAAATTGAAAAAGTTGTGGAGTGGCTGAAAAAGAAGGGGTTGTGAGGGATGCGCAAAATTAAACGGAAACTGAATGTGGCCCGACTCTCCGGATACAGAGGATCTGAAGTGCCTGAAGCTCTTAAATCTTTTTCCAATTCTCCAAGACGAGAGCAAACACAAGAAAACGAAGGATTTAAAGCCAATTCGGAGGAGGCAAGGATTCGATTGCGGGCAGCGGGATATAAGGTTTCTTAGTGACGTTGTATAAAGTGTTTATTTTCAGCAAGTTACATTTTGCAACAGAAATGAGGGTGTGTTCGACCCGGCAAATTATTGATATCAGACATCTTACGGCAAGTTTTTACATGATTTCTATTTTGAAAAACGAAAGGTAATGGAGAGCAAAATAATTTTTTCACGTTCATGGAACCCGAGACATCCGAGCCAATCATGAATCCTGATGTGACCCGAACCGACAAAGCGTACTGGAATGAAGTTTTGAAATCACACAATTTGTCTATGTCTAGAGGTAATTCAAAAGGCGTGCGTTCGCAAACTGAATTGATTCAGGAAAAGCTCAATGACAAAGATCCCAAGTGAACGAAATTTTGTAGGTTTTAATACACATTCCGGAAACGGCCATGCTTGGAAAAATAACAAGAGAAACGGCAAACGTGGAAAAGAGAGCGGTAATCCACTAGTTTATTCTGGAAGCATCCACGATTTAGAAAAAATCGAGCGCATGGAGTATGAAAGAAGTAGCGGTCGAGTTAGGCCTTCAGGACACGGGCCAGATCAATAAAAAGTGTGAGTTTGGGCCCCTGGTGTGCGAGCGCAACGGTCTAATGAGAGCCGAATCAAATAAGTCGGTACACCAAATTTTGGTAGTGGGTCAGTTTGAAATTTGACCCTATTGCTTTCACCCACCGACTCAGCGCACGATAGAACATGGCCAAATTTACGGTCAAATCGAAAGGCACTAAATTGGATTTCACGCAGACAGCCGCATCTATCGTTTCTCAGAGTATTGGGGAGGGTTTGTTTGATGCCAAACCTTTGCCCGACCCGAACGAAGGCAAAGACCCCAAAGCCGTTGCCCGTGGCAAGGCCGGGGGACTGATAGGCGGCAAAGCCAGAGCCGAGAAACTGACCGCTAAAAAGCGAAAAGCTATTGCTCAAAAGGCGGCTAAAGCGCGTTGGAAGTAGCCCCGTAATTATCGGGATACAAAGGAATTATAGTTTTTTCTTGACAGGGTTGGGCAGGTCTAGTAGACTCCCCAATGAGCATTTGCAGCGCCGGAAGCAATCGTTCCCCGGGCTAGATGCTCAAGTTTTCGAGAGGTCATCCACGAGGGTGACCTCTTTTGTTTTCTGCTCTTTCTGCTTATTCGGACACACATCTCCTTTAGGAATCTCGGGAGTCGGTTCGACCGGTGATTGTGATTCTCGTTCTTGCTCTTATTGTTTTCTTTTTCCCTCATTCTTGGACCGTGGCGATTGGGATGCAAGACGGGTTTCAGAAATACCGTTTTGTGGCTTTTCTGTGCTCTGTGGGGTCTATCGTTTGGTTAGTTACTTTTCCCATTGAGCGAGAATACCGCCGCCGAAAAAAACTCAAATATCTGCACAATCTGACGCAAGAAGAGCGGAACACACTTCAACCCTTTGTTCTGAATGCGAAAAAAACGCAAGCCTTTGCACTGGGCGCTCATGTAGCGCGGCATCTTACAAGCATAGGTATTCTGACAGAAACGGAAAACCGAGATGTTCGGGGCCACTCTGTTTTTGTGATAGATGAGGATGTCTATTCCTATCTCATGCAGAACCCGAGGGCTTGCTGGAGCAGGTAAAATTTCAAATTGACCCACTACCAAATTTTATGCGAGTCCGGGTGCCCGTGTCCGTAATTACGGTGCTAAGGGCCGGTCTTTGAATTCTTCATCCTCGGGAGAGGAGTCCGTTTTCAGGACCAAAGCGAGTGAGTTCATTGGTCCACTTCGATCCATGCGCCTAGATCCAGCGTATCGGGGAGTGGCCCGGCCCCCAGGAACACTTTTTGGAGTAAAAATGAAAACCAAGCGACAGAAGTTTTTGTCCCGAGAGCAAGTCGAAAAACAGTTCCAGAAGCATGTGGGCGCGATCCGAAAGATCCACGGTTTCCAGAACCTGGCCATCAAAGTTCGCGTACGCATCCAAGATGCGGATCCGAACAAAGCTGTAGAATTGCAGAGTGCTCATTCGGTATGAGCTACACCTACCAATGCGCTTCGTGCGGCGGCCCGGTTTCTAAAACGCCAACCGGTTCAACCAATGCCCGTAGCAAAACCAAAGCCGGTCTCCACGGTTGGTCGTGTGCGAAAGACGGTAAAGGCGTTAAAGTTATTCGGAAGGTGAACTAATGAGCCTCGGTGGCGGTGATCAACTTGCACGCGGCGCGAAGAGTGCGGTGTTTCCTTCCTGCTCGCACATTCCGCAAGAGAAGTGGGATGAGTGTTTCGGCCCGCGACCACTGAATATCGCGAAGCCAGATCCAAAGCCTAAAAAGGCCAAGAAGAACTAACATGACCTTGCCCGTCCGGAAGAACCTGTCTGAATGTACTCAGGAAGAGATCGACCGGATTTGTGTCCAAAATCTCAGGCAACTTGAGGATTTGTTCGCAAATTGCACTACATACTGTGCGAATTGCAACTATCCCCTGTCCCTGCTGGAAGAAAATTTCTATTCGCGATTCGCGAAGGGCCGAGTTTGCGATCTCTGCCATGTCCTGGAAGCCTCGGTCAGTGGAAGATATTTCTTCACCAGCGCACATCACGCTTGGGAAAAAGAACAAGAACCGAAAAAAGATTCAGATTCGAACGATTACATTTAAAGGAGAAACACGATGATTTACGTACTCGCAATCGCTCTCGCGGCGGCCCTTGGTTATGCCGTTTACAAGCATGTTACGGTTGCTCAGATCGAAGCGGAACTCAAGACGATCGAAGCCACTGCCGTGACGGACGTGAAAGCCGTGATCGCGCGCCTCAAGGCCATTCTCTAAGGATTTATCATGCCCGAATCCGTATTAAGCGAATTCGACGGTGGATCCAGCATGGGCCCGAGTTCACTTTCCGAACAGAAAATCGAACAAGCCGCGCAAAATGTGGTGAGCCAGATCGAAGAAAAAACCGAAATCGTGGCCCAGCCGAACGTGCAAACCGAGCCGACTCGCCCGGTGATCGATTTTCATTTGAAAGCCGGTGGCGGTAGCCACATCAAGAATCCTGGGTAAAATTTTAAACATTTGCCGAAGAGACGCTAAGGTTTGCGCAGACCAATTCGGTGAGTGTTTCGGGCTGGTGTTCGAGGCGTACACGCCCCTGAACATCACAGCGTGGCCTGCCATCAATCCGAAGGCGTCCGGTTCGAAACGTTTGGATTGGTGATACTATTTTGGGCGAGGAGTGATGAAACGTCGCAAGGAAATTCCTCTTTTAAGTTTACTGAAGCGATGGGATCGCAAATACTTCGATGGCAAACTCCCAACTTTCGAAGTTGTGTTCGCGAAACCTTCCCAGAAGAACGCGCACGCGGAAACTACTTGGTATCCGGATGGGCGAATAGAAATACGACTCGAACCCTATCTTGCCGCACAGGGGCGTTTAATGGCAATCGTGTTGCTTCATGAAGTGATTCACGTAAGTTTGCCGAAGAACGCCAAGCACGGATTAAAGTTTGCGGCTGCCCGCAGGAGACTGATTCGGCGGGGTGCTTACGATTCTCTGCTTTGAAGCAAAACCAATTCAACGGGCGCGGTCATGCAAATGATCATTTGGCCTCCTCGTAATTGCAATGCTGGTATCCGAGAACGAGGGCGATCGGATACGGTTCTTTGTGAACGTACACATCCCGAACCGGAAAAATATCCTGGGGTTTGATATCCCAAGAACCTGTTTCGCTTTCGCCGCACACTGGAATGTTCGGATCCAAAGTTTCTAAAACTTTGATCAACTCTTTGACGTTCATTTGAACACCTCATACATTGCATTAGCGGATTTTTCGGCCACCTCGGTATCGCTGAGGTGTACGTATTTTTGAGTCGAACTCAAACTGGCGTGTCCGAGCCGCTGTTGAACTACTGCTAAGTTCACATTCACACGAATCAGATGGGTCGCACAGCTATGCTTTAAAATGTGCGGATTATCCTTGTCCGCGCCGAGACCGGCTTTGTGCGCGTAATGCTTGAAGATTTTGTTAAACGAGTCCGGACGCAAGGATCCTCCCTTGGCGCTTGGAAACAATGCGTCTCCCGCGTCCGTAGGACGAGCCCCTGCTTTCAACCACGCCGAGATTCCCACCTTCTCATTAAGTAGGGGCTCTCCTTTAAAAATATCCAAGGGTTGGATTGTTCGCAACGAACCTTTCGCCCGTTTGATATCAAGCGCGCCGTTTTGAATATCCGAAACCTTGAGCGAAGTCACTTCTGTTGCCCGTAGACCGTGCCGGTAGGCAAGCAAGATCAACAGCCAATCCCGCATGGACTCCTGGCGTGCAACGCGGAGTACGGACAAAACCTCGTCTTGAGTGAGGAAGTTCACTTTCCGAACTCCTTTCGGTCGCGATCAAGATGATGCTGCCAGTGCTTGCGAATAAACGGCCAAGCCAGCATTCCAACTAGGCCATCGAACACCAGCATCTCCAAAAAACCTACGAACAACTCAAACTCCCAGTGAGCTTTATCGTGGAGCAGTGTTCGAAAGGTTTCTGTTTCCATAATGGCCACCATAACCGAACCGACGTATTTTGTCAAGCCTTTTTTGGCACGGCGTTTTTGATGTGTTCGAAGCTTGGTAATCGGGACATTTTCGCATGCAGAATGGCTTCTTCGACGGTCAGGACTTGCAAGGCGTTCACGGCTTTGGCGAGTTCATCATCCACACGAACAAATCGATTTTCCATAATGTAAAGGCCCCCTGCCTTTAAGTCACCATAATAAATTTTGAGGAGTTTGTCAATGGGTTTTTGGGCCAAATTTGTGGATGACACAGAAAAGAGTGTCAATCCGATCATCGTGGCAACTGGTCTGCTGACCCTTGCAGTGATTGCATGGGGTTGCTGGGAGTGCTACCATACGAATCACATGCCCAGCAATCTGGAAGGCGCGGCCTATCTGATTGGTGGCGCGGGTGCGGCAAACTTGGCGCACAAGGCCACGGACATCGTTGAAAAAATCAAAGGTCCGCAAAGTTTCCCAACCCCGCCTCCAGTTGCACCGCCGAAGTAAATGTGATATGCTTCCGTATATAGGGGGCGATCATGTATCTACTTCCGCATATTCTGCTCTGGCTTTTGCTTGGCCAGCAGGTTCCGCCGCTCAACCAAACGGGCGTGGCAACGAACTGTGACAACCAGACCATTCAGTGTACGTACACCGATCAGAATGTTCCGCCTGGCCCGCACTTCTACTTTGTGGTGGCCGAGGATACGAACGGCAACATCAGCTTGCCTTCGAACGTTGTGAACGTGACCGTCCCGGCAGGTACGCACAATGTGGTGCTTACGTGGGTTCCGAGCACGACACCCAACGTGACGTACTTTATGTATCGCGGAGCACCGGCAACAAATTTGACGATTACGAATTCAAACTGAGGAGAAATCAATGAGTCACTCTGTATCGCTTTCATGGACCGCAAGCTCCGATGCCGTGAGCGGATATAACGTCTATCGCAGCACTACGGCCGGAGCCAAGCAGAATCTGCTCAATGGCACCACGCTGGTTACGGGCACTACGTACACTGACTCAACAGTTACACCTGGCAGTTGGTTTTACGATGTGACCGCAGTGGAGAACGGCGCGGAGTCGTCCGTATCAAACTCGGTAAACGCGGTGATACTTCCCGCCGCCCCAACCAACCTCACTCTGGTCAGTGCTTCTTAAAATTTTGGAATTTTGGAGATGGTAACGCCTCCTTCGGAGCCGTGTTCGTACACAAACTGAAGGAGATTTCACCATGAGCGACTTCGGCCCCGCTACGGGCAATGGAGAGTTAAACGTCGGTTCGGCTCCAACCGCTGTATTTTTGGAAATTCACACGCAGAATAACGTTCAGAGCGCAATCACCACGGGCGTGCCCGGTGGCACCGCTGGCCCGAGTTCCGCACAAAACAACCTCGGACCCGGCGATCTGAACAATGGTTCGTCCGCGCAAGCCTACGGAACCGTTTCGAATGGCAACGCGGTGACGCCCCAGTTCGTGAATTTTTCCAACAGTCTTGTTCCGAACGTTCTTTTCCGTTTTAAGAATCCAGCGGCTATTATTCTAGGCTTGACTGTTTTGCATTCTATGGTACACTATCTGAATGCTTAATCTGCCAGAAAGAGCCTACATTTACGGCTTGTATGATCCCCGCTGCCCAGATGTAATCTGGTATGTGGGGAAGACGAACAATCCATACAATCGGCTTCAATACTATCGGAAAGACCCGAGCAATACTCCAATCTATCGATGGTTTAGGCGTACCCAATCCGAAGGTTTTGAGCCGCAACTTCGGATTTTGGAAGAGTGTTCATTTTCCAAATGGCAGGAGCGAGAGAAGTTTTTCATTGCTCTCTATCGGAAAAAGAATTTACTCTTACTAAACAAGCTCTCGGGCGGAGATGGAACAGCCGTTAAGGGCCGCAAAGATATTTGTGAAATTTGCGGAACTCCACGTGCTCAACTCTACCCAAGCGATACATCTTTACGTTGTCCGAATTGCCGAACTCAACAGCGTTCTGAGTACATGCAAAATTGGCATGAAAAGAATCCTGACTACAATTCGATATACTCGAAAGCGTATTATCAGGAAAATAGAGAAACATTTTTGGATCGAGCTAAAGCTTATCGCGAAAATAATCCCGAGCATAAGAAACAGGTGGATCGAGAATATTACCTGAGAAATTGCGAAAAGATTAAGAAACGGTCAGCCGCTCGCCATGAGCGAATCCGCCTGCAAAAAGCAGCCGTACAGTAAATTCAACATTTTAGCAACAAAAGAGAAACCAATGAAGAATCCGAAGAAATGGGCTGGTGCCACTCCGTACGAGCACGACGGCTTGAACGACCACAGTTCGAGCGGGCGTAGCGAAGGATCTGCTACGAACTCGCGCGGTCACAAGCATGCGGTGAAGTCCTGGAAGGCTACGCCCCAGTCGCACTTCAAGCCCACGCCCAACTCTGAAGCTCTGGACGCCATTCCTGGCGCAACCAAGACGCATCCGATGCTGGCGCAAAAAAGTTTTGAAGCTGGCCCTCCGTATGGCCCTGGCTCCAAGATGGTTCCTACTCCCACCAGCGGTGCAAAGACCCTGAGTGCGGACGGCAAAGAATCCTTGCCGAAGTCTTGGAAAAAGCGCGGCTACGATATGGCTGGTGGTCACGGAGTAGCCGCTGAAAACATCGGCACTGCCCGTAAAAAGCCGAAGTAAGGTGCCACATGCCGCTGGGACCCGGAGTGAGATATAGATACAAAACCTATCCATCTGGGGAAAAAGTGCGTTTGGCATTCAAAGGTTCAAAAGTTGTGGAAGTGAAGAAGCCCGGCAAAGCTGCACGCCGGGTCGATGGAAAGAGGTAAGCCATGTTTGTCGATCTTTTTAATCACGGACGTGAATACGTCACCACGGTGGAGCATGCTCTGACGGGCACGCCGTTTCATGTCATCCACGCGGGCAAGCGGTACAATTCGGTTGTGACTCAGGAAAGTTTCACGGCCTATGGCGTGGGCCGCGTGATCGCGTACGAGGAAGGCACAAAGTAACTTTACTTTTTGCCCGTTCTGTGATACGATGGTTTTGAAGGTGGTGGCCCATGTGGTCCCGCCGATGTCCGCGATGCGGGCAGGTTTTGTGGAAACATACGGGTGAAGTACTGCGGTGTTTGTGCGGGTGGGTTTGGTGGTAATCGAAATAAACTCTGATAGCGAAACCTGGATCAAACTCAAGCACGCCATACGTGCTACGGGCCAGCGTTACGCTTTTCAGCAGAACCTTTTCGACAAAAACCGCGTTTCCTTGTTTCTGGAAGACGTGCCCGAACCCGAAGAAGGCCGCCTAGTCTCGGGCATGATCGTGTATGACGGCGGATGTGGCCGATCCAGCGGCTTTTCGATGGACAGTAAAGTTTTCGAAGTATACCAAGCCGAAATCGATGGACCGTATCAGTTTCCGAACAACCCAGCCGTGAAGTCCACTACGAACGTGGCTTCGGCTTCTACGGTATGTTCGAGTTGTGGTTGCAAAGTCGGTCCCGGCCAAGTGAACATACGAAACTGCCAGTGCAAATGTCATGGCACGGATCGCAGACCAGAAGGAATTGCCTCGTAATTAACGAGCCAAGGAAAATAAGATGGCGAGCACAATAGCAAAGCACATTCACAAGGCGCTTTCCGACTGGATTGCGAATTCAAACGATCATAGAGACGACTTAGACGTGATCGACATGGCAATTCAAGGCAAAACCATCTCAGTCAAGGAAGTTGCCCGTCTTCAAGCGACTGAACAAATTCTAGCCCATGATTTGATACGCACACGGGCAGAAATTGTTGATTTGACACTTAGGAATGAACAACTCCAGCGCCACATTAGTTTTTGGCTTACTTTTGTTGGCGAAGCCACAAAGTGCGCTTTGGCGAGAATCGAAGAGTTCAAATCCAAACTCTGGGACGCCGAACAAGAGATTCACGATCTGAAATACGCACTCGAAAAAGAGTCTGAAAAGCTTCAAAAAGAGCAAGAACAGAACCGCGCGCTCACTCGGGAAAACTTAGAACTGTTCGTAGAAAACCGTCTTGTTTGGCAAACTCCTGACGATATATGGTTTTGGGAATGGGACCGATCCGCAACTGAGTACGCGTCCGAACAAATCACACCCCCTCCGTGCCTGAAACCGAACGATGCAGTCACTTGGAGCAACAAACGCGTCGAAGACGCATGGAGAGACGCCAATGGAACCTTTTGATCCGCCCG